>Ga0209915_1004481_pt1 | contig 10165 bp, 10 predicted proteins | sample ThiBiot_750_plan_FD_183952 | JGI IMG/M metagenome (GOLD analysis project Ga0209915, IMG submission 183952) | Wastewater bioreactor microbial communities from Cape Town, South Africa - Thiocy_cont_750_plan (SPAdes) | ecosystem: Engineered > Bioreactor > Thiocyanate-remediating > Anaerobic-Aerobic...
TCGATGATTCATCGATTCTTCTTGACATTGTTAAACAATCATCGAATCTATCTATGTTAAATATTGACAGTAGAATGCTACGGTTGTTATTTGTTAATCATGAATTATGCAAATATTTGTCGAAAATAATTAGAAAACTAACTCTAATAGCAGCGTGTGATGCAAATGAAGAATTTGATCAGATGAATAAATTTTGGCAAACATTCGAAAATCTCGAAGAACTTGATTGTACAATTGAAAAACGACAATCGATTCGATTGATTTTAGAAAGTCTACCGAGATTATCACATTTGAACATTCGATTAAAAACTGCACGAATAGTCAAAGATTTGGAAATATTTACAAAAGAAATAGCAAAGAAATTAGGAGTGACTATTTTCATCGAAAGTGAAGCAGATTTTCGAGTTTGTTTGGACGTTTGGATTGCTAGAATATGTTAGATTCATTGACCCCAATCTTTTGATTAAATAAATATATTTTCTAATATTAGAAAAATTATCAGTTTGACCTATATAACGTTTAATTGTAAAGAAAAGATGTTAAACAATTTAATGTTGATTTTCTGAAAATGAATGTTTTCAAGTCACATTTTGCTTTAGAAAGTAAACAGGCAGTAAAAAAAACTCTAAGACCATCTTCATTTGTGGCTTTACTTGCACGATGTTTGCTGATTATTTGATTTGTTTGTTTCTTCTAACGTTCTATAGACAAATATCAGGTACTAAATCATTCGAACCAATAGAAGCTCTAAAATATTTTATAGGTTTATCGTATAATCAACCAATTTTTTGTCCGAACGCGTCATGGAGCGAAAATGCAACTACTTTCGCTAGCAGTGATACTATTGGTGGAGATCCTTACGATATTTTTGTTACAACTAATAATACTGTCTATGTACCTAATAGAAGCAATAAATTTATAATTGTATGGCCTGAGGCAAGCTTAATACCATCAAGAAATATATCAACATCTTCATCTAGTATAATAACTGTCTTCGTCGCAGAAGATAATTCAATCTACTTCGATTATCAATTCAATTCGATTAGTGAAATACGACGATTATCAGCTAATTTATCAAATACTCTTTCAATCGTGCAAACAATCCAGAATTGTTATGACATTTCCATTAATATTAACAATTATATTTATTGTTCTCTATCAGATAATCATCAAGTCATCAGAAAATCATTGAATAATTCATTTAATCAAGTTAAAATCGTAGCTGGGACTGGTGTTAGCGGTTCAACATCATTCATGTTGAACGGCCCTAATGGAATATTTATTGATACTGATTTGGATTTATATGTAGCAGATTGTTTTAATCACAGAATTCAATTATTTCCATTCGGTCAATCAGATGGAATAACAGTAGCAGGATCTGGATCATCACCCTCAACAATTAATTTGAATCGTCCAGCTGCAGTGATTTTAGATGCTAATAAATATGTTTTTATTGTTGATCGTCAGAATCATCGCATCGTTGGAAGTGGTCCAAATGGATTTCGATGTTTAGTTGGATGTAATGGAGCAGGTTCCACAGCTAATCAATTATATAATCCACGAGGAATAAGTTTCGATACATATGGCAATATATTTGTTGTTGATACAGGTAATAATCGAATACAAAAGTTTGCATTGATTACTAATTCTTGTAGTAAGTTCATCAAACTAGAGAATATCTAAGCTTTCTTGTACTTTTACTAGATATATCGATTAAAAATAATGGTAATTATCTACCCGTTTCATTTTAAAATCTTTTTAGTGCTTTCTTTAGTTACATATTCATCAACAAAAGATTCCCAAATTATTGCAATAAACACTTCTAATAGTCTGTTTACTAATATTTTCGATCTATGATAATAATATCTTTCTTATTTAGGTGTATCTTACAATCAACCAAAATTTGATGCATCTACTGTTTGGAATTCAAATGGAATTATAATTACTGATAGCAATACAGTTGGCACACAACCTTTTGGTATATTTATCAACAGAAACAACACGATTTATATACCTGGCCGAAATTCAAAACGTATATACATTTGGATGAATAATAGTGCTAATCCCACGAAACAAATCAATACTAATCAGTTTACTCAACTTTCTATTTTCGTAACTAGTAATAGTGATATTTATACCAGTTCTGTAAACTCACCATTTCCAATCAATCGGTGGTTATCAAATGAAACTAATACTTCTGCGACTATTGCATATAGTGACGCAAACTCATGTGGCATCTTTATTGATATCAATAATACTTTATACATTTCAGTCACTTCTAAACCTAAAGTTTTATCGAAACCACTAAACAGTTCTTCAAACATATTAACAATCATTGCTGGTACAGGTGTTGCTGGAAATGCTGCAAATATGCTTAATGATCCTCGTGGATTATTTGTTGATAACAATTTTGATTTATACGTTGCCGATGCGGGAAACAATCGTATTCAATTATTTCGACAAGGACAACAGAATGCAATCACAGTTGCAGGAAGTGGATCATTAAATGCAACAATTATTCTCAAATATCCAATTCATGTTGTACTCGATATGGAAAAATATTTATTTATTGTAGATCAGTTCAATCATCGTATTATTGGATCCAATGAGGATGGTTTTCATTGTATAGTTGGATGTACTGGCTCTTCAGGTTCATCCGCTAATACGTTATATAGACCATCCAGCATGGCTTTCGATAGTTTTGGAAATATTTATGTTGTAGACCAGTCTAATAATCGTATTCAAAAATTTCTCCGTTTGAACAATACTCTCAGTAAGTACCTTTGAATTTATGATCTACAAATATTATTCTATATTTTAGATCCATCATATAATCAACCAAAATTCTGTTCGAATGCAACATGGAATCCAAATGCAACAACTTTAGCTAATAGTAGTATCATTGGATCAAGCCCTCTTGCTATATACATCGATAAAAATAACACAATTTATGCAGCTAGTCGAGAGACAGGCCAAATTCTCATTTGGTCAAATGATAGAATAAATCCAACGACTGTTTTACATGCTAATCTATATGCACCACTCTCCATATTCGTAACCATAAATGGTGATATTTATGTCGGTGATAATAGTTCAATTCGACAAGTATTATATTCAAACAGTAGTAAATTGATTATGCCGATGACTTCACGATGTATAGGTCTTTTTGTTGATATTACGAACAGTATTTATTGTTCATCAGATCCCCAACATCAAGTTTTCAAGAAATGGTTAGGTGACCAAAATGCATCAGTCATGACAACAGTTGCTGGAACAGGTTCTGCGGGCTCCGCTGCAAATCAACTGTATAACCCAAATGGAATCTTTGTTGATACAAATTTCGATTTATATGTAGCGGATTGGAGGAACGATAGGATTCAATTATTTTGCTTGAGACAGTCAAATGGAATAACAGTGGCAGGAAACACCTCAGAAAAACAAACAATTACATTATATCGTCCATCAAATGTTATTTTAGATGCAAATAAATATCTTTTCATAACAGATAGTTACAATAATCGAATAATTGGATCAGACGAAAAAGGTTTTCGTTGTATCGTTGGATGTACTGGTTCATCAGGTTCAAATTTCGATCAACTATCTATTCCACGAAGTATCGCTTTTGACACTTCTGGAAATCTATATGTTGTTGATCGTGATAACAATCGGATTCAAAAATTTAGTTTATCAACAAATCCATGTTACGGTAAGTTCGTTATGACAAAACTTTCCTCATCAATCTACAATATACCTTTAAAGGTTGTTATACTCCAAAATTCATATTGATTCCAGGTGGTTCAACTTTATTAAATCCATTACGATTTCGTCGAAGTCAAGATTTTTATATAATCTCAATCATTGAATTGAATTGTAACGATTCAACACTAACAAACAAACAATGGATCATCAAAAATTGTACAACAAATTGTCTTAATACGATTCAATTAGATTCAACGGTTCAAACAACATCAAGTGAATTATATATTCCTGCACGAACACTCTCATTTGGAACATATGAATTAGAATTAACTGTAACAATGAGTAAATATTCATGGTTAAAAACCGTTTCATCTGTTTATGTTCAAATCACACCTTCGGGAATAACAGCAAATCTTGTTCAATTAGGCACATCGATGATAACAAGTGGACATCAACAAGATCTTAAATTAGATCCAGGAACATATTCGGTCAATCCCGATGAAGATACGTTCGATACAAATGTAAATTTTGATTTATTCACTAAAAACGATAATCTTTTTTTTCAAATTTAGAATTGGATTTATGAATACTATTGTCGAATTTATCCTTCATTTATGTTTCCGAATGTGAATGGTTGGTTATTAACGATTGATAATCCAGCAAATGACTCTTCGAATCCATCGTGTTTATCGAATCGAACCGGTTGGAAATTTGGTAATTCCAATCATTCATCTTTGACAATACTTTCTCATTCACTTCAATCAAATCGAACTTATCAATTTATGGTTCAAATGCAACATCGTCGAAATCTTACACAACAAGCAACTGGCTATGTTCTTGTCAAAGTCGACGATACTCGACCACAAATGATTGCTATTGGGTAAATTGATCAATTTTAATTTCGTATTTCTAACTGAGAAGAGTCGATTTTTAGTTGTGTCATCATAACACTTTGTGCACCGAATTTAGAATATCAATTTGTTAATCCAACGACACAAGTCGCTCTTTTTTCGATTGCTATTGGAAATTATACACGAATCGAAAATATAACATGGAATGTTTATTTTGGAGAACGAAATTCATCTGCTAATTATTCTCAATGGACTTTATTCAATCAACAAACTCCTTGGTTTTTCGGAAGAAATACAAGTAATTTTACATCAACAAGTCAATTGTTTCTTCAAAATCCCGATATTCAATTTTGGAAATTCGAAGTTGTCTATTCTTTTCCAACGGAAATAAGTATCAGTGCTTTGAATTTCTTGATAAATCAACCACCGAAAAATGGTTCCTGTTCAATTTCTCCAACAAATGGAACAACTACAACTGCATTTCAAATATTATGTCCAGATTGGATTGATGAAGATGGAATCAAAGATTATTCGGTTTTTTCTTATGATTCATCAAATAAAGTTATGATTGCATTTTCAAGTTTATCAACTATTGAAATTCTGTTACCATCGGGAAATGATCAACGATTAACAATTCAAATTCGAGATCAATTAAATTGTTTAACTGAATATAATTTATCAACATTAATTTCTGTTCGATCTGATTTCGAATCAATAGATAATTTTCAAAGTTCAACCAATAATCCGATTGTTAATTTACTTGCGAGTGGAAATCAAAATACAATTGGTCAAGTTCTTACTTCACTTTCACAAGAATTCAATAAGATGAATACAGAAAATGTTGATAAAGCTGTTTCAAGTGGAATTCCAGCTGCAAGTATTTCAGTTTCATCATTAACAAGTCAACGTTTATCATCAAATGGAGAACTAAACCAATCAGCTTTAATTGAATTTAATGAACAACTGAATTCACAAGCCAATGTTCGAGAATATTTAATTTCATTTACTCAAAATCTTCTCATAACAACATCGAATAGTATCAAACTTCAATCATCATCGTTAGCTCAACTAACTAAAGCAACAAATCAACTAAGTCGAGCAACTTTATCAATTGCAGCTGAAAGATGTTCTAAACTCTCATTAGCATTAGATTCAATGTCAACTAAAGTTTCTCATGAAGATGCTGAGATAATTTCAACACAATTATTTCAATGTGCTTCGAATATTTTAAGTGCTGCAATGGTCCTTTACAAGGACGTACTATTGTGCTCGATGTTGATGGAACAAGAGCATCGGAATTTCCAGCTGATTATGATACTGATCTCGAATCCGAATCGTCGAAAATCAATCGATTAGAAGATAAAAATGCTTATTTTCAAAATCAATTAGCAAATCAAATTCGAAATCAAATGAATCAGCTGATTTCAAAGTTAACCTCGGTTTTAAATATTCATTTGAATACTGGACAAAAATCAATTATAAATACATCGGAAGTATTCATGTCCTTAGAAGTATATTCATCGGAATCTCAATTGAATTCAAAAGTTTTAATGCAAACTAAATTAGAACCATTAGCATCATTTGGTAATTCAAAATCACTAACAGCGAATACAAATGTTTCAAGATCAATTTCACTTTCGATGACTGATCAAAATGGAAATAAAATTGAAGTTAAAGCAAATGATACTCATCCTATTGAAATCATGATTCCACGCGATCCTAATTTAGTTATTCCGCCAATGATTCTTCAAAATGTAACTTCAAATGATTCGACTCCTCATCAACAATTATTGAATTTACATTATGTTAATTTAACGAGTAGCCTTTCGATTTCAATTCATATCGAAATTGAACCATTACAGACTAACAACAATATTGTTTATTTATTGATTTATAAATTTGATCAAATTCCACTATTGAACGATTCAACAAGTCAAATCGATGGTTGGATAATTCTTAATTCTTCGAATTTCAATTATTTTCTCGATAATCAACAGACTCGAAATCATCATTCATTCGTTTTCGGTTTGAGAGAATTGAATCCTTCAGAAATCGTTACTACAACTAAACCACCCATAACTAATCAAAAATTTAATTTCACATCAAATTATCAATTGAGAATATTTGCATCGGGTTGTTATTATCTCGATGAGAATAATCAATGGAAAGATGATGGATTACGAGTTGGACCTTTAACAAATTATAATCAAACTCAATGTTTTTCAACTCATTTAAACTGAATCATTCATTGCTTTGCTTTGCCTGTGTAGTTTCGCTTTTGTTACTTGTAATGTATGTTTGCTATAGAAATAAAAATTGATATTGTTTCATCCGATTAATTATAATATAAAAATCAACAATAAATAATGTGTTAGCTTTGTTTGAAAAAATATCTTTTATATCAACACAAAAAAAACAATTTTCTCGCGTTAGATCAATAGACTTAACTGAGAATTTTATATTTGACTTATGTGACTTATTCACCCATTCTGATTTTATTCAGTTTTTCATCATGATCTTGGCTAGCTATGTGAACATTTGGCTTCTATCAATGGTCTTTGATCAATTTGAAGGTTTACCGTACAATCAACCAATATTTTGTCCGAATGCGTCATGGAGTGAAAATGCAACAACTTTTGCTAGCAGGGATACGATTGGTGCGGATCCTTGGGATATTTTCGTTACAACTAATAATAATGTCTATGTGCCTAATAGAAGCAATAAATTCATAATTGTATGGCCTGAAGCAAATTCAACATCACCCAGAAATATTTCATTAAATTCTTTCTATATAAGAACGATTTTCGTTACAGAAGAGAATTACATCTATTTTAATTATCAATCGGGTTCAACTAATGAAATACAAAGACTATCAAGTAATTTATCCCATTTTGACTCGATCATGCAAACATACGAAAATTGTTATGATATTTTCATTGATATTAACAATTATATTTATTGTTCTCTACCAGATTATTATCATCAAGTCATCAGAAAATCTTTGAATAATTCATTTAATCAAGTTAAAATCGTTGCTGGGACTGGTGTTAGCGGTTCAACATCATTTATGTTGAACGGCCCTAATGGAATATTTATTGATACTGATTTGGATTTATATGTAGCAGATCACTTCAATAACAGAATTCAATTATTTCCATTCGATCAATCAGATGGAATAACAGTAGCAGGAACTGGATCATCATCATCAACAATTAATTTGAATCGTCCAACTGCAGTGATTTTAGATGCTAATAAATTTGTATTTATTGTTGATTATCTGAATTATCGCATCGTTGGAAGTGGACCAAATGGATTTCGATGTTTAGTTGGATGTAATGGATCAGGTTCCACAGCTAATCAATTATATAATCCACGAGCAATAAGTTTCGATACATATGGTAATATATTTATTGCTGACGGAGGGAATAATCGAATACAAAAGCTTGCATTAATGACTAATTCTTGTAGTAAGTTCATCAAACTAAAGAATATCTAAGCTTTCTTGTACTTTTACTAGATGTATCGATTCAAAAGAATGGTAATTATTTACCCGTTTCATTTTAAAATCTTTTTAGTGCTTTCTTTAGTCACATATTCATCAACAAAAGATTCTCAAATTATTGCAATAAACACTTCTAATAGTCTGTTTACTAATATTTTCGATCTATGATAATAATATCTTTCTTATTTAGGTATATCTTACAATGAACCAAAATTTGATGCATCTACTGTTTGGAATCCAAATGGAATCACAATTACTGATCAGAATACAGTTGGCGCACAACCTTACGGTATATTTATCAATAGAAATAACACTATTTATATACCTGGTCGAAATGCAAAAGGTATATACCTTTGGATGAATGATAATATCAATTTCACAAAGAAAATCAATACTGATCAGTTTACTCAACTTTCTGTTTTCGTAACTAGTAATGGTGATATTTATACTAGTTCTATAAACTCACCCTTTACTATCAATCGGTGGTTATCAAATGAAACTAATACTTCTGTGACTATTGCATATAGTGACGGAAATTCAGCTTGTATCTTTATTGATATCAATAATACTTTATACTTTTCAGTCACTTCTAAACATAAAGTTTTATCGAAACCATTAAGCAGTTCTTCAAACGTATTAACAATCGTTGCTGGTACAGGTGTTGCTGGAAATGCTCCAAATATGCTCAATGTATCTCGCGGATTATTTGTCGACGTCAATTTTGATTTATATGTTGCCGATTGGGGGAATCATCGTATTCAATTATTTCGACAAGGACAACAGAATGCAATCACAGTTGCAGGAAGTGGATCATTAAATACAACAATTACTCTCTATAATCCAATTCATGTTGTACTCGATATAGAAAAATATTTATTTATTGTTGATCAATCCAATAATCGTATTATTGGATCCAATGAGAATGGCTTTCGTTGTATAATTGGATGCACCAGGGCGTTAGGTTCATCCGTTAACATGTTACATCGGCCATCCAGCATGGCTTTCGATAGTTTTGGAAATATTTATGTTGTAGACGAGTTTAATCATCGCATTCAAAAATTTCTCCGTTTGAATAATACTCTCAGTAATTACCTTTGAATTTATGATCTATAAATATTATTCTATATTTTAGGTCCATCATATAATCAACCAAAATTCTGTTCAAGTGAAACATGGAATCCAAATGCAACAACCTTAGCTAATATTAGTACCGTTGGATCAAAATCGTATGCTTTATATATCGATAACAATAATACAATTTACGCAGTCAATCTAAATACAGGTCAAATATTCATTTGGAAGAATGGTAACATCAATCCATCTATTGTTCTATATACTAATTTATCTTTACCACGATCAATATTCGTAACCATAAATGGTGATATTTATGTCGGTGATAACAGTTCAATTCAACAAGTATTATATTCAAACAGTAGTAAATTGATTATGCCGATGACTTCACGATGCGTGGGCCTTTTTGTTGATATTACGAACAGCGTTTATTGTTCAGCTGATTTTCAACATCAAGTTTTCAAGAAATGGTTAGGTGACAACGTATCAGTCATGACATCAGTTGCTGGAACAGGTTCAAATGGTTCTGCTCCAAATCAGCTGAGTAGTCCAAATGGAATCTTTGTTGATACAAATTTCGATTTATACGTAGCGGATTGGAGGAACAACAGAATTCAATTATTTCGATTGGGTCAATCCAATGGAATAACAGTGGCAGGAAACACCTCAGAAAAACAAACAATTGCATTATATCGTCCATCAAATGTTATTTTAGATGCAAATAAATATCTTTTTATAACAGATAGTTACAATAATCGAATAATTGGATCAGACGGAAAAGGTTTTCGTTGTATCGTTGGATGTACTGGTTCACCAGGTTCAAATTTCGATCAACTGTCTAATCCACGAAGTATCGCTTTTGACACTTCTGGAAATCTATATGTTGTTGATCGTAATAACAGTCGGATTCAAAAATTTATTTTATCAACAAATTCATGTTGTAAGTATAGACATATTCTCATCAGACCTATCAAATACTGTTTTTCAATCATTCAGTACCTCAACTAGTCGTCATATCAACCTGTGATAACGTAAATACAAT
>Ga0209915_1004485_pt1 | contig 10156 bp, 11 predicted proteins | sample ThiBiot_750_plan_FD_183952 | JGI IMG/M metagenome (GOLD analysis project Ga0209915, IMG submission 183952) | Wastewater bioreactor microbial communities from Cape Town, South Africa - Thiocy_cont_750_plan (SPAdes) | ecosystem: Engineered > Bioreactor > Thiocyanate-remediating > Anaerobic-Aerobic...
GTTGGTGTTGGGGAGCGAGAGAGAGAGAGAACAGCGACCTCGACAGCGTCCTTCGTCTATCAGCTCGCCACCTCGCGCATCACACACACACGCATCTCCACACGACCAGTATACACCCCATCCGATCATCCATCACCACTCCACTGATCAAACTACGACTCTCCCCATCGCCATGCTGCGTATGCTGATACTTCGAACCATGGCTGCGATGCAGCAGCCTGCTGCAACATCACTGCGTGGCGTCGGCGCTACCTCCTCGCACATCCAGCTGCGCGTCGCGAGTATCGTTGCGACTCGTCGACTCTCGTCCACAGAATCTGCCGCCGCCGCCACCAACGTACAACCGACCACTCGCACGGTCACCAAGATGTACCACGGCTTCGAGAAGGTCGAGCAGCACATCGTGTTGCCGAAGCCGGTCTTCCAACCGATCGACTCGCTGCCGCAGGAGCTCGTGCGTCCGTCGGGCTGGACGCCCGTGCTGCCGGCGTCTCTCACTCCTGCCTCGACGCTACCGTTCGCATTCGCTCGCTCCAAGAACGGCAACCTCCCGGTCTACTCGCGTTACCGCAACGGCCGCACCAAGCTCGTCACCGTACTGCGCAAGTTCGCTGGCGACGAGCAGGTGCTGTTCGATGAGGTGCGCCGCGTGGTCGGCAAGGACTTTACGGTCCGTCGCTACGCCGGTCGCCTGGAGATCGATGGCGACCACACATCAACGCTGCAGCTGTGGCTGCGCAAGCTAGGCTTCTAACCTCAAAACTATCTCACTATCTCACTCACACTATCTATCTGTCTGCGATATGCACCCAAAGCCCCGCTCTAATCTCGCTCACTCTCTTCTTTGCTCGGCTGCGATCGAGTTGCGTACAATATCGAATAGAGGGCTTTACTGAGACACCACCAACACAACGAAAGAGAGGGAGTGCGGCGCTCTCGAGCAAGTTAAATTACGACGACAATCAGCAGGAGGATGACCACGAGCACGACGATGACAAACAACAAAAGGAACAAGCTTGTGACAAGCGAGCGTTTCGCTCGATCGATCGAAACGCGCCTTGTCGAGTACAACACTATGTATAGATGGAAGAGAGGAACGAGCGAGGGAACGAGCGAGCGCCAACGAACGAACGAGGGCCTCTCTCTCTCCGCTGCTCGGATTAGTACGTGCTCTGGCCGACGGGGATGTTGGTGACGATCGCGATGCGCGTGTCGGAGGTCGAGAGCGCGTGAGTCAGAAAGTCGCACGACGTGCACTTGAACAAGGTCCAGTCCTTCTTGGTGATCTTGGCCTTGACCTTGGTCGATGCGCCCAGCTCCTTCAATGGCACATACCTGATCGAGTGCAGCAAGCCATCTCCCGCATTAGAACGAAGCACACCGTGGCCCTCCGATCGCTCATACACGTACTCTCGCGTAGTCTTGCGGAACTTGCCGATCATATTCGAGAGCTCAGTGAAGCACCAGCGTACAACCTCGGTCGGGTACTGATAGCTTTTGTACATTTGCTCCAGGAAGTTTGCGCATCCATAGTTCGGACAGTTCGACGCATCTCCAAGCTGATCGCGAGAGAGCGAGAGAGAGAGAGAGAGAGAGAGAGAGAGAGAACAAGCACAAGTGAGTCATATGGCTACCATCAAGTGTTGTGGCGCTTCATACCTTGCACTGACAATCAAGCTGCTCTTCGACCTGCGTGATGAGGCTGAAGGTGCACGCTCCACACAGGCACTGGTACTGGACCTTGGTCTTCTGCGAGAGTTTCTCGCGCCATCGATCGTACAGCTGGCGGATGAAGTTCTGGTGTGGATCGACGAGATAGCGAAAGTTCTTGACGTGTACGAACGCCTCGTAAAAGGTCCAGTCGTTCTTCTCCATCAAGTAGCCGACGATCACCGCCACGCTTCGTGACATGCCATCGGCACTGTACACCAACACCTGAGCAGAGCGGAGCAAATGAATCAATCAGTTGTTGCTCGACCAACCAATCAAGCAATCGTTGGTACCTTGCCAGAGTGTGCAGCAGCCTCATCGATGAAACCAATGATTTTGTCGAGCACTTGCTGCAACTTGATCGTTCCAGCCTCATCGATAGGAGCCGAGAGGTAGCTGAAATCGTTGGGGAACATTGGTTCGAATCGAGTGCAATTCACAATGTGCGTGATTCCTACCACCATCAAGAATCGTGAGCGATACCGCTTGCGCGCAAAAAAAAAAGAGAGAGAGAGAGAGAGAGAGAGAGAGAGAGAGAGAGAGAGAGAGAGAGAAGGGCAACATACCAAGCTCTGATTTGAGATACTGACGTTTGGAAGCAGCCTCCTCAGCACCAAGATAGAGATAATCAAGAATCTTGGAGCAACGACGGTAAAAGTGGTTGATCTCGATCGAGTTGATGCCTGGCTGCTTGTCCTCGAACATGAGCTTCTTTTGCGAGATGCTATGCATCAGTTGCGGCTTCTCGCTCGAGCCAGCCTCGGCATCACCTCCAGCACCGTCGGCCACGGCGGCCTTGCCAGCGCCATCGACTGCCACTTCGCCTCGTTCCTCGTGGCCATGCGGCGAGAGGCTTGCGCCGTCGTCGGCACCATTGCGCATCGGCTTGCGCTGTCGGATCGTGAGCTTGCGTGGGCTGATGGATTGCAACGAGAGGCCCGACGTGATCTGCGTGCGGACGTGCTTGAACTTCTTGATGACGTCGTGGATGTTAGGTCGGTAGGCCGGGTCGCGCGTAAAGACGAACTCGAAAAAGTCCATGATAGCAGGAATGCCGCCGAACTTGGCTTGCTTCTCGGGTGGAATCAACTCTTGTCCGGGCACCGTGATACGAATGAAGAAGCGCACCCAATCTTGATCGTAGAACAAGAACTCGCCCGTCAACAGCTCGTACAACAAGCATCCCAACGACCAGATATCGCTTGGGCTACTTGCTCCGACCTATATATATATCGATTGGGTGCGTGAGATGACGAGTTCACAATCGAGTAACTCATCGAGAGAGAGAGAGAGAGAGAGAGAGAAAGTGTACCTTTTTACGACGATCATAAGTAGAACGAGTCTTTTGACTGGCATTAGCAACGACCAACATCTCGGGGCTCTTGGTGAACTCGGTTCCTCGATTTCGTGTCGTATAACCGTCGAGCTCATCCTTGTAGAGCTTGGACTCTCCAAAGTCAGCGAGCGTCACGCTAAAGTTCGGAATGTCGGAGGTCGGTCGCCAGAACTCCTCCTCATCCTCGAGCGTCCAGTGGTCCTCGTTGAGCGGCTGTATGAGGAAGTTGTCGCACTTGACGTCAAAGTGGTTGACGCCGTTCTCGGTGAGGAACTGGAAGGTGTTGAGCACGTTCATGTAGATGTTGAGGTAGAGCGAGAGATTCTGCGCCAGCGGCGCCGTCTGCTTGCGACGCCACTCCTTGAGGCTGCACTTGTAGCGCTTCATGATGATCCAGTAGTACTCGTCGTCGGTGCCAAAGTCGTACGTGTGGCTGATGCGCGAGTCCTTCTTGAAGCGGTCGAGAATCAGGATCTCGGTGAAGATGTCGTGCACGACGCAGCGGTCGTGAATGTTCTTCGGCACCGGCATCAGCTTGATGGCGACGTCCATGCGCTGGAACTCGGGCACCAGGCGGCAGCGGTACACGGTGCCATAGGCGCCGATCGCCAGCCGCATCAGGTTCTTGTACATGTCCTTTTGGAAGAGGCGCGTGCACAGGAGCTTCAGCAGCGTGTACTCACTGCGGCCGAGCTCGCGAGTCGCGTCCGCCAGCTCGGGAATGATGTCGCGGTTGAGCGGATGGTTGAGGTGCATGCGCAACAGGAACGGCACGTTGTGCTTCTTGTTGTTGAGCGGGAACTGGTCGCTGTACAGCGGCTCGAGCGTCCCGAGCGGCGTCAACATGAGCGTCAGAATCAGCTGCAGCAGCGTAATGTGCACCTCCTTGTCTTGGTACAACTTGTGCTCGCTGCGCTCGCGCGAGTAGTCTTGCGTGATCGCCACCGTGTCTTGCTTCTTGGCCGGCAGGTCCTCGGCCGCCTTCTGGTTCGTGCCGTTGAGCACCAGCTGGAACTTGGGGTCGTTCTTGTCGAGGCGTTGCTCGAGCTTCGAGAACGCGCCGACCGTCGTGTTGCTCGTGTCCATGTCGACGGTCTTGGATTGTTGCACGCGATTCTTGGTCAGTTCGGCCGTGAGCTTCAGCTTCGGAATCGCCATGCCGCCGCCGCCGCCGCCACCGAGGGCAGCAAGCTTGCTGGCGGCGTTCGATTTGCCACCAACGCCACCGCCGCCACCGCCGCCGGCGCCCTTGCCATCGGATGACGGCGAGTCACTACCGCCGCCAGCAGGGGGGCTGAGTGCCGGCGCCGCTGCCGCCGCTGCCGTACCGCCCTTGATGACCGACGACGGCAGACCGAGGCTCAAGACGGGCTTTGGTGGCGCGGCGCCGGTGCTGGCCTGTGGTAGCGCCGTGCCGCCCTTGATGACCGACGATGGCAGACCGAGCGCGAGCTTGGGTTTGGCCGGCTTGACAGGCTCGTCTTCCTCGCTCGAGGAGCCTTCCTCGTCGGAACCCGAGTTGCTCGAGGAGCCTTCCTCGTCGGAGCCTGATTCGGAGCCCGAAGCCTCGTCCTCGTCGTCGTCGTCCTCCTCCTCCTCTTCCGAGTTCTCGGACTCGCTGCCGGCCTTGGTACGGGCGGTTCGCTTCTTGCTCGCGCCCTTGTGGCCTGAATCGCTGGCGCTACTGCTGGCGTCGCTCTCCGAGCCCGAGCCACTCTCGTCCTCCGAGCCCGAGCCGCTCTCGCTGCTGCTCTCGTTATCATCTGACTTGGCCGAGGAGCCGTTGTCCTCCTTGTCACTGGCATCGTCGGGCTTGACGTCTTGTCCTTGACCGGTTCGAGCAATCTTGTCGAATGTCGTCTCGGCTCCAAGCACCAGGCCCGGGATGCGAATGCCCGAGCCACTGCCTGGAGGCCTTACGGCTGGCGTAGTCTCGGATTCGGCGCGCTTGGCTGTTGTCGATTGCATCGCGAGGGCGCTCTTGCCAAGAGCAGAACTGGCACCGCTGCTGCTGCTGCTGTTGCTGTTGGAACCACTGGCAGTCACGACTACGCCGCCGCCACTGGTGTTGCTGTTACTGCTGCTGTTGGTGGAGGAGGATAGGTTGGCACTCGATTCGATCGAGTGTGTACGTGAAGCTCGATTGGCCTTGACCTCAGAGCCTTTGGAAGACGGCAAGCTCAAACTCAAGCGGTAGCCTTTTCTTCGCTTGGACTTGGTCGGTGAGAAGACTCCTGCCTTCTTGTCACTGTACGCCCACACAGTGAGTGAGAGAGAGAGAGAGAGAGAGAGAGAGAGAGAGAGATGGTTATGCGTGGGATCTAGATTGTACGGCGTGCAAGACTGCTGCTGACACCACGTACTCTAGTGATTCGGCAAGGCTCGGCATGCTGGGGACTCGACCAGCACTGGCAGGTGTCGGAGGAGACGGCGATCGGTCGTTCTTGGGCGAGAGCGGAATCACGGTACGAGGAGGAGAGGTGGCAGTTGGTGGCAGCGCAGCCTCCGAGCTTGGGAAGGTCGGTTGCAGCTGCGCCAGAGCTGCTTGCAGACTCTCGGGGTTCCTGGGCTTCTTTCCTTCGGGCGCTCGCTTCTTATCGAGCGTAATCTCGTACTCGAGGTTGATCTCTTTCACCAGAAAGTCCATTGTTCGTAGTTGGTGGAACTGCGCGATCATACAACGTTGAGTCAGTCGAGTGGGCGAAGCACACACATTTCTTGCAGGTCGTCGACGTCGCTTGCCGTGTGTGTGTGTGTGCGCGCACCTTCATGGTGATCTTGTCGTTCTTCTGTCGAGCAAACGCAAGCAACACTCGTGCATGAGCAGCAATGTGTTGCATGGTCTCGGGGTCAGAGTGAATGCTATGGTAGAGCTTGATGAAACTCAGGTACGAGTAGCTATGGCACGTGCAGGAGAACACGACCGTGAGTGAGTTGCACTTGCGTCGAAATGCGCACCGAGCGATGGATGATGGGCAAGCGAACGTACCCAATGTAAAAGTCAATGTACTTCTTCTTGCGCACAAAGATGCACTTGGGAGACTCGATGACTTTGGCGACGAGATTCAGGAGCTCGATCGTCACCAACACGTGCTCCGACGAGCGAGCCATCGGTGACGAGAAGAACTGCATGATATAACCTCCGGTCTGTGGTTGGCCGCGCAAGAGCCAGTGTCAGTTCGAGCTCGCTGGCGCTTCGATGCATCTTGGAGCTTGATGAGAGAGAGAGAGAGCGAGCGCGCGTATGTGCGTGTACGTACGGGCTTGAGAATCACCTCCATCTCCTCCATGAGCTGCCGTAGATCTTGCTTTTGCTGCTTGCGCTTCACGCTCTTGGGTTCGTTGGCAAGAGCTCTCTGCTGACGGAGCAATAATTCCCAACAAACCTGCGGCGCCATTCTGCATGTCAACGAGCGAGCAACCACAAACTCAAACGTTCCCGCGGAAGGCACAACGTACAGCATAGTGCTTGACGATGCGAATACGATAGGTGTGGAGGAGCTGCTTTCGTTCGTGCGATGAGCCTTGGAATCCGAAGAACATACGATCAAGCTTGCTCTTGAGCAGCAACTGTCCGGCGTATTGCTTGGTGAACTCCCAGAACTGAATGAACCAGCCACCAGCCACCAGCCACCATTCCATCGTATGTCAGTTGCGTCTCGCAGTCTCGCGTTCAGGTGGCAGCCATAACGCACCTCCAGATTCTCAACCAATACAAACAAGAGGAACTCGTCCAACGATGGGTCGCGATTTTGCATCACCAGCTCATCGAATAGCTCCAGGATCTCATGGAACAACTGTACATATGCCCCGGACTCGACTGATAGCTTGCCTCGCGTAACCACCCATTCCTGAGGCGTGTGGATCACGAATCCCAAAGGTGAGTGAGAGTGAGTGAGTGTGGGCATCAGCAATTGCCTTGCGTACCTTGATACGAAGCAGTGTCTCCATGCAGACGTCGGCGACCTGCGGGACCATGACGCGAGTGTGACAGTGCTGAATGTACTCGACAAGCAACCGGATGTGGATCTGGATTTCGTGCTCGTCCTGTTGTCGTCGTCGTCGTCATCGTGTGTTGGTCGATGTGAGTGAATGATGACGTACGGGAGGCATGGTGGGCACCTGAGTACCGAACGTACCTTTGCTTCGAGCGACGGCACCAGGCGGTTGTGAACACGCCAAATGAACTTGTCCATCTTCCTGCGCTTGCGCAATACGCGCCCTCTCGTCATGCCACGAGTTGTCTCGATCCACTGGAGGTCGAGCAGCAAATTAAGTATCGACCGACGGGCATACTGGACAAACGATCTATTGCTACGATGATGCGCGAGAAGGAGGAACGAGCCAACCTACCTTGGATCGATGGATCTGTTCGACACTGTCGGCACAGTTTGCGAGGACGGTATAGATCAACTGTCGGAAGTCACTATCATACAACTTCTTTCCTTCGTTGTAGCTCACCAACAACTCGGAGAAGAGCAAATTTACAGGGTTCGGAATATACTGCGGTGGTTTGATTCAGTCAGCGTCTCAGCGTCGTCATCCTCGTCGAAACGAATGAACGAATGAACGAACCTTGAGGAGTGCGGAATTACTGGTGACCGCGGCAAAGATTCGCAAAATGTTACACTTGATCTTGTAGTAGCTGGCGTTACGGAAGCCAATCACGGTAGCGCTCATGTCCGAGCTGCCCTTGTCCTCTTGCGAGATCGTAGAGTGGACCGACAGGCTGCTACGTTGCTTCTTGCGGTTTGCGAGCTCCTTATCTTCTTGGAGATACTTGAGCAACGCATTCAAGTCTTGTACGAGGTCTACGAGCGAGAGAGAAAGTATCGAGCCATATGGGTCAGTGGCTCACTCGACCGGCGCAGCGGCAGGGAAGGGAGAAGCACGTACAGGTCTCTCCAAGACTTGATGCCAAGCCCTGTAACTGCGCCAAGCTCGTTTGCGCAAACAATTGCGTGTTCTCTGGGAGGGCTCGATCGCGGCGAGGTCGCGACTTGGTGGCGGCTTTGATGTTGAGCGTGGGCAGCGAGAGCTTCGGGATGCCGGCGGGTATCTTGCTGGCAGTAGCCGAGCTGCCGAGCGAGAAGCCCACCGATGGCGTGGGTTCGGGCGGAAGCTCGTCTTCGTCGCTCGAGTCGAACGAGTTGTCGTCCGATGAAAAGACGTCGCTCGAGCGCGGGGACATGTTGGAGGTCGTCGTAACATCCATGTCGCCCATGGTGTTGGTCTGGTGCTCTCCGAGGAGCATGATCGAGGTCTTGACGTAGATGTCGAGCAAACGAGGAACGCCAAGTTGTTGCACAAAGATCTGCGAACGGAAACGCACGGTGATCAATATAACCGACATGGTACTGATTGACGACGATGGTGGTGGTGGATGGCAGTGAGCGTACCTTGCAAAAGTCGGGCAACGTCACCAAGGTGACGATGGCTCCGTAGACGCCGACACACTCCCAGTCGTACTTGACCATCTCGAGGCACAGTGTACAAAAGATACGGCAGCCATCCGAGTTGCTACTGCACAGATGGCGAGCAATCTATGTCGAGCGAGTAGCCAAGGATATGAGAGAGAGAGAGAGAGAGAGAGAGAGAGAGAGGATGTGGCGTTGTATTTGAGTACTCGCACGTACCTTGATAGGGACCTCGTTGAAGAGTGTCTCGGTGTGATTTCGTTGCATGACCTTGAGCAGCAACGGGAAGACGCCGCGCTGCACCCAGTCCATCTTCTCGAACGGCTTCTGCAAGATGCGCACCGACTCGAGGAGCGAGCGCAGCAGCAGTCGAACCTCACCGGGAGGCAACCGAGCGGGCCACGGTGGCGCCTTCGAGACGAGATCCGCTCCATCGAGCAGCTGCTTCAAGCGCTCGATCAACTTCTCCTTCTCTTTGGATCGCAGCACCGGCTGGACTTGTTGTTGATCCTCGATGACCTATCACCGACGCGACATGCGTGTTAACCTGTCGGCTTTCCGTGAAGCGGCCGGCCGGGCGTGCGCCGCGCGAGCAGTAGGGAGGAGAGCGTGCTACGCTGGCCAGCGCCTCACGTACCGAAAATTCTGCTTGTAACAGGGTGGCATCAAACGGTCGTTGTCCGCGCTGCTTGCCAGTGAACAAGTCGACGTCTTGAAAGTAACCCAAGGTCGCTTTGACCATCAGCTTGTCGGAAGCATCGATGCCCAGGAATTCTGATGAGATGACGTCATGATTGAGTGAGTGGAGCGTGATGCCGTTGGCGCAGCAAGTTAGCGCAAGGATAGATGGGCTCGGAAACCAAGCATCATATGAGGCTCTTGACGTACGCAACAGGAACTCGTTGAAGCTCTTGATGGTGCACACGCTGTCGCCCTCCTCAGCCACGAACGCGAACCGTTGAAAGTCGAAGCTAATGGTGGCGGTACTGGCAGTCTTGTTCTGGCCTTTGCGCCGGATAGCGACCTTCTCGCCGATCGTGTAGATGATGAACTTTCGACCAAGCAGCTCGCGCTCAATCTCTTCTTCCACATCAAGATCACGCTCTAGAATACAGTTGAGTGATGAGCGAATGAGAACGCTGGATCCAGTACTTGACTACTTGGTTGGTTAGCGTACCGATAAAGTTCTTGTTGGATGTAAACTCGGAGATGAACAGACGCAAGGTAGGAAGAAACAAGGTACTCAGGTCGCGAATGAACTTGTAGTACTTGGGCTCGGTCTTGCACTTGATGATGCCGGTGGCTTTCTCGGCATCGAGGCGAAACATGATCTTGGAGAACTCATGATGGAAGACGTAGTTTCGAAGCTTGTACGAGAGAATCAGTCTGCGGTGATGCCTCGAGGTGTTAGATCGATGGAGGTCGAGCGCCGTGCCTGCGTGTGCGCGAGCGGGAGTGGTGATCTCGGCGAGTGTCACGTACGGAGCCTTCTTTTTGGGGTTGTCGGTGAGGCGAAGAATCGAGTCACCCTGTGGTCGCTCATCCAGGACAGCCACTATGTAGAGAGAGTGAGAGAGAGAGAGAGACACGCCAGGTGAGTATCAGAGGAGGCGGGCAGCTGTGTGTGTGCAGCAGCATCAGCTTGTTCGAGCAGCATCGGCAGAACAAGCGAATGTGCGCAATCCACTGCATC
>Ga0209915_1004486_pt1 | contig 10154 bp, 10 predicted proteins | sample ThiBiot_750_plan_FD_183952 | JGI IMG/M metagenome (GOLD analysis project Ga0209915, IMG submission 183952) | Wastewater bioreactor microbial communities from Cape Town, South Africa - Thiocy_cont_750_plan (SPAdes) | ecosystem: Engineered > Bioreactor > Thiocyanate-remediating > Anaerobic-Aerobic...
TCTCGAAACTTGCGCGAGCGGCCGTTGCTCCGCCGGAGCCGAACACGAATCTTCAGTCTGCGGAGATCTTCGCCGAAGAGCAATCGCGGATCGAGCGGGGCTTCCCGCCGATCGTCTGGACCAAACCCAGCGAGAGCGATCCCGACTTGCTGCCGACGCCGTCTCCGCAGTCCGCGGAAGAAGCAGTCGTTGAGACCGCAGCGACGATCGGAGGCGGCCGCCTGCGCGGCGTCGTTCTGCACAAGCTCATGGAGGAGCTGGCGACCGGGGAGCTTGCCGCGAACGCCGGCGAGACCGAAGAGAGAGCGGATCTGCTTTGTCGGCAGCTTGCTGCAGAAACGACGACGAGCGGCAGGCCCGACCCTGCCGAGATGGCGAATACGGCATTGCGCACGTTTGCTCACCCAGAACTGACGCCGTTCCGTGATCGACTGGTTTCAGAGGTGCCGCTTTACGGCGCCGCCGCCCGCGCCGGCGAACTCATCACCGGGCGTGCGGATGCGGTGGCCCGGGCGAACGGCGGCGATCTGGTCGCATTCGATTGGAAGAGCGATGTCGTACCGAGCGAGCGGGACCGCTCGGCCTATCGGGCACAACTGGCTCAATATATGCGCGTTCTGGGCGCGCAGCGCGGCGCGGTCGTGTACATGACGTCCGGCCGCATCGACTGGATCACGCCGACGGCTTAACCGGCTTGGGCAAGACCGCACCAACATCATGAATCTTTGGTCGCAGTCCTCTGGAGGTGACTTCGAGAATCGCAAGCGTGATCGGCAAATTGAAGCGTCGCCGGCCCGCGCTGCCGGGATTGAGGTAGAGAATACCGCCATCCTGTCGACACTCGGTATGTGGGAATGTCCGGAGACGATCACGTCGATATCGGTGCGAGGATCGATGTGCAGCTTCTTCAAGTCGTGCAGAACGTAGATCGACTTTTCCGCGAGGCGTACCAACTCGGTGTCGGCGTATTCGCGGGCCCACTCACCGGTGTCTACGTTTCCTCGGATCGCGGTGACGGGCGCGATCCTGCGAAGCGCGTCGACGATGTCGGACTGCCCGATGTCGCCGGCGTGAACGATGTGATCGACGCCGGCCAGGCGACGCTCCGCCTCCGGCCTCAGCAGGCCGTGCGTGTCCGAAATGACTCCGATCCTGAACATCATCTTTTGGCGTGGTCGACGGCCGCGATCGCCAGAAGGCGATCGAGAAGCTCTACCCGGGCGGAAAGCATCTTCCACCGGGCGGTCTCGATATCATACCACTCGGCGCGGTCGACTTCGGGGAAGTTCTGCCATCGACCGCTCCGTAGCGGCCATTTGATATCGAAAGAATTGCTGGCCAGCATTGCCGGATGGAAACTGCCCTCGCCTGCGAACGCGATCACACGTTTTCCCGCGCTGTCGTACTTCCCCTAGCGCATGCAGCGAATCAATCGAGGCACCAGGGCCTAGTAGTTCCTCGAAAAACTCGCGGCGGGCGGACTGCTCCGGATCCTCGGCGGCACCGATTTTGTCCTTCGGAATGGACCAGGCGCCACTATCCTTGTTGCGCCAGAACGGTCCGCCTGGGTGGACGAAGCAATACCTCGGGCCCTCTATCGCCTGTGCGGTAAGCCAAGATGCCCGCGCTCACCCTCGGCCTAGACGACTTCTTCTTCGCAACCATATCGCTCCGTTCGCGACGCAAGCCCAACGGACTGTTCGCATCCCAAACTGACCGGAACTGCCGAAAGCTCGCGGCATGTTTTGGCTCAGGTCTTGGTCACTTGGCCGGTGACGGGCCAGTCCCAAAATGCAAGCTGCATGGCCACCGATGGTGGGCTGCTGGCGATGATAGAAGCTGCGCCGTAGCGAGACGCCGACGTCCCGCTGGTTAGAGTCAACATCGCGGCAAAGGCAAAATAGGTCAATACGCGGATCATGATCACTTCTCCAGTCCGAGAACAGAAAGATAGCGCTCGTAGGCCTTCACGCCGGCCATCATCGCGCGAATTTTAGAGACGGCCCCAGCATATTTCGGCTCGGGATTCTCGAGGACGCGGTGGAGGCCGGTCGGAATCTCGCGCCAACGATGAACCATCATCGCGGCCAGTCCTGGCCAAACGTCCCGGTCTTCAAGCATCGGCTCGATGCCCGCGACGGATGTCGTCAAAATTTGCGGAAATGTTCTAAGCAGGTCGACTGCGTATTCGCCCGCGCGGTGCCATTCGCTCGCATGGGTCGCCAGCACGAAAGCGCGGTAGGGGTGACCGACTTCGGCGTGCTCCAGTTCTTCATGAACCAACATCAGATCCGTTGAAAGACCCGCATTGAAGGCTTCTTCGTAATATCGCGCCCGATCGACATCGCGGTTGGGAGTTTGCCAGCCGATTCGATCGGCAAACAAGCGAATGCGGAAGATCCGATAGCCAAGTTCTACAGCCGCCGCTTCGGCGCCTTGATCGAACAGTCCCGAAGGAGGGGTTGCATTGCGCGATAGAATTTCGATCAGCGCAGCGTTGACTTCGCGGCCTTTCTCTTTCGCGTCGGATGGAACCACGTCAATGAAGGTGGTGCTCCCATTTCTCCGGCTCCAGCCATACAAGACGAACTGGGCCATGCGTCCGACCAGCAGCCGCTCCGCATCAGGGCGCATTTCATCGAGGGCGATATCCGACCAATGACCATACGCCGTCGCGGCCAGATACCCTTTGCGGAACGGGTCAGGGCCGTTGTGCACGGTCGTCTGCACGTCAGCCCAAAGCGCTCTGTAGTCGTTCGATCCCGGCTCGGTAGCAACCCGTTTGCGGAAGATCGAATCGAAATGGGCGCGCTTCTCTGGATGCTTGATATCGCGGCCGTTCTTGATGTAGCTCACCATCGCCTTGGAAAGCTGGCATTCTTCTCGCGCCAAAGCCTCTGGAGAACGGTTTGAGTCTCCATCCGAAGCCGCACGGCGCCGTTCGTGATACCTTACGATCAGGCGATACTTATGCTTGTCCGCCAAGTTGCTCATCGCTGTCTCCAGCGCCGGTTCTCAAAGGAAATTTGGTGAGCCCGAGGTTCACGCGCAATGGGCCCTTGTGAACCCGAAACACCTTGCCAAGCCGGTCCGGGGTTACCGTTCACACGGAGAATGACACCGTAGGCGACGGTAAACGCGCGACGCGCACCACGGGCGCGGGTTAACCGAAACCCAATTGAGGTTGAACCTTGCACTAGCACGATCGGAGACAAGCCGGCGGGCTCGGCGACATTCGTCATCGGGCGATCTTCCGGTGAGACTCCAACGGCAGGATACTTCGCCATGTTCAACAGCACACGGAACGCCAACAACTGCGCCAGCGGGCTCAAGTTGCTCGCCAGCGCCGTGGCCCTCTTGGCAACGGTCGGCGGCGTGCACGCGTCTACGATCGTCGATAAGAAACTCGCCCAGTTCGGTATCGAGCCGCGAGTAACGTGCGGCAAGTGGGCGAAGCCGTGGCCCGGCGCCAAGATTTGCGTCGGCACCGGTCGCATGGAATTCCTTCAGCACGACTTCCACCTGGTCGTGAACGGGCCGGAGGCCGAAGTCGCCGTGCGCAACGTTCTCGAAAAAGCCACGGCTGCGGCTGTGAGCGCGGCTCTGGCCACCGGCATCGCGACGCCGACGTCCGATCCGGCGTCCCGCGTCGGCGCCGCGCTGGCGGCCGCCAAGACGGTCTTCGTCGGCTACCTCACTGTTCGCGGAATGGAGCGCCTCCTCACCCAGTACGATATCCGCATTACTCACGATACCTACTGGTCCTGATCCGACTCCGATCGCTCATTCGAACCCCACCCCGCAAGGGCGGGGTTTTCTCGTTCGTCTTCGAACCCCTCCGTTTGCGACGTTCTCCGGCCCGAGCAGGATCGCCGCAACGCTTTCCGCGCGGCGCTGGTCGGTCGGGGCAACTGCGAGAGCGTAGAAATCCGCTACTTGCTGGTTTTGCGCGTCGCCCTCGCGAAACAGATCGGCGGCTTCCCTAAATCTCCGTTCCCGGACCAGCGCTTTGCGCCGCGCCGGCGCGCGCGTATCTCCCGACCCCTGCGACGATGCTGTCGATCTCCGACCAGGCGCGTTCGAGGCGCGCCGTCTCTTCGACGTTGCGGATGCGTGCGACAACGGGATCGCGGGTCTGCAGCGAGAACTTGATCTCGCTCTTGCCGACGGCGCCTCTCAGCCGTTCGGGAACACGCTTCCTGAACAGGAAGATGCCGCCCGGATGTCGCTTGGGCGTGCCGAGCGCGTGTACCATTGCGTACCGTCGCTGTGTACCGACGGTCGTGCAGAAAAAGCCCTGAAATCCTTTCGGATCAGAAGGCTCGCTGTTTTTCGGCTGTTTTCGAGAGGGAGGGATTCTCTCCCCCGATATGGCCACAATGCCGACGCTCTTGATGGTCTCGTTCGTTGAGATAGCGCCGATCATAGTGAATTTCCGCCTTACACTTGGCAGCCATTTCAAACGGCTAAGCCGACTTGCCGTGACGGGATGACTGTCGTGCCTTCTGGACGCGTTCCGAAATCTCTTTGGCACCGCGCATGTATATTTTCCGAGTCGTGCTTTTGCTTGCGTGAGCCGCACCGCTCGCCAAGTCGTCGTGAGCTGCTCCCGCAGCGGTCGCTTCCGTAATACCCGACGCTCGGTTATCCATGTTCCAGACGTTCTGAGGAACACCCGCTTTATTCGCGTAGCTACGCCACTGCTTTCCGAACTCGCGGTGATCAATCCAAGGGAGTCCGTCCGAACGGCACGCAACCGGTTGTTCAGGATTCGAAGAACTTAGCTTTTCAAGACACATCCGAACTAACTCGCATTTCTCAACCGCATGAGCGACGAACTGGGCGGTTTTTGACGTCCTGACGCGAAGTAATTTCTCCTCATTGAGAATCATCCCGATAGTCATACCGTGCCACACTTTCTTGCCCCGGCGAATCTCGCCTGGCTTGAGAACATAGCTGTTCGGCTCGACCTTCCATTTACCAACGATGTCAATCTGGCGAAGAAAGCATTCATACTGGAGGGCCTGCACGATGGCAGTCGACGTATCCCCAACCTCTAAAGCTGCAACCACTATCGACTTTGCCTGCTCGAAGGTCATGGTTACGCCGCGAGGCGGATTCTTTGCGAAGCGCATCTTTGACATCGCCTTCAGCAACCGTTCGCAATGAATGGGGAAATGATTGGCTTCGATACCGTATCCGAGCAAGATTTTGATCTGTCCGATGGCTCCGTACGCTCGTCTCACCCGCTCCTCGCCGCCCTCTTGGGCAGGCATTCTCCAAGCGCGGTAGCACGTTCGAAAATACTTGGGGGCGACACGATCAATCCGGCGCAGGCCAATGTCGTTACGAATGATCCTCAGCGAATCCTGGTAGGATAGTTTGGTATTTTCCTGCAGGTCGGCAAATCCGCTCTCTTCATCGCTTTCATACAGGTCGCAAAGGCTGCCGAATGTCCCATTGAATTTCGGCTTGAGTCGTTCCTTGTCGTTGCGGGATGCGTCATCGAGCCACAGTAACATCGCATCCTGTTCACGCCGGCAGATACTTTCGACCTTCTCCAACGCGTGCGGGTCCGACATGTCGACATGGATGCGCACCGTCGCCGGCCTATAATCAGCGAAGATCGGGCTTTCATCCTTTACCCAGTAGAGATCCACGCGCTCGTTGCGCTTGATCTGCTTCAGTCCGGGAGCATTGACGGAGACTTCCTTGCCGGCGATGAGAAGTTTTCCGCTTCGACGTCTTCGCTTCATCGCGGCCCGAAATTATCCGGGCCATCATCAGGATAATCCTCATCAGAGGCCGCGAGCCCTTCGCGCCGGTCGAGAAACTTCAGGATGGCAGGCACGTAGTAGAGCCCCTCAACCGTAGCGCGCGCCGTTGGCATGCCCTGCCGCTCGAAAACGCGACGAATATGAGGCCAATCGCGCGCCCCCTCGCCAACGACGATCTGAGCCAGAAGCGTGTCGTCGACATAGAGCGGCGTCGGGACAATGACGCGCCCCGCTCCGATCAGCCGATATTCCAGACTTTTGGCCATCTTCCTCTCCAGTGGACCAAATGTGTCACTGAACATTCAAAATGACAATAGGTCCACTGAATGGCAGAGTGCCGATAGTTAATGATTCTCGTCCGGAGATATCCTGATGCTCACATCCATTGCTCTGGCGGACGTCGTTGCTGACGCGCTCGGGATCACGCGAGAAAGCGCTCAGTTGCATCTGAAAACCATCAGAGCGGCTGGGGAGATCTCCTTCAAGGGTTACGGGCGTGCGGCCGCCGCAATGACTCCCCTCGATGCATCGCGGCTGGTCATTGCAAGCGCCGGCAGCATCTTTGCCAAGGACTCGGTCGATGTACTGACGCGGTTCGCGAAGCTGGTTCCGATCAGCGGTCGTACTCGCCGCACGGAGACAATGGAAGAAAGCCTGGCACAACGGATCGCGGAGCTTCCCATAGATGTCCCGCTACCCGAACACGTGAGTCCGTCACCGGAGTGGCAGCGACGGTTTGGCTCCCGGCGGCTGGCTGAGACGGCGCTTCAGCTGCTCGACGCCATTCCAACAAACAACAAGAAGATCGACAGGCTGCCGCGCTTTGCGATCCTGCGCTGGCTAGATGATCGCGGGCACAGCGCCGTTCTGGTGTTTGGTCCGGAGGGGACGTCAATCGATAGAGGCACCGAGATTCTTGACCTGCTCGACCAGTACTCGGATCACTGCCTATTTCAGGTAAGGATCGTTAGGCGGCAGGCCCTAATCCACATCGCCAAAGCACTAAGATGAGGCAATCATCTCTTACGGTAACGCTTATGGTAACACTCGGTAACGCCGCCAGACGCCAACAAAAAATATCAATGAAAACAATTGATTATGGCGCGCCCGAAAGGATTCGAACCTCTGACCCCCAGATTCGTAGTCTGGTGCTCTATCCAGCTGAGCTACGGGCGCACGCCTTGTAAGGTCCGCCGGGAAAGTTTCGGTCGGACGCCACAGCGATTCCGGACGATTTGCAACGTCGCGAAAGCGCGCCATAGCTAACGGCTCCGGATTGGCTTGGCAAGCCTCGCACTGGAGAATACTGATCCGGATACCAGAGCCTTTCTGATTCCGATAAAATCGGAGCCGGGATCAGGGTCAATATCATAGCAACGGCCCTTCGTTCCTGATCTGACGCGTTGCGCTGGCGCGAACCGGGCCTATTCCGGCCGAAAACGCCATCAGTCGGCTAGAGCTTTTTCGCTTCCCAAGGAATCAGAAACGAAGCTCCAGCTTCTTGATTTGACGCGTTTTCTTGACGCGAACCGGTGTCCACTTCGCTTGAAGACGCTATGGCCGCTGCCAACTCCAGGCATCCGGACCGGCAAGTTCAACCAAGATCGCGTAGCAAACAGGGGCAAATGTCCCGATTTGATGGCGTTTCATGCCCGAATCCGCTCCCCTCGCAGAGTGGCCAATTCGACCGGCCGATCCGGAATCGCGATCCGGAAGGTCGCGCCGATGGTGCCTTCCACCAGATGAATGTCGCCGCCGTGCGCCCGAACCAGTTCCGCGGCAATGGCAAGGCCAAGGCCGCTCCCGCCGGCCCTGTCCGACGCCTGAAAGGCCTCAAACAGATGATTGCGGGCTTTCGCGGGTACGCCCGGGCCGGTATCGGAAATCTCGATGACGGCGACGGAGCCTTCACGACGGCCCGTAACGCGAATTTGCTGCGTTGCAACATCGGTCTTGGGCTGACTCTCGAGGGCCTGTCGCGCATTTCTCACAAGATTGAGCAGCACGCGGAACAACTGGTCGGGGTCGGCATCGATTGTCAGCCCCCGCTCGATGGCATTGATCCAGCCAATCGACGTATGTGACGTCGATTGCGCCCCAAGTCCCGCCGATTCGCGAACCTCATTGACGATCGGCTCAACCAGCACCATTCGCCGATCCGGCGCCGCCTCCTGGGCGCGCCCGTAGGACAACGTCGACTGGCACAACGCGATGGCACGCTCGAGCGAACGCATCAGCTTCGGCGCGAACCGCTGCACCCGCGGGTCCGGCACGCTGGCGAGCTGATCCGACATCAGTTGCGAGGAAGCGAGCAAATTGCGCAGATCATGGTTGATTTTCGAGACCGCGAGACCCAGGGCGGCGAGCCGGCTTTTCTGATGCAGCATCGAAACCAGATCGCGCTGCATATCCGACAGTTCACGCTCCGCAACGCCGATCTCGTCACCGCGCTGCGACGGCGCGATGATGCTCGCAGGACTTTCCGGATTGCGGTGGAAGCCAACAAGGTTGGCGGTCAGCCGCCGCATCGGCCGGACAAACAGGAAATGCAGCGCCAGATACACCAGCGCCGCGGTCAGGACCGCGATAACCAGCGAAAACAACAGCAAGTTGCGGGAAAACCGATACATCGACTGGCGCAGCGGCCGTTCATCGATCACCACTTCGATAAATTGCGCGCCGCCCGGCGCCGGCCCGATCACCCGGATGGTTTCGTTGCCGCCCTCCAGCATGGTTTCGAACGCGCCCATGATCGCCGACCAGGCTGTCATGCTGCGCATATCCACATCATGATCGACGGCCGAGGGCAGCCCGGCGCTGGCCAGCAGGCGGCGCTGCTGCCCCATTTTGATGGCTACGGCGCGAGCGCCAATACTGCCAAGAATCTGCCGCGCCAATGAATCCGGGACCATGCCGCTCGGCGCGGCGTCCAACACCAGCGCCGCGGTATTGGCGGCGGCGATCCGATCGTTAAGCCGATTCGTCCGAAAATTGGCGATCGCGGGCACATAAATCAGCACCTCCGCGATCATGACCAGCGGAATCGTCAGCAGCAGCAACTTCCCGGACAGGCCGAGGCGACCCTGCGGCAGGAGCCGCAGAGGTAGTGCACCAAGCCTCTCGCTTGGCTGCGGAACAATTTCCACCGGTGAGGTCATATCCTCAGGATGCGCCCTGCTCGAAACCCGGTCAAATGACCGATCCTTCATGCTTTTCCCGATCGTCAGGCGCGGCAGAGCCGCAGTCTACGAAAGCCAGAATAGTCCAACTTCGGCGCAAATTGGACTATTCATGCAAACATTGACGAAAACAGGCCGCTCCCGTATAAGCCGCGCCAACTGTCCGCGATCGCCCGGCTCGACCGGGGCGGCCTTTTTGGGCCGGCAGCGACCCTGTATTGGGCCATAAATCGTGGATTTACTTCATTCCTCGGCGAATTGCCCGGTCAGCGGAGAACAGACCCGTGAAGCGGACTTATCAACCCAGCAAACTGGTGCGCAAGCGCCGTCACGGATTTCGCGCTCGTCTGGCGACCACGGGCGGCCGCAAGGTTCTCGCCGCACGCCGTGCTCGCGGACGAAAGCGCCTGAGCGCCTGATCGGGCCTGCGCGAGACCTATCATGGATCGGCTAAGGCGGCGGGCGGACTTTCTCGCCGTTGCCGGTGCGGCGCGAACGGCCTGTCCGGCGTTTGTCATCCAGCGTCGTATCCGCAAGGATGATGGGCCCGTGCGAGTCGGTTTTACCGTATCCAAAAAGGTTGGCACCGCGACCGAGCGCAACCGTGTTCGCCGCAGGCTTCGCGAATTGGTGAAGTCTGCGGGTGCTCTATCAATGCGACCGCACTCTGATTATGTGCTAGTCGGCCGTCGGGGTGCATTGCACCGCGGCTTTGCTATCATGCTTGAAGAGCTGCGCCTGGCACTCCATCGCCTCGACCGGCCGTCACCGGAACACTCGTGACGTATCGATCCTTGCCACCCTTGCGGTCGACGGGCAACCGCTCAAGTCGCACCTCGAATCGAATGACGAGACCTGAACGATGACCGACAATCGCAACACCATTCTTGCCGTCATTCTGTCCGGTCTCGTGCTGATCGGCTGGCAGTATTTCTTCAATATTCCGCAGATGGAAAAACAGCGCGCCGCCGAACAGGCGCAGAGCGAACTGGCGAAGAACGCCAAGGCTAATTCGCAGGCTGCCTCCACCAGCACCTCACCGGCAGGATCGGCGAACAGCACTGCACCCTCTGCCCCGGGTACGGCGCCGACCGTCAACCAGCCGACGTCGACCACCGCCGTCATCAATCGCGATGCCGCGATTGCGGCCTCGCCCCGGATCAAGATCGATACGCCACGGCTCACCGGAAGCATTTCG
>Ga0209915_1004488_pt1 | contig 10153 bp, 18 predicted proteins | sample ThiBiot_750_plan_FD_183952 | JGI IMG/M metagenome (GOLD analysis project Ga0209915, IMG submission 183952) | Wastewater bioreactor microbial communities from Cape Town, South Africa - Thiocy_cont_750_plan (SPAdes) | ecosystem: Engineered > Bioreactor > Thiocyanate-remediating > Anaerobic-Aerobic...
AGAAGAGACACAGACTGTGACTTGCAACTATCGCATCGTACATGCAAGACATAGATAGAAGAACACCAGTTGCAGAATGGGCGATAGCGTCGCAAAGATCCAGAATTGCTTCATGTTCTTCTGTCCTACACAGTTGTTGGTCCACGGGCAGTGGTGGTCCATCTTCGATACCTGCTCACACGCACGACATACACGGCGTGAGTCGTGTCTGTTGTCGAGGAAGCACGAGCGTTCGATAACGACGCAATACAAGGACGTACACACTTGTCACAATCACGACAATGCTTCGAGCGCTCGGGTTTCTTCAACAAACACGTGGGACATAGGTCTGTCGGCAGCCTTCCATTTCCAATGTCCTCGATGATCGACTTTACGATCGTAGCAAGCAATGAGTGAGTGAGTGAGTGAGTGAGCAACAGGAGAGGTAGCGACAAGGCGAGCGAATGAGTCGCAACGAACCATAACGTCGGCACGTGAGGCCTCGATAAATCCTGGATTCGAAAAAGCAAGCTGGCGATACGACTCGACCAACACAAAATTGCCAATCCAGAAGATGAGCGTCGGCACGACGTGCATGTACGTTCCTGTGGTTCACAGCCAAAGCATCCAGTGAGTGAGTGAGCGATCGCACAAGAGATGACACCACCTATCGAGACGTACGAGCAAGAATGCGAGTAAAGTAAAGGAGGATGTTGATCGTGTAGGAACCGAGGAGCACACCCATCAAGATGGGATTGCGATCCGAGTACGACAGCTTGAAGCCGAACGCACGAACGATGGCCGTCAGGAGGACTACCAGCACTAAGACGCCAAGCCAAAGTGGTAGCAGCGCAAACAACCAGGTAGCAGCAGGAACCAGCAGATAGGGACTGAGGTAGGTCCAAGCCTCACGCGTCGTCACCAGACCAAGTTGGTTCTATGCATTACGAGCGGGTGAGCGAGTAAGCGAGAGAGCGATCACATCGAATCGAGTACGAGATCGATGGCTCACGTACAGCAATGCTCCAGGTCTTGGAGGTTCTGCCCTGCATCTCCTCGAGTACCAGCGCCGCTTCGATGAAGAGATTACGACGCGCCAGCTCGGCAGGCGTCGTATTCTCGGCGCCATGAGCTCGAACACTTGCAGCGGCTGGTTCAGCTCGCATCAAGATGTCCTGCACGGGAGCGATGGCGAGTCAGTGGATGGGCGGCGTATCGAATCGAGGCATCGAACGACGTACGGTGAGTTCGACGTGTCCACGAGCAGCGGCCCAATGAAGTGGCGTCAATCCCTTGAGATCGGTCGCCATCGGATTGGCGTTGTAGCGCAGGAGCTGCTGCACCATCTTGACGTTGGTGTGATAGGCGGCCCACGCCAACGGCGTGCTGCCGTAGATATCGCGAAACTCGGTGTCGGCGTGGTTGTGCAGCAGATACACGAGGATCAGGAGCTGGTCACGTTGCACGGCGTAGTGCAGCGGCGTGAAGCCGCCGGCGTTGACGCCGTTGATGTTGGCGCCGGCCGACACGAGCGTGTGCACGAGCTCGAGGTCGCCGCCCTCGACCGCCATCAAGAGAGGCGTCTCTTGGATCTTGTTCTGCGACACGGCCTCGACGTCGGCGCCGCACGACACGAGATACTTGAGGATCGGGAGGTTGGGCCGACGAGCGGCGTAGTGGATCGGCTGGTAGCCGCTGAGGTCCACCTGGTGGATGTCGACGCCCGACTCGACGACCGCGCGCACGCCGTCCACGTCGCCAAAGATCGTGTTGAAGAAGATGTCCTTCTTGGCTGTACCAGCGCACCATCCAACACACACACACGCACGCACACACACCAAGGTCAGCATCGCTACGACGCTCGTGGATCGGCGCCACGCTGACACACACGCAGATCGAGCGGCGGGCCTCGATCGAGACGGACCTTCGGGGTTCTCGTCGGTGGCCTCCTTGACCAGCTGGCCGCGCTGCTTGACGAGGCCCTGGTTCAACAGCTGGTTCGACACATGCGCCCAGTACTTGGGAGGATCCTTGGTGACGCCCATGCGCGCTGACGAGAGGTGGAGGTCCTCGGTACCGAACTCGCGGTCGAGGTTGGGCTTCGGCAGCGAGGTCGTGGCGCCGAACACGACCGGCTGCGGCGCGTCGCCTGGCATCGGCACTACTGCTGCTGGCGCTGGCCCGCCGAACCCGCCGCCACCGCCATGAGAGTGGCCGTGGTCGCCACCACCGCCGTGAGAGTGGCCGTGATCACCGCCGCCTCCTCCATGCGAGTGGCCGTGCGACGAATCCGAGCACGCGGCCACCGGCGGCACCAACGCCACTCGATTGAAGTCCGGAACACTCGGCGCCTGCAAGCGAAACGCCATATCGCCGCTCGAGCCCAATCCACACCTACTCACAATCCCCTCGCTGGCCGCCGTGTACGTCGATAGAGAACGCGAGCGATCGAGCGTGTGTGAGCGAGAGCGAGCAACGAGCGAAGTGAGAGACGGAGAGAGGCTAATTGCGCGCCTCTATAGTAAATCGAATCACTGTCAGCGAATTACCGACACTGCGTAAGGTCGCTCGGGAGCTCTTGGTAGGTTTACCGAGGGGATAGACCTTTGAGGTCCCTCAAAGCCCGCCATCGAGTGATCAGTCTCTTGCTCCTCTTCTCTCTGCTCGATCGATCGCTGCTGCTCGCTCGCGGCGAGATATCGATGGCTTGCTTGAGGTACGACGCGATACACGAACGAGATATCTGCATGCTAGACGAGGTGGTTGGATGTTTGGGTGAGTGGCGGGAGATTTGGAGCGAGGGAGGGAGGGAGATCGGTTGCAGCTCGACGATGATCCGTCCCTCGTGAACAGCGGCAGTACTCGATACTGCCTCTGGTATTTCAAGATACTGAGGGCTTGTAACTCCAAAGAAGATGAAGCAGGAGAGCAAGGGGAAGCTGCAGGCTGATGATGATGATGCTGCTGCGAGATGGCTCACCAGCTTCAGTGCGTGACATTACGTGTGTCGTTTGAGTAGGAAGTGAAGCAGCTCTCTCTCTCGCGTCGCTCTCGCTGGCTGGCTCGCAACTGCATCGGATATGATTGAAATAAATCAGCACCTGGCGTATAAATGAGTTGAATTGAATAGTGTGGCGTGGTGATGCGTTGGTTGGTAGGTAGGTCGGGGGCGGGTAGGTAGGTAGATAGCCTCAGGGAGCGCGTACGTCTGGCACAGTGTGCTCGCTGCCTCGCGCCATTCATTCGCTCGCTCGCTGCGCGGTTGTCTATCGCACGAGATAGCCCAACCCACACGCATTGCTGCCAGCGACAGTGAGTGAGTAGGTGAGTGAGCTAGTGAGCTCGAGAGGCCCACCACGATGGCCTTCTTCCTGCCGCATCTGTACTCGAACCTGAGCTTCCTCAATCCGAACGATGGTACTGCTTCGCCGCCGTGCGACACGGCATCGCGACCCCCAAGCCCACGCACTAACTCTCCCACTCTCGCAACCCAGAGGAGGGAGTGCTCCTTCAGTTCCCGATCTCCACGAGGATCGAGCTAGCCAACTCGGTGTCGCGCGTGTTGCTCTCGAACGAGGTCAAGAGCACGGCGCTCTCGACCGCCGTGCATCTGCGCGTGGTGCTCGAGATCCTGGGCCAGGCGCTGTCGCTGCCGCTCACGGCCTCGAGCACCATCGAAGGCAGCGTGCGTATCTATCGTCGTTGGTTGTTGGATATCCATTCGCGTCCTCCGCCGTTGCAGGATGACGACCAGTTCTTCTGCCGCGAGATGCTCAAGCATCTGTCGTTGGTCTTCACGCCGCGCAACTACGGCGAGTCCGATCCTTCGTCTGTGGTATGTTCATGATCGAGATCGTGTTCGAGATCGTGATCGAGATGATCATAGATATGGGATGGGGATGGCCTCCTCGATTGCGAGGTGTATTACGAGCTCTAACTCTGAACCCATCCAATCGATCCAAATCGAATCTATCACATCAACGTGAACGATCGAAATCGATCGAATATGAATGTGAATGCGAATCACGATAGAGCGAGGAGCATGCGATCCACTTTCGAATCTGCAACGATGTCTTGCAGTTGTGGCAGGATGTCGGTCGTAAACTGGGCGCCACGTTCGTGCCTTCGACCTGGAACATCTTCATCAAGATCGCTCTCGGTACCGAATGCCTCCGCGCCACCCGCGAGTGCCGCACCGGCAATCATCACTGACCGCACATCGGACGGCTAGGTGTCGCCGACAGCATGCTGAGCATCAAGGAAGGCGAGAACAAGGTCGCTGACGACCTCACCGACAACATTCTCCATGTACGAGTGAGCACGCGATGATGGACATTCAGCCATTGAGAGCCGCCACTGAACATCGATCCTATGCGACAGACGCTCTTCGAGTTGTGGCTGACGTCTCGCACGACATCCGAGGAGCGTTGGGCCGAGCTGTCGACCTTGATTCAAGGCTGGAAGCATCGCTTGTCGACCATCAAGCAATGGAACAATGTCTGGTATGTGTGAGAGCGAGTGAGAGAGAGCCGCAAGCACTCACTCCCGCCTCGGCCTCCGTCTGGAGCGGGAGCGAGTTACTTGGTCTCGATCGGGGTTCGTGCAGTTGTGTCAGCGTTATTGATGCGTGGTTCGTTGACCTCTCCCCAGCAATGCCGTCACCAATCGAGTGCTGCGCTTGATCTGTGGGCCTTCGGCCGGCACGGATACCGTCACCTACACTGGAAGGTCCGTGCCCTCGATCAACCAATCGGTCATCCATTCCATTCCATTCAATATTCAACCAGCGAGCTGTGCCTCACTCTTGATTTTGATTCGGTGATCAAACAGTACCGCTGTCTCGTTGCGACTGGAAGACGAATACGTCATGTTCTGCTGGTATCACTTGCTGCGTATCCTTTTGAATGCCATCCACCGTCCAAGCTTGGTCGTTCTCGTCATCGTCGCGATCGTCGTTCTCCTTGATTCTTTGTTGCTCTGCTTTGATGACAGATTTGTTGCGCCGTCTCGAGGACATTCCCAACCCCGAGAACTACTACCACGCGCTGAAGGGCATTGGAACCATTGCGTGTACGTTGCTCTCTCTCTCTCTCTCTCATAGTCGAGTGCATGTGGTTCGCTTACGTACAATCGTCCACAGCTTCCTTCTTGCGATTGAACGCATCGACTACCGACCGATCGATTTGCAAGCCTCCTGATGGTAACACGATCTTGGCGATCGTCGGTGGGTGGCTCTTTGAAGCGATCCACACGTATCAGGTATTAGCTCGCTCTCTCTCTCTCGCTCCTGGAGAAGCCATTGATACTCACACAACTATTGCAATACCATCTAGGAGGGCTATCACAAAGGAAAGGTCGAGGCATTGGATGCTCTGTGTACCATCTTTTGTACCAAGACCAACACCAACTACCATCAGTTGTATCTGGCGAGCTTCTACCGCGGAATCGAGGAGGTACGTACCAATGACGAAGAGATTCACTCACTCATTCATTCCCTCACTCACTTGGTCTTGAACTCAGGCGTTCGCTCATAAGCAACAATCGCTGCTCGGCGTCATCTTGCGAAAGTCGAGCCCATTGTTCTTGTGCGAGTACCGTGGCTTGAATGTGCTGATTCCGTCGTTCGTCAACGCCATCGGTCGAGTGATTCTCGGTGGCTTGCGTACGCCGAGCGGCACTCAGACCTCCAACGTGCTCGATGAGAACAACACGCCGGTGGTGATTCTCCGTCGCGCCTGCATCAAGATGCTCGCCACGTTGGTGTGCTTGCCCAACCACTATCCCGGCGTCAAGTTCCAATCGGCGGTCCCCGAGAAACAAAACAAGCTCCCTGCCTTGACGTCGTTCGATGAGGTACACTCACACCAGAACGCCAACTGCGCGGCCACGAGAGCGGCAGCTGACAAGCGCTGGCGAGTAGTTGAATCCGCACTTGGAGGAGCTGTTGTTCGAGGGCCTTCGTACCGAGGAGGACAACAAGAACCGCGAATGGTTCTTGTGGACCTCGTGTATCTTTATCTTTGAGAACATTGATACTGTATGTTCTCGGCCTCACCGTGGCAGCTGTCGTTCACCATTTGATTGTGGTCAATTGATTGTATGCATTCTGTCGGAATATCACAGGGCTATGCCGAGTTTATGTCGCGCTTCATTGGCTTGGTGCTGGACAAGATTGTTGTCGGAGGCTGGAGCCCGTCGGTGATCTTTGTTGCGTTGACTTGTTTGTACAACCTTGCCGATATGTACGAGCGCTATCCTGGACACAATAACCGTGCTGTACGTATCCACACACTACGAGACACACAGCGAACACACTGTTGTTTACACTGAATGCATGGGCGTCGCGCCATCATCGAACCGCTTCTCCAGGAGCTCGCCGCCAATATCGTTTCGACCACCTGTAAATATGTCGAGAGCAAGTGCATGAGTGGTGCTGGTCGTGACTTGCTCGAAGACGAGCCGCTGATCGTCGCAGCCTTTAACACCATCCTTGCGTACGCCGAAGCGAGCGGGAGAGAGGCAGGTTCTCGAGTGAGTGTGAGTGCTAACCTTTCACCATGCGCAGCTGGGCAATGGCTGGACAGTGGCTGGCATGGAATCGAGCATGCTTGACGGCGGTGCTCGAGGTGGCGCAGATTGGTATCACTGGTCGCTTGGACGTCGAGCCGACCGACAAGAAGGCGCAGCAGTACCTTCAGCCGACCGAAGGCATCAAGATCGCAGCGTCGAACTTGCTCTCGACCTTGATCAACTTTTATGGCACATTCCCGACGCCCACTGGACCGACTTCGTTGTCGGCGCTTCAAGTTGAGGTACGTTCGAGGATACGCGAGAGAGAGAGAGAGAGAGAGAGACAGAGAGAGACAGAGAGACAGACTGAGCGGCAAGCTGATGAACGTGATGGCGCAATGCAGGAGGATGTGATGCAAGAGTTTGGCCTCAAGGAGTCCGACAAGACCGTGTACATGTTCAACGGCAACACCATCTCGTTGCTTCCGTTCACACGCGAGAATGGTCGCACGGAGCTCGTTGGCGTGTTCCGCGATGCTGGCGGTCGCTATGTGTGGCGCATGAATGTCAACTACTTTGTCGATGAGCCGACGTTTCTGCCGCCTGAGAAGGTCACGGGTCCCGACGCGTTGCCCGAAAACACGTACGAGCCATATGCTGCGCACGCTCTCTCTCTCTCTCTCTTGTGCACAACAAGAGCATGTGGCCGTCGTAGTCCTTCTCGGATCCTGTGCTCACTGCTGCGCATTCATCGGTAGGTTCGACCAACAATTTGCTGACGAGCTGTCGGGAATCATGGGTCCCGAGGACCGTGACGGGCACCAAGAGTTCTTTCGTACGGCACAGCAACTGATGATGCACGAGGAGGACTACCTTCAAAAGACGTCGTTCGGGTATGCTTCCCAGCGAGCATAGTGCAATAGTAGTATCCTCGAGATCGAGACTGACGGCGAGATGCCGATAACGATAGACGCAAGGTGGATATCGCGGTTGCTCGACCACAATACCCCAAGAATGTCACGCCGCTTGATTCGACGTCGTCTCGATTGTTCCTGACGCACTTTGGATTGAACTCGATCGAGAATTGGTACGATGCTTTCCCATCCATATTCGTCGAGGAAAAGGTTACTCGGTGGTAACGAGGGAAATCATGTGCGTCCTGTAGCTCGCGATTCGCCAAGTATCCCATCAACACCCATTCGTGGTTGAATACTCTGGACGAAACTAGCTCGTGCGTATCACGCAGAAGGAGAGAGAGAGAGAGATAGAGAGAGAATAATGGCATCGAACTGATCATGATCGTGATGGTGGCACAGACGACGAGCATTTTCAGTGGGAGTGTTGTACGTTCGAGCGGGTCAGATGACGCAGATCGAGGTTCTCTGCAACTCGCAATGCTCGAGTGATTACAACGACTTTATTCAGTCGATCGGCTGGCAAATCGAGGTCGAGAAGCACACGGGCTACCTGGGTGGCTTGGTGCCGAGCATCACAGGACCGACGGCGCCGTATTTTGCGTCGTTCAGCGACGAGGTCATCTTCCATGTCGCTTCTCTGATGCCGTCCGAGAACCTGAACTACATTAAGCACTTGATATCGGCAGCCAAGGTAGGTCGCAAAAGCGCGCCTCATGCGAGCTTGGTGGCGATGGTGGTGGTGTTACTAATGTCACTCACACACGACGGGGTGAATCTCGGAAAGATTGCGATTGTGTGGGTCGAGGACTTGCAAGCATACAATAGTGCTGCGCTCAAGCTGGACATGGCTGTCACGATTGTGATTCACCCTCTTCCGAGTCGATTGTATCAGATCAAGGTCATTCGAGCCAATACGGTATGCGAGAGAGTGCGTGTGCTCGTAGAGTTGATTTTCCTGGCTGACACCGCTGGCTGGCGGTATTGGTGGTGACAACCATTCAGGATATTGCACTTGGACCGCTGGTCGACAACGTAGTGGTCAGCAAGCACATTCTTGGCTACGTGACTCGTATCACGACCATCAACGCCGCTCATTTGCTGCTCCAGAAGGTCCCTCCGCCGTACGTTATCGTTGCTGCAGACGCGCTCGCCGCCAACGAATACCATCAGGCAGTCAACTAAGCACTCGAAGCGCGTTCAAACAATTACAGTATCACGCAGCGCGAAGGCGTGCTGGCCAGCATGTTGTCCAAGCAAGGCCGCACCGACAGCATGGCCAAGCACTTTTCGTGCCTGTTCTCGACAACCGGTACCACGCACTAGAGGGTTGCTCGTCGTCAGCTCGTTGAAGCGCGATACCGCCTCTGTGTGTGCGTGTATCGCGTATCGCGTTATACTTGATATTCTTCTTTTACTCTTTCTCCTTATTCTCGTTCTGGTTAGTTTGTTCGAACTCCACTGCACGCTGCCTAGTTAGTTCAGCACAGAATGTTGTTCGCTACCTTGGTTTGGTGGTGGTTGGTAGTGTTCCTTGTTTGTTTGGATTCTCCTATCTATCTATCGTACTCGTGCTGCTCCTCGTCGTCGTCTTCGTCGTTGTTGATTATTTAGGTGTGCTATTTCGCAGTGCCTTGCATAGCTACATGCACTTTGCTCTTACAACTCTCGTTTACTCCTTCTTGGATACGGAATAAACACTGAAATTGCACTCCTGACTCGTATAGCAGTGAAGCGGAGCGCGCGGGCGGGCGGGCGAGCGAGATGGCCTTGGTCTCGGTACGTGAATACTGAGGGAGCATACATTGGTAACCAAACATCATTGAGTACGATGACGCACGCCGGATAAGCCGAACCAGCAAAGAGTTGGAGAGGGGCAGTGATGCACGACGAACGACAACGAAACAGCAAGAAGAAGGCATCGACTCAAGCGCGAACGAATGTAGAGTACAAGGGAGCAGCAATGATGGGCTACCATCAAAGGATGCATGCCAGCAAACAAGCAAGCGAGTGTCGAATCGAGAGGCGGTTGTCGTGGCAAGGCTCGAGGTTCAGTGGCAGTCGAGCGAGGGTTGTGATACCGAGTCGCTGGCACTGATCGGGATGATGCAAGATGATGATGATGACGTTACGAAACAGACAGACAGACAGAAAGAATACGGCGGTGACGAGCGGAGGCAGAGTAGGGAGAGCTAGCAAGGCGAAGATTGAGTATGCAGCAACGATACTATCGATAGAGTAAGGTCATTTGGATGAGGGAGAGGGTGCAGAAGGATAGACGACGGGATATGTACACACACAACAAGTGCTAGTGGCGCTGGTTCGTGGCTGCATCGACAGTCACACGCTCACTCACTCTCGCTCTCTCGCGTACAACGACGCGCGTAGGTATACGGCGCCATTGAGTCGCTATCGCACGAGGCGTCCAAAACAAACAAAACGGTAGGACAAGCGGTCGATGGGTACGGTAACGTGATTGAACGAGAACGAGAGCGAGAGCGAGAGCAGCGCAGCACTTGTGAGAGATGATAGATGGGCGTGAGTGCGTTTGTAGGAGCAGAGACACGAATGAAACGAGAGGTGATATAGTAGCGTCAACAAAGAGCGAGAGAGAGAGAACGAGTACGAGTACGAGTACGAGTAGCAGGTGTGGAAGGGTAGCTGTAAGAGGAAAACGAATGGTGATAATATGGTGGTGGTGGAGCCATGTACCCAAGCGAAGAATGAGGACGATAGCGAGGAGCACGAGT
>Ga0209915_1004490_pt1 | contig 10149 bp, 12 predicted proteins | sample ThiBiot_750_plan_FD_183952 | JGI IMG/M metagenome (GOLD analysis project Ga0209915, IMG submission 183952) | Wastewater bioreactor microbial communities from Cape Town, South Africa - Thiocy_cont_750_plan (SPAdes) | ecosystem: Engineered > Bioreactor > Thiocyanate-remediating > Anaerobic-Aerobic...
ATTGGAACAAATGGTTCACCAGGAATACCTTGTGCTTTCAATGTGTCATAAACATATTTTTGTCGACGAACTAATTTTACATAGATATAAACACAACACGTGATTATAAATATTAAAATTGAATAAACAGTAACAAGTAGATTCATCTTTCATAAACTTTTGTAATGTAATAAACGCAATGTGATAAAAAATATAGTATATATATATATAAGGTAGATATATAAATATGACACGTGGTTCGAACGAACGATAAAATACTTTTTTTTGTTTGTAAGGTGAAAATATAGTCAATCTGAAAAAATTGAATTCGATCATCTAGAACTCTATATGAATCCTCTGGTCTCGCTCTCAATCAGTTTTGAATCGAATATTTTAACATGTAAATAATGATTCAGACATTCGACAAGCAATTATTTTTCTATGGAAGCCCTTTAACTATATGATTTCTTAAAACAGTCAATTTGGAAAAAACCAAACGTACATAAAACTGCTTGTCAACTTGGAAAAACGGGAAGGTAAGTATAAAGAGCCGTGAAATTATAACGAATCTGCATAAAAAATTTAAGAAATGAACATTGATTTCTATCAAGATGGAAACAGAAGAATAACAACACCGTATCAAAGAAGTCCCACAGCTCGTAGTTCAAGCGTGGCACGCAACGGAGCTAACTCTATTTACGAAGCACTGGAAAGAACTAATTGGAATAATATCAATTCCTCCCATATCCATAATCTGAGCAGAAATGTGTCAGCAATGGAAAGTGATCGTCGTTTACCAACTTCATCATATCAATGTCCTGTCACTAGTCGGTCTTCTTGTCACTCTGTCGACCCATTGCCCAGAAATTCTAGCAATTTGAGAAGCTTTACGTCCAACGACGTTGACAAATATGGTCTCATCATATTGGGTAATGCAGGTGTCGGCAAAAGTTTTCTCGGTAATATCCTTCTTGGACGTGAAGCATTTGCACATGAATTCAGTGCTGGTTCGGTTACTCACACTACTGAATATCATGAGATTGAAATTGGAGATTTCACGTTGGCAATTTTTAATATTCCAGGCTTAATCGAAGCGGATCAAAATCGTATCGATTTGAACAAGAAAGAAATTGACAAGGCTTTTTTATCACGACCAAATTCAATTGTTTTGTATGTTTTTGGTAACCAACGCGGCCGTTTACGTGATGAAGATATCATTGCCTTCAATGCAATCAATGCTGCATATTTATTTCGAGAAGAATCGCTTGTACTTGTATGTACTGAACGATCTTGACAAAGATAGACCACCTAATTATGAAGGAACAACATTGGTACTTCTTCGACAATTGCTTCCTCGTATTAATATAAGTGAGGACAATGTATGCTTTCTCGATCGTATTGATCGAAATAATCCTAATCAAAAGCAAATGCTGAAAGAACAATTACTGACGGTAAAATAGTTCTGCATTATGATGAATATTTCTATCATATTTAAATTTAGGTTATAGTACGTTTTATACCAACAATCCATCGAAAAAAACAAGAAATTTAGACGACATGTGACCAATTGGAAGCTGAAAAACGAAAAATTCAAAATCAACAAGCACGATTCGAAGCTGAACGTTCAAATTTTTTGACACAAATTCAGAGAAGTCAAGCTCGTCTCAATGCGACCATTGCTAAGCATCAAACAGAAGCAGAATCATATAAGAAAGCAATTGAGAAACAACAACAGATGATTTCAGAGCAGCAAGCGAAGTTCGAAACAGAGCGTCGTCAACATATTTCTCAAATAAAGGAATTACGTGCACAAACCAATCAAGTTCAGAGCGAATATAATCAACCTTGCCAAAGTGACACAGCTTCTCAAGGAGAATTACGAGCTTATAAAGAAGAGCTCAACAAACTACAACAAGCGTACGAAGAATTAAACCGACGTGTTTCACAGCAACCCAGCAACAAATCCTCGTGCGTTATTTCTTGATTTTTTTCACTCTTGAAAAATTATAATAAATTCAGATTTTACACGATAAATACTGCTGTAAATGCGAATGAAAGCGGAGTTTTTTTATTCGCAAGACATTTTCAAGTGTGATGCAACGAGAAGCTTTACGAATTAAATCAACAATGCTATAAAAACATTTCATTTTTTTTTCTACATAGGAAAGTAGGAAAAAGCCAAGTATGAAATATCTCGAATAAAAAGCATATTTGTGCTGTGTGTGTGTGACGCATACAAAATAATGGGATCTGGATTTACAAAAGAGCTCAAAATGAAAGAGGCCGGAAGAAAACACCGGTTTGCAAATGAGTCCGTCGATGAACTTATACTAACCAATTTGAACCCAATAGATGGCTATCAACGTTCACCTATTTTGCCATTAGAAAAAGCTGTTGCAAGTCTCCTTCCACACATCGATGATCTAATGAAATACGTTATCGACGCTAAAGCAAATTGTAACTCGAACTCTAATTTCTTAACTGTTGATGAGTCGGCGGCAATTTATTTGTACACAATGCCGAAACCTTTCTTTTCTCGTCTCAATGATGCGCTTCGAAATAGGAAACGACATGCAATGACACCATGGTTGGCTTATCTGAAACTTTTCATGACTGCATTAGACAAATTACCGTCGATTACGGGTACTATTTGGCGAGGTGTTTGTGGTGATGTTGGTTCCGATTATAATGACGATAACGACGTCACTTGGTACAGCATCAATTCATGCTCAAAGAGTCTCAAAGTTATTGAGTGGTATATAGGTGAAACAGGCACTGTGTTTGCTATAAATGCACTTCATGGTAAAGATATATCTGACTATTCAGTATTCAAAGAAGAACAAGAGATAATTCTAATGCCTGGTTGCCACCTGCGTGTCAAATCGAAAACGCTTAACTTTGATAATCGTCTATTTTTAGTTCATATGGAAGAGGAAAATTCTGAGTAAAACATGAATAGTATATATCGATCGTACAGTGAAAATGCATTTTTTGTTGTTTTAGAGCTTCTTCGCATACATCGGCTCCAAATAATGCCGGTAAGTTAAACATCAGTATATGTTTAAACTTGAAATAGGTTTTTGTTTAGGCGCCATTGGCTACATTCCGTCATCGTTAGATCTAAGTTTTATTAAACAACGACCGCGAAAAACCAAATCACTATCCGATTTAACAAGTTATTTTGGTCCAAAAATATTGACAAGTAACAATGAATATTTGCTCGTGTACGGTGATGAATACTTGTGCCGGTTCGACAATGATTTGAAATATATCAAGACAAAAATTGACGGATTAGGATACTCAAAAGAATTATTGGACATTGTGTGGTGTCCGTTCATTTCTCGATTTATTATTTTAACAGACGAAAAGTTTTATCTACTTGAGCCAATTACTATGAGATCGCAATCAATTGAAAACATACAATTTCAACAGGATGAAAAGAAATTTGTTTCTTGCGCATGTTTGAACGACAAACTGTACATTGTAACTGAAGATTCTGAATATACATCATATTTAGATTGTTATAGTTTGCCAGATTTCAACTTTATTTACAAATGGACGGTCATGGAACTCATCGGAGCTGGACCTGCTAAGACTAAATTAAATAAGTATTCTACATCCGAAGATAGTCCAGAAATAACTTTCGTACGATCGAACAAAAATAAGCTTGGCTTGATAATGAGAATAGAAGGCGACAATTATTTATATGTTCTTGATCCAACTCACCAACCTTTTCAATTTGCCAGAATAAAAGTATCTTTTAGTACTAAACAATTGACAACACTCACGCAAAGCAATGAATGGCTTATCATTTGTGATGATTACAATAATACACTTATACAAATTTCTCTGAACTGTGAATTCAAGACAGAGTTTGATGGGAAAAATGGAATCTATAGTGATAATGTCACACATATAGCTGTATTCAAAGCATCTTGTTTGGCAGTAATTCGGAGCAAACAACTTGAACTATATACTGTATAGTTTTGTTTTTCATATGCATGATAATGTCATCGAAATATTTCCAAATAAACATAATTCTGACGATGTTTCATAGTGATATAAAATGAAATTACTATCTTGCTTTTTGGTTTCTTCCGAACGAAAATAGATAAGAATGACATATAAAAGCTAAGCGTCGAGAAATTTTCTTTTTAACTTATTTACGCACAAAGTCTTACGAAATGGCTGCTATAATTTCACCTATACCTACGTGGACTCGCGTATCTTTAACTGAAACAGGTCTTTTTGAACCGGGCCTTTATGTTATTCGATATGGTCAAACAGGACAATTTACATCAACACCTATTATTTGTTATCCCGACAAACTTATCATTGCTTATACGAATACAAATCATATGGCCGTTTTCTGTAATGCAAGAGCCGCAATGAGTTATATTGATCCGAACTGTCATGCTACTGTAAAGGGACATCCACCATACGGTGTTGTTGCTATTTATAAACTTGCACTTCCTGCTTAACATTGACCTCTTTTCATTTTTAAGTTTTCATGAATTTTATTTACGTCGTTATTTCTTAATCATTCCTCTTTGTTAGGCAAATTTTTTCAAATACCACTCATAACCAACTTAATAATTTTGATTGTAAAAATGAATCAATAAATGATTCAAAATTTGAAATCGGTCCTGAAACGAAAACCGTAGAATATTTGTTGGATATAAATGCAGATATTCGACTGTCATATCTGCTCCAGTTTGAAATTCTCATGAGAGAGTTGATGTTCAAAGAATACCAGTAACGTAATGAGGACACACTTGTAGATCTGTATATCATAGACTGCAGTTTTGATGAGGGATAAAATGCTTGTAATCCTTCATTTATGTCGATTAAAATTAGTTTTCGTTCAATGGAAAATATAAAATCATTCGGATGACGAGCACAATTACGTGAAAGTGCTTCTTGTACTGTAAAATTGTACACAGCATTACCCAACACATATTGTTCAATGCAAAAAGCTGATCCAATAAAGTCCGGATTGGAATCGTGGTACATAGCAAATGGTTTCGGTTCAATCCACATTTTCCATGCATTTTTCCAAAGTTCAAAGAATGTTCTCATGCACGATGACTTAAATCCCATGAAACATGCTTGTGGTATAAATGTTTCTTGATGTTGTTGCTTCCATTGATTGACAAATGACGGATCATACATGACATGATCAAGAGTAAAGTAAAACAATCTTTCTGAACGATGGAATATCTCCAACTCGTACATAATCAATTTCAATCAAAAAGCAAATTTAATTTCTTTTAGGAACTCGTACAAATCATATTGCTTCACAGCCAATCTCATCAGCAATTCATTCGTTTTGAGTGTGTTAGTTTAGTTTTATTTTATTAAATGAAAATAAATCCATGAACAAAATGTAAAAACATAAATGTATCTACTTACACAATAGATGTCGTCAAATTCTATAAATCAATAGTGATGTTATCGCATGCAACTCTTTCTGTTATCTTTGGGTTTTTTCCCAATGGTGCAAGACCAGTAAATAGTATATAATACCGCTTAAATTGAAATGAATTCGAAAATCACATAATGGGGATAAACGCTGGTATAAAAGTTATACGTCGTATTACAGATGAGCACCGTTGGAAAGACTTCCTTCGAGCAGTCATTGAATATTTCAAAGATGAAGTCAAATTTCAAATGAAAGTGAAAATAGATTTCGATGCACCAGTTGAACCTTCTTCATGTAAATTATTACGACAGTTTCACTTAACTGAAGCGTTCAATTTTGTACCAGGTGATAAATCTACGCTAACTTTTTGGAATACTGAATTTCAAAATCCGAATCATTTATTCTACATTATAATGAATATGAATGATAAATCAGAACGACGCATAAAAGAAGAGGCCGCATTGAAAGAAGCGGCTATTGCCAAGCTGAATAGTGAAGCTATTCGATTGAATTACACAGATGTTGATTTAGATCAACTCGTGTCTTCAAAATATTTAGATCCAGAACAGGCCATCGTATTTAATGTGGGAGAAGGGCCAGAATTACCAAGATATGCTCATCATTTCAAAGGAATGGAATCTAAAATTAATCATTCTGGAACTGGGGGTCATTTGGCTGATTGTGTTATGTTGAATGTCTATAAATTACTCGAGAAATTTTTTCCTAATCATACAAAGTATTGGACCGAATTTGACGAAGAAGCACTAGGAGTTTGTATGGATCTTCAACGTGTTTCACAGGAACGACAAGAACATACAGATCAATTTTATAAAATGCTCCTAGATTCTGTTAAATCCGAAACAGAAAAATGAGGATTTCGCTTAGTCTTTTATCAAACTCTTCATATTTTATATCTTTTCGAAATAAAAAAAGACTTTTCAGGACTTATAAATTTCAGCAATTCGTTTGAGTTCATTTAATTGTTGTTCAAGTAAATCAATATCTTTTTCGAAACTCATGTTTGAATTAGATCCTTCTACTGAAATAATTACTGACACGCCAAGTATTTGTCCAATTAGATTTGATCAAATATCTGATATCGATTCTGCAAAATGTATGGGAAGTTAGCGGTGGATTCGAGTTTTTTTTTTAAATATTCGTTGCTTCACCTGTGCTAGGTACAACTCGGCGAGTTCTATCCAATGATATCGCTAATGATCTTGACACTGTTATGAACACGGTAATATCAACAAAATGATTCGAATTTGTTTTCAAAACAAAAACTAAAATAAACTTTCTGCTGAAAATATTATCAACTATGCTTGTGCCAAAATCTATGTGAATTCAATTCAGTTCAGCTTTATAAGCTCTACTTGAATATGCTCTTGATGTATGAATTAATGTAATTAAACCAAAGATGAAGCGAAAAATGATATAAAAAATGGAAGTTTTGCTAATGTTGAAACCAATGCCAATTAATGCAGCTCGATGAGTTGTACTTGAATACATTCTGGGTACCTCAAAGAACATCATTAGATGACAACTTAAGTTTGGGATATCAGGATGCGCTGGAATTACGCATGTTTTTTTTTGACAATCTGTTCACAAATAAGGCTATGCCATTAAGCGTAATAAAATCATTCGATGGAACTCATCGATGACACAGCTACGACTACGAATCTATCAACAGAATATTGAGAAGTTGTCCAATTTCAATGGGAGTTTGCAATTAAACGGCCTATTATTGTGGCGCTTGAATGGTTTTAAGGATGTCATGATAACACTCGTTGATATAGATTGAATGCTATTCACTTCACGTTTGACATACTTTTTGAAACGAATATTTTTACGAAATACTGTTCTACAATGTTTTTTGCAGATACTTGGGCCTCACTTACACTTAGGTAGCAACTGATTACACCATTTGATAGAGCTCATCGAGTTCTATCTGGTACAGGTGAGGCAGCGAATATTTTTTGAGAAAACTCAAATCCGTCACTAACTTCCCATACATATCGAACAGAGCTGCGAAATAACCAGAATGAACTGACAAAATAGCTCGATGTGCTTTGTAATGTTGTGTTTCATTGACAGTAATTTCAGTATCCCAAAATAGTGGCTTTTTAAAGAGTGACATACCAACATCACAATAGTGAATATTTATATTTTTACTATCATTTCCATTTGTTACAGCAGCTGGTTCACGCTCGAGTGAGTCACATCGTTCTACAACTAATTGAATAAAATCATCTTTGCTGAGAAAATTATTATTGTTTCGTGTTTGTTTCTCCGGATTCAATACCCATGAAGTTTGATTTATTTTGTGTTTATATTCATAATTGCCGGGCAAAAGAGAAAGCGTATGGCAATATACGTAATTTCCTTGTGGAGATGATGTTGAATCTCTGTATGCAAATGATAGTTGTGCAAGTGGTAAAGTCCAATTATTTGATGAATCATACAGTTCAACTTTGTACGAATTCGAATTCGTTCGCAATTGAAATGTTACAGGATACGTGCGCTTATCCCATGTTCCACTCATTTTTTGTGTCGTCGTCGTTGTTGTAGTATACAGAAGAAAAGGAAAAATGAGTTGCTCGGTATGTGAATCGTTTTTTCACTGTGTTTGCACTCCGCTTATTTCATTTGGATTTTATTGCTATTCGTCAACAATTTATTAAATATACTCTGTTAGAAAAAAAAACACAGTTTGGAAAGTTTCAATAATTTTATTAAATAGTGTATCTTCTAAGAACATAATTCATGGAAGATAAAAGCTATTAACTAATGGGAGACTTTAGGGAAATCACTCAAATCTAATGTTTATGCTGATTCTGATTTCGATTCTGAGTCACTGTCTTTGCTGCAGCATGAGACCAAGCATGAGCAGCAACAACAACAAGCAAATAACCCACCGAGGGATAATTGAGTAATAACAAGCCCATATGAAAAATTAAAAGCAGATCCATGACAGTAATTAGAAGAAGTTGAATCATCAGTTTGTACATTAGGTTTCGCAGTAAATATCCAAACGCTACCCTACAAATACATATGATCAACGTTATGTTCTATATTTCGTATACTCACAGCTATCATCCATGCAAAATAAAACAATGAAACTATCAATGCGACACAACCAATACCGGCCATATAGTTAATATTATCAGAATTCTCACTGTAACAACACCATACTCTGCAGATAAGCTTAAAGAAAATAAATTTATAAACATATAGTAAATATATTATTCAACTGTAAGACGGTCTCTACCGATATGATCAAGCAACCGAAGGCGGCAACTCCTATTACACCAACAACCAGCAACCAAATTGGTATCATTCGTTGAATTGGACATTCATTAATTCTCATACCTCCGATGATCAACGCAGCCAGTGGAAGACTTACAAAGACCAAAATGACTATAATGCCAATAATGGTGTTGTGAATCGAATTGAAATGGTTGGCAAATTTTTTTGCTACGTTTTCTGATTTACGTTTCAACGGATCCATGTTTTTCATCTAGTAATAATAAAACAAAGAAAGAGAAAATTAATAATGTTAGAATAAAATGCCCAGGTCAAAACTATATTAATTCTTATTTTAAATTAACGTATTCAAGTTAGTCAGTTCATTCAACATGAAAAAAGCATCAAAATTAATCTGCTTGAACATGTTTTATGCATTCCAGTAGCGATGTTTTTGGAGTTGGAACGTTTGTAAGTGTAATACGATACTGACCACTTTGAGAATCAATTTTTATATCTCTCACCGAAAATAAAGTATACGGCAGAACCAATATTTCTTGTTCGTCTTCGAATTCTGACAGAGCAGGTACCGTTTCAGAAATTTTATTTAAATTGATAGCTGTTGGACATTTTTGTGGGAAGTCTAATGTTAATAGAACTGAATAACGTACGTGGGAACCTTCATTCGGCTTTAGTGTTGCGAACATTTGTGCTTTGGATTTTTCGAGTGATGTTGATTGAAGTACACGAGTCTCTAGTACATAACCCTCTCTCTCCAAAGCCCATCGATATGCACCAATATCACTTTGAGTCATTGTTGCACCACGATAAGATCGTCCTTGAAATGCTCGACCTTGTAATTCATCAAGATGAAAATAGAGTAGAACTGTAAATGAATCAACATCAGTCTGTAAATTCTTATAAAGTGGAGTTTCTAGTGTATACATTGACAGAAGATGACCAACACCCATTTTCTTCATGAATTTGTCATATAATTCACGCATAGTTTTATATTTTAAATGTTTCTCTGGAACTGAATGTGAAACTAATTCAGTGACATTTTGTATACTCTCTTTTTCGGCTTGACTTTTGACTATTTGTTTCAATGGATTCGATGAACTTGCCATGGCAATCATAAATTGTGCTTCATGCGCTTCATCAGCTGATGTATGTCCTTTGACCCAATCATCAGGAACATTACTTCCCTTTTTGACGTCGTTACCGTCTTTAGTAAGTAATTTAAATGATTCAGTTGCATTTTCATCTATGAATCTCTTCGATGCCCACGGAAAAAAAGTTGGCGTCAAACCACCTTATACCGCGGTATTTAAATTTTAACGCGGTTTTGATCAAGTAAACCGCGATGTCATCATAAAACCGCTGATAACCGCGGTCTTTCCCACAGTGGTCCCCAAAAACCGTTCCAAACCGCGGTGTAACATAGCGCGACCAAGAAAAACCGCTAATCACCGCAGCGTCGCTAACTGCGACCTAGAAAAACCGCT
>Ga0209915_1004491_pt1 | contig 10146 bp, 6 predicted proteins | sample ThiBiot_750_plan_FD_183952 | JGI IMG/M metagenome (GOLD analysis project Ga0209915, IMG submission 183952) | Wastewater bioreactor microbial communities from Cape Town, South Africa - Thiocy_cont_750_plan (SPAdes) | ecosystem: Engineered > Bioreactor > Thiocyanate-remediating > Anaerobic-Aerobic ...
ATAATGATGAATATCTATGTAAATAAAGAAGAATGTCAGCCTGTCTATGTGTTTGTTCGCTATTCAGTTGAAAACGGTATGACCAAATAGGATTCCTGAACTTCGCCAATTGGCTAGTGTCCACTTAACAACTTGAATAAAACAAAAAGTGATGGTATTTACCTGATGATGTTTCAGTTGCTGCACCATCAAGAGAAACAGAAGCATAAAATGAACCACTGAATGCCGACGTAAAAGAAGATATCAGGGAACCCAGTCCACCCACCTTCGGATCGTATGTTCTGAAGTCACAGCCAATATTACTTGATATTTGAGCACCACTAAAGAAATTACATGCACTTCCCCATGGAAGATAAACGCCACCACTGGATGATAAAAAGTTGAGTTTACCACGACAATTAAAACTGCATTGATGTTTAAATCGAAAACCTCCACCAGCACCACGTCTACCTAATGAACATGAACCACCTGATGCAATTGATATATCATTGAAGTTAATATCAAGTTGGCCATTGAGTTCAGATGTATCTAAGTCACAACCTGATGATACATAAAGACCACATCCACCAATGAAATCACAGAAATCAACTGTTGGTACGATTCCACCCAACCATGTACCACGTGATTTAAAACCACCTGATTTACCGGCGATGCATGTAACTCTTCCAAACGTTTGAATTTCTCCATTAAATAGAACACCGAAAGTAAATGGACCTGAAATACTTTCGCCGAAGGTGTAACTGGCACCGAAATTAGCACTTGCTGGCAATGCTGTATATTGATAGACAATCGTACCGAGTCCAGTGAACGAAGCACCTGCATAGAATGTCCAAATCGTGCCAGCAAAACAGTATATTTTATGAGTTGTTGTTTGATCATTAAATGAACCACCATCTTCAATAATGATATTAATGGCATATTGGAATGTAAAGTCAGTTGTTGACGAGATGGCGAATGTTCCTCCAATAGTTATTTGTGCTACTTCAATATCGAAGATACTACGAGTAAATGTGACAGTGACAGACGGTGGGATAATAATGGAACAACCAGCAGATGGTATTTGTTGATTGTCCCATGTTGCTGTATCGTCGAAATCACCTGTAGAAATAGCATAGCAAAGTGGGCTTGCTGTCGTGGTTATCGTAGTAGTTGTAGGTGCTGGAGCGACGGTAGCCTCTAGACAAGATAGCACATAATGGTGAATATCGTGAATAAAACAAAAAGCAATAGTATTTACCTGATGATGTTTCAGTTGCTTCACCATCAAGAGAAACAGAAGCATATAGTGAACCACTGAACGATGAGGTAAGAGAAGATATAAGTGAACCCAATCCACCCACCTTCACATCGTAGGTTCTTATATCAACAGCAATATCACTTGATATTTGAGCACCATTAAAAAAATTACATGCACTTCCCCATGGAAGATAAATACCACCACTGGATGATAAAAAGTTGAGTTTACCACGACAATTAAAACTGCATTGATGTTTAAATCGAAAACCTCCACTAGAACCGCGTTTACCTAATGAACATGAACCACCTGATGCAATTGATATATCATTGAAGTTAATATCAAGTTCACCATTGAGTTCAGAGGTATCTAAATCACAACCAGATGATATGTAAAGACCACATCCACCAATGAAATCACAGAAATCAACTGTTGGAACGATTCCACCTAACCATGTACTACGTGATTTAAAACCACCTGATTTACCGGCGATACATGTAACTCTTCCGAATGTTTGAATTTCTCCATTAAATAAAATACCGAAAGTGAATGGGCCTAAAATGCTTGATCCAAATGTATAGCTTCCACCAAGAGTAATACCACCAGTTCCGAATGTGTATTGATGAGCTACAGTATTATTTCCAGTAAATGAAGAACTAGGATGAAAGGTACAAAGTGAACCAGAAAGTAGATTCCATTTGTGTTGTTTTGTTTGATCATAAAGCGTGCCTCCCGCTTCAATAATAATATTCATGATAATTTCTATTGTAAGATCAGTTGTTGATGAAAAGATAAAAGTTCCACCAATTGTAATTGTAGGAACAGTAATGTTGAATATGGCTCCAGTGAATGTAACTGTTATGCCTGATGGAATAACTATCGAACAAGCACCAGATGGGATTTGTTGATTTTCCCATGTTGCAGCATCGGTGAAATCGCCTGAAGCAATAGCATAGCAAACTGAAGTTGGTAATATCGTTGTATCAGATGGAAGTACAGTTACGGCTAAGAAAGATACGATTCACATATGTAATCGAAAAAAATAAAGGAATTCAACTTACCTCCAGTCGTTTCTGTTATGTCGCCAGAGATTGAAATCGAAAAATAATATGGACCAATAGATGATGAACTGAGAGATATTAGCACAATACTCGTAGCAACATTTGGAGCCTGATATGTACGAATTTCAACTTCGAAACTACTTGAGAATTGAGCACCAGCAAAAAAGTTGAATCCACAACCCCATGGTAAGTAAATACTACCAGTCGATGCTAAAAAGTTTAATGTGCCATAAATATTAAAACTAAACGTATATAGAAATTGAAATCCACCAGTAAGACCAGCTGCACCTAATGAAAATGTTCCACCAGATGCGATCGATATTACATTGAAATTTATGCTCAGTTGACCATTGAGTTCAGATGTATCTAAATTACAACCTGATGATATGTAAAGACCACAGCCACCAATTGAAGCACAGAAATCAACTGTTGGTGCGATACCACCCAGCCATGTACCACGTACGTTAAAACCACCTGATATTGCGACAATAAATGTCACTGTGCTGAATGTTTGAATTTCACCACTAAGTAAAATACCGAAAGTGAATGGTCCTGAAATGCTTCCGCCAAATGTGTAACTGGCACCAAAACTACCACTTGCTGGCAGTGTCGTATATTGATAGGCTATTGTACCGAGGCCAGTAAACGAGGCACCTGTATAGAATGTCCAAATGGTGCCAGCAAAGAAATATAATTTATGCGCGGTTGTTTCATCCTTAAATGAACCTCCAGCTTCGATAATGATGTTAATGGCATATTGGAACGTAAAGTCTGTTGTCGATGAGATGATGAATGTTCCTCCAATGGTTATTTGTAGTATTTCGATATCGAAAACGCTACCAGTGAAGGTGACACTAATTCCAGTGGGAATAACAATCGAACAGGAGCTAGATGGTATTTGAGCATCAAGCCACGTACTTGGATCAGTAAAATCTCCTGATGCGATAGCTGTGCAAATTGAATTTAGAGTACTCGTTGTAGTTTCACCTGTTTGTCTCTCTCCAGTAGGTGTTGTCTTTTCCGTCTGTCCACTAGAATCGCTCGTTGTTCCTGTTGTTTCACTGGATACACCGGTCGATTTCGTCGTATCTATTTCACTAGTTTCACCACCAACTACTGTTGTAGTTTCATCGGTTGAACTTCGGGCTGTCGTTGATCCGCCTACAGTTCCACTAGATTCACCACCAGTGGGACCATTCGATGTTGTTGATCCGCCTACAGTTCCACTAGATTCACCACCAGTGGGACCATTCGATGTTGTTGATCCGCCTACAGTTCCACTAGATTCACCACCAGTGGGACCATTCGATGTTGTTGATCCGCCTACAGTTCCACTTGATTCACCACCAGTGGGACCATTCGATGTTGTTGTTTCGCCTACAGTTCCACTTGATTGACCGCCTGTTACCGTTGTACTAATGGTAGTTTCACTAGATTGGCCTTCAGTTATTGTAGCTGCCGCAGTAGTTTCACCGCTAGTAGCAGCAGTTGACGTCTCAGCACTAGTTCCAGCTGTTGTCGTCTCAACAGTTTCAGTATTTGTTGAACCAGTCGTTGCTGTAGGATTTCCGCTAGATTCACTACTAGTGGTTGTTGTTACACTTGGTACTGTACTTTCTCCATTAGTTATTGCCGCTGACGTCGCTGTACTTTCACTAGATTGACCAACCGTCGACGTTGTTTCTGGAGTCTTCTCAACAGTTTCCCCGCTGGATACTGTAACTGTAGTCGTCGTTACAGCGGGTTGTGTTATCGCTAAAAATAAGAATAAAATTTTGTGGAGCGCTACATCAAACGCAAGTGTATTGTACGTACCCTCCGATGTTTCAGTGATTTCACCGTCGACACTAATAATAACGAAATATGGACCTTGAAATGAGACGTCCAAGTTGATGAGTAAAATGTAAATTTCTATCGATTCGCTATATGTGCGTAAGCTAACAGTAGCTGAGCTGCTGAATTGAGCTGTGAGGAAGAAGTTAAATATACTGCCGAAAGGTAGATAAATGCTACCACCACTCGTTGGTAGAAACTCCAAGGTTCCATTAATATTAAATGAGAATGAATAAAAGAATTGAAAGTTAGTGGCAACTGAACTTGAACCAAGTTGAAATGTAGCTCCAAATGCTACTGTAATTTGAAAGAAGTAGATGTTAAGTTTACCATTGAGACTTTCCGTTGATAAAACACATTGTGGTGCAATATATAGACCACATCCACCTACTTCAGAACATAAAGCAGCTGTTGGGACAATTCCTCCTAACCAAGTTGCTCTATCAGTGAAGCTGCCCGATACAAACACAATGAATGTAATACTATAGAATATTTGAATTTCTCCAGTAAGTAAAATTCCAAATGTAAATGGACCAGAAATACTCGATCCAAATGAGTAACTTTCGCCGATGGTGATACTGCCCTCAACCAAGGAGTACGTATAAATCACAGTAGCACTACCAGTAAATGATGAACCTGAATAGAATGTGAAAAGTGAACCAGCAAGAAAATATAACGTATGTTCAGCTGTTTGATCTTGAAGTGAACCACCAGCTTCGAGAATAATAATAATAACATATTGAAATGTTACGTTTGTTGTCGATGAAAATATGAGAGATCCACTAATTGAAAGTGTAGGTACTTGAATATCGAATGTATATCGAGTGAATGTAACAGTTACATTGGCAGAGATAACAATTGAACATGAACCCGATGGAATTTGTCCATTTTCCCATGTTTCTGGATCATCAAAATCACCTGATACAACAGCTGTACAAACGGGACCTGGTGTTGTAGTTGCTGTTGTGGTTATATCATCTGTTAATCCTAATGCACTTGTATCTGTAGAACCTTCACTTTGTTTTGTTGTTGTGATTTCACCTGTTAATGGTATTGTTGCGGTAGTTGTTGTTGGCGATGAAGTTTCTTCAGCTTTTGTTGTAGTAATTTCACCTGTTAATGGTATTGTTGCGGTAGTTGTTGTTGGCGATGAAGTTTCTTCTGTTTTCGTTGTGGTGATTTCACCTGTTAATGGTATTGTTGCAGTAGTTGTTGTTGGTGATGGAGTTTCTTCGGGTTTTGTTATAGTAATTTCACCTGTGGATACAATTGTTGTTGTTATTGTAGCTGAAGAGGAAGTTCGTTCTGCTTTTGGTGTGGTAATTTCACCTGTTAATGGTACTGTTGTTGTACTTGTGGGTGACGAGGGAGTTTCTTCTGATCTTGTTGTTGTTATTTCATCTGTAATCAATAACGTTGTTGTCGGTTCTTGTGTTTGCTTAGCAGTTGTTGCTATCGTTGTACTGCCTTCACTTGTGAGTCCGTTATTGCCTGTAGTTACAACAGTTTCAACAGTTTGTGCATGTGATGAGGAGCCCTCGGCTTGTGTACTACCTATTGTCACTGTTGTTTCTCCGCTGGGTGAGGACTGTTGTTGTTGTGTACTATCTTTGATAGTCGCTGTCGATTCAGTCGTTTCTTTACTCAATGATGTAGTTGATGACGACGCCTGCTTTTCTGTTGTGCTCGTTGTTGTAGATTCACTTGGCGGTTCAACTGATGATGAAATGTGTCCTTCAGTCGTAGTAGCTGCCGATGTTGAAGATGTAACAGTTGATTCTGTGGTGGCGGTAGTACTAGCTTCTGTTTGAGATTGCAATGCACTTGTAGTGGATGCTATTGTAGTTGCTGACGCTCCAACTTCTGCTTCAGCTAAATCAAAAAAAAAATATTGAGATGTGAGATAAAAAACTAAATATTCATTTTATCTCACTCTCGGTATTTGAAACAACAGTGCCTGACAGTGAGACCGAGATATAAAATGGTCCTGTGATTGATGAACTTAGAGCGAATGTTGAAAGGATTGCGCCACCCAATGGATTATAAACGATCAGACTTGTTGCTGCTGCACTGACGAAGCTTGCACCGGGAAAAAAGTTGACAGCACTTCCAGCAGGTATATAGATACCACCGGTACCACCAGAGACAACTTCCAAAGCACCATAGATTTGAAGTTTCAATCGAAATTGAAATCTAAAACCGGCACTGCTACCAGGTGTTCCCAATTGAAATCTTGAACTAGCCTCAATAATAATCAAGTCAAAATTCATATCTAATTCTCCATTAAGACTTGCTGTTGATAATGAAAAGCCAGCTGAAATACTCAAACCAGCTCCACCTGCTAAAGCACATCCTGCACGAGTGGGTGGTCGACCACCTAACCACGAACGTCTACTTGAAAATTCCGACGATCCACAAACCATTGATGTTACTTTTTCAAATGATTGTTGTTGTCCATTAGGTAGAACACCACATGTTCGAGGACCTCGACCTGATGGTAATAGTAACCTTCGTTTATTTCTTGATAAAGAACGTTTTGATGAGTCACTATTAATAACTGTTCCATCACCAGTAAATGTTCCATCTGGATAAACAGTAACTATTGAACCTTTGGCAAGATCAAAAACATGACCACCTGTATTATCAATAAGCGTTCCACCTGGATAAACAATTAAATTAACTGGATATGTAAATTGAATACTATCGTTTGATGATGAACCAAGAGTAAGTGTTCCATTGATTTCAAATGCTTCAACGTAAAGATCAACGAGAGCTTTGGCAAGAGTAACTGAGATGCCAGGTGGAATAATAACTGTACTATTACCATATGGAACAACTCCATCTTTCCATGTTGATGAATCAGTAAATTCACCTGATTGAACTGCAACGAATTGACCAGCTGTTTCAGGTTCGATACCAAGACCATCAGGTGCTTTATCAAGTATTTCATCAAATACTAATGTTGCTGTTGATGATGTTGTTCCCAATTGTTTACTTGAAACACTAAGTGGAACATTTGGAAGTATTTCTGCTTGTTGAATTAATTTATTAATTCGTTTCTTTGCTAATGAACGACATGTTTGAGTTTTACAGTCGTTTCGATATTTATACTGACCGATGAGTACAATTACAGTCGAAATATCACGTCGATAACGATCAGATATACTAGGAAATAGAGGTCTTTGTATATTTTCATTGATCATATTTTAAATGGCTTACTCATTACGACGGCGACGTGTAAATCTTGTTTGTGATATTCCACTTTTGATTGTGATACCTTCGTTTGATGATGACATTCCTTGATTTATCTATTAGAAATTAAAAAATAACAATAGATCAATTAAAATCGCAAACACATACACGTTGTTCGAGTGCAGATAAACTCTGAGCATCGTTTATTGTACCAGTGAGACTTGTTGTTCCATCACCAGAAGATAAATATCGAAGATAAACAACATCATTACCCTCTAAAAAAGATATATTCATGTCGCAGTTAGCAACAAATGTTTTAACTTACGAATGTTGTTGACTGTCACTTGCTTATTTGGTAAATAAAGAGGAATGAGAGCAAGAACAATTGTCGTTGCAATCAAAAACCCGATTAAACCGAAACAGCAAAGAGCTGCAAGTGGCCATGCACGTCTATATAGAATAGTGAATATAGAAATGAAATGAATATTCGAACATACTTGACTCCAGTTGCAGCAGCAACTGGCTGTGCTGGTCGCGTATACATCGGTAGTGTTGTTGTTGATTTTTACCTTGTACACCAGTGTAATTCAGTATCTATAATATATAAGAATCGTCGAATGTTTTGAGTCCCACTGAGCTTATCATAAGTATCGGTCTCTTATATATGATTTGGATAGACCGTGAAGTGTATTCAAAAGAATGTTCGCAAATTCGATCATTCATCTGGAACAAAAACAAAAAATAACACTGATTGACAATTTGAATAGACGAAAAAAAAACGCGAACACTGGATTATTGTTTTCAATTTTCATATATATGACATGTTCGTGAAAATAATATTTTTCCTGTTTGATATTGAATTAAATTCTTTCAGTTTTGAAAATAATTTAACATATTTTATGAGACTCAAAATTTATTGAACAGAAGAACATAGATAAACAGACTAGTATACGTATCTGTTTATTATCAAAAGTATACATATTCGCAATTGAGAAAAGCAAATCGACAGCCAGGTGTTTATTCTCGAGATGCAGATCAAAATCATATTAACTATAGATGCAAATAAACAATCGTTGATGACGTCAATAGTTTTATTGAAGGTATGCAGTCAAAAAGAATGCACAATCCTACAGAAATCATGTTGTTTACGTCAATCCGTTGATCGAAATCGATCTTCGATTGATCAAATGTTTATTTTGCTCTTGTTTATGAGAAGAAGAAAAAAACAGTTAAATCAACATTCAGAAATTATTTTGTAATGTTTTTGTTTCTTTTTTTTTATTTTGTTAACTGAGGATTGGATATCTTATCTAACAATACCAAATTCACATTAATAATCAACTGACAGAAATGTTTTGCAACGTAGATTTTCTAAAATTAATTTAAATTCATCCCATTTTTTTTTCTTTACCTATTGTAACTCGGAAAAAAAACATATCATTAAATGATAAAATCACATTCACAGATTCGATTTATTCACCTGTATCTATTTGTTTCTTTTCGGAAGACACATGTAATTAGATAATATACCTCAATAAACAACCGTGTTATAACGATTATATCTTTGATCATATAGAAAACAATCACCGAGAACACGCGAAGTGAAAGCACTTTATTCGATTTTTCGGCTCTCAAGGTAAGTGTGTTCCCATGCAAAAACAACCCGCGAAAATAAAAATAAAAAGTTTCGTTTGATAACAATACAATACGCCAATATACTTGACGCTTCTGGTAACAGGTTGCAGTAACGGATTTTACCTGGTTAGTTTTGTCCTATCAGTACATAAAATATGATTCTTCTTTTTTTCTATGTTTTTTTCCTTATCAAAGAATGCCTGACAGAATAAATAGAATCATGAAAATAATAATAACGTATATCTGATTTCTTATTTTTCCAAGAACAAAATAAAAAAATAATAAACAAATCGTATATATATATATATATATATTCAATTGACTCCAAATAAAACGATTCACTAAAAATCTTTTTCTTTTTCGATGAATAAAATATTTAACAATATCGTAAGAAAATTTATTTCTGGTTTCAAATAAAAATAAATAAAATAATCGCATAAAATATATTATATTAGTAAATCCTAGACGACTACTGATAGATATATGAATATTAATATGTATATAGACTATAAAATTCTAATAGAAAAAGAAAAGAAAGTCAAGAGAAAAATAATGACCATGAAAACCTTTATCCCAAAAATCCATCTGTAAATCCATCACTTGAAAATGAATCCGTTGAAAAGAGAATATCTCCAGTGACATCACTTGGTGTTCCTGGATTTGGGACGTAAGGAGCTGCAGTAACCGCTAAACATTCAAAAGAAAATGTGTCAATCATGTCAAAAAAAAATTATCAAGTGCAATATCTTACCTCCTGTACTCGATGTGGCAGAACCAGAAATTGAAATCCAATAGTAATATGCTGTAGTAACTGATGAACTAAGTTGAAGAAATTCACTACCTTCGTCGTCGTGACCATATGGATTGTATGAACGAATGGAAACTGTATAAGTACTTGTAAAGTGAGCACCGTCATAGAAATTAAATGCACTACCCCATGGTAAATAAAGACTACCAGATGATGAGAGAAACGAAATTGTACCATAGATATTAAACTGAAATTGATATTTGAATCGAAAACCACCTGATCGACCACTTCGACCTAATGAAAATATTCCACCAATAGCTACTGTGATTTCCTTGAAATAAATATCAAGTTGACCCTCAAGACTAGCTGTAGTTAACTCGCATGAGTTTGGAATATATAATACACAGCCACCAACACTAATACATATATCTCCTCGAGGATAT
>Ga0209915_1004510_pt1 | contig 10081 bp, 13 predicted proteins | sample ThiBiot_750_plan_FD_183952 | JGI IMG/M metagenome (GOLD analysis project Ga0209915, IMG submission 183952) | Wastewater bioreactor microbial communities from Cape Town, South Africa - Thiocy_cont_750_plan (SPAdes) | ecosystem: Engineered > Bioreactor > Thiocyanate-remediating > Anaerobic-Aerobic...
GATTGATTGATTGATTGATTGATTGATTGATTGATTGATTGATTGATTGATTGATTGATTGATTGATTGATTGATTGATTGATTGATTGATTGATTGATTGATTGATTGATTGATTGATTGATTGATGATTGAGTGGTGGACAAGTAAATAAGCAATCGAGTGAGTGAGTCGATTCCTCATCGCATTGAATCAAGCAAATGACGACCATGAAGTCGAGATGATGATCGCCGTACCGATAGACTCGATTACTCGTCGAGATGATGAACTCGTTCTTGGGAGCCTGCCCAACCCGATGATCGCTCTTAGTAAAGAGAGAGCGAGAGTCCTCTCACTCACTCGCTATCGAGTGGCACATCTCCAACAGCAGGAGGCAGTCGCAGATAGCGACGAAACGTACTCGTCCATCGATGGTATCGGCGGAGGATACAGCACGTACGTCGGTGAGTACGATGCGGCCCTTCTCGTGTACGTCGTCGATCTTGCCATAGTACGCCAAGATCGGTTTGCGATCTTGCAGAACGTATCGAAGGGTGGATTAGTGACACTGAGATGATTGATAGAGATAGATATCGATTGATAGAGATAGATATCGATTGATATCGATTGATAGAGATAGATATCGATTGATCGAGATAGATATCGATTGATATCGATTGATAGAGATAGATAGATATCGATAGATATCGATTGATAGAGAGAGATCGATATATCGAGATATGCGGGCATACCAACGACGCTGTTGCCTGATTCGAATCGAAAGTACCGCATCTTCCATCCGCGACGAATACCCTTCTCTCCTTGCTTCTCCAGCCATCCTTCTAATTGCTATTCCGACGAGAACCCGATCGATCGATCGATAGCGATCCACGATTCGTGAGTCACCCCGATAAAATCACCAACAAAGAGAAAAATCCGCAAAAAAATATACTGAGATGCTCGGGTGGATGTAGAAGCGGTTGCGAGGGTACGTACGCGAGACATGTCGGTGTTTCGAGGTTCTCCCTTTGTGAGGGAGGGAGGGAGGGAGGGAGGGAGGGGTCGGGAGGTGCGTGCAGAGCGAAAGCGCAACGAGAATGCCGTCGTGCCCCGAGAGCGAGAGGGACATCGATCGCTCACGCTGGCAGCCATCGAACTAGCACATCACAATGGTAATATGATGATGATGATGACGCTGGTGTACTTGATATGTGTGTGGGTGTGTGTGTGTGTGTGAGGTTGAGATATCTATTGTTGATCGATTCGTTTGAGTTACTACATCATCGGAGCAATGGACTACTTACTCTCGATCAAATCAATCGTTGTTATCGTTGTTATTCTACAAATCTCGAGAGGTATCACGGTCAAGTGGAAGACGATACAGACGGTGCTACTACTGCTGTTGTTGTTGGTTGTGGCTGTTGTTGTTGTTGTTGTTGAAGGGCGCCGGCCTTGCGTAGCCGTCGCTCCTCGTCTCGAATCACGCCTTGGTGCATACGCATTCGTTCGGATTTCTGTTGATGGTGCACAAAGGTAACGATCCCGATGACACTGAGACCCGACACTATCAGTGCTACGTTGGCTGCCTTCATCGTTGAGCTCCTTCTGATATCGAGGGGCGAGTGTGTGAGTGTGTGTGGTAGGCTCTTGATATCGATCGATGAGAGAGATATCTGCGTGAGATATTATGCGCGCGTGCTGTGGCGTAGGAGCGTGGTGACCAAAGCACGAGAAACCGCAACCGGGAAAAACATGATGGAACGGGGTATGAGTAGTACCCCGGGCTTCGGGGTATGGCGGTGAAGGTGGCGCCAGAGCTCGCGGTGGTTGTCTCTTGTTCCGCCACTGCTCTTCTCTCCTTATTTGCTCACTGCTCCGGTCTCTTGTGCACCTCCTCTCTCTCCTCCTCCGCTGTCGTGGTATCTTCGTTACACACGCGAGAGTTCCCTTCCCTTGCTCCCTTACCAATCACTCCAATCTTCGTTGTGTGTGTGCGTTCGTGCGTGCGTGTTGGGTGAATAACACGCGAAGGAATCACTGGCTAAACAACCATCTATCAGTCAAGATATCGTCTTCATCGTTGTTGTCGTTATCTCACTCGCATCAACCATCCATCCAACCACCCACAACGTTGACCCGCTCCTCCTGTTCCTCGACTCGAGCCATCATCGCTCTCGTGTAGCGGCCCTTCCTCCATCCGTTACTCTCCAATCCTCCCGCAGTTGCAGCAACAACAACAACAACAACAGCCACCACAGAACCTCTCCTCTCTGTCCCACGTTCTACCACCGAGGGCCATCCCGTTGCAGCGTGGTTACGTACACACGCGTTCCGACCTTGCCTGCCTAGCGCCTACCTCCTCGGCTTTGCCCCTTGCCCGACGACCTCGATCCACATATCGGGTCGTGTCTTGCCCTGTCCTACGGTACTTACTCCTCTCTTGGATTCTCGTTAACCCTTTGTTGCTGTTTGTCTTGTGTGTGTAGCTGTTCCTTCCTTGTACGTCGTGTTTGTGGTAGTCGTCGTGTCCTTCTCCACTCTATCTATCCCAGGCCCTCCACAAATCTGTGCGATATGTTGGCAGCTTTCATGGCTGAATCAAGTATCCACCATCCATCGACGACGACGATGATCTCGTCGTCATTTGCGTGCGCCTCTCCTGGCGCTCCGGCGCTTCCTCTGGCGTCGGCCGCATCGTCATCGGTACCAGCATCGCCACCCTCTGGTATCCGAGCGAACCTTGTTGGCCAGGTCTCGGCTGATGTGACGTCGTCGCCGTCGTCGCCGATTCCCACCAAGTGCCCCAAGTGCTCTGCTCCGATGGTAGTGCGCAACATTTCGTTCGGCTCGAGCGTGGCACTGTGCGAACAATGCCCCTTCCCTCTCGATTCAGACTCGATCGATCCGTTTGTGTTCGATCGACCAGCAGAGCCGATCGAACTTCTCTCGCGCAAGCGAGCTCGCTCCTCGCTCGAACACGGCAACGGCGACAAGAGCAACGAACACGACCTGGAGACGAACTCTAAGCGTCAACGGCTCTCGCTATCACCGCCGCCACCTGCCGCTACTACCACTTCTCCAGTCGCTCCCATCACTACCACGACCACTACCACAAAGACGATAGCTACCTCGTCCACCAATGGCGACTTGGATGAGTTTGATGACCTCGACGAGTTCCTCGATGATGAGGACGATTCCTCCTCTGCCCCGACGGCAACCGGTACTGTTGTATCTGACGAAGACATTGCATTGTTGTTGGCGCAAGAGGACGCTGACAATGGCGCCCCTCCACCATCACAACAACAACAACAACAACCATCTAAGGACACTATGGCGCTCGAACAATCTTCGTCTTCGACCATCGCTGTCGCTCCATCTGTGACTACCGCTTCTCTCTCTACCTCGGATGATCAAGAGGAGCTCGAGCTTCTTGCCGAGATCGAACTCGAGACCAACAATGACGATGAGATCAGCGATGCGAATGTCGATGAGGTGGAGGAGAACGACGACGAAGAAGCTCGCTTGCTTGCGAGCGATGATCTTCTATTGACATCCGAGCTGGACGATCGAGTTGCAGCGCCGCTCGCCAATCGAGCAGCCGCTCCAGCGTCACCTCCTCCGCGTGTCTTGTTCTCTGCCTCTCCACCGCCGTCATCGACATCGCCGCCGCCGTTGGCTCGAGCGAACGTCGATGCCAACGACGGTATCGAGGCGTCATGGGACGACATGGCGCTCGAGGAGGCCTTTCGGATGCGCCATTGGCTCGAGAGGCCGCTGCAGGCCATCGATCGCTCAATGGTACTCGGCCGCTGTACGGCGACCACCTTGGTCGAGTCGAGCAGCGGCGGTGCGACCAATCCTTCGGTGACGGTCGCGAGCGTCGCGACCTTGCTGCCCGGCAACTGGCTGAACGACGAGATCGTGAATCTGTACATGTTCTTTCTGACTCGTCGCCACCCACACGCCGAATGCCTCTCGAGCTTCTTTACAGCTCGTCTGCTTGGTGACAATGGCCTTGCGGCCGTGTCGGCATGGCCGTCGGTGCAGCGAGCGGTCGAGCGCTTGCGCTCGAAGAAGCTCGAGCTGCTCTTGATCCCGATCCATCTCGAGTCGGCACGCCACTGGATCTTGGCGTCGGTCTCGCTCGAGAGCGATCGCGTGACGTGTAGCGTATTCGACTCGCTCGCCTCTTGCACCGACCTCACCGCCACCGCTGCCGAGACCACCGACGAAACGACGACGACGACGTTCGCGCCGTATCACCGCGCACTGTCGACTTGGCTCGAGCAAGAGTTTGTGCAGCACCGATCGGGCACCTCCGGCACCGCGACCGAAGCCTCGACACCGCACTGGCACTTTCCCATCACCAAGGCACACCAGGACTTGTCGCACGATCTTTCCAACTGTGGTGTGTATACTTGTTTGTACGCCGAGCAGCTGTGTAACGGCTACGCTCCACAGACCATTGCTTCGGGCGGTGTTGGTTTGATGTCGATCGACCAGTATCGCGACAAGATCCTTGCGCGATTGATTCGTTGCGTACCGCTCTCGGTTCCGAACGACTCTCACACTGTCGACCGCTTCGTCGAGACGCTGATCGCCAACCAGCGACAAGTCGACTCGACCCTCGAGTACTCGATTCAACGTTGCGAGCCTGCTTCGCTCGACGGTGGCCAGGTCGGCGGCACTGGCTCCGATTCGGCCAGCAGTAGCAGCCATCAAGCTTCCGATCAGAGCCGCGTTGCTGCGACACACGACTCGAGCACAAGCGTAGGATCGAGCAACAACGATACCAACCAACAACGTGCGAGTGCTGATGGCGCTGATGACGACGACGTTAATTGGGTAGAACTCCTCAACGAATCCTCTGCCGACCATGATCCTGACGACACCAACTTACTACTCGGCCAAGATGACACGGACCTCGGTGGCGGTGATGATGCTGATGATCAAGTACTTGATGAGCTGCTTGGTAGTTTCCACGAGTGAGTCAGCGATCAGTGATGAGCGAGTGAGTGAGTGGATGGGTGTGTATATTTGTTTGGCTCGCGAGAGAGAGAGAGAGAGAGAGAGAGAGAGAGAGAGAGAGAGAAGAGGCGCTGCGCACGTATGATAGTTAGCGTTGTAACCATTACGATGGCTTGCACATATGATTCATGGTATAAAGCTAACGACCACTCTAATCGATATCGCTCGATCGACCTCTGCGCGGCCTTCACGTTTGAGAGTGGGTCGATATCTCCGGCTGTACTCCGGATCATGAGTGCGGGAAGATCCATAAGCTTATTCCAAGGCGTATCATACACAGTAGCCTTGGAGTAGCGTCGAATGGATAGTAACGCTGTCTGCAACTTGTTGCTCGAAGAGACACGGTAAATAGGCGGTCGGCTTTGCACGTGAAGCACGTAGCATCAGGAGCAAGTTGCCGGAGTTTGAAAGGAAAGGTGTACAAGCAAGGGTCAGTGGCGGGTGAGATTGAGAGGAGAACGAACCACCGAGGACGCGCGAGGTTGGCGTTGCGGGTACTGTGGGTGGGTGTTCAGTTAAGGTTCGGTTGGGTTCGGGTTTAGGAGGGAGGGAGGGCCTTCGCTGAGGGAATAAGCGCGCTAGAAGGTGAAACCGCCACACGCACCGCAGCACTGAAAAAGCGCGGAACGGATAAAGCGCGAGAGAGCGGAGCGCGCACTCTCGTCCCTCCTTGTTTACTACTGCTCTCCTGCTGCTGCTACGTCACCGCCGTTACGCAACAGAGGAGGAGGATCGGGAGGAGACGAGAGAGAGAGACAAGAAGACGACGAGGAAGAATAATATCTCTTCTCTCTCGCACCCCAACAACAACAAATATCTCGATATCTAGATATTCGTTGGTCTTAGTGGAGATAGGATAGTGACGCGTAACGGTTGAGGTCAGTACAAGAGGAGGCCTCTAGCTTCTCTCTCTCTCTGTCTCTCTCTCGTACGCGTGGTACAAGAGATTTCTTCTTCATTGATTTGACGAGCCCACAAAGTGAGCGAGTGACTTTAGGTACGTACAAGCTCGATGAGTCAGTCATTCGCCAGAGTGATTGAGAGCGACACACACACAGCCACATCCACATCGGTGAGAGGGTCGTGGTCCATATCGATATGACATGGCCTCTCTCTCTCCCTCTCTACGATGACCCATCCAGCCACCCATTCCATCGATTCTCGCTCTCTAACCACCACCTGAACCAATCCGTCGTTTGTGTCTCTGCGTGACAGTTCCTGTTGCCGAGGTAAATCGCGCCATCAACCTCCGACCTTCCTCACCAAGCAACCGATCACATCCATCTATCTATCCATCTATCGGACGATCATCGATCGATCGATACTCGGAGAGCCATGGCTAGCTCGGTCGGTAAGGAGTTCCGAGCCAAGGGCTATCGCAAGAACAAGCCCGTCCTTATCATCCCAGGTATCTCTATCCACGAGATCACGCCCACACACACACACGCTCTCTCTCTCTCGTATACTCACACACACAAACGCGCGTGGCTGAAGGACTATGTTCGAGTGCTATGAAGGTGGTCGAGACGCCATACAAAGAATGGGAGGGTATTCGCGTGTGGCTCGATCTCACCAATCTGATGCCAATGGCGTTCGAACGCAAGAAGAAGGGCGTACGTACGCTCCTTCATCGCTCACGCACGCACACAAACTCTCTCTCTCTCTCTCTTTTGCTTTGTGTGGATATGCCTGTGTCTGTGTATCAAGCTACTCGAACGTCCACCGCATCGTATTACATCACCTTGTGTTTATTTCGTTTGTTATTGGTTTGATTTCGTCAGAGAGATAGAGAGAGCACCTACTCCATGAGATATCTCTCTCTCTCTCTATCCAACTCTATCTGTCATGATGATTGTCGCGATTATAGTTCATTTCCTTCATATTCTCGGTATAGTCGTGTGGATGGGTGCTTGCTTGGTGAGTGGCGCGTTGTCTGATATTTTCGCATCAATGCCAAAACCGCTCTCTCTCTCTCTCTCGCGAATTGTGCGTGTATACTCGGTATCGATGCCCTTTTGCATTGGTTCCATGAGATGTTACGAGACGAGAAGAGTCTCTAACTCTAGTACGCTTGTTGTTACATGTATTCGCGTCAATCGATCGGTTTCGGAATCAATAGCGAGTATCGCGTCGTGATGCCGCTCAGCCCTTGCAAATCAGCTCTCCGATCAGAGCTGGTTCCCCGTCACCTGATACCGGCTCAGAGTACGTTGTATCGCACCTTTGATATGATTCACATTGCCGTGCTGATTGTGTTGTGTACCGTGTAGTTCGCCCGAGAGAGCCCCCAAGACCTTGGGATTCATCTCCTCCATGCCCACGAGCGAGTTGCAGAACTTTCGCCGCAGACGCATGTCGTATCTCTTTCCTGGAGAGATGGACGAGATGGATGAGAAGCTCAAGGTAATTGATTCATCCACCTATCCATCGATTCAGTCGATGTGCGTGTATGGCTGCACTTGGGGCTCTTGGTAACCGTGAACGTGATCGATGAATGGACTTGCATACCTACCAACAGAGGAAATGGATTCAACATGTGATGCTCCAAAACGATGGAGCCACGGATCCCGATGGCATCAAGATCCGACCGATCGAAGGTCTTGACGGCTGTAGCTACCTTGACCCATCCATCGGTGCACTGACAAGTTCTTTGTCGTATGTCTTTGGTCCGCTGATTGACATTCTCAAGGTACCCCACCCAAACTGAACGCTCAATGTCCATCTCTCTGGCGTGTTTTCTAACTTGGTCATTGATCATCCATAGTCGCTGGGCTATGATGACAACAGTATTCGAGCTGCAACGGTACATGAGAAACTATCCTTCGCACTCTTGTGCTTACCGCACTTGAGAATTCACCACTGGCCATGTGCTTGCTTGGAATAGTACGACTGGCGTTTGCCTCCAGGCAAGCTCGAACAGCGAGACAAGTATTTTACCCGCCTACGTGCCACGATCGAGGAAATGTACAATCTCAACAACAAGCGAAAAGTCGTATTGCTTGCGCATTCTCTCGGTATGGAATGGAACGATGATGGGCTCTATCGTCATGTGTGGTTAGGTCAATTATTCCTTGGTTCAGGCTCAGTATGATTGACACTGCTTCATTGGCAGGAACACGAGTGATCCATTACTTTAGTCATTGGATTGCCCGGTTGGCTGGTCGAAATTGGTGGACCACTTACATTGATAACTGGGTGGCCATTGGGCCCTTGTGGCTGGGAGCACCCAAATCCCTCCGAGCCACGGTATCTATCTCTTTCTCGTCCCTGCTCATTCCTGCTACCATCATGATCTACTCACCTACTGATCGGTGGCCTTTAGTTGACGGGAGAACGAATGGGCTTGGACTTTTTCTTGTACGAAGAGGAGGGCGTTGCGTTGTCTCGCAAGTGTGGCTCGACTCCGTGGATGTACCCGGCCATCACTCCGTTTTGTGAGTTCCAGAACTTTGCGCATCTTCGCGTGGGTGATAAGTTTGAGAGCCGTACCATCCCCCAGATTCTGGCTGATGGCAAGGCCAATAACTTGGCCACCATGCTCGATGAGTATTATACGGTACATTCCAACCCCAGCTCCAGCCCCCGAGTTGGTTGCTTGTGTATTGACGTCGTTCGTGTACGATAGAACGATGCTTGCTACGGTACTCCGGAGCAATACCTCAAGGCGCCACCAGTCGATAAGATCAAGGCGATCTTTGGCGTCAATCTCCCGACCGAGACTGCATACTTTTTCCGACCAGCAGATGCAAAACATAGCGTCACTGCTCTGGAGCTTGATCCTGATGTAGGTTGCCAGCTACCGTCATGTTAAGCACTGGATTTTGATATTCACATTGGAGCTATCGGTTGTTTGGTCGGCTGTGCGTAGGGTCATATGCCAAACTACAAGTGCGAAGGAGGTATTGCATTCGAGACCAAGGATACCAAACAAAACATGCTCCGTGGTAAAAAGCGTTCTGGTACGAAACTCTTCCTGTCGTCGTTCTTGTCGTGTGCCAAGACGACTACGAGGAGGATCTCGATTATAACGACATTGGTGTGGTGGTGTATAGGTGACGGCACGGTGCCATACTCTTCGATGGCGTACTGCAAGTTCTGGCAGAACCAAGGAGTTGATGTCGAGATTATCGAGCTCGATGGAGCTGATCATCGAGCGATTCTCAAGAACAAGACCTTCACTCGAGAAGTATGTAAAAAGCGCAAGTCGGCTTGCAGTCTTTTGCGTAGAGTAGTGTCTTACAGCGGTATCTCGTATCTAGATTTTGAGCTATGTCACGAAACCACCGCCGATTGCACTGCCTGAACGCTTTCCTGAGCTCACGTATGACGCGATTCACGTGACGGAAGATCAAACGCACACGCCAGTGACGTTGCGATTGACCCGCGCCTACATTGAGACTTCGACTCGCCGTGGTGAGTTGATTGCTCGATACGGCTACTCGTCAGTCGAGGATGTGGCCGCCTCTACAGGCGATGAGGATTTCTTCATCATGCGTACGTGCGATATCCTTGTTCTTGAGGAGAGGAGAGAGAGAGAGAGAGAGAGAGAGAGAAAGTTGCTCAATACCCACGGCCTGGTATAGAGTTGGAGGGCTCTGCATTGTTGCACAAGTTCAAAACCAATCAAAAGGTCGAGTTGGTCGAGCGAATTGCAGCTCGCTGTCGGTATGTATACACAAGACTCTTGAGCACAACTCTTTCTCAAGTGTAGTGGTAGTAATAGTATCGATACTCATATGTGTGTATGTGTATGTGTGTTTGTAGATTCGTTGCCCAGATGGAAGACCAGGATCAAGGGTCGAGCAAGTTGATTGAGGCTGCATACGAGAATCGCCTCGATACTGTGATGTTTGCACTCCGAGACCCGACCATCAACGTCAATGCCACTGATCAATTTGGCCGAACGGCATTGATTTGCGGTGCCTCAAAGGGCCATGTCGATTGTGTCTTGGTTCTCTTGCAATCGAAAGATATTGGTACCGTCTAATTACTCTCGTGATACATGAGTATTGCAGGCGTACTAATGTTATTACTCTCTCTCTCTCTCTCTCTCTCTCTCTCTCTCTCTCCGCCTCC
>Ga0209915_1004514_pt1 | contig 10072 bp, 20 predicted proteins | sample ThiBiot_750_plan_FD_183952 | JGI IMG/M metagenome (GOLD analysis project Ga0209915, IMG submission 183952) | Wastewater bioreactor microbial communities from Cape Town, South Africa - Thiocy_cont_750_plan (SPAdes) | ecosystem: Engineered > Bioreactor > Thiocyanate-remediating > Anaerobic-Aerobic...
GATCACGTCGCAGGAATAACTGCGTACCATGTGCTCTCTTGTGGCGCTTTGATGGATTCTCGTTCGTCGCATCATGCCCACGCTTCATTCCTGTTTCAACCAGAGGCACTGTCAGCGAATTGAGTGGAACAAACAAGATACGATATCTTGAATAGCAGAGGTAACCCGAGCATACCGATTTGAACTTGCTCCGTGTGAAGAGGAGCTGCGAGTGCGCAGGAGCAAAGTCGCCAACAGCAATGTGAGTATCGAGCGTACACGAGAATACTGTCTCAACTCATTGCGAAACTATCGTCACGTACTCTCTTGTTGTGGTGGTTCTGGTGCTGCAGTGGCGAGAGGAGCTGGTGGTTCGTCATCCTGTTCGTCGTCGCCGTCGTGTTCTGTGCACGAGCAGCCAGTGAGTCAGTGTACTGCCAATGAATCATGCTCAACTGCACCAGCAAGCCATCGAGGAGCATGAGATCCAGATCCATCACTGCAAGTTACGCACCTGGAGCTTGTTGCGCACGCGGCTCCTTGTCCCGGTCCTTGTCCTTGTGCTCCTTGTTGCCCTCCGCGCTGGGCCAGTTGACATTGGCTCCTTCGGCGAGATGGCGATCCATTTGCTCGCTTTCTCCGTTCCTTGCTGCTGTATACAAGTCCACGTCTGTTGCATACATCATACATGTGAGAAGCTACTCTGATATCGAGTATTGCATCAAGCACTGCACTCGCATTGACCCAGCAACGCCGCGCGCGTAACGAGGAAGTAACGCAGCGTTACACACCACGCGCAGCCTTGCTTTTGGGCCTTTCCGCGCTTGCCATGGCGAACAAAGGTAACGAGGAGGACTCTCTCCGAGTCGTAAGAAGAGATACGTACAAGCAAGAGATCAACGAGATGCCGCGAGCAGACCGACCAACAAGCAAGGTGCCGATCGCGTAACGGGGATGTGTAATCGATCCAAACCAACGCGAAAGCGAGAGAGAGAGACGGAGCAGCAACGTCAAGCTCACAACAACGAACAAGAGGAACAAGGAGAGGAGGGTTGGAGGAGTGCGAGATGCAAACGACAGGAGCGAGAGGAGGGATATCTGGCCAGGTGCGAGAGGCAAGGGCGAGTGCGTGAGCTGGCGCAGACGGAGAGAGCACGAAAGCAGCAGCGAGAGAGGCGAGGCAAGCGAGCAACAAGCGAGCAGCAGCAGCCAGAGAGAGGGAAAACCAGAGGGAGGACTTTCCCGCCAAAATCACATCGTGCCCCATCTCTCCTCCCACCAAACACCAAACAACAAGGTCAATATCGCATGTGGAACGATCATGCCGTTCGATCTCGTGAGCTACAGCAGATATGCCCACAATCATACCCGAGGGAGCAGGTGAGAATCGTGCAGCCACCATTCCACAACAGCCACCTCGCGACGCTGAAAGAATCAGACAGAGAGAAGCATCGCGCTGATGCTGTTCTTTCTTGATTGCTTGATTGATTGCCTCGTTGCCGCGCACATGGCTGCGTTGTCACCATGCACGTCATCCATGTTCGTCTGCGCGTCGCAAGTACTCGATGAGGAGCCGCACCAGCACGAAACCTGAACCGAGTGAGGTCGAGTGAGTGGTGGTCGAGTTCACGCAGCCTCGACCCACCAAGGCCTCCGTCGGTACGCGCACCAACATGCTCCGCGCGCGAGAGTGCTTGCGCTCTCGTGTGGCGTCTCTTTGTCAGCCGGTGCACGAATGTGTGTCGCAACACACAGACCTCTCGACGAGCCTTGCGAGTGGTGGACGAATCGAGTGGCAGCACGGCGTTCCCGATCAACGTGTTCTACAGCAACGCAGCCATGTGTATGCTCCCGCGTATCACGACACGTGGCGACCTTCTTCTGCTCGTGCGTATCTGCTCAAGGATGTCTGTCTTGTGCTGCCTTGTTGCTGCCTGCTGGCGCCACTCTCACCAGGCAGCAGCGTCTTCTTCCTCAACACACAACGAGTCGCTCACCACCGCAGGCGCTTGTATGACCATGAGTACCACAGGTGATTGTTGTGTTTCGAGGTGCTCTGACGGGCATCTCTCACGCCAAGAGCAACGCCACTCTTACAGCGACATCTGACTCGCGAGTCTGCAGCTCCATCAGCAAACAACTGCGTTACATTACAACCAAGACAGTGACCGACCTCGTGTGCTGCTTCATGACCGAGCGTGAAGTACCACTTGAGCAGAGGAGCGAGTCCACAACCTCCTGTAAGCTCAGCGAGATCGCGCTGCTGATCGGCAGCATTCAGCAACGTCCCTGCAACGACCGGCACGTTGGGGAGGCAGCTCAGTAGCGAGAGCGATTGCTGCCACGTTGTGCGATGGCGCTGGTGCCCGACGCCCGGATGGAAGAGCATCACGAGCGACATCGTGCAGTACACGATCACAGTGCGGTATTGCATGGAGCACGCGCATTTGATGGTGGATCTCGCCCACGGTGTCGGCAGAGTGGCTTGCGCCGTGGTCGATCGTCTGCAGTGGTCCGCGGCGCACGCTGCCATCGCTGCCGACCAGCCGACAGGCACGACCGAGAGCGATAGCCACCATGGTCTGTGCTCGTGCAGCGCCGTGCCGACGCGAAATGCCTCGCGCCAGAGCCACGCCGGCATGGGTTGCCTCGCCTCGAGCTCCGATGAGGCCGCCATATGAGGTCGCGAATGATGTTGCTGCTGAGTCGGTGGCACGAGAGGCAGATGGCGATGCAGCAACGCCGCAAGCGTGAGCGGGCACGACAGCACACTCGTGATGTATCTCTCGGAATCAGCCGTGCCTCTCACTTGTGGCCCTCTTTGCGTGGACACCTCCATGATGGAGTGGCAGACATTCAACGTTCGTTGATTGATTGATCGATTGATTGATTGATTGGTTGATTGATTGATTGATTGATTGATTGATTGATTGATTGATTGATTGATTGATTGATTGATTGATTGATTGATTGATTGATTGATTGATTGATTGATTGATTGAAACATGTGAATGAGAAGCCTGGGCACAGAGAGCGAGCGAGAGAGAGAGAGAGAGAGAGAGAGAGAGAGAGAGAGAGATGTATCGTTGCATATCTACACGGAAGGAAGGAAGCAAGAGGAGCTAGCCATACATCATACATATCGCTCACTCACTTACTCACAGTACCGCGAGTATTGGGGTTGCGCGCAATTTCGAAAAGGTGGGAGAGTGGGCAGGCGTGTGATATTGTGTCGCGCGACACAGAGCAACTTCCACGCGTACTCAGTGAAGCTGCTCTCGTAGGTCTTCCATACGTCGTCGTCGGTCATCAGTTGGTTGCGCAATGTCAACGGCTCCTTGCCAGCCGCGAGTTGCGCCCATGGGAGGCGTTTGTGCTTGGTGAAGGTCTCGAACGCCGTGTAAAACAGCGATTCGAAGTCGTCTTGAGCAAGATACTGAAAGTCGTACGGAAGCGCCTGTCGGCCAGCATCCGACACGGCGATGATTCGTCGCGAGGCATAGCGCACAGTGGCACTGAAGGTGGTGTTCACTAGGGCAGCGAGCTCTACGACGTGCTCAAAGTCTATGAGCGTCGCGTAGTGGTGGTCTTGAACATCCTTGTAGACGACAATGTTGCACGGCTTGACATCACAATGGCCCAGACCAGCGTCATGAAGCTTCACCAATTGCTCCTGAACGTTACGAATCCACTGGGCAACCACCTCATCGTTGAATGTGGTGCCACAGGTCGCCGAAGACGACGACGACGTCGACGACGACGACGACGACGACGACGATGCTGCTGCAACGATACTGTCCGCCGCCGGTTCATAGTCGGAGAGTGCGAAGCAACCGACGCGGTCGAATACGATCGCTGTTCGCTCGTTGTCATAGCTGAGATGTCCAATCAAGCGAGGTACTTTGGGATGCGAGCCGCCACGGTAGCTAGAGCACAAGTAGTCGACGTGATTGTTAGGACTCTGACAAACTAGCCGCACGGCGCTCTCGATGCGATACGCACAGTGTCTCTTCCACTATCTGCATCCTGGATATCTCGGTTGCAGCTTGCTTGTTATGCGTGATCTTGATGACCGCTGGCATTTGATTGGTAATTTCTATCGACAGCACAGTCGCCTTGTGCTGGTGCAGCGACAGTAGTTCGGGCTTGCTGAACTCAACAGGGCTCTGCAATCTAAAGTTCTCCATCGAATGCTTGGGCTGGCAGAAAGAAGCTTGCTACAACGCACGCACAAGGAGGTGAACAAGAGAGCTTGGTCCAACTTGGAAAAATCAGAATACCTTGTCATTGAGCTGATCACACAACGTACGAGCCACCTCGTTCTCCATGTATCCGCATTCGACGGGGCGTGAATAGTAATACCAAAGCGCTTTCATGGCTGGTTGAGGGCATCAAGCGATAGGTAAGGTATGCGCAAACTCCAATACGAACACACGAACACAACGCAACGCAACGCAGAAATCATCTGATACGCACCGTCACAATCGCCCACGTTCTCTGGGTCAAAATACAAAGACTCGCTGAGCTCCAGCTGGAACGGTGGCAACGAGAGGTCCGAGTTGGTTTCAGGCTTCAGGCGTCCGATTTGAATCTCCGTCGAGCCGAAGAGAAAGAAGACCAGTTGTTGGCGCGAAGGATTGGCTCGCATAATGCGCCGGAAGCGCTTGGCGACTTGGCCGAGGGCCGCGTTACGATCGTTTGGCCCAAGAGCGGCTTTTGCTTCGACGATGGAAACGCACTTGCTCCAGCACAGCTGGTAGCCGATGAAGCCGTCTGGTTTGTGACCATCAGGCAGTCCCGACGCGTGCGTGTCAAAGAAGCAAACGCCATCGTTGTTGCCAGTGTGGCTGAAGGCCGAGAAGATATTGGTAACGAGAGATTGAGCGAGGTCCTCCGTTTTCGACTCGGCGATTGTCAGCGCCAACTTCGTAATGCGCCGCTGCAGTGGTGCAGGAAGCGGGTCGAGTTCAGGAGGCAGATCGAAGTCCTTCTTCTTCTTGATCAACGTTTGGCCCGCAGCGTTCTCGGGCAATGAGAAGAACTCCGAGCTGCGCAAGACTGCCCATCAAACCAAGATTGCTTGAGTAACAGCGAACCAACACTATGAGTCACGCTACGCATTCACACCAATACCAACATACGATTACGCAATCCTGCAAGCTCACTCTCTTTCTGGGCGAGGCGTGCTTGCAACTCTTGCATCTCTTGCCTGTCCTTGTCTCGTTGCTCTTGCATCTCCTTGTTTCGTTGCTCTTGCATCTCTTGTTGTCGACGAAGTGCTTGTATCTCCTTGTCTCGTTGCTCTTGTTGTTGAAGAAGTGCTTGTATCTGTTGCATCTGTAGACGAAAGAGCTCCTTGATCTCAGCCATTTCTGTTGCGCGTTAGGGTTACAAGCAAAGACGTGCGCGCGTCAGAGTGGACGGGGCAACATTGCGTGGCCAGCCATCACGGCCGCATACCGGTGGAGACGAAGGGTGCAGTTTGAAGGTCGTCGGCGACTAGCGGGAGCACAAGCCATAGGCGCATGCATGACGTAAGAAGAAACACGACTCGAACGAAGCGTAAAATCATTGGGAGAGACCAGAAGCTCTCGTACCAGTACGTTCCATAGCGTGAAGTGGTAGTGACAAGGTAGAGGCAACAAGAGATGGACGAGATAGCGCCTGGCGCGTAACGAGGATGTGTGTGCGACGAGAGCAGACAACAAAAGAAAGAGAGAGAGAGAGAGAGAGAGAGAGAGAGAGACAAAGAGAGGACGACGAGGATGAAAGAGTGGGAGATACTATGCTTGGAGCGAGAGGAGGGATATCTGGCCAGGCGAGAAGAACGTAGCAAGCCGGCCCAGGAGGAGCACGGGAGCGCAGCAGCAGTGAGGGAGAGGCGAGGCAAGCAGACAACAACAGCGCCGGCGAGCGTATCGGTGCTGCATGCTTGCGTGCTTTCCCGCCTTTTCGCCGTTCTATCCTCTTGCGCATTTGTTCGCGTACATCGCAGCATACCACTCCTCGCGCTCCGTCACTCGCCTCCCATGTCGCGCATTCGCATCGAGTACGACACCATGGGCTCGGTCGAGGTGCCGAGCGACAAGTACTGGGGCTGCCAGACGCAGCGCTCTCTCGACAACTTCAAGATTGGCGGCGGCGGCGCCGGCGAGCGCATGCCGCTGCCGCTGATTCGTGCGTTCGCCGTGCTCAAGAAGGCCGCCGCGTCGGTCAACCAGCGCTTCGGCCTCGCGCCGGCGATCGCTGCCGCCATCCAGACGGCGGCCGACGAGGTGATCGCCGGCAAGTTCGACGAGCAGTTCCCGCTCGTGGTGTGGCAGACCGGCAGCGGTACGCAGAGCAACATGAACGTGAACGAGGTGCTGAGCAACCGCGCGATCGAGCTGCTCGGCGGCGAGCTCGGCTCCAAGAAGCCCGTGCATCCGAACGACCACGTGAACTTTGGCCAGTCGTCGAACGATACGTACGTAGGCGCCAGCCGTGCGCGTATTCGAGTGTCGTCGTGCTCGTCGTCGTGGTGGTGGTGGTGGCACTCGTGCCCTGACCCATGCCCTGACGACCGCGCACCGCAGCTTCCCTACGGCGATGCACATTGCCGCGGCGGTCGCCGTCACGTCACACCTACTGCCGTCACTCGAGCACTTGCTGGCTGCGCTGCGTACCAAGGAGGCGGCGTTCGCCGAGTTGATCAAGATTGGTCGCACGCACTGTCAAGACGCCACGCCACTGACGCTCGGCCAGGAGTTCTCGGCGTACGCGCACCAGATCGCCAAGGCCATCGAGCGCATCAAGGCCGCGCTACCCGACGTGTACGCGCTCGCCATCGGCGGCACGGCCGTCGGTACGGGTCTCAACACCTTTCAGAGCTTCCCCGAGGCAGTGGCACGCGAGATTGCGACGCTCACCGGCCTGCCATTCGTGTCGGCGCCCAACAAGTTCGAGGCACTCGCTGCGCACGATGCCCTCGGTATGTCTCACCAGCTGCGCGCGCGCCACATATGTCCTATCTTCAATCTTCCGTCATTCATTGATTCGATTCGATTTGATTTGATTCGATTCGATTCGATTCGATTCGATCACAGTATCGTTGCATGGTGCGCTTAATACGCTGGCCGTATCACTGATGAAGATTGGCAACGACATTCGTATGCTGGGTTCGGGGCCTCGCTGCGGTCTTGGCGAGCTTCTGCTGCCCGAGAATGAGCCCGGATCGTCGATCATGCCCGGCAAGGTCAATCCCACGCAGATCGAGGCGCTCACGATGGTGTGTTGTCAGGTGATTGGCAACCACACGACCATTACGGTCGCTGGCTCGAATGGGCACTTTGAGGTGCGAGATCGTCGCTCTTCCGGCTGTTTGCTGTCGCTGTTTGCTGTTTGCTGTTGCTGATGTTCTTGTGAATGTGTGACGAATCGAACAGCTGAACGTCTACAAGCCAGTCATCATCAAATGCTTCCTGCAATCGGCGCAGTTGCTGGGTGATGCGTGCCGTTCGTTCACCGACAATTGCGTCGTGGGCATCATTGCCAACGAGGAGCGCATTCAGCAGTACGACGCTCGTACTCTCGTCCAGGGTGGTCTGGTGGTCAGAGTGGGTGTGGTGTACTCGCTACTCACGAGTACTCGTGCGCGGCATACGTCGTAGGCTGCTGCGTGATTCACTCATGCTCGTCACGTCGCTCAATCCTCATATTGGCTACGAGAATGCTGCCAAGATTGCCAAGAAAGCACACGCCGAGGTACGATCATGATCCGTACTTCTGTTACGCTGCTGCTGCTGCTGCCGCTCTCTCATATTTCTCCACTGGAATGGATTGTTGTGCAGAATTCGACGTTGCGCGAGGCAGCGCTGGCGCTTGGCCTGCTCACGGCCGAGCAATTCGATGAGTGGATTCGCCCGAACGACATGATCCATCCGTCACCTGATCCGGTGCAGCCTGCGCAATGATCAGACTCGCGAGATGCAGCTGGAGGAGATGGTGGCGGTGATGCTGGATGTGGTACACACACACACACAATACAATGTGGTGGGTGGTGTATTGTGGGCGTGGTGGCTACACACACACATGCACAAATACGCGTGCGGTAACAGGACCATCAACAATAACAACAACAACAACAACAACAACCCACCACTACCACCACGTGCTGTACTACACAACGCCACACCGTGGATGTAGCTCAATCAAACACTGTCGGCGCACGCAACAGAGTACACGCAGCCCACAGAATAGCGATCGCCAAGGCGCCAGCGCCAAAGTAGAGCCAAGGGCTGCTGGGAGAGTCGCGCGCCGACGTGGCTGCTGCCGCATGGTCCAAGGCACGGCTCGGCGGCTTGCTGCTACCGTGTGCGGCGGTCGTCGGTGACGTGGGTATTGTGCTTGGCGCAGGTTGCACAGCACTAGTTGCGGCGGAGGTAGCGGTGGCAATCGATGGCGACCGAGACGGAGACGCGGCACGGCGTGCATCGAGCACGCGCCGCAGCTCGAGCAATGCCGCCGACAGCTCGCTCACTTGGTCGTCCTTTTGTGCCAGCATCGCTTGCAGCTGTGCAACGCGCTCATTGTGCGCAGCTTCGATGGCTGCCAGCCGCTCGTCAGTATCGTCGTCGTCGTCGTCGTCGTCGTCGTCGTTGGTATCGCTACCGCCGTCTTCCTCGTCTTCCTCTTCGCTTCCTTCGTCCTCATCACTCTCGCCATCGTCACTACTACTGTTATCTCCGCTGTCGCCATCACTGCCATCCTTGCTATCGCCATCGTTATCCTCCTCTTCCTCCGCCTCATTGTCGTCGTCGTTGTTGTCGTCATCGTCTTCGTCGCTCTCGTCATCACTTTCGTGGTCGGAGCTTGGTGCTTGCGAGTGACTTGCTGCCCCATTGGTGGGCGTCACACTGTTGCGTTCGACATCGCTGTCGCTACTGCTGCCTTGTGTCCTGTCGCTCGACGCATCGCCATCGCCATCGCCATCGCCATCGCCATCGTCGGCTTGGTCGTCGCGCAGCTTCGCTGGCGGAGGTGGTGTGTTCTCCGCCGCAGCGCCATCGGTTCGCAAAGGTAGCGAAGGGAGTTTCAGCTTGAGCCCGATGGCAGAAGACATGGGAGTGGAGAGTCGCGCACGAGTGTGTCGAGTTGCCGAACTATGCCGAGCTGCCGAGGAGGTGGAGCTGATGATGCTGGCGAGAGAGCGAGAGAGCAAGAGCGGCCAAGAGGCGGGAAGAGGAGAAAGGAGAGGAAGAGGCGCAAGCTCGTGATTGCACTACGCTGGGTGTCGCTCCTCCTGCTCTCTCGTTCTTGTTGTTGTCGTTGTTGTTCGCTGCCCTTCGCATCTCGTGCGCGCGCCTCGTGTGCTCGTTGTCGCTCACTCGCTCACTCGCTCACTCGCTCTTGGTTGCCTCCGTACGTCCACTGTGCACCGTGTATCAGTGCAGTGTGATACACGGCGTGGCGTGGGGCGGCTCGAGCCTGGTTTGCGTCTGCGCGCTCTCTCGCTCTCTCGCTCTCTCGCGCTCTCTCTCTCGAATGGCCGACCGCGACAAGGAGCGCGACAAGGCCGAGAAGGCCAAGCGGAAGGCCGACAAGAAGGCTGAGCTCGAGGCCGCTAAGAAGGCCAAGCGAGAGTCGCGCCGCAAGAGCACCACCAAGCCCGTGTCGTTGCTGCGCTCGGTCTCGTCGTCGGCTGCCGATGGCGCCATTGCCCACTCGCCGTCGTCGACCTCGTCGTTGTCGTCTTCGGCCTCGTCACTTCCCATCACCGCCACCACGACCTCGACGACGAGCTCCTCGTCGACGGGCGGTCCCTCGGCCTTTGCAAGTCCAGCACCGTTCATCTCACAGCCAGTGGTCTCGCGTCACGCGAGCGACGCCGCCACCACCTCTCCGCGCATGACCGAGCTCGAGGTCGAGGACGCCAAGCAGAAGCTCCTGACGGCCGTCATCGGACGCGACACTTATCGCCTCCAGGCCTTGGTCAAGAACGTGCGCAAGGCCACCAAGGGAGACCTCAGCTACCGCGAGGGCAAGGACGGCTTGACGCTGCTCCATCGCGCCGTGATCCAAGGCGGCGACACGCTCGTCGCCGAGCAGCTGATCA
>Ga0209915_1004517_pt1 | contig 10069 bp, 17 predicted proteins | sample ThiBiot_750_plan_FD_183952 | JGI IMG/M metagenome (GOLD analysis project Ga0209915, IMG submission 183952) | Wastewater bioreactor microbial communities from Cape Town, South Africa - Thiocy_cont_750_plan (SPAdes) | ecosystem: Engineered > Bioreactor > Thiocyanate-remediating > Anaerobic-Aerobic...
ACGTGTGGTCGGTGGTGGACGGAGGAGACGAACGGAGAGATGGAGAGGAGAGGGGGACAACGCTAATAGATACCTGCTGCTGGCCATACAGCAACGATGGTCGATGCAACGACCTACAAGTCCGAGAGCTCGCATCGCAAGGCACTCATCACCAGCGCCGACAAGCTGCAGAGCCAAGGCGATGGTGGATCCAGCCTACACGCACCAGCGCCTGCATCGAACGCTGCCGCTGCACTCTCGAGGTCTTCCAGCAACAAGGTGTTCGTGATCGAGCCCGCTGCATCGGCGTCTCTCCCGAGTGCCGTTCAGGACTTTGTCAAGATCAACGCCGAGAAAGGTACGCACTCGCGCACCTCTGAGTGGCAAAGTGAGGCAGCTACCTGAATACGAAGGCGAGACTGCTCATGGTGTGTTCTTGAATGTGTCTGCAGCACGCAATGGATTGCAGCTGCTGTACGAGATACTGCTCGAGCATCTCGAGCGCCTTGACGACCAGATAGAGTCGACCTCGCAAGGCGTGTTTCCGACCACCGATCGCAGCATCTTCATCCACATGCACGAGATCGAGGGCCTCATGGCCGACTCGGGCGTCGTGGGCGCCGTTCCGTTGTTGCGGCTCTTCGGCTTCATTCCGTTGGCGTCGCAGCGGCTGCAACACTCGCGAGGCCGCATGAGCTCGTCAGGAATTCGGCTCTCGGACGAGTCGTGCTTGATGCTCCCCGAGAGCTCCGAGGTGCAGCTGCGCAATGGGCTGCGCGTACTTCTCGAGCATCTGCAGCAGCTGCCTGAATACGAAGGCGAGGCTGCGCAGCAGCCGCCAGTGAGCCCGCGTGAGCGCTTGATTGCTTCATCGTTGTCGTCCTCGACCGATACGATCGACGAGCAGTACGCCACGATGTCTGAGTCTGGCGAGATTCTGGGCGATCCTCGCAGTGATATGGCAAACGCTGCGACGACGACGACAACAACAACAACAAGAGCTGAGAGCTCCACCGATTGGGGCGACTCGTGGCGCTGTCACCACTGCCATCGGTCTATCGAGCGGCTCGCGTTCCTGTGTGCCAACTGCCCGCCACTCTACGTGCTGTGCGCCACATGCGAGCGCGCCTTCGTGGCATCGATCGAACACTCGTCGCGCTTCCTGCGCACTGCCACGATGGGACTCGATGCACCGCGCCATGATGCGCAACACACGTTCATCAAACTGCGCCGTCCGCTTCCTGACAATGTGCTGCAGCGCTGGACGCCGCTCGAGAACCTGTACGAACGCGAGCTGAAGGAGTGGTTCGTCGAGGAGGTCGCGCGCTTCTCGGCCGTGAGGGACCATCGGCTTCGATGCCAGGGCTGCTACGAGACCATCAAGGTGCACCACCGCCACACCTTGGCGCGTCTCGACTCGGCAGCCGAGGAGGCCGCAGCCGGCATCCGCTACGTGTGCATCAACTGCTGTGTCGGTGGCGTGGGCTTCAATCTGTGTGCCGCATGCGAGCACGCTCAGGTGCATAGTCCTACGCACCTGCTGCTCAAGATCGTCGTGCCGCTGCCGCTACCGTTCTACATGCATCGTTGGCAACGACCACCGTGTTTCCCGCTGCTGGACCTGCTAGCACGCCCGGTGGCGGTTGAGGCCGAGGTCGAGCGCGCGGACAACGACGCCATCATTGCGATGGCCGAGAGACCCGAGCTCCTCGTTGCAATGTTCAACGAGATGCCGATCGAGGCGCTGTGGCACACGTGGCAGCTGCTGCTCGAGCAGCAATCCGACACGTTGCTATCGGAGGCCACGGTGCCCCTGGTGCAGAATCTCTCGTTCGTCGTGTGTCTGAAGGTGCTGGCGGGTGGTACCGGCGAGCAGCAACTGCACGAGAGTGAGGCGCTCGCCACCAATTGGCAGTTGCTCTCGCTCTCTCTCGACGACCCGGTGATCGGCGACGTGGTGGCTCAATCGCTGTGTCGTGCAGTGCAGCTATTGATCTCGATTGGAGACGTCGCTATCGTTTGTACGACACCGAGTCATACGGCATTGCTCGAGCGGTTGGTGGCCTTTACGCAAGTTCCTGCCGCCGAGGCGGGCGGAGGAGACTCGACGACCGCCACGCTCGCTCTCGAGACTATCCACAGCCTGACACAGTCCTCGTCGCAGGACGTCGGAGAGCTGTTGCTTGCCAAGGGTCTCTTCGACACGGTTGCGCTCCATCTCACGAGCACCGACTCTCGCAATCGATGTACTGCGTGGGCCATTGCCAACAACATTGCTTCGTTCCATTCCGAGGCGATCGCGTGTGCGCTGCTCTCGAGTGCCGTGCCGCTGCCATCGTCTTCGGCACACAGTATTGCGTCCGAGTCGCCGACGCGCACCATCTTTGATGCGATCATGCTTGCGCTGGCTGACGAGACGAACGGCTCGGTCATTGCGTATGCAGCCAGCGTGCTGAGTCAAGTCATGCGAAACTGCTGCCTCTCGGACCTTGTGCTTCGTAGTGGCTGTTCGAACTCTTGTGTCACTGTGTTTCGAATGCTCGAACAGCACCAAGCCGATATCGTGCGGCTACTCCAGAAGCGATACTTGCTACAGTCACCATGGGTCACTTGCTCAGCTGCTCTGACTCTTGCTCGATTTGGTACGCGCGCATATGCCTCCACTCCTGCTAGCGAGCATACTCGTTCGTTGGTTTGTTGGTCGGTTTGCTGGTTGGTTGGTTGGTTGGTTGGTTGGTTGGTTGGTTGGTTGGTTGGTTGGTTGGTTGGTTGGTTGGTTGGTTGGTTGGTTGGTTGGCTGGCTTTGGAGTTCTAATATATGTGTGTATGTGTGTGGGCACAATGCACGGTACTGGTGGCGAAGGTGAATCGCGCCCATTGATGGTACTGCTCAACAAGGTGGAACCACAGTCCTACCTCGACATTACTCTGGAATATCTGCGCGAGCTATCGGCGTGCGGACGGTCGTTTTGCAATCGTGTCAAGGGCGTGATTGGCATCTTGATCAAGCAGCTCGGCTGCGAGCCGGTGACTCGCTACTCGCGCACGCAATTCAAGGCCGCATCGATTCTCGCCAACATGGCCATCCATTCGAACGCGTGCAACAACTCGATCGGCCATTCGTTGGCGCACTTTGTCAAGTTAGCGCAGCTGAGCAACCTCAAGAGTACGCGCACGTACGCGACGGCATGTTGTGCTATCGCACTTCTCGCCAGTACACTTCGGGTTCGTATCTCTGCCAGCTATACACGTGCGAGAGAGAGAGAGAGAGAGAGAGAGAGAGAGAGAGAGAGCGCGAGATGCAACGAGAGCGTATCTCCTGTGAGCTCATAGTTGTTGCTGTTGTTGTATGCACTAGGAGGACCGAGCGATGGAAGGCTCGCGCGATATGGTACTGTCATACCTTGACTCCGGCCGCGCTGCGGATGATGAGCGAGCGCCTAACTCTCACGCATCTCGTTGTATGGCACAGGTTCCAGCGGTGAGTGTCAAGGCTCTACTCGAGATTCTCATGCCATCCAAGAACCCGAGCATGTACTTTTGGGCACTGTGGGCCATGAGCCTCGTGGCCTCGCAGCTCATCCACTTCCACACCGTGATGCAAGAGCACTCGAAGCATCTGTTCAATCGCTTCGTTCGATGCGCGCAACCGCAAACACGCGTCTTTGCTGCCGACATTCTGCTGTCGCTGCTGTCAACGCGAAACTGTACGCCGGAAACCACTGCATTGCCTCGTTGCATCGCTCGATATCAGCTGACCGTAGTGGCACACTCGTACTCTGACAGGCGACTATCTGGCAAGCGCCCGGTTCCTCACTGATGCAGACTCGATCACGGCGTTGGTATCGATTGCACTGAACCGACATGAACGGTACTCCTCACGCGGTTCAGCTCGTCCTCTCGATTGCTACGGTTAACTCGTTGTTGGAATGTTCGCTATGCAGCTTGTGGTCCCGTAGCGCGTTCATTCAATACCGTGCAGTGATGATTCTCGCGTGGGCTCTGCATTGCTTACGTACGTTGTTGTGCTCTTCCGAGAGAACGAAGGAGCGAGCGAGATTGTGTGAGAAAGAGAGAGAGAGAGAGCTTACATTATCTACGTAAGGTGTAGATTCGTCAGAAAGGAATGCTGCACTCCAGCGGTACCTGCAGTGCGAGGACCTGATGGTGGCGCTCACCAAATGTTGGATTCCATCGAGTATCTACCAGCTCAAGTGCGCAGGCCTGATGCTCGCATGTGCCATTGCAATGGCACCACGGTGTGAAGAGCTTGTGGAGCTTGTACGAAAGGAGCTCGTGTGGTTGCGCACGGATCTCGCTGCTCGTAGCCCAGAGGAAGTGCTCTATCGGTTGCAGGTCATGAACTTTGTGGTGATGCTAGATGCTGGTACGTGCGAGTACAGTGCTGGTCACGAGCATGGAGATTGGTACTGACCATGACGAGCGTGTGCAGACGCGCGCCAGAGCATCTTCCAATCGCTGGGCGAGCTTTCGTTGGTGTTACTCAACGAAAACGTACTGATCCAGTGCTATTGCCTCCAAGTCATGGCCCAACTACACGCAGTATTGGTTGGAAGCGACTCTCAAGGTATGAGCAGTGAAATCTTCCCTCTCCCTCTCCCTCTCTCCCATGCGTTCTCGCGCTCACACCTGTCATGGGCACAACTACAGCGAACGAGTTGTTCTGGGACAAGTTACCGCCTGATGCTCGCGAGCGAATGGCCGAGCTGGCGTTCTCGATCGATCCTCGTATCAAGCACTGGGCCGTGACATTCAACGTGCAAACTTTGTTCGACAAGGTACGTTTGATTACCTGAAAGCGAGCGAGCGAGCGGGAGAGCATACTCACGTGCCAATCTACAGTGTCCCTACAAGCAACCAAACCAGACACGCTCGAGTCTCTCGATCTCGGGCTACCAGTCGCTAACGAGCAGCTCGGAGCTCAGTCCAACCTCGGGCACCGGGATCAGCGATAGCGATATTGGAATGGAATGGACAGTAGGCGAATCCTAGGCAGCACTCGTCTTGACGATGGGCGGTGGTGGTATGAATGAAGCACCGAAATACCACACATTGAGAACTGTCATCGCGCTCGGCCGTGGAAGCGTCTCTTCTTCATCATCATCTGCTTACAGGTACAAGGGCATCGGGGGATTTACAATCGCGTTTACGTTACAATGCACAACAAGGCCCTTCATGGAGCCCGGACGCCGCAAATATGGATGGCATCAGCATCAGCATCAGCATCCATGCGACCACTCGAATGGCCCGTTGATGGCAAGCAGCAGTAGTTGCGTGAGCCCGAACGACGTGATGACGTACAACCACGTGGTGCGGTGGTCCAGCATGCGCGCCTCGTTGGCCAAGGTCGAGACGGTGGTCAGTGCGCCGCAGAAGCCGGTAGTGGCGGCCGTGAGCAGCACGGCGCCGGCGCGCGGCGTGTAGGCCGGAAACTCGTCGAGCGGCTCGTCGGCGCACACGGCGACGACGTTCAAGCAGCCGAACAGCACCGAGCCGACGACGTTCACGGCCAAGGTGAAGATTGGCGTGCGCAGGTACTTGTTGGAGTAGATGTGCAGCAACGAGAGGTAGAATCGCGTCCAGGCGCCTGGTGCGTGCGGCACACGATGCTCGCGTGAGCTGTGCTGCCAGCTGCGTGCGAAGTGCAGTTCGAGTCTCGCGCAGTGTGCGTACCGAGCGGCGCCAGCAGCAACGTGACCGTCAGTGGTCGTGCAGGGCCATAGAAGATAGCCAGCAGCACGAGGGCGACTATCGAGGTGCCGAGCACGAGAGAGAACAGCACGGCAACTGTCGGCAACGCATGACGACGTGAGCCAGAGCGTGGGCGAGAGAGCGTGGCGCTAGCGACGCACGCAGGATGTTCGCGGCTGCTGCGTGTGTCGTGCACCAAGCTCCAGTGTCGCGAGATACAATGCTATCGCGCCGTGCGTGCGGATACTGCCGAGCGTAGACTGCCCAGACGGCACCGGCAGCGGCGCGCGCAGCCTCGGCCAGGTGCACGCCGAGCAACAGCGCGCCGTACGCCGACGACCACCCGAGCCCGAGCGTCAGCAGCCAATCCAGCCAGCGACCACCGCGCACCAACACCAACGACGCATCATTGTTCCACGACGAGAAGGTCGTCAGCGAGCCGGCGAAGCCCGAGGTCATCGCTGTGAAGACAGGTCGCGGCGCAGCGAGCGCGCTCGGCGGCGCCGATGCAGCTGCTGCTGCAGCTTGGTGCGGCGGCTCGGTGCTGTCGCTGGGTGAGTCGGACTTGGTAACGACCTTGTTGGCAGGCGCAGCGGCCGAGGTGGACGAGGGCGCGGCCGCCACGACGACGAAGCCGATGAAGGCCGAGCCGAGCACGTTGGCGATGAGGTCCGGGAAGAGCACGGCGTCGGGCCGCAGCGCGTCGAGCACCGCCGGGCCGCACAGCCACTGCACGCCGACGCGCGCCAGCACGCCCAGCATCGCCAGCACTCCCACCGGCGCCGTCTCCAGCAGCACGCGGCCCACAAGCCAATGCATCGCGCGAGACGATGAGGCACTGGCACCGGCACTGCCACCAGCACGACCACGACCACGACGATGCGAGAGGGAGACGAAGCGAATGACGCGAAGGCGGCGGCGTGGTGGTGTCGTGGTGGCGGAGGCCTGGTACCTGCGGCGTCGCTGTTCTTGGTTCTTGTCGTCGCTGGTTGCCGAGCAGGAGGAGCGCCCGTCCCGTCCCGTCGCTGCTGCTGCTGCTGTCTCGCCGCTGCCACAATGTCTCTGAAGCGCAAGGAGCCCGATACCGGGTTCGAAGGCCACGACGCGGCCAAGAGGCCCCTGGTGCAGCAGGTGATCGCCAAGGCGCCCGTCGTGCAGATCACGACGCGGCCCGCGGCCTCGTCTTCGGCGGCGGCCGATGGCGGCGGCGGCCTCGGACCTTCGCTGCCTTCGTCGGCGGCCATCGGGCCGTCGCTGCCGCCGTCGGCCATCCCCACAGCGATCGATGCCTCGAACGCGGCACCGTATCCGGTGGGCTACATGCCTCGGGCGCGCGCGGCGTCCGGCGCACCGCGAGGAGCGCCCATCGTCTCGGGTGCGTCAGCGTCGGCGTCGGCGGGGCCGGCGCCGTCCCCCATCCCGGCTCGCGCGGCACCACTGCCCGCGACCTCGACGGGCATCTCGGTGTTGCAATCGATCGCGTCTCGTAGCAAGGCACCGACGCCAGAGCCTGCCGTCAAGAAGCACGTACGCACGGCTGCCGGTGTCGTGTGGGAGGACCCGACCCTCAGCGCGTGGAACGACGGTACCGAGCGGCGCCCGGCGCACGCCCACTGGCAGCTGGCAGCTGGCAGCTGGCACCTAACACCCTCTCGCGTGCACACACAGACGACTACCGTATCTTTGTCGGCGACCTGGGTAACGAATGTACGGACGAGATGCTGAAGCAAGCCTTCGTCAAGGTGCGTGGCACGCGTGCGAGCGAGGCGCTGGTACAGCGCTCTGATGCTGCGGCGCGTGTCTGCGTGCGCGCAGTATCCCTCGTTCCAACGAGCGCGCGTGGTGCGCGACAAGAAGTCCTTCAAGACCAAGGGCTACGGCTTCGTGTCGTTCTCGGACGCCACGGACTACATGAAGGCCATGAAGGAGATGCAAGGTGCGTGCCAGCCCCTCCAGCTCGCGCGTGGGCGCTCTCTCACACGCGGCGGCGCAGGCAAGTACATTGGCAACCGGCCCGTCAAGTTGCGCAAGAGCCGCTGGCAGGATCGCGAGGCCGACTGATGGCGCCACGGCCGATGCCGATGCCTCTTCAGCCCGTTCAGCCCGTTCGCATCTACACGTGGGAGAGCGCGAGCGAGCTCTCTCGCTCACTCACTCGGCCTGTATCATACGTATTACACAGACGCACGCACACACACTACAAGGCAGTATTTACTCTTGCAGCCGAGGCGATCGTGCCGTCGCGGGTAGTAGCGCCACAATGCGACTTTGCACGCCTGTCCGGCTGTCTGGCTCCTACGCGTGGTGGGCGTCGCGGCCACGATATGCCGCCTCCTCGTCGTCGTAATCGTCGTCGTCGTCGCCCTCGTCTTCGTCGTCGTCGGCCTCGTCGTCCTCCTCGTCGGCATCACGGTCGTTGGTGGGCGTCTGCGAGGCGCCTAGAGATACGACGGCAGTTAGTGCGACGTGTCTCGACGACTGCGGCAGCAGGCACACGTACTGTGGTGATTGTCGTCGCACTGCGCATCGCTCTCGGGCTCGGGCTCTTCCTCGACGAATGGCGGGAGCTCGGGGATCATGTAGGGAGCCTCGAGTTGCTCGAGCAGTTGCTGTTACCGCACCACGCCGTGCGAGATGACGGTGAGTCGCACGCGAGCTTGCACCAACCATGCCTCAAACGTACCATTCGCTTGACGACCGCTCGCTCCTTGACCGTGCGGTAGCACTCGGCGATGTTCGGATAGTTGGGAGGCTGTGATGGTTGAGGGAAGCTGTACACGTTGGGATTGCTGCCGAGGTTGCTGTACATTCGCTCGGCTTTGATGATGACCTCTCGATGGTATGCCATGGTGGCTGTGATCGTGCCAGCGCCCGCGTGCGCACACACACACACACGGACGAGGTCAGCTTCGTTTGCTCTCGTGACGTAAGCAGCGCGCGAGCAGCGGTTGGGGTTGCGTACGAGTCAAGATGCGACAGCTCTGGTGCAGTCGCGCAAAGATGCTCTCCCACTCGTCACGCAGACGAAGGTAGATGGCATTGTTGCGCGACACCTTTTGAGCTAATAGCGTTGCGACCGTGAAGGCATAGTCCAAGCCACCACCCCAATCGCGCTCCATTAGCTTCGCCTTTGCTGCCTCCGATAGTTCCTGATTCGGCACGCTTGCATCAGCGAAACACCTCCAGCCGCGCCCACATCACGACACAAGAGAGAGAGAGAGAGAGACGTACATAGAGCATCACCAGCAGATACTCGCGCAATTCCTTGTCGCGGTGTGCTTCGTGATAGCGAATCTCGAGGTCATACTTCATTGCATACACAATGTAACGCAGGCCCTCCAATGTACTAGAATAGCATGTCGCCGAGCGATCGATCAGTCAGTCGATGGTCGCGGCATGAGCGTGGCAAGCACATGGTGCGTGGCGTACTTGGTGTGCCAAATATCGAGGCCTGCGATGAGATAACGCGTGGTCGTGAGGAACTTGTTGTACTCGGCTTGAAGAATGTAGAGCTCGTCGCGCTGCGCCATCGTGTGCGGCTGAAAGTTCACGTCCGTGAACTCGGCAGCAAGGAGCTGCACCATCCGATTGCGTCGCACCAACTAGGCGATCGCGAGAGAGAGAGAGACCACGAGTTCAGCCGAGTTGAATTGGCTCGAAGGTCAGCAGCGGCCAAGCGGCAGCCAAGTGCGCACGAGCGGTTACGTACATCAAGACGCTCACCAAACAGCTGTAGATAGACGGTCTCGGCGATCTGCGTCTGTGCCAGGTCCTGACTGTTGATCTCCCACAGGAAGTGGATGAACGACTCGAGGCGATGGTCTTCAGTCTCACTGCGAGCCTCCGAGATTCGCGTGATCAAGCGGTCCATGTGGGCGTGGTACTCTTGCTTGAACAGCTCGACCTTGTTCCGGAGCTGTGCCTCGGCCTGCGCTGCTGCTTCTCGTTCGGCGCGGCGAAGCTCCCATTCGTGGAGCTCGTCGGCGAACGCCGCATTGTCATCGGCGATTATGGCTTGCAGCTCGAGTGGTATCAGCTCGTAGCCCTTGGTCGTCTCCTTGTTCACTTCTGCTAGCACCACGAAATCAGTAACGCGAGTTCGACAAACGTATCGGTCGCCTTCAACGCTCACTCGCTCACTCGCGTACCGTCGAACAATTGGTCGTTGATGTAAATCAGGCAGTAGCCGCTTGCCTTGGAATCTCCGCCGGTGGTTTCGCGCAGCACGAGCTCCTCGTCGACCTGAGTGACATTGGCGTCGTTGTGCTTGTACCACAGGCCCTTCTCGGCGTCGTACACGAAGGCCCAATAGTGCCCGTTGATCGCCGTACCATCGTGCACCAGTGCCGCGTGCAGCCGATAGCCGACCGTCTTCTTG
>Ga0209915_1004523_pt1 | contig 10055 bp, 13 predicted proteins | sample ThiBiot_750_plan_FD_183952 | JGI IMG/M metagenome (GOLD analysis project Ga0209915, IMG submission 183952) | Wastewater bioreactor microbial communities from Cape Town, South Africa - Thiocy_cont_750_plan (SPAdes) | ecosystem: Engineered > Bioreactor > Thiocyanate-remediating > Anaerobic-Aerobic...
CAGAGAAAGTTACAATTATCTGTAACGTCGATTTTCTTGCGTAGATCTAATTGACTTTTTTTTTTGAAAATTTCGTCTCTATAAACTTCTCTTTTTCACTATGAGCAGTTCCGTTGTTCGTCGATATAAAATTCGTAAATCCCCACCTCAACCATTAGATCGTCATTTATCCGAAATAGGCGAGACTGATGGTTCGACATACATCAATGCGGGTATTGATTCTACCTGGTAGGTTTACAATTGTTCCATTCGAATTCCATTTAGTTTTCTTTTTTTTCTGTTTGATTTTAGTTGTAAAAAACGTGGGCGAACAATCCACAAACTTACAAACGGTGTCATGGTGTCCCCATCTCTATCTAAGGTAGCAAACAAACGAATGCTAGCTAAATCATGCGATAATTTAGCATCGGCTTTAATCAATGATAATTCCAATGATGATCAACTCGATTCCGTCAATTGCCAAGATTCTCGGTCTGGTAAATAATCGAATACATTTACATGTTCAAAAGCACGATAAACAAGAGACATTTTCGTTTGTGAAAAGATGTACACGAATTTAAGTGTTGCATTCTTTTTTTTCATTTATTGTACAGACATAAAATTATATATTTGTTTGCTTGTTTTTTTCCTTCTTTTGTGTTTCTACTGTTCTTTTTTCCAGTGTATTTCGACTAAATCACAGTGAAAAATGAACAACTAGAGTATATTCACCGCTCAGTACAACTGATGAACGAAATAAATTATATCTTTTTTTTGTATATTTCATAATAAACGTTATATGCAGAAAAAAGTAAAACAAAACATCTTTTTTTTTTCATCTCAGTAATATTGATTAGGAGTCTGAGGAAAGAGATAAATCGTATCTATTAATAGATATTATTCTGTGGACGATAAGTACATCAATAAGTAATCGCTAGTCGTATGAAATATGTTTTATACGGTTCGGACAGTTTTTTTTCTTCTCTTTCTGCTCTTGGGGTGAGTATAGAAAGAGAGAATGAATAAAATCATTAAATAGGACAAAGGCGTGATTTGGCCACAATCACGACGTAAATAAAACTTTCCTAGATCTTTTATTTGATATATTAGTAGCAGTAGCATACTTCTAAGGTCAATGGTTGACGTTCAATCAAAGGAAAAACAGATGCAAGGTTTTTCGTGGTTGATTGACAGGTTACTCCGAGACGGTGTAAACATGTTTTTTTATTGGCTTGTTGTTCAAAAGAACATTCTAGAACATTGAAAGATGTTGACTTTGAATTATTGACTATTTTAACTCGTGAATGTTACATTTGACTTGAAAACGATGATTAATCGACGAATATTTCAACTTTTGGATGAAATAATATCGTATTATTATTTCACTTAGATGTCGCACGTAGTTGTTAATTCGAAAAAATGAATTTTTTTCAAGATTTTCATCTTATTATTCGAAATAAAATCGAAAATAATTTTATTTCGATAAAGTAAATCGAACAAATTCTCACTTGTCGAAATCGAACCAATAGATTTTATTTGAATTATTTGTTTATTTTTTGTCTCTGTTGTCTTTCTCGCACTCGAATCAATTGTTTATTTAATTCTTTAAACTAAATTAATTCTCGAGTAAATTCATAAGTTCATATTGAATATCAGTTTCATAATGAGTACAACACAATTGAATGAAACAAATTCACAAGAAGATTATGTGAATACGCGCGATGAACAACGGCAACATTGCCCGTCAACAAGTTCTTCGACGCCGAATTCATCAGGAGGAGAAAAACAATTTCAATTTTCGAATAATAACAATGCCACTAATGTCAATTCAAACGATCGGTTTGTTTGAAAATTGAGAACTAAGACTGTTTTGAGAACGAACACTTGTTTTGTTTAGATCAGGACATAATTCCAGAACGAGTTCACTAGCTGAATCGACAAGTACATCGATTAATCAAGAAGGTTTTTCGAATTTTCATGAAATAATTCAACATTTACAATCAGGTTTCTTTTGTTTTCACTAATTTCACTTAAAAATAACTTCGAATTTTCGGCATCTATGATAGTCTGGTTCGATCACAACAATCACGGTGGTTCGCGTCGAACAGGAAGTACATCTACGAATTCATCAAGTAACACATCGGAAAATGTTCCATCACATTATTCCAAAGGTCATTCACAATCGATGTCTTCTCAACAACACTATACTCACCATCAAACAGGTCAACATTCACAATATTCAAATAATCAACATCAACAATGGAACAATTACAATAATCCACGACGACCAAATAGTGGAAATTATAATCGAAATTATAGCGGAGGAAATAATGATGGACATTGGAATCCGAAATCGAATCGATTTCCACCGCATCGTTCGATGAATAATCTTATATCGAATTCAGGCAATTATCAACAACAATCACAATCGTCACCGCCTAGCCAACGACGACAGGGTGAGCAACAACAACAACAACAACAATACTATCACAATGATCAACAGCAACCATCACAATCGTTCTACAAAAGTACGCATAAATATCATGAATCATTTGTTGTCCTTGATGTTGTTATTTACTTGTTATTTCTTTTTATTCTAAAGAAAATCGTTCTGATCATGATCGTCGTCAAAATGGCTATCAAGCTCACCATCATCACCATCAACAACAGCAGCAACAACAACATCAATCAGTCGATTATTCATCAAATAATAGCAATACATCTGAACAGTCGAATATAAGTTCAACACAGTCGTATCCTAGTAATCTTAATTCCTACAACAGATAGTGTGTGTATGTGTGTATTGATTTCAATAGGCAAATACTTTAAAGATTAACAAAAAACAAAACGATCTTTTTCTTTTCTCTTCTCTTCTTTCTAAACGTGCGTGTATGTGTGGTTGTATTTGTTGTCAAATAAATTTTTCGATTCCTATCAGAGGTTGAATACTCTCTAAACAATCTTTCTCATTCGTTTCTCTTACCTCTCAATATCCCCGGTAGTCATGTCACACCCTCGCTCCTCCTACTCTTCTTTCTTTTTTCGTTACTCGTTCGTTGGTTGTTGTATATAAACACTAGATTTTTATTTACTTTGTCGCGTATGTTTGTGTGTTGTGTTTTTATTGTACGACTATTTTATTTAAACTTTCTCTCTTCTTTTTTTTTCTTAAAAATCATGAATTATATTATTTCAAAAAAAAAAAGATTTTACAAAATTCGAATATTCTCTAGATTATGAACCGATTATTTATTGGAATTGAAGGTGGTGCAACAAAAACTGAAGGTGTATTAGTGGATGAAAATGGAAATATTCTTGTAACGGTACATGGAGGACCATCAAATCCTTGGGTAAATTAAAATTTGAGAAAGAAAATTCGATGAATTTCATTTGAATTCAAGGTTGTTGGATTTGATAATGTGGCTAAATTGTTAAAAACTTTAATCGATGATATACTCAATGAAAGTAAAATAGTATGGGAGCAAGTAATAAGTGTCGTAAGTTGAAAAAACGACATATATATGTATGTAAATGATAGATTGATCGATTGAAATGCGTTCTAGGGTATAGTGTTGAGTGGTGCTGGACAAGGGGAGTCTCAAAATAACCTACGCCGCGAACTTGAAGCACTCCATGTCGACGTAAGTAAAATATCGATCGGTGAAGATATGTTGGGTCCTGTACCGAATGGTGGAGTTTTAATAATTGCTGGTACAGGTTCGAATTGTGTTGTTTATAATGATGATGGCACAAGCAAACGAGCCGGAGGGTAATTGTTCAATGACTGAGTAAATAGTCTAATGAAGTAGTTGTTTTATTTAGATGGGGGCATTTATTAGGTGATGAAGGAAGCGCCTATTGGATTGCTCAACGAGCGATAAAACGTGTTTTTGATCAACAAGACAATCTGAATGTTTCGCGTTATGATTTAACGAAATTAAGCGATGCTATCAAAGCATATTTTCAAGTAGATATTTGATTGAAGACAAAAAAAACAAACGAGAATAACTTAATTTAGGTACAAGATATGAGTCAATTGTTAAGTTTTTTCTACAAGAATTTTCAAAAAGATGTTATCGCTCGTTTTACTCAAATCATTGCTGAATGTTCGTATTGATTGAGATCGATAAAAACAAGAAACAAAATATGATTTCTGTTGTTTTTTTTTTAAATTTCTAGTGGCTTCGAAACATGATGATCAAGCTAGTCAAGAATTGTTTCAAGAAGCTGGCTATACTCTCGGTGCACATTTACGAGCGATAACACCTCATATAAATCCAAAATTCTACAAAAATGGTCAACTACAAGTCGTCATTGTTGGTTCAGTTTTCCATAGTTGGAAATTTCTAAAACCTGGTAGAAATCTACTCATACGAATGATCAACTAAACTATCTTAATATCTGCAGGTTTTACCGATGCACTTGGTAATGCACATTCGTTACCATTCAATCGAGTGCAATTGAGTGAACTGAAACCGTCGGCGGCGGCGATCGGTATGTGTCCGATCTCTTGATCATTGATTGTACAAACTTTTTGTTTTGATAAACATTTAGGTGCTGCTATTTGGTCAACCCGTAAACAGCACATTCCAAGTCCGAATATTGATTTTTCGAAATATTTAAATATTCTTGACACGATCGATATTCAAACGAACTGATAAACTTGGCACAAATTTTTGTTCTCTTCGACTTGATTCTATCATAGTGTTATCTTTTTCTCGGGCAATAGATATGTGATTTTATTGACTTAGTAACTCTTCTTCTTCTCTTTGTATGGGTTTTTGCGAATGGTTGAGCATGACATTTTACAAAAAAACAAAACAATTTGTTAAATTATTCTTGTTATTTTATCTGAGCTTATTTTGTGATTTTACTTGTACTCTTTCTTTTTTTTGATCATTAATTAATCTTTTAATTTATTTCTCCTAGTTGATGTTTCTTTTTTTCCAAAGAAAACGAAAAAAAAAAAGAAATTGACCATCTGTTATCGAGTGTTTACAAATACTGATCATTCACTCTACTTTGACATTTTAGATCATGGCAACGAAATTAATTGTTCTATGTGAATATACAATTGTTAATCATTTTTCAACAATTCTTTCAACACAATTAACAACATTAAATGCATTACCAGTTAATCTCAAAGCACGTTTATTTACTCTGCTATCTCATCGAGGTTTAATCAACGATAATAATCTACCGTATTTATTAAATTGTCGAACACGTACATTCGATTTTCGAGATTGTATTAACATAACTGATCAATCGCTGATATTAATGGCTCGTTGTTCATTAACAGCTCAAATCGAACGCACACGTCTTCAAGCATCAACAACAACAACAACAGCGGCAGCAGAAGCAACGGCAACGACAGTACAAAACGAAATTATTGTACAACCAACAACATCGGTTTTAAATCCGTCCGTTATTTATCTTCGTGGACTGAACATAACCGATAATGGTTTAATTCAATTTGTTCAACAATATCCATCATTACGAAAAATTCGTGTTTACAATTGCGTACAAATTACTGACGAATCACTTCGAGCAATTGGAACGTATTGTTTACGTTTGATGGAATTAGATTTAACCGGTTGTATGAACATAACTGACGAAGGTATCGATGGTCTTCGACAATTAACTCATCTTCGAGCTTTAGCTTTGACACAAACGCATATCACTGATCAATCATTGATTTCCATTGGTCAATCATCGTTTCATCATACACTGAATGAAATTAATTTGAGAATGTGTACAGAAATTACCGATGACGGCTTCCTTTTCTTGCTCAAACATTGTCCAAATTTGAAAACCATCGGATCAGTTCAATGTCCGAAATTGACCGAACGTTCACGACAAAATCTTAATCCACATACGCATCAATTATCATTTCTCGTTTGGACAATTCCAGTTAAAACATAATTCGAATGATGAACAGACAATTTCAAAAAAAAATATATCAAGTTTTGTTTGTTTTCTGCTTTTTCATTTTTCAATCTCGGTGTTGTGTTTAACATATTATAAATTTCATTCTCATTTATAATTTTTGTCATTTGTATACAAAATAAAAGAATTCATTTTTGAATGTATATATATATATCGACTATCACCAAAAAACAAATCTCTTTATTTTCTTGTATTGAATTTATACGAAGAAAACTCTCAACACATGGGAAACGATGTATCATAAACTGTATGTTTTAGATAATGGCATCATCGGAACCGGTAGTTAATCGACATGATCAACTTGATCAAACAAATTATCCAACCACTGAAACATTCTCGATTCCATTAGAACCATCATCTATCTGTTCAGGAATGACTTATTTGCCTTGTCCTCGAAATAATCTTGCAATTGTATTGATACAGAATGGGAAGAATATTTTAGAATTACGTCAAACGGAGAATGACCAATTGCAAGTTATTCGTTCGATTGAATTAAATGAAATTCCATCGACAGTCGATGATTTTGTTTGGTCACAACAACGAAATGAATTGTTATTTATTTCGAATGGAATTTTGTTTACATATGATCTTGATCACGAACAGATAACGAACACGTTAACTATTGATGAAGAAAAAAATAAATATCGAATCGGTTCGAATACAAATGCAATCGCTTGTGTCGATTCTCGTACATTGAAATTATACGATTTGAAAACATTAAAATTTCTTCGACAAAAACGTATCGATCATGTTTGTGAAGATATTGAATTCGATGATCAATATTTCGTTTCAACACATACAGGAAAATTAGAATATCTCGATCGAACACTTTTCTCCATACGACGTTTTCCTATTGGTGGTACGTCAATCTGTCGATTTAATAAAAATCTATGGTTAATTGCTGATGCATTCGATAATCGTCTTCTATGGCAATCACTTGACAAACTTCTATTAACTATCTATCATGTTCATCAACCGAAATCAATTGTTATCATTCCGACAATATCTCGGATTATTATCCAATGTAATGATCCGAATCAACTACTAATCTATGATCCACTTTCTTAACATAGTCTTTGTTTTTAAAAAGAAATGTAATTGCTTGTCGAAAATAAATCAATGAATCATTGTTTTTACGAAGTGTAGGCATCTGTCAGGTGTGTTTATTTACCTTATTATTTACATAAGAGAAAAGACAAATAGTTACAATAGGATCAAGAGAATTGATAAAAAAATAGTTTTGCTTTCCTTTTAGCCCTTCTACCTTTTTTTCTCTTTTTTTTTTTATTAAATCATGTAACTGACAAGTTAACGACTAGACATACTCAAAAAGCAAAGCAAGAAAAGAATAATAGAGCACAATCTTGAAAGCAAAAAAATATATAGATGCCAAAGCAGGGTTAATTAAATAAACGAGATCACCAGGCAAAGAGCAAAAAAGAAATCGATTTGTTCTTATCACAGTTTCACTATAGACACAAAGTAAATCCTCTTACCAGGATGTACATAACTGTTTTTCATCGATTATTTGATCACCAATGGTTAACCACGGATGATCGAGTAATTCTTTTAAGCCCACCGTTCGACTTTCAATTGCTCGTCGAAATTGCCAATAATACGGACCAGCAAATACTTGAACAATACGTGGTGTTCGTTCAAATAGATTCTGTAATGTTTGAAATAAGATTTCATGTCGATCATTATCCGAATCAGCTGTACATATTGACCAACCGAAATCAATAAAAGTCAATGGAGATATTGATGATACAGAAGCTAAATCGTCTAATGACGATTGTCGACTATCGCCACTTATACTTGAATAATCATCTTCACCATCGTCACTTGACGACCAATGTTCATAATGATATTTTGATGTACTGATTTCGTCATACGGTTTGTAATAATAATTTTGACAACCATTCAAATCACAATGAATTATATGATGTTTTAATAGGATTAACAATTGTTCGATAAATAATCTTACGAATTCACGTGCTTGACATTCGTTGAGAAAAGTAAAATCTGTTCGAACAAGATTTTCCCAAACTGTTCGTCCTTGAATGTATTCGAATGCGATTAAATATCCATCGTATGTGTCCAAACGTGTCGTTCCATTTTCGATACAACGTGAGATTGGTAAATGTGGACAAATACGTCCTAATTCACCAAGATACTGTTCAATTGGAACGTAATTCTCCAAATTTGTTAAACGACGATTATAAACAACATTTTTCGGTTTATAAAAACAATTTTTCGTTTGTTTTAACTCGAGAAAATCATCGTACGATACGAACGTATCGATGAAATCCGTACGAATTAATTTTAAAGCCACGAGTCGTTGATCATTTTGCCAGAGATCATGTGCATAGTAGACTTGACAAGTCGAGCCAATTTTTCGATCATGTTTGGTACTTAAACGAAATCGTTGGTCGAGTCCTTCACGCTGAAGCAGCGCTTCGATCTCGCCACGAGAATAATTAAGTGTATGGGATATTTTGAAAATCTATTTCAAAATGAAATGATGATTCGAGTATATCGATCTATTTATAAGAGCATTTTTTATGATTTCTCTTCCATGGAGTAAAAGAAAAAACGTCGAGAGAAGAAAAGGAAAGAAAAAAGAGAGAAAAAAGTGAATGAGACGCTTGCTTAATAACGTGAAAAGAATGATTACCTGCCGATGTTGTTGTTTTTGTTTTTTGTTATTGTTGTTAGGATAGGAGTCAAATATATATATTATTAAATAATCATTAAATCCGAAAACAGAAAAACAATATTTCTTTTCTGATCTTAATGTATAACTTGATGATATTTCAATCTAAAATAATGTTAATAAAAGTTCGATCATATTCTTCGACTCGTTCGTTTTGCTTTTATTTATCATTTCTTTATTTTCACAAACGTGCACACACACACTTTATACCATATAACATGCATGCGTTTTTTTTCTGCGTGACATTTAATCGGCAAAATCTCGAAAAACTAATATCGTTATTTGAAGTATAACGAAAACGAATCATTTTATAGTACTATGGCAATCGATATTGATAAGATAATATACCAATCAGCTGTTTCGTTTTTTTCTTCTTCGTCTTTTTATTTCGTAGATATAGGATCGCCTACGCGTCGAATTGTTGTTATTAAGAAATACTATCTGTGTATGTTTCTTTCTTTCGTCGAAAAACTCTAACAACATTCGTTATTCTTTTTTTTTGGTATATGTAAAATAGAACGAACAGAAAAGAAAAGTAACACATTGCTGGAATGGTTGGCATTTTTTTAATGTAGAAATATAAGTGTAGGAGGAGGTGAAGAAGAAGAAGGAGAAATAAATCGATATAGATGTCAAAGACTATGGATAGAATGTTGTATTCAAGCATATAATTTACAAATTGTATATAGACATACCAATCGAAATGTCAACTGCATTCATTTTCTATTTGATTAAGAACTGAACCGAAACACTTCTTTAAGGTTTTGTATATTTGAAAGAAGACATGTTTCGATTAATAATGAAATAAAGTGCCGCTTTTATTGGTGTGTTGAAGCGGAGAAAAAAGATTCGTAGAGGACAAAAAAAAATTGTTCGATTAAAGTATTACATATTTACTGATCATCGCGGATAAGTACTTACGTTCTTCACGTTTGTTAATGTTTAGGTCAAATAGAAGAAAAAAAATCCTCATTGAATCCAATATGAACCAGACAAAAAAATTGATATGATTAAAATTCAAGTGTATGATAATTACCGTTTGCAGTACTTCGAACAAATCTGAAGGTTATGATTACAATTCAATTACATTTCAAATGTACTGATATCATAAAAGAAAAGGGTACATGCGAATTTTATGTTGGAAAAAAAGCTTTGTATTTAATTAATGATTAAATAACGCGCATAGACTGAAATTTGTTTTCAAATGTTTGTTGATATATTCTACTGTAAATAAATACGAAGCAATTATTTAAAAAGAATTGTTTACAAATACTTTGTAAGAGAAAGAGAGAGAAAAAAAAGCTTACGACACTCGGTATTCCCAGGCGGTCACCCATCCAAGTACTAACCGAGCCCGACGTTGCTTAACTTCAGTGATCGGACGAGAACTGGTGTATTCAACGTGGTATGGCCGTAA
>Ga0209915_1004524_pt1 | contig 10054 bp, 10 predicted proteins | sample ThiBiot_750_plan_FD_183952 | JGI IMG/M metagenome (GOLD analysis project Ga0209915, IMG submission 183952) | Wastewater bioreactor microbial communities from Cape Town, South Africa - Thiocy_cont_750_plan (SPAdes) | ecosystem: Engineered > Bioreactor > Thiocyanate-remediating > Anaerobic-Aerobic...
CGATTATTTTAGTGCCACAAGGCGCTGAAATTACGCTGATTTTCGCGTAGAGCGTTCGCAGATATCCGCTCCAGTCCTTTGACAGCCGCAAAATTTGTTGGCACCGTTGTTGGCATCACGGGTGATGTTGATTTTCCGATGCCAACAAATTGGGGCGAGCAATGGCGCTCACGGACGTGGCTATTCGAAAAGCGAAGGCATCTCAGCAGCTCTTGAAACTGTCTGATGGCGGAGGACTCCAGCTCTGGATCGCTCCGACCGGAGGTAAGCATTGGCATCTGGCTTACCGGTTTGACGGCAAGCAGAGACGGCTCAGTATCGGGCCCTACGGCCAGGCTCCCGCTGGAATACCGCTTGAGACCGCACGAAACCGACGGGCCGACGCCAAGGCGCTGCTCCGGCAGGGAATAGACCCTGCTCTTTATGCCCGACAGGCAAAGGCTGCGCGCAACGAAGCGCGAGCCAACACATTCACCGTATTAGCTGACGAGTTTTTTGCCAAAAAGGAACGGGACGGAATTGCCGCAGCCACCGCCGGCAAGCTGACGTGGCTGCTTGCTCTCGCCAAGTCTGAACTGGGATCGTTGCCGATTAGCGACATTTCAGCCGGCGACGTTCTGCGCGTGCTACGGCCGCTGGAGGCGGCCGGCAAGCTGGAAACTGCAAAACGGCTGCGGGCTGTTATTGGAGGTGTGTTCCGGTTCGCGATCGCCACCACACGCGCGGCCAATGATCCAACGCAAGCTCTGAAAGGGGCGATTTCGACCCCAAAGGTAACTCACCGCGCGGCAATCACGGACCCTGCATCATTTGGAGGACTACTGAGGTCCATCGACGGCTTCACGGGGCAGCCAACCACCAAAGCGGCTCTACAACTCATGGCATTGCTAGCCTGTCGTCCAGGCGAGTTGCGGCACGCAAAATGGCCCGAGTTCGATATGGACGAGCGAGTATGGAGCATTCCTCCCGAGCGAATGAAAATGCGCAGGCCCCATCGCATTCCATTGCCTGAGCAAGCCATTTCCATATTGAAAGCGCTCTATCCGATTACGGGACATGGGGCGGCAGCTCTCGTCTTTCCGGGATTACGCAGCGTGTTGAGGCCAATTAGCGAAAACACGCTAAACGGCGCACTTCGACGGATCGGCTATTCACAAGACGAAGCGACCGCGCATGGCTTTCGCTCCACATTCTCGACGCTGGCCAATGAAAGCGGCAAGTGGAGCGTGGATGCGATCGAGGCTGCTTTGGCACATATTGAGCCCAATGCAGTAAGGCGTGCTTATGCACGCAGCGACTATTGGAAAGAGCGCGTGAAACTCATGGCCTGGTGGGCCGACTATCTTGATACGCTACGTCAGGGCGCGCGCGTATTACCGTTCGAAATTGCATCAGCATGAAAGAAAAGCCCGCTAATTCCGAGTTGCTTCGAATTTCAGAAGCCGTGGCGCGGCTCGAAGCAGGAATGTACGGGAGCTTTAATCGACCTGAGCAAATCGTAAAAATCAAAACGTTTGAACCACGGCTCTCGGTGGGGTCGGGAGATCGAAAGCAGCACGCGGCAGCATTGATCGACGTCGCAATCAGCACAGGCGATTTGCCTGTGTATGTCTTGGCCGATTCCCCAGGGGCGCAAGCAGCGCAAACGCTCCTTCAGGTTCCGCTTGGTATTCTCTCTCAGATGATCCGAATACGCGGCGGCTTACCAGATCACGCTATTCGCGCCGAAAGGTTTCGTGACAAGGCGCCAGTCTCAAAGGAATTGTTGGGCGCACTTACGCATTCGGCCCTATACGTGCCGCGCGACGCATTCGACAGCTGGTATAAAAGTGCTCGAAGCAAGCGCAATTGGCCATCACAGCGATCGAGTAAGAAATCTCGTACTGGCCGTCCTTCGAAGCAGAGCGACGGGTTGCGACACAGCATTATTGCTTTTGTGAACGAAGGTAAATGGTCTGCTCAACAAAACTCCCTCGCCTCTCTCATGAGACTTCTAGAAGCAAAGGGTGAAGCGCCGAGTCGCCAAACCATACAGCGGATGCTTGATCAACTTTATCGCGAAAATGGTGATGATCGTTACCGAACGGGTAGGCGTGCAAAAACGGATCACAGTCGATCGCCTCGGCCCGGATCAGATAGTCCGAACGAGCTTTAAGAGTCACGCTCTGATGATCACGTAGTTTCCGAACTGGCCACCGCACGCGATACAGGCGGAAGGCGACCGCGCGGCGATGACGATTGCCACGCGTAGTGAAGCGTTCCCTTTCCGGCGTAGCTGGCGACTCTGCTAGAGAACTCGCCCTCGAAGGTCGCGGCCAGCGAGAGGCCATTGCGCCAGCTGATCTCGGCGGCGGCGGAGACAAGCGCCGCGTCCAGCACCATTGCCGCATCGTTAACGAGGAGCCGAAGCTTGGCAGCGACTAGAACGTCGCCGCAGCATTGCGCGCGGTGTCGAAGTTGTCCGCCCAGGCCGCGCAGCGTGAACAGCGTGTCGCCCATCACCGGCGGTGGTCGAGCCGCAGTCCCAGTTCGCTACGGGTGTACTTACGGCATGCTTGGAGCATTGCTTGGAGCATTGCTTGGAGCATGCTTGGAGCGGTGCTTGGAGCGTGCTTAAAGCACGAGCACTTTTCCCTTTCTCACAGATACGAAGAAGGAAAACAACATGGCTCATGCCTATGTATCTACTTCGCGGCTGAGCAACGGGAGATGGCAATGTCGGTGATTGCGTGCTCCGTCAAACCAGCCCGACCGAAGTAATACTCGCGGTTTAGTGGACAACCGTGCTGTGAGCTGGGTCAAATGACCAAAAGTCGCAAATGCTCACAAACATCTCACGCATCCATCTATTTGTTATAGCAAAGAATTTTAGCTCGCTGACAAAGCGATAAATTGCCCCAGGTCTGCTTCCCAGCGAACCATCCGATGTTCGTGGCGAGTCATGCGCGTTCGTGCGCATTGCTGGAAAGGACTCGCCAATGGACCATCAATTCATTCCCACTTTCGAAGCGCCGGCTAACAGCGGCGCCATGAGCGTCGATGAGTTTTGCCGATGGGCACGCATCGGCAGAACGAAAGCTTACGCTGAAGCCAAAGCCGGCCGTCTGCTCTTGCGGAAAATCGGTGCGAAGACCGTCATTCGCACGGAAGACGCTCAGGCGTGGCTCGCCGCGCTGCCGTTGGCGACGTCGGAAGCCTAGCGAACAGCCTCTCATCGCTGCGGCAAAGCGCAAACGACGACGCGCTTAGCACGCAATGCCACACCGTCAGTCAAGCGAAAGAATAGCGATTTTGCGTACCGGCAAAGTTTGCGCCGGGCGCTCACCACATGCACCTGATCGGCTCGAATACGGTGGCGGGAGCATGCTTGAGGGGTACCACGGGGGCGCGGTCATACCCCAACCGTAGGCCGAAAGGTGGAAGCGGGACCGCAAGTCGAAACTCACGACTTTAAAGTTGCCACCAATCCTGTTCCGGAGTTCTCGGGAGAACAGGGGTCCGAGCGAGGCGCCGGCTCCGGCGAATAACGCTCTCGACCTGGCCCACTCCCGCAATTCGCGCGGGGGCTGGGCGACCTATGCCCGGCTCAGCGCCTCACCAACGAATAAGGACCGAACGATGAGCGGATTTCCTGAAGAGTCGCTGTATATCGAAAGCGCTGATCTCCAGACGACCACCGGCGAACTGAGGTATCTCCCTTTCTATACCAAGAGCCGTCAGGGCGGCAGCGTTAAACGCGGGCAGGAGCCGGCGACGTTGCGGGGCAACACACTCGAGATTGTCCCGAGTTCATCGAATGGTCGCCAAATCCACGTCATCCGAGTGAAGAAGTATCATCCGCGGCTGGGGTGGACGCCCAACCTTGAGTGCCCCGAATGCCGAAAATGGCGTAAGCGCCTGTTTCTGGAAATGGACGTTAACACCGGATCACCCTCGTTCTGTTGCCGTGAATGTATGAAGAACGTGCAGCTGTAGCGAGCGCCCATATTCTTCCCAAGTCAGTCTGCATCTCAGATACCCGCTCTTTGCAGCGAGTCTCGGCGGTAGCGCGCGCGGAGCCGGAGCTGACGCAATAGCGCAGGCGGAGCGGGCGCGGGTTTTTCTCACCCTCCAACCCAACCTTTGAGCCACTGCTATCAGCTCTCGGTCAAAGGTTCTCAGATGGACCTACGGATCGCAGGGACAATGATCATTATCGGGATCGACCTGACTTGAAGCAATATCAGCCTGTGCCAGTGTGTGATGTAATAAGGAGTCGTGGCACAGTTCGCTCGATCATTCTTGGCACACCGGAAAAAGAATCAAATTTTCAGCGACTTAATGCCATGCAAGGAACGAGGCGTGCCATCTGACCTAAACCGGCGTGCCGATGATGGAGATACGCCGCATCACGACGAAACGCGTCCTGCAATCGTATAAGAGCGACGGCTGTACTGGCCCGATGCAGATCAATTGCGGGTTCCCGATGCCTCGACAGCTCTGGTTATCGATCGTTTAGGGGGTGTTACGAACTGACCTGCAGTCAGCTTCAAGCCTGCGAACCGTTGCTTATCGTTTGCTTGAAGATAGCTTCGAGCAAACCTGGAGGTCAGCTTGAGGCCTAGCCTTTAGTTTGCTCGAAGCTGTGCTTGGAGCTGTGCTTCAAGTGTGTCCAAAGCGACGTTCCCTAGCCTATTCTCAGGCATGCTCGCTCTTCGCGTCGATGATGCTTTCGCTTGCATCGCGCTTTATTGGAGGCATTGGCACATTGGAGGCTAAGAGTCGGAAGTGGGGCCGTAGCCAGACTGTCCGATTTATTCCCGGAAAATCGATAAGCTGCCGTTCGGCATCCGACCCAATTTCGGTCGCCCCACAGACGTTCCCAAATGCCGAGAAGTAGACATTCTTGCACTGCTGTTCGGCTCGCGCTGAAGGAGGTTCGACGGCTATTCCGATAGACTAGGTGACGTGGCACCGTCAGTCATCTATGTAGCAATGAAAGAAAAATGGGGGCGGCTATGGATCGTGTCGACTACGAATCGCTGATCATCCAAGATCTTCTGAATTTTCATCGCGACAAAAGCTTGAACATCAGCCCGTGGTACCAGCGCCGGTCGGTCTGGTCCGAACCTCAGAAGGCCTACCTGATCAACACCATCTTCGAACAGAAGCCGGTGCCCAGCCTGTACGTGCGCCATCAGATCGACGTCGACGCCGAGAAAAGCATCAAGGAAGTCGTCGATGGACAGCAGCGCATTCGCACCATCCTGTCCTATCGAGAGGATGCCTTTGCCGCTCGGCACCCCGAGCACAAGAACAAGGTGAAGTACTCTGAGCTGAGCAAGACGCAACGGGAGACCTTCGTGGCCACCAAGCTCTCGGTCGGCTACCTGATCGGCGCCGAGGATCAGGACGTCATCGAGATCTTTGGTCGTATCAACTCCATCTCCAAGACGCTCAATCCGCAGGAGAAGCGAAACGCCCTCTACAGTGGCGAATTCAAGCAGTTCTCGCTGACCCAAGCGGCCGAGCGACTCCCGTTCTGGCGCGCAACGGACGTCTTCACCGCGGCCGACATCTCGCGCATGCAAGAGGTCCAGTTCATCTCGGACTTGGTGATCAACATGATCAAGGGCCTGAGCGACTTCAACGCGAAGACCATCGACAAGTTCTACAAGGATTGCGACGTGGATTTCCCTGAACGCGAGGACATTGCGAAGCGGATGGAGAGCCTGTTCGTGAAGCTGGTGGCTATCCCCGCTACCGCCTTTAAGGACACCATCTTCAAGCAATACCAGCTCGCCTTCAGCCTGATGGTGGTGGTCGACCGCATAAGGGATCAGAATCCGTCGGCGGAAAAAATCGAGCAAGTCATCCGCGATATCGACGCTCAGGTCGCTGGCTATCAGGAGTTGGATGTCCGAACCGAGGAGCAGTCAAATTTCATCGAGGGCTTCACCGGCGGCAACCTGCACCGCATCAAGTCCAGGACCATTCGTGATCAGGCGCTTGCCGCTGCATTCTGATGCCGTCGCTGGTCAACGACTACGCTGATTTCCGCGCGGAAACTGCTCGGTTGACGAGCCTGCTGGCGTCGACAACGACGCTGGCCCCCAAGCATCGCAAGTACATCGCCGAGGTGGCGCTGTTGCGCTTGGCGATCCTGATCGAGAATTCGATGAAGACCGTGTTCTGCAAGCTCTGCTGCGGAGCGACCTTCATCGACGGGGCTGCACCTACCTTGATCGCGCAGCAGCGCAATATCCCGACCGCCGTCGATACCATGAAAACTCTGAATCGGCCGGTGACGCGCAACGGCTTGCCGTGGAACGACGGCAAGGAGATCCGGGAGAACATCAAATTCGTCATAGATCCCAGCGACAACTGCCACCAAGAGCTGATCAAGCACGCGGCCTTCATGACCGAGATTCGGTGGATCAGGAACCACATCGCCCATAGGAACGATGGCACGCGGAAGAATTTCGTGAAGCTGATCCGACGCTACTACGGCGCCCGCATCCCCGGCGTCACGTGCGGCAATCTTCTGGTATCGCCGCGCGTCTCGTACACCCGTCCATTGATCGAGACCCATATCCTCAAGGCCAATGTCATGATGAAGGATATCGTCAGAGGCTAGCTCGCCTGAACCGCTTCTCGCCTTCGTTGATCGGTTTCGTGACCGTCCTTCGTCCGTCAGCGGATGTCTGCTTCCGGGCGCCCCTTCCAAATGCTGACCGTCCTTCTCCCACCTCCTCAGGAGGGTCAGGGCGTGAATGCAGGAATATCGAAGCGGTCGTCCGACACCGCTGAACGACCGCATCAAGGTCAGATTTCCGTGCGCTCCCCAAGGAGCACGGCGTCCTCGACGCCAAGGTTCCCGACAGTGTTCGCAATTTTTGTGTGTCCGAGCCGTATCTGGATCGCACGGATGTTCCCAGTCGCGCGGTAGATCATTGCAGCCTTCGTCCTTCGAAGCGAATGCGTGCCGTATTCCGCCGAGCGCAGACCGATGGCAGAGTATCCACATCAGCTGCCAATCGACCAAGGACCGATCTGCAATTCTGCCGCAGAGGAAGTCATAGACCTGCCGATCGGAAAGGAATTTAGAAAGATAGTGAAATGCTCCTTTTGCTGGACGATGAAGCCTCACAGCCTGAAAATACGGTCCCGCCATGTCTGGATCGTCGCCGACGAATCCATGATCATCGCGCCCGCCTGCAAACCCGCAGGCGGGCGCTTTCATATCGGCCGGGCCTGCCTCTCACCCTCCGACACATGGAGCGCCCGGCCTGCCTAAAAAAAGCGGCCCTGTCGCTATTGGCCGGACTCCGTCCGAGGCATCGCGCAGAAGAAACAGGACGTCGAGGCCGAGGCGGCGGGCAACCTCAGCCCCGGACGTCGGACCGAGAACCATCAACGCGGTCGCCCAGGCGTCGGCTTCAGCGCAGGTTCGCGCGACGACTGTGACCGAAGCGGGCGACGACAGCAGCGGCGCACCGCGGCGCGGATCCATGGTGTGCGAGAGACGGCGACCGTTCACGACAGTCCAATGCCGGTAATCGCCAGAGGTGGCGACCGCAGCATCCTGCAAGGCGAGGATGGAGTGCGGCGCTCGACGGGCCGTGTCGGGACTTTCAATGGCGATATTCCAAGGCTCACAGTCGGGACGCAGACCGAGCGCCCTCATCTCGCCGTCAATTCCCACAAGGCCGGAAGTTATGCCAAAGCGCCCGAGGATCGCGGCCAGCCGGTCAACGCCATATCCCTTGGCAACGCCGTTGAGGTCGATCGTGATCGGCGCGCGCTTGCGCACCGCCGCGCGAACAGGATCGAGTTCGAGCGCCACATGGGCGGCTTGGCGCGGTGCCGCGAGTGCCTTCCGGATCAGGGTCCGGTCGGCCGCATGCGGGCCAAAACCCCAGGCACCGACCGCATTGCCCACGCCGATATCGAAAGTCCCGCCGGACGCACGACCGATTTCAAGCGCCAAGCGCAGCACGTCTGCCAGACGCGCCGGCACATCGATCCAGTCGCCGATGGGACCGGTGTTCAACTGCATCAGAGCGCTGTCGGGCTTCCAGGTGGACATCTGCGCGTCCACCTCGTCCATTTCCGCCTGAAGAGCGTGCCGAACCGGCTCCGGATCGAACCCTGCCTCCGTGTAGAACAGCGCGGACCAGCGCGTTCCCATGGTCGGCCCGCTGAGCGCGTGCCTCATCGGATCAGTAGACGTCTTCGACATAGCGTCCCTCCGCCTTGAGCAGGGCCGGCGTCAATCCGGTCGGCGCGAGAATCTCGGCAAGCGCCGCCGAAACGCCGACGGCCATATCCCGCCCACCACAGACCATGACCTTCGCGCCGCCGCGGATCAGGGCTGCGATCTGGGCAGCGTCCTCAAGAAGGGCGTGCTGGACATAGCGCGGCATCCGGCCGCGCGAGCAGACCCCGACGATCCGGCGAAGGCGCCCTTCGCGGTGCCAGCACGTCAGTTCGTCCTTGTAGAGGAAATCGCTGGCAGGATGACGCATTCCGAAGAACAGGTGGATCGGACGGCGCCGCGCATTGCCGCGCACGAACCCTGCCAGCGGCCCTATCCCTGTTCCAGCTCCGATCAGGATGAGCGGTGTCTTGCTCCTGCCGGCATGGAAGCCGGGATTGGTTCGGATGAACGCGCGAACGGCACATCCTGGCTCCAGATTGAAGAGCTGCCCGGAACAGAGCCCCGCCGGATGCTTCTTCACGACGATCTCGATGAAGCCGTCGCGCCGTCCCGAAGCCAGCGAGTAGAACCGGGGAACGGACGAGCCCTCGGGCAGCACGCCGAGAAGATCGCCTGCCGAAAACCGGCCGAAGCCACGCCCGGCCAACCGATGCCAGAACGGGCCTTTGGGCAGCGCGAACCGCAGGATCACTGTCGGAGCTTGCACCTCCGCGCCATATTCGCGCCGCGAAACGAGGGTCAGTGGGGAGGCCGCCGGCAGGGCTAGCCGATGGACAAGCTCTAGCCCGATCCCCATCGCCTCGCCCAGCGATCGTCCCCAACGGGCAAAATCCTGCGGCGACTGCCGGTCGACGGTTTCATATGGGATGAGCGTGCTCCACCCTCGCGCCTCGGCGGCCCTCGCAACGATCTGGGCAAAAGCGCAGTAGGCCGGGAAGCTGCGGTCACCGAAGCCGAGCACGGCCATCGGAATGGTTGGCTCTACCGGCAGGGTTTGCAGGCGTTCGAGGAACCCCCGCGCCGAAGCGGGCGCATCGCCATCGCCATAGGTTGCCGCAAGAATGAGAACGCGCCGGGCATGCCGGTAGCGCTCAGGATCGAATGACGACATCGGCGCGGTGTGAACCGCCTGCCCGAGCTTCGTCAGCGCGGCGTGCAGTGTCGCAGCGAAGCTCCATGTGCTGCCGCTCTCGCTGCCGACAAGCAGGATCGTTTCCGCACGTCCAGCCGTTACATTGCCGTGAATTCGAGGGCGCCCGCGCCGACCCGTCAGCCACAGGATGAGGCCGGTGCCCGCCATCGCCGGCACGCCGAGCGCCATCATGCCTAGCACGAGGCCCAAGGCGGCCGCGCCTTGGCCGGTATGCAGCATATAGATGGTCTCCGAGAGACGCTGCCATCCGGTCAGGTCGCTCCAGGCCAGCAGCACGCCGGTACCCTGATCCAGATAGCCCGTGCCGCGATCGGTCTTGAGCGTGAAGACATCCGTCGCATCGGCCGGATCGGGAAACGCCAGACTGCGCAATTCGCTGACCGGTGTCCGTTTCAGCAGGTCCATATGCGATGCGGCCATGCCGGTCCGACCACTCGCCTCGATCCGGGCGACGGGAGATATGGCCACGTCGGGAAGGAGATCGAATGTCGATGCCGTCATCCACAATGCAGTGGCCGAGGACAAGACGAGGCCTGCGACGGCGACGCGCGCGATCTCGACATGCAATCGTCCGGCGAGCGGCCCGCGTATCGGCGCGAACCATCGCCGCCAGCCGCCGGCCCTGCGGGCGACGAGCATGGTGCCGGACACAGCCAGGACCAGCATGGCGGCAGCGCCCACTGCCGCTGCGATACGCCCGC
>Ga0209915_1004534_pt1 | contig 10030 bp, 9 predicted proteins | sample ThiBiot_750_plan_FD_183952 | JGI IMG/M metagenome (GOLD analysis project Ga0209915, IMG submission 183952) | Wastewater bioreactor microbial communities from Cape Town, South Africa - Thiocy_cont_750_plan (SPAdes) | ecosystem: Engineered > Bioreactor > Thiocyanate-remediating > Anaerobic-Aerobic ...
ATGCCGAGCCTGTCCATGGTGGCCTGCGCCTGGCGCGCGCGCTCGCGGGGATTGATGAAGCGGAAGGGGCCCGAAGGAAGTACGCTTGCGAAGATGTTCTCTTCCACGGTTCGATCCGGGAAGAGCATCAGTTCCTGATGGACGACCGTCAGCCCCGCATCGCGTGACGCCGACAGTGAGCCGAGGGCAATCTCATGGCCGCCTATGCTCAGGGAGCCGCTGTCGGGACGGACGGCCCCGGCAAGTATGTTTATCAGGGTGGACTTGCCGGCGCCGTTGGCTCCGAGAAGGCCGTGGACCTCGCCCGGGGCCAGATCGAGAGAGACGTCGGCAAGCGCCCGAACTCCGGCAAAATGCTTGCTGATCTTCGTTGCGCTCAGCAGCGTCTCTCTCGATGGGTTCATCATCCGCGGAACCGCGCCTCGCGGACCAGATATTCGTCCACGTTGTCCTTCGTCACGATCTCGTTGGCGAGGTAATAGTTGCCACCCGGCAAGTCGAGCTTCGGTGCGCCGAGCACGACGCGCTGGTAGGCATACATGATCGGCAGATAGCCCTGGAGATAGGGCTGCTGGCCGACGGTCGCGTCCACATAGCCCTCCTTGATCAGCTCCAGCGTCTGATAGAGCAGATCGGTGCCGACCACAGGAAACTTGCCGCTCTGCTTCTTGCGCACGAGGCCTGCTGCAGCTGTGTCAGGACCGCAGAGCGGCATCATGGCCGAAAGATCGGGATGGGCGCGGAGGATGTCCTGGATTGTCGAGATCTCGCTTGCCATGTCGGCGGGATTGGTATTGTAGACGCCGACGAAATCCAGGCCGCCCTCCTTGGCACCCTGTTTCGCGCCCTGCAGCCGTTGGTCGAGGGCGAGCGAACCGGGCGCACAGTTCGTCATCGCCACCTTTCCCTTTCCGCCGGCCAGCTTTGCCAGGAGCTGGCCCTGCACCACTGCTGCCCCCACAAGGTCCTGCCCGAAATAGAGCTCACGTCCGCTGTTCGGCGAATCGTTGTTCGAAGTCAGGATCAGGACGCCCTGCGCGATCGCCTTCTTGATAGGCGCAATCCACGCATCGGGCTCGAAGGAGATGACGACGATCGCCTCGTAACCGGTATTCACCAGCTGATTGAACTGGGCGATCTGGTTGACGGTGTTGCCGTCGGGAACGCCGGTCCAGAGCACCTCGATTCCGAGCTGTGCGCCGGCATCCTCGCATCCTGCCTTGGTCGGTGCGAAATAGGGATTGCTCGTTCCAGCGCAGGAGACGGCCATCTTGATCGGCTTCGTGTAGTATTTCTGGACCCATGCCTTCCATTCGGGTTCATCGGCCGCGGCGGCCTGGCTGGTCACTCCCGCGGCAGCACCGAATGCTCCTGCCGCAGCCATAAGCTTGCCGAATTGACGGCGGTCCATCGCGTTGTTCTTGGTCATTCTCCATCCTCCCTTTGGTTGCTGCCGGCACGTCCGGCCTTTTCTTCCCTCTAGGCTGCCGAGCGTTCGCGGCTCCTGGTCAGCCATGTAAGCGTCATCGCCGCGATCAATGTCAGGCCCGACACGCCCTGCGTCCAGTTGGGCGAGATTCCCCAGAGCACTATGAGATTCTGGAAAATCCCGATCACGCACAATCCGAGCATGACGCCCAGTATGGATCCGCGGCCGCCCGTCAGCTTGACGCCCCCGATGATGACTGCGGCAAGCGCGCTGAGTTCGTAGCCCGTGCCGCCGGTCGGACTGGCGGTGTCAAGAAATGCGACGGAGCAGACGCCCGAGAGGCCGGCGGCGAACCCGGAAAAGACAAGCAGCAGGACCCGCGTCCGCTCGACATGGAAGCCGACCAGATGGGCGGCTTCAGGATTGCTGCCGATCGCGAGAAGACGAAATCCCGAGGAGGTGAAGCGCAGGACGATTTCAGCCGCCAGCGCGACGAGAAGGAAAAGGATCGTGATGTAGGATACGTTTGCTATGGCGCCCTGGCCGAACCAGCCGAAGAATGCCGCGCTGTCCGGCAATCCGCCGACTGGTGACCCGTTTGCGAGACCGAGCGCGATGGCGCGGTAGATTCCCAGCGTGGCGAGCGTCACCACGACAACGGGGACCTTGATCACCTGGGCGACCATGCCGTTGACGAAACCGCAGGCCAGCCCGACCAGAAGGCCCGCGAGCACCGCTACCGCAACCGATTCCGTGCCCTTGAGGGTCATGGCCGCCACGACCGCCGCAAGCCCGAATATCGAGCCTACCGAAATGTCGATCTCGCCGGCCATGAGCGCCAGTCCGACGCCGACGGTCAGGAACCCGAGGAAGGTTATGTTCTGCAGGATGCCGGCCAGGTTGTTGGCCGTCAGGAAATAGGGGCTGCTCAGCGAGCCGACGATGAAGAAGAGCAGGAGCGCAATGAGTATCCCGAGTTCGTCGAAGGCCGCCAGCCGGCGCAGCCAGGTCCGGCGGCCGGGAACGTCCTTGTCGTCGATCGTCGTCACGGCGGGGCCTTGCATCAGCATTCTCTTCCATAGGCGGATATCGCGGCCTCGGTCGGCGTCGAACCGGCGCCCGGCATTTGCGGAAGCTCGTAGAACCCGTCCACGACCCGGATAGGTTCTTTGAAGCAGTCCTTGATCCAGGGGATATATTCGAGCATGGGCGTGGCCGGGTGCCAGTAGGAGAGGTGGACGTGAACCTGGCCCATGTCGCCGATATGGGCGACCACCGGCAGCCGGTGCGAATGGGCCGTTTCCGCAACCCGGATATATTCCGTGATTCCAGCGAGCCGGGTGACGTCCGGCTGCACAAAATGAACGGCGCCGGCACTGATGAAGCTGTTGAATGCGTCGAAGCTGTAGAGCTGTTCCCCGAGCGCGAGCGGGATCGCCGTGGCGCGTGCCAGCGCCGCATGAGAACCGGTGTCGTCGAACCACATGGGCTCCTCGAACCAGAAGATGTCGAGGTCGGACGCGAGCGCGCAGAAGCGCTTGCAGGTCGGCAAGTCCCACTTGCCATTGGCGTCGATCGCGATCGTGACGGAGGGGCCCACGGCCCGCCGTACTGCTTCGAGCCGATCGATGTCGATCATCGGATCGTCATGGCCCACCTTGAGCTTGAGCCGTCTGAAGCCGTCATGCTCGATCGCGCGCAGGCTTTTCTCGACAAGATCGGGTTTCGCGATGGAGAGCCAGCCGATATCGGTGTTGTAGGCCTCGAGCTTCTGCTTCGAGGCGCCGCCAAGCAGTTTCCACAGTGGAACTTCGGCCGCCTTTGCACGCAGATCCCAGAGCGCAATGTCGATGGCGGCCAGGGCGATATGGGAGATACCGGCCCGCCCCACCCAGCGCAGCGGCGGATAATGCGCCAGCTTCTCCCAAAGGCGCGTGCCGTCCGATGCGTCCTCGCCGAGAAGGAGCGGCGCATAGCAGTCTGAGATGCAGGCGGCGATGAGCCGGTCCGAAGGCAAATGTGCATGGGTTCCGGTGAAGCCGTATCCCTCCAGCCCCTCGGTGGTGGTGATGCGCGCTCCGACAACGCCCCAATGCGTGACGGTATGGGTGGAATCGGAAATTGAACCTGCATTGACGGGGGGATGGAGAATGAAGGGTTCGACCGACTTGATCTGCATGTGGGGTTGCCCTGCTTCCTCCCGGCCGCACGACGCGAGACCGCCCGCACGCTTGCCGCTCGAACGACTCCGTCCAGAGGCCTAATGGTCCAACCAGTTGACTTCTAGGTTGGGGCGGTGTTGATGTCAAGCTCTCGTGAAGCCCGCCCGGCGCCCCCTCCCGGCGTTGCTGTTGAAGGTCGTTACTCCCGGAGATCCATGTCGAATTCCGAACCCATTTCTGCCGGCCAGGGCGGCATGCGTCCTCTCCGTCTTCCGCAGGTCGAGCCTGTGCGGCTCTATCGCCAGATCGCGAACCTGATCAGCGAGCACATCGATCGAGGGTTGTTTCCCGTGGGTTCGCTGCTTCCAGCCGAGCGCGATCTTGCCCAGCAACTCGGGGTAAGTCGGACTTCTGTGCGGGAGGCGCTGATCGCATTGGAGGTGAGCGGCAAGGTCTCGATTCGGGTGGGCCATGGGGTGCAGATCCTCCAGGCGACGCCGCGCTCGGATCGGGTCGGCGCGCGCGCGGATATCGGCGAGGCCGACATCGGGCCCATCCAGTTGATGCAGGCCAGGCGCCACGTCGAAACGAAGACGGCGGAACTGGCGGCATCGAACCGCAACAGGGAAAATCTCGAGAAGCTCGAACACGCCCTCGATGTACAGGCGAAGGCGAGAACCGTCGATGCGCCGGAATACCGGAATGGCGACCGCGATTTCCACGTCGAGATAGCCCGCGCCAGCGGCAACGCGGCCTTCACCCTGATCATCGCAGACCTCTGGGACTATGTCTGCAAGCCCACCTTCGACAAGTTCGAGGAATTGCTGTTGGGGCCGGAGCGGCTCCAGATGACGGCGGCCGAGCATAGGCGGGTTTTCGAAGCCATTGCCGCCGGAGACGGCACGGCCGCGCGAAGGGCGATGCGAAGCCACCTCGATGCCGTCCTGCACGCGTTTTCGAGGGGGCTCGAGGAGGATTGAAGCCGGCGCGCCGACCGGGGAACCCGTCGCCGCCGGACATTCGATTCTCATCGGCCCTCAGGCCTCGCGTCGGAAGACGAGGTGCTCGACGCGGTTGCGCTCGATAAAGTCCCAGTCATAGCGAACCCCGAGGCCGGGGCCGTCCGGCACCGGTACACAACCGTCCCGACCGATATCCTCCGGCTGGTCAGAATATCCGCACGTGTAGACCGGAGGGACGGTGTTCGGCATGCCGGGCCCCACGAGCGCCATCTCGTAGAAATGGGTGTTGGGGGTGGCCGACATGACTGCGCGATGTGCCGGACCGCATGCATGGAACTGGAGGTCGAGCCCCAGGGCCTGGCAGAAATTGACGATCTTCAGCGCCCCCGTGATGCCCATGTCGTATTCCGGATCGGCATGGATCAGATCGCCGCCTCCCGCCAGCATGAAGGCCGCCTTGGCCTCGATCCCGCGCACATGTTCGCAGACGAGAAGCGGCGTCTTGAGCCTTTCCCGCAAGCGCTTGTGGCCTTCCACTGCACCTCCCGTGTCGCGGTAGGGGTCTTCGTACCAGAAGAAATCCGCATCGTCGCATGCCTGGCCGACATAAAGGGCATCGCGCCAAGTGCGCAGCTGCGATGCCGGATCGAGCATGAGGGGAAAGCCGTCGCCGACCTTTCCACGCACAGCCCTGATGGCGGCAACCTCCCGGGCGACATCGCCATTATGCCAGCCGTGGATCTTGAAACCGGCAAAGCCCTGTTCCTTGCACTGACTTGCGTAGTCGCCGAAGGCCTCGGGCGAATCCAGTCCTCCCAGCTCCTCCTGGCCGTGGTAGCTGCTCGCATAGGTGGGTAGCCGGTCTCGGAACCCGCCGAGCAGTGCCTTGACCGACGCCCCGTGCTGTTTCCCGGCAAGGTCCCACAGCGCGATGTCGAGAGGACCATGGCCCATATGGTCGTAGGCGCGGACCTCGCGCCGCAGGTCCTGCCAGATTTCCTCGCGCGACGAGGGATCGCGTCCCAGGAGATGCGGCGCCAGCATCGCTGCCTGCGCGAACGACGATGGTGTGCCGACCCAATGGGTCACATATTCCCCGCGCGCGCCGTCATCGGTTTCGATGCGCACCGCAAACCGTTGCGCCGGCATGCGGCCGCCCTTGCGCGCGATCAGGTTGCCGACACCGGCCGCCCCGTGCGAGGGCAGGTCGAGACCTTCGATCTCGAAGCGGAAAAGAGAGAGTTCGACGAGAGAAATGCGTGTCATGGCGGCTGCCGTTATCAGACGATGAATACGGGGCGGACCCACGAACCGGTCGCGCCGGTGATTTTCAAGGGAAGGGCGATGAAGAGGCCCTCGGCCACACCGGCCGCGGCGACCTCCTCGAGATTGAGGTTCTCGATGAGGTGGACGCCGCAATCAACCAGCATGGCGCCATGCGTGGTGACGGCAGGGTCGTTGAAGGGCAGGGGTTCAGTTCCGGTCGTGTCGGTTCCCAGCACCGACATCCCGCGGTCGTAGAGCCAGAGCGCAGCCTCGCGACCGACGCCAGGCTCTGCCGCCTGGAACGCGGCTTCATTGCCGAAATCCTGGATTTTCCCGGTGCGAACAAGAACGATGTCGCCCTGTCGGATGTCGAGCCCCTTGCGCCCGAGCTCGCGTTCGATGTCCTCCACCGTCACCTCGTAGCGGTCTTCGAGCCTTCCGACATTCTTCAGCCCCGGAATATCGAGGCAGATCGCCCGCCCGATGATGGGAGGCACGGTTTCAATGCCGTGCTTTGTCCATCCCCTGTCATTGCGCGATTCACTCGCCAGATGCCCACCATGGATTCGGCCGTCCTTCTGGATGTGGATGAAGGCATCGATGTGCGTGCCGATGTGGAGCGCTCCGAATACGGATTCAACGGAGTACTGGAAGGGAGACTGGGCGCCGGTTCCCTCGGGCGTATGCGTGAAAGCCATCGCGAACCGCACGAATTCCGGATTGTGCGGAATGCGGGAATTGAGCTCCAGGCCGAGGTCGAAGACTTTTCCCTGGCGGGGAAGAGCCAGCGCATCGCGAAGGTCACGGTCCCCGATGCGCGACAGCGCCCCTATCGCCTCTTTGCTCGTGTCGTCATGAACGGTGGCTGCGGGTGCCCCTTCGCTCATCTCGTGTCCTCTCATCTGTGACACAGTTCCTTAGCAAGAAGTTGACGGGTTGGTCTAGTGGTCGGGCCAATGGGCCGCTGCTCCCGCGCATTTTGCCACGCACCGGAGAGGGGCCGCCTCGAATACGCCGCCCTTGCGCGTCGGCAGTCGCAGGCCCCGGGCCTGCGGTGGAGGTTCTGTGCGTCCGCGGAAGGTCGAGCTCGTGCAGGCCGGCAGGATTGACTCGCGACAGCCTTTCCGGTTAGCAGTCTGGCTAAGAAACCTGTCATACAGCTTTCGTGGAACCAATAGGATGCCTTCAGGGGTGCTCCCGCTTTCAACCACCGAAGACGCCGGCGCGAAGGGCGGGCTGGTTTCCCTCGTGATCGGGAAGGTGAACGAGCACATCCGTGCCAACCGGCTGGCCGTCGACGACCTGCTCCCGAGCGAGGGGACCTTCGCTGAACGGTTCGGCGTGTCGCGGGTCGTCATGCGGGAGGCGTTTCGTTCGCTTGCCGCCATGGGGATCATCGATGTGGGCAGCGGACGCAGGGCGCGCGTATCGGCAATAGACAGCAACGTCTTGGGCGCCATGATCGACCATGCCGTCCATGTCGAGCAGATATCAATCCAGCAGATCTATGATCTGAGGCGTACCCTGGAGGCGCGTACCGTCACGCTTGCCGCGATACGGCGGAGCGAATCGGAAGCCGACATGATCTTGAGGCTCTCCCATGTCATGCGTGACGATTTTCGAGATGCGGACAAGGTCATGGAACATGACATCGCTTTTCATCACGCCATCACTGCCGCGGCGCGCAATCCATCCTTCAGCCTGGTGCTCGGCGGCTTCGAGAAGGTGATGCGGCAGACATGGCCCATTGGCTGGCGGAGCCGGGCCAGCGACGCATTGCGCCTGGAAAGTATCGAGAGTCACGAGGAGATCGCTCGCGCCATCAAGGTAAGCGACCCGCAGGCGGCTCAGGTCGCCATGGCCGAACACTTCGACAAGAGCGTCAAGGCGCTCGTTTCCGCAGGCCTCATCTGATGGTCCCAGCCCGATGAAGATCACGGCAATCGAAACCGTCCGCATCGAAGAGAACGCCAACCTCATCTGGCTCCTCGTGCATACAGACGAGGGCCTGACCGGGCTCGGCGAGACGTTCTTCATGGCGAGGACCCTCGAAACCTATATCCACGACCAGATCGCACCCAGGGTCATCGGCGAGAATCCGCTCGACATCGAGCGGCTTTCGAGAAAGCTTAGACCCTATGTGGGCTATCGCTCGCCGGGCGTTGAAATGAGGGGTAACTCTGCCTTCGACGTTGCCCTTTGGGATCTTCTCGGCAAGGCGACCGGCCAACCGATCGCTCAATTGCTCGGAGGTTTCGCGCGGCGTGAAATCCGCACATACAACACCTGCGCCGGCACCGCCTATATGAGCAATGCCTCGGGCCAGACGACGGCCAATTACGATCTCGCCGGACGCAGGCGCGGCAAGTATGACGACCTCAACGGATTTCTGAACGCCGCCGACGAGCTTGCCCAGGAACTGCTGGCCGACGGCATCACCGGCATGAAGATCTGGCCGTTCGACCTCGCTGCGGAAAAGACGGGCGGACAGTCCATCGAGCGGACCGATCTCAAGAAGGCGCTCGAACCGTTCGAGAAGATCCGCAAGGCCGTCGGCGACCGGATGGACGTCATGGTCGAGTTCCATTCCATGTGGGAACTCCTTCCGGCGATCCAGCTTGCGCGGGCGCTCGAGCCGTTCGACACCTATTGGCACGAGGATCCGATCCGCATGGACAGCCTGGCGGACCTGCGGCGTTATTCCGCCGCCTCGCAGGCGCCGCTCTGCGCCTCGGAGAGCCTGGCCTCCCGTTCCGGGTTCCGCGACCTCCTCGAAACTGAGGCCGCCGGAATCCTCAATCTCGACATCACATGGTGCGGCGGCCTCACCGAGGCTCACAAGATCGCGTCAATGGCGGAAACCTGGCACCTGCCGGTCGCTCCCCACGACTGCACCGGCCCGGTCACGCTTTCCGTAGGCACCCATCTTTCGCTCAGCGCACCCAACGCACTGATCCAGGAGAGCGTGCGAGCCTATTATCGCACCTGGTATGCCGACGTCGTCACGCAATTGCCGCCGATCAAGGACGGCATGATCACCATTCCGCCGGGCGCGGGCCACGGGCTCGAACTCTCGCCGGATATCGACAAGCGCTTCACCACGGTTCGCGTCGTGACGGATGCGAAATCGATCTGAGACAGCCAGCATTGAAGGGAGGAAACACAATGCGACTGAAACTGGGTACACTGACCATTGCCGCTGCGATGGGATTGGCGTTGGCCACGACCGCGCAGGCCGAACCGCTGAAGATCGTGTTCACGCACCATTCGTCCGCGTCGAACACATTCTGGCAGGCGGTCAAGAAAGGCTTCGAGGACGGCTGCTCCAAGATCGGCGCCGACTGCCAGATGATCTTCACGCAGAAGGAAGGCTCGATCGAGCAGCAGCAGGCGAACATGCAGGCCGCGCTCGCGCGCCATCCCGATGCGCTGATCACCTCGATCGTCGACGATCATGCCTTCGACCAGATCATCGCCGACGCGCGCAAGCAGGGCGTGATCGTAATCTCATCGAACGCCGACGATTCGCAAGGCGCGGCCGGCAACGAGCGCCAGGCCTTCATCGGCCAGAACTTCACGCCGGCAGGGCATGCGCTCGCGACGGCGGTGGCCAAAGACTTCCCCGCGACCGGACCAATCCACGTGCTCGTCGGTGTATCCGATCCGGGCCAGAACTGGTCGATGCAGCGTGCGCAGGGCGTGCTCGATTTCATGGCCGAGTACAAGAAGGCGCATCCCGATCGTGACGTGAGCTTCGAGAAGATCGACTCCGGAACGGACCTCGCCACCACCGCCGACCGCGTGGGCGCCTATCTTTCGGCCCACCCCGACACCACTGCCTATTTCGACACCGGCTACTGGTGCGCCTCGGTCGCGCGCGTGCTGAAGGATCGTGGCGTTGCGCCCGGCAAGGTGCTGATGGGTGGCTTCGACCTGGTGCCTGAAGTGCTCCAGCAGATGAAGGCCGGTTATGTTCAGGCGCTCGTCGACCAGCAGCCCTATGAGCAGGGCTTCATGCCCGTCATGGAAGTCTATCTGGCAAAGAAGGTCGGGCTGGCGCCGGCGGACATCAACACCGGCAGCGCGATCGTCACCCAGAAGGATGTCGATTCCATCATGAAGCTGTCGGCCGAGGGCGTCCGTTAGCACGGCAGGCAATGCGGGGCGGGCAATGGTCCGCCCCGACATTCGTGACATCAGGGGCGCAGGCA
>Ga0209915_1004535_pt1 | contig 10029 bp, 15 predicted proteins | sample ThiBiot_750_plan_FD_183952 | JGI IMG/M metagenome (GOLD analysis project Ga0209915, IMG submission 183952) | Wastewater bioreactor microbial communities from Cape Town, South Africa - Thiocy_cont_750_plan (SPAdes) | ecosystem: Engineered > Bioreactor > Thiocyanate-remediating > Anaerobic-Aerobic...
AGAACCACATGTACATGAACAACGTATCGTTGTTGAACAACGAGCTGTCGAACTCGAAGGAGAACCTCAACAAGGTGAGCTCTATGCCAAGGCCGTGTTTCGTGTACTCGAACACAAGGGCATCGTAACGGCCGATGATCTACGTGCTGCCGTCGAGGCTCTCGACATGATGAATCTCAAGCTCGATGGTGCACGAGCTGTCGCTCGCGCCTGGGTCGATGCGGCATTCCGTGAGCGCCTTCTCGCTGACACGGCGAGTGCATGTGCCGAGCTCGGCATCGTGACCTCGAACCCCAACGCTCCGACGGTACTGACGTGCTTTGCCAACGAGCCTCACGAACATCACTTGATCGTGTGTACGTTGTGCAGTTGCTATCCGACCTCGGTACTCGGATTGGCACCTGCATGGTACAAGAGCCGTGCTTATCGAGCTCTTGCTATTCGTCAACCTCGTCGGGTATGTAATCGCTTCAACAGATCGATACATAGATTGATACGTTAGAATACTAACAAACTCACTGATGAATAGGTATTGCAAGAGTTTGGACTCGAGTTACCACGAGATACCAAGATCGTTGTACATGATAGTACTGCCGATCATCGCTTCATGGTGCTTCCGATGCGACCTGAAGGAACTGATGGTTGGAGTGAAGAGCAACTTGCTAGTATTGTTTCTCGTGATTCTATGCTTGGTGTTGCTCTTGTTCGAGTTCCTTTGAACTAGATTTGACTGAATTCATTGCATTTGATTGATTGATGACAATGAGAATAAAAGTTCTAACTGAATGATAACTAACTAATGATGATGCTACTGATAGAGGTAGATAGAGTAGTGAATGAATCACAAAAAGTCCATAAAGACAGGACGATGATCACTTAGACGACATTGACGCATATAAGGCTCAGTATCGGTATGACATTCAAGTTGAGCAGCGTACTTTGCAATGATATCATGACCGATACTAGCGTGCGTGACAAACTTTTCGAGTTTGGCACTTACAAAGATATGATCAAGAAGCACCTTTCTGTTGGGTATCTTATCGACGTAATCCGAAAAGATACAACTCCATTGATCGGCATGAGCGACGAACTTGCTTCGAATCAACAATGGTACGAGCATCTTCTTCTTGGCGAATGGTGAACCGAGTAGTGTATCGACACTATCAAAGAGTAGATAGTACTCTTCGAAAAAGTCCATTCCAGGACCATCGTTCAAGTCGCCCGATACAATAACAAGTGGTTCACGATGGCGTGAGAAGATGAATTGATCAAGACACTTGCGAGTTCGAGTACTATAGAAATCGTTATGAATAGAGTTAGAAATAACATGAACTTGTTGACGAGGTGATTGAAGAGATGAACATACCATTCAGCAGCAATACGTCGACGATTACGTACAGCCTTTTCAATGTAAAGATTCTTATCGGTCAACAATGGACTACTCCATAATTGTTCACCATGAGCAATGAGTTTGGACTTGGTGTGAATGGCGACAGCAAACAATGGATACATCTCACCGTGATAGTCGACTTGAGCTTGAATGACCAATGGACGACGAGTAAAGGCATAACTACGAAGTTCACGATTGCCATACAGATCCAATGTCCATGGTTTGGCCAAGAACTCATCTGCTTCCGTGTAGAGTGTTGCATTCTTGACTGCTCCATCACGACGAATTAACATGTATACTCGTTGATCACTTGGATCCGTTCCCCTATATCAAAGAGAGTAAAACAAAACAATGAATAGAGTTAATCAAAAGAGAGAATAGAATAGAATTTGAGAATAGAGAACATACGTAATACAAGTATAACGATCTTGAAGGAATCTTGAAACAAAGAGTTGCATTTGTTCAATATGTGCTGGACCTTCTTCAATGGCAAGAAGATCAGGATTGAGTTCCATGATAGCTTGACCGATAAGAGTGCACAAGGCTGGAATGTCGGAGAGACCACAGTCGGGATTCTCTTGAAGTAGTGCGACACCTTCGTACGAGAAGAAGTGCGACATCCACTCAATGTTCCAGTTCATGAAGCGCACTTTGCCACGAGGGCATGGACGACGCGTTGGTTGCAACGTGAAACTTGATGCCGACGCCAATGTAAGTGCCGGTGAAGATTTGAGTGATGTCGTAATATCGGTGATTGTTGGTGAAGGATCAGGTGGTGCTTCATGTAACAATGTTGTTGATTGACTTGCTGGTTGAGTTGGTGGTTGCGTTGGTTGTTGAGTAGGTTGTTGTTGTTGATCACAACCTTCAGTATCCGTCTCATCATCATCTGATTCTGCATCAGCTCGTCGAATAGCCTCAGTATGTTCATTGAGGATTTGTTCCAATAGTTCAAGTTCATGTAATTTTTCTATTTTGCAGATAGAGATATTAGTAGGTATTGATGAATATGAGAGATAGATAGATAACATACGTTCAGCTTCTTCATAAGCAATTTTGCTTACTTGAATAACAGGAGATGGTACTTCAGGAGGTTGCTTGGTTGAGAACTTGAGCATAAATTGTGCAGCAATGTTGCGGACCATCTTGCGTTGAGTTCGAGTCAAAGCTGCTGAGAAGGAGATTACTTGACGATTGTCGTCTTCGTAGAAGTTGCGAATAGCATTGTAGAACTTGAGAGGTTCAGCTCGACGAGGTGGTAGTGGAATGATGAATGGTCGCTTGGTTGTAGTCTTGACGGGAGTAGGTCGAGGATTGGATGAATCTTCGAGTAGTGGTTCGGAGGGATCACGAGGAACATGACGAGCTCGACGCGCATGTGCCGTCGGTCGTCGTTTCTGATAGTGAAAGTGACCGAGTTGTGGTGACTCGGTGTCTTGGGCAGCATCGTCCGTGTGTCGATGTGATGGACGTGATGGTTGTCGTTGAGGTGAGTGTGAACGACCATGCGATGGTGCACGAGATCGATCATGATGCTCCTCTTGCTCTGGCGACTCGTCCGCGTCATCGAGATAACCAGTCATATCCAACGGGTTGCGGTACTTGTATTGTGTTGCAAGTGCCAGTGCATCTTCGTCGTTGAAATCATCATCACTACTAAAATCATCAGGTGTTGCATCTTGATTCTTGGCTTCAGGAAACACAAGTTTGACTCGTTGAGTTGATGATGTTGTTGGTTCAATCTCCTGTGTAGTAGTGGGAGCGGGAGCGAGATCAGGAAGCTGATTGTCTTCTGGAGGAGGTTCACGAGATCCAGAAGGTGGAGTAGAGATGGTAATGGTAGTTGTTGAAGTGATAGCAGCGATAGACGTATTGGGTGATGGCATTCGTGGCTTTGTTGTTGTTGCAGGTGTAGCGGTTGTTGGTGCAGTTTCTTGCGATTGAGATGGTTCAGGTTGTGTTGTTGGTGATGTTGCTGTTGTTGTTGTTGTTGTTGGAGTTGATGATGATGTGCCTTCGATAGGAGGAGTCGTGGGAGTGGTAGTAGGAGTGGTAGTGGTTGCAGTAGTGGTAGAAGGAGCAGGTACCATTGCGTCTGCGCTTGATGAAGCTGGAGGAGTACTAGCGACCACTGAAGGAGCTTGTTGGTTCGCTGGCGCCGGAGCCGGAGCTGGAGCTGGAGCTGGAGCTGGCGCCGACGTTGGAGTAGGAGCACGAAGATGCTCTCCAGAAGGTTGGCGCTTGTGGCTCACGGCTGACGTCGCCGTCGTCGTCGTGGTAGTGGTAGTAGCGACAGTGGAAGGAGCATCACGAGATGGTTGACGGCGATGAGTTTGAGTCGATGGAGCCGGATGGTGCTGCTCCTGAGGAGGAACGGCAGGCGTGGCGGACGACGATGGCTGTCGCGAATGATGCGTCTTCTGGCGTCGATGATGTCGGTCGTCATCATCGCGCAAGAATTCGGGGTCGGCGTCCTCGAGCAGCTCGTCGGTAAAGTCCTCTTGGTGCCGATGTCGACGCGATGCCGATGGCGCTGCGGATTGTTGTTGTTGTTGCTGATGGCGCTTGCCGGAATCGACGTAGCCCTTGGCCGCGTAGACCTCGTCGATACGCTTGCGTTCGGCTGGGGTGGGGGCCCATTGATATTGGTAATCATTGGCTCGAGCTCTCTTGCGACCAGTCGTGGTGGCTGTGGCTCGATCGCCTCCGCCGCCGCTGTGTCCACTGTTGCTCGAGGTCGAACTCGAGGCAGTAGCACCGCCAGCAGCAGGAGTCGAAGCCGCGGAAGAACGATCATACTTGGTGAGCATGACCTCGCGCGAGCCGTCTTGATGTCCGACGGTCTGGTGCATGAGGCCCAGCTGCTCGGCGATCGTGTGCGCGTAGCCGCGCTGCGCCGACGTCAGCTTCTTGGGCAGATAGTACGAGTGCGAGCCGGTGCTCGGATCGTTCGCGAATGCTATCACCGCCTCGTAGATGAACATGAGCGCTGGATCTGCTGGTGGCCGCACTCGCCACGACGATGATGATGAAGCTGATGATGAAGACATTGTGGAGTTCGTGGGTTTGTTTGGGTTTGTGGAGCGAGTGTCGTGGTCGTGGTGTGAAATGAGCGAGTGTTTGAGTGGACGTTTGAGTGGGTGTGCAGCGAGGGATATATCAGCTGAAGCGTGACTGAAGGTACTAACGCGCTGACTGGAAGGAGAGGAGGGAGAGGAGAGGCACACAGAGAGAGAGATGGTATGAAGATGATGCTGGAGTGTGGTTGGAAGGAGGAGGGAGATATGCGACTGAGCGCAAACCCACTCGAATCTCGCGTGTTGGCTCTTCTCCCTTTCGCTCTTTCGCTCTTTCGCTCTTTCGCTTTGTCGCTTTGTCGCTTTGTCGCTTTGTCGCTTTGTCGCTTTGGCGGTAGCACACCAAGAGCCTGAGGACCGATCTCTCTCGATCTTCATCAAAGCCCTCTCTCTCCCACGCCTCTCTCTTTGTTGGTTGGCGTTCGAGAGAGCGCGATGGAGACTGAAGGTAGTGCACCACCGATGGAGGCTGAGCAGCAACAACGACTGAGTGAGTCGGGCGATATCGGAGAGGAGTCGTCTCGTTCGCGTTCACGATGTACGGCGGTGCTCCAACAACGACGACGATCAGAGACGACGAGCGATCAACTGATGGCGCTGTGCTGTGTGTTTGTAGCTGAGGATAAGGACCGTCACCGCGACAAGGATCGCGACCGCCATCGCGACAAGAAGGATCGAGACCGCGACCGCGACCGAGACCGAGATCGCGACCGAGACCGTAAAGATCGCGATCGAGATCGTGATCGAGATCGCAAGGACCGCGATCGTGATCGAGACCGTGGCCGTGATCGAGACCGCGATCGAGACCGAGACCGAGATCGTGATAGGTCCTCTCGCAAGCGTTCTCATTCTCCTAGCGATGACGAGAAGCGACCACGCAAGTACGCAATCTAGTGGATTGAGTCATCAGCAGCAGCAGTGTATTGATGATAGTGGATCTCCTCTATCTCCTTCTTCGTTTGTTGATCATGTAGGAAGCGAGCGAGTGCATGGGATATGGCTCCTCCAGGCTTCGAAGGAGTGACACGAGTCGCCGATCCCAAGGCCTTGCAAGCGGCTGCCAAGGCGGCTGCGGCTGCCGTCGCTGGAGGACACGCGCTCCCTCCGGGCGCCAATCCGCTGTTGGTCATGGGCGCCGTGTTGCCTGGAGTGGCTGCTGGATCGTTGCCTGGACCCTCGCTCGCTGCCGTGGCTGCAGCGGCAGGATTGCCTCCGATGGTTGGTGGAGCTCCTGGCTTCATTGGTAATCCAACCCTGCCGCCTGCTCTCAACACGCTCGCACGCCAATCACGTCGATTGTATGTCGGTAATCTTCCTGATGGTGCTTCTGAGGTATGTTGCTTCCTACGAGTTATCAATCTTTGATATTCATGGTGATGATGACGATAATGATAACAATGAGTATAGGTTGAGATTGCCGAGTGTCTCAACCACATGTTTGTGGCCAACAACATTTGCCCCGAAGGTCATACGCCATGTGTGAGTGCACAATTGTTCGGCGACCGTACCTTTGCATTCGTCGAGTTTACGACGGCCGAAGAAGCCACCATTTGTATGACGTTCGATGGCATGAAGCTTCGAGGTGCTCCACTCAAGATTCGTCGTCCCAAGGATTACGTACCTCCCAATGATGGTATGACGAGAAGCGTTTGATTACAGGGCGTTGAGCTATTGATACTGATGAACGTGTATGCCACAGGTTCGATGGCTCCTGATACACCGAATAAGATCTTTATGGGTGGTATTCCTTTGACGCTCTCGGATGAGCAAGTACGCGAGCTTGTGAGCCCATTTGGTGAACTCAAGTCATTTGCCTTGGTCAAAGATCCTGCAACCAATAACTCTCGAGTATGTCTTTTTGTTATTATACTCTTGTTACTTTCGAGTACCTTACAAATCGTACTTGTTGTTGATGATGATTATGGTTAGGGTTTTGCATTCTTTGAGTACGTTGACCCTGAAGTTACCGACAAAGCATGTTCGACCTTGAATGGTATGGAGTTACAAGGCAAGTATTTGCAAGTCCAACGAGCTCATCTTGGTGCCAAGGTTCGTGTACTTTTCCCTCTTGTTCTCTCTACACACATACTGGATGTACATACTCATAAGATCAATATTATTCCACAGGGTGGAATGCCTGGTATGGGTGCTCCAATGGGTGTACCTGGTGCACCAGCATCCCTTTCCTCCAACTCGGTACAGAGTATGTCTCAAGTAACTTGTTATTCCTATGAGTATCTTCTAACATTACCTTCTCTCTCTAGATATCTTGAACTTGAATATTCCAATTGCTTCGGCTTTGAGTGGTCTTATTCCACTTAATGTTGGTATGTATCTCTCTCACACTCTCTCACTGATTGATTTACTGATTTATGGATTGATTGATTGATTAATTGGATTGGATGGATGAATTGAAATAGCATCAACTCCTACAAGAGTTGTACAATTGATGAATGTTATTAGTGATCGTGAACTTGAGCAACCAGACTTTGTCGAGTTCTTTGAGAATGACATTCTGAAGGAGTGCTCCAAGTATGGCAACATTTACAGCCACTACCTGCCGCGCCCACAGAAGCGCGGACAGACGGTTCCGTGTGCTGGTCGTATCTTTATCGAGTTTGACTCGATCGAGGCAGCGCAACGTGTGCAACAAGCGCTCTCGGGTCGCCGTTACAACTACCGTTGTGTTATTACGGCTTTCTATGACGAGAACCTCTATGCGCAACGCATCTTTGAGGATGAGACGACTCGCTCCGAACCACCGGCTGAAAAGGAAGGCGAACGTCATCCTTATGATGATGGTGATGATCGTCATGATCGTCATGATGGACGTGATGACTTTGGTGGACATTATCAACATCAACAACATCACCCGTCGCATCATCAACAACCTCATCATCATCAACAACAACAACAACACTATCAACAACAACAACAACCTCAACATGAAGCATGGGGAGATCGATCTGATGCCGAGTATTATCGTTGATCTATCAACACGTTTCTCCTTACGAATACGAACTCGAATCCATTTCAATAACGGCAACAACAACGACAACGACAACGACAACAACGACACTACCAGTAGAAGAGCAAGCGCTTGAGTCGTATCTCCTCTCTATCCTATCCTCAAGACTCTTACGCAGTGTACTTTTAATGTGTGTTATCCTCGTCATACACCAATGTCTCTCTACTACTACTTCTTCTAAATCCATGAATGATGCAACTCTATATCAAAGAAAGAATCGAAGGATGGGTGGGGTTGGAACACACGAGCAGCAGCAGCATCGCGAGGCTCAGTTGTTGCTGATGATGCTACCATCGCAGCCACGTCAAACGGTATCGCACACGATAGGAGGTTTCGGCTTCTTGACACGCTTCCGCTGGCTCTTGGTCAGAATCGCCAATGCCTCTCGCTCTCGAGCAATCGACAGCGGCTCAGGCTGGAGATTCGTGTGGCGGCGGATGCTGCCCGAGATCTGAATCTCATACAAGGCAGACGCCGACTCGGCTTTCGATGCGGTGGCCTTCTGCTTCGCCGGCCGAGTCGACCACTTGATGGCGTCTCCAATGGCACTCGCGCGCACAATGATGGTCGCAATATAGGTTACTGTCCTGTGTTGAATGCAGAACTCACCCAGCGGGCACGACTCGGGCTTGTGCTTGCCATATTCTCGCATCGACCACTCGGTGCCGAGCCACTCATCGAGGCATACGGGACGAATCACGGTCCCGAGCGGAATGCGCGTTCCACTGGGTAGAACCAACGTACTCGGTGCAGGGGCTGCAGCAGCGGCCTTGGCCTTGGCCCTGGGCTTCGCCGGCGGGGCGCCCCACTCGAACATGCAGCGAGGCAGGATCGTCTTCACGTTATGGAAGTCACGATCGCAACATAAGCGTGGCAACCAGTCGTGAACCTGATCGTAGATCAGCGCAGCAGCCATCGAGTAGACTGCAGAGGCGTCGACGCTGTGAATGATCGGCGCCAATGGCTCAGCATTCGATGGCAGAAGATCGTCACATATCGATGCGTCGAGTTGCGGAGACGATGGCTGCTGCATCGGAGGCTCCTCCACCGTCGACGGCGATGGACCAGCGGGCAGCGGCTGCGTGCTCCGCACTTCGTCGTCGTCGTGCTGCTGCTGCAACACCGAACTCGACGACATCGAGGTGTCACACGATCGCGCGGAGACAGTATCATCGCTGCGGCGGTACGGGTGCGCGGCTCGCACTCGTCCGCGTCGCTCACTCTTGATCTTGGTGGCTGGCGCAGGCGCCGTCATCGCGGCGGCGTCGTCGACGACCGGCGATGGCATCGAGGGAGAGGCTATGTCGCCTCCGCCACTACTACCACTACCACTACTACCGCTACGAATGCGGCGATGGGTTGCTCGACGTGTTGCTTTCATATGGGGCGGCGTGTAGCGCGTTCAGGAAGCAAGCAAATGTCGCGACCGTCAGCAACATGACGCGCAGCGGGGACGAGGGAAGCAAAACACTGAGGGAACAGTAGGGCCAAATCCCACTACGACTCGAGTACGGTTTTGTGGCCGTGCGCGTGCGTGGCTGCTTCGTTGTCGCTCCCTCTCCCTCGCTCTCACGCACCTGCCAAGGCCTCTCTCTCGCTCGCTTCCTTCCCTCGGCTCGTTGCTTGGTTCTTTCCCCTCAAGCAAGCAAGCAACGACACACCAAGATCGATCACCAATCACCAAGCGTTCTCAAGCAAGCACACACTAACCACTCCACAAGCTACACCAACCCACCAAGCACACTAACCACACACGAACCACACACACGCCAAGCTCGTCTCACGCATCAATGGATGCCCAATCTCAATCTCAACTCAACGAGGCTCTCCTCAATGGTGTACGGAATGGATCAATCGCAGAGATTCAGTCCCTTCTTGATCGACATGCCGATATCCATGCTCGAGGCCAGTATAACGACACACCTCTTCATCTTGCATCATTCGAAGGCCATCATCAATGCATCGAGCTTCTTCTTGATCGACATGCCGATATTGATTCTCGAACCCAGTTTTACGATACACCTCTTCATCATGCATCAACGAATGGTCATCATCAATGCATCGAGCTCCTTCTTGATCGACATGCCAATATCAATGCTCTTGGTTACAATAACAACACACCTCTTCATTATGCATCATTGAGTGGTCATCACCAATGCATCGAGCTTCTTGTTGATCGGCATGCCGATATCAATGCTCTTGGTTACAATAACAACACGCCTCTTCATAATGCATCAATGAATGGCCATCATCAATGCATTGAGCTTCTCCTTGATCGACATGCCAATGCCAATGCTCTTGACATGAATAACAACACACCTCTTCATCTTGCAGTAATGGGATGTCATCATCAATGCGTTGAGCTTCTTCTTGATCGACATGCCGATATCGATGGTCTTGACGACGAGAACAACACACCTCTTCATCTTGCATCAATGGAAGGTCATCATCAATGCGTTGAGCTTCTCCTTGATCGACATGCCGATATCCACGCTCTTGACATCAATAACTACACACCTCTTCATCTTGCATCA
>Ga0209915_1004537_pt1 | contig 10025 bp, 10 predicted proteins | sample ThiBiot_750_plan_FD_183952 | JGI IMG/M metagenome (GOLD analysis project Ga0209915, IMG submission 183952) | Wastewater bioreactor microbial communities from Cape Town, South Africa - Thiocy_cont_750_plan (SPAdes) | ecosystem: Engineered > Bioreactor > Thiocyanate-remediating > Anaerobic-Aerobic...
GAGTACTCGGTTCGCGTGCCGTTCGAGCAACGCGCCCGCGAGCTCGCCTCGTGCTTCAAGCCAGCCGTCCGCGAGCCGCTCAAGAAGCTCCAGCGCTTCCTGCCCGTGCTGGACGCCGTGGCGCGCAACTACCCGCACCACCGCGTGCTGCTTTTCTCGTTCGAGCTCGAGCAGCACAAGGCCTCGAATGTCACCGCCATGGTCGATCTCGTCTCTGGTGACCAATTCGAGCTCTTCATCGATGTCGCTGGCCAGGAGTACAGCCTCGCGTACCTCACTCTCCGCTCCAAGAAGCGCGGCCGCGAGCACGACGACCAAGCGGACGACGACGAGGAGCAGCCGCGTGCCAGGCCGCGCACCGACGACGCCCCGTTCTTCACGGTGGATGAGGAGGACTTTGACACCGCCGTGCCCATGACCTGCACGACCACCACCACTCCTCCGCCGCTCCCCATCGCCGATACCGTCGTCGTCGACCATGGCTTGGTCGCGAATGACGTCGCTCCCGTTGGCTCTGTAGCGGATGACGCGAATCTCGTTGGCTCTGCTGCGAATGACGCGAATCTCGTCGGCTCTGCTGCGAATGATGCGAATCTCGTCGGCTTTGCTGCGGATGATGCGAATCTCGTCGGCTTTGCTGCGGATGACGCCAATCCCTTCGATTTGGCTGCGTACTCCCCGAATCCCTTCGATTGGGCTGCGGATGACGCGATCCCCTTCGACGTTGACGCGTTTCTCGCCGACCTCTTGCCACCCACGGATTTCGGCCCATCGCGCGCGTGAAGCTCAGTTTGTATCGGGTCGTACATCGTCAGCGTAACTGCTGATTTGTACGGCCCGATACACGGCTGGACTACTCGTTCGCGCTGGTGCTGATGCCCGCCTGGCTGGTTGCTGCTGCCATCTCGCTTGCTCGCTGCGTCCTCTCCAACATGAATACAACCTGCAACCAGCGCCATCACACGCATTGTTCCTTCCAGTCTCTCATTCCATTCTCCTCCCTCGCCACCACTCGCGCACACTCACATGTCTGCCACAGTCGTGCTGCTGCTCACCAAATGTACAGCCTCCATCACCAAGTCGCTCGTGCCACTGGTTCTCGCTGAGCGAGTGCAGCACCAACAGGTCTCTCACGCTCACTGTCTTCCCCTTCCTCCTCGAACTCACCAACCAGAGCTGCTCTCGTTCCGTGTATCTGATTGTGTTTCTTTATGTGGAGTGACTATGTATCTACAATCAACAAGCTTGAGATTGACAACGACGACAATGGAAGAGACACAATCAAGCTCACTGACGAGAAGGTGTAAGCTTCACGCCAAGGTGCTTGTGGTCCATCTCAAGCTCAGTACTGGTACGTGATGCAACGACAAACGGCGAGCAAAGAGCGTGTGTGTCTCTCACTCGCTCACTCACTCAGCCGAGTAACATTTGAAGCAACATATTGTTGGCTTGTTGCTGTGCTTGTGCTGCTCGATCGACCAGCAAGTCCTCGACCTTACTGAGGCACTCTTGCGTAATGTCGCTCGAGATCACTGATTGTTGTAACGCTTGCGCTACACTCTTGAGTATCGTCACGAGAGTCGTGAGGTTGGCACTCGCAATGGCCGATTGAAAGTTACTCGTCGTGTGTGCATTCGTCGTCGTTGGGAATAGCACCTCGGCGATGGCCTTCTTCTTGCCATCGAGCAGGTTCTGGTCGACTTCATCGAGTTGCAACGTGAGAGCTGCCTTGAAGATACACATCCAGATCAGAATCTGTATCGAGCCCTTGGAGACACCGATGCGAGCCAACAATGCCTCACACCTACAAATTCACACAGCCACATTCATTATAGTTAGTCCACGGTCACACTCACGTACTTACGTACTAACTCACAGACTAACTGATGAAATCATGGATATACATACACTGGAGAATTCATCCAAACCAAATAGACTGGAATCAAACCAATCAAACAATCATAGATGGCTTGATCACCGAGTGATACAGCGAGCCGAAGCTCATACACCTTCCAGTACAACGCCTCGGTGATGAAACCAAGCTTGTGAAACAAGAAGCCCGCCATACGGCGACACCGAATGATCGAGTGAATGTCGCGTGCAAAGTTGTCGAGCGGCTCGATCTGCCGCATGCACATCATGAAGGCACCGGCAGCGCCGTGGATGCGACCGGCCTGGAGGTACACGTCGGCCAGGTCCTCGAGCACCGTGCCAAGACGTCGACTGTACGCTGGTTGCAAGTACCAACGCTGCAACACGCGCCATCCGACGCGCAGCACGTCCTCAAACAGGTTGGCGCCCTCTTGCACCGCGCCGCTGTTGAACACCGCGGCCGCACGCTGCAGCGGCTCCGAGATGGCCGAAATGACCGCGTGCTCGAGCGACAACTGCAGCGCCTGCGAGTATCGGTGCGATGGCTCGAGGTCCTTGCGCGTAAAGTACTCGGCCGTTTGCGAGTGCACGAGCTCGGCCACACGATCGGGCCACAGGAACTGCGTCAGTACCTCGCGGGCGCTGATCGAGCGCATCTCGAACGAGTTTGATAGCACCGCACGATCGTATGCCGCAAGTGCCGTGCGCAGTAGTCGTCGACACTCAGTGGTGGCAGTGAGTTGTCGCACGACGGCGCCCGTGTCGACCGACGACAGCTGCACGACTTTGGCCGTGTTGAGCTCCTCGACGTTGATGCCCGAGAGCCGTATGGCTGTCGCCTTGTACTGGTCGGCCTTGAGCCGAAACACCGAGCTGTACGAGCGCAATCCGATGCCAACCACCACGTGGTGTGCTTCGCACTTGGTGATCACTGGCGCCTGTCGGTACGCAAGAAGCTCGAGCATATCCGGCACGTGCAACTCGCCGTCATCGTCGCGCTGGAGCACCAGGCTCGGAAAGCACTGCGCAAACAGCTCGACGTCCAGTCGAATGTCGGCCAACTCGCACACGCGGTACAGATACAGCGCATAACTCGCTCGGAGCTCGCGTGCCGAGCCGATCCTCTGCACCGAGCCATCGGCCTTGCTCTGCACCGAGCTAAACGTAGTGCCAATCTCGCGCATCACACCGCGCTCCAGGAACGCGCTATCGTCGCTGAGGATCAACCGCACGACGCTACACGCCGTGCGTGAGAGCCGTTCGACCAACGAGCTCGTATCACCGGCCGAGGCCTTGCACGCTTGTTGGATCTCACGTCGAAAGAGATTCTTGGTGGCTCGTGCAAGCATCTCGATCGACACAAGCGCGATCGCCGCATCGGTCGCCGTCGCACTCTCGGGATCGTTCGTGCTGCTGTTGGCTTGATCGTCACACGCCTTGCAATGCTGCAGCGCCGCTCGAACATGTGCCAGGTGCCGCAAGTTGACACCGTGCTGGTGCACAAGCTCCACTAGTCGCCACATGCCATACACGCCAATGGCCTTGACGTGCTTGCGAATCTCGAGCGCCAACTGTGGAATCTTGCTCTCGAACATGCTTTGAGTCGCACTTCGAACCCGCTCCTTGTCCGTGGGCTCGGAGCTGCAGCGCAAGAATGAGTCCGAATTCAATGGCTCGCTCCAAGACATGACGAGTTCTGGGCGCAATAATCGATACAATAACTCGCCAGGGCTAGACAGACAAATCGCGAGAGAGCACGCGAAACGAACGAGTGAGCGACATTCAGGTCAAGGGTGTCAGCCAGCGAGATCATGTGAACGTAACGTACATCTTGCCAGTAGGATACTCGGGCGGCATCAAACGAGCATAATCCACGACGTAGAACCGACCATCAGAGCCCAAGTGGCCCTCGATATCGAACGGTCCAGCAATCATGACTCCGTCGGAATGCAAGGGCTCGACGCGATGCTCCTTGAGGTTGAACGTACGCGCCAGCTCTCCCCACAAGGTCGAGAACTCGGGCGACACGTTGTTGATCGTCGTGCAGCCGTCCGAGCTGCCATAGATCAGAGTCGGGCCTTGAATCGGTAGTGATGCCAGAGCCGTGACGCGATAACCCAAGTAGTCTACCACTGTCATCAATGGCGCACTCATGTTGAGGTTCGTCATGGCGTAGGTCGATGAGAACACTAGCTGTGCGCCAAGGAACTCATGCGCCGCTGCCTACTCGTGTTCCAGTGAATCGATTCGATTAGCTCGGTTCATGCGCGCCAGCTCTTCATCTCTTCATCTCTCCATCGGAGGTGAAAGTGTGACAACGTCAACGAACCTTGGCAGCATAGCGATCTCCACCATAAAGACTCATGTTATCGGTTGCAAACTTGAAGAAGATGTCGGCATTCGAGTACTTGGTTCCACCCGCAATGCCACCGACCTTCAACGGCTTGATGGTACGCTGCTCGTCAGGTAGTTCGTGTTGTTGTACAATGATCTTGACTGATTGTGCCGCAACCATCGTGACTGCCCACATCGACCATCATCATGCCATCAGTGAGAAGAAGCGCGTGTAATACGGTACGCTCAGTACTTGGTACTCTACGTACAGTCGTACACGAGCTCGCCTAGCAGGTTGCCACGCACATCGGCTTGCTCGGAACTCGATAGAATCAAAGCGAGCGCCGTCATCCACGGACCAGCGGTCGCGTTCGCGGTGTGATCCGACATGTGCAACGCTCGTGAGAGTACCGTGTGCATCAAGCCCTTCGATTGCGCCTCGCGATACAGATCCATCCAGCGAGCGGGCACCGTCGGTAGCGTCGGTGTGTCACTTGGTGACACGATCTCGCGCAGCTTCTCGAGCTTGTGTTGTGGCGACAAGGTCGTGAACAGCTGCTCCCACAAGAGCGGCAGCTGCAACTCGTCGGCCGTCGAATCGGGCGCAAGGATGGCGGCGAGCTTGGGACGCAGCTCGTTCGACAGCGTCTTGAACAGCTTCTCCTGCGCTCGCACGGTCGCGAGACCGTTGGCAGCCCACGTATCGGCATTCCACACCTTGTGCGTCAGCGAGCCTGGATCGATGGTAACGAGTTCTCCTGATTGCGTCGTGCTGGGCTCGTTCGTCTCCGCCGCCGCCGCCGTCGTGGCGGTGGTATCGTCTGCCGTGGCTCGATTGTCGCCGTGAGAGACCACATCGTTCGATTCGGGTTTCGGTTTGATGGCAGTGAGCGAAGTGGCATACGCGGCCGAGTGCGTGGCCTTGTCGAGCAACTCGACGTCGGTGTAGGCATTGTCAGCCTCGACCACCGCACCGAACTCAGCCTCCGAGTACACGGGCGCCGTCACGAATCCCGAGTACGCCGAGCTGGCGGCATTGGACGACGAAGAGGACGACGAATCGGCACTCAACGATGTGGCGTACGCGTTGGAGGGTGCCTCCTCACGAAGGTTGGTGGCGTAGACTGACGTCGGCGCATCTGCTACTGGAGCTGAAGCAGCAGTCGTGGCGGCAGCAGTCGATGGCGTTGGCGTTGCCGCAGCAGCAGTCGGTTCGGTCGCCAAGCCCGTGGCATACACATTGGCTGGCGCATTAGTGGCGGCCTCGTTCGGCTTGTCGTCGGTGGTGGCGCTTGGGGCTTCTGTCGGCGAGCTTGTGGTGGTAGCACCGACGGCGGTGGCATTGGGGTTGTCGCTCTCGCCCGAGCTCTTGATGTAGCTCGTGTTGAGCGACACTCGCGGCGACGTCGACTCCGAGTCCGAGTCGTCGTCGTCGTCGGAATCAGACACCGACTGGATGACTGACGTGGGTGACCGCGGTGACGTGGTCGAGGGCTTCTCTCCAGAGTCGCTCGTGTTGGTCGTGGGCTCTTTAGCAGCGGCAGAACTGGTAGCGGTGCCATCGTCGGGTGCTGCTGTCGTCGTCGTCGAGCTCGAGGTCTCGTTCGATGGCACCGCTTGTTGCTGCGCATCGCTGCTGGTGCTGTCATCCTTGTGCTCACTCGCATTACCAATACGAGCTGCTTCAAGACGCGCTGCCCATGTCGCTGCCACGTCGGCCGATGCGGCACGAAGCTTGTAGATACGCTTAGGCGTCTCGAGTCGAAGACCGACGCCATCAGCCGAGATGCTCGTGACTGCGCGAGCCTTCGTGTGAGTTTGAATGCCGCCGCCGACTCAACGACAGCCATAGCACGAATCATACCTTGAGTAAGATCGATCGAGCCACGTTGTGTGTCGTTCTGATAGTATGCAAAGCTCGTGCCATTGAGTACGAAGCGCCGAGTGCGGTACGGCGTCATGAGGCCCTTGACGCCCTTCTTCTTGAGCACCACCTCCAGGTCCGCCATCGTACGCGAGAGCGAGAGAACACAAGTCTACCAACTCACCACATACACAAGGGGCTGTGTGTGTGTGCCTCTCTAGCTCTGGCTTGCTCACAAGAGCAAGAGCAAGGAGAAGGACTCGACAGATGAATGAGAGAGAGAGAGAGAGAGAGCTTGGGAGCGAGAGGCGTGTGAGCAGCAGCGAGCAGAGGAACGAATGATAAGATGGAAGAGCTCAACGGCGCTCGTCATCATCGACTGACGAGCGACTAATGAATGATGAACCACTGTCCAATCTCTGCTGATATCTATTCAACAGACAGAACGATCGAATATATTGGACGTGCCAGGTTCCATACGCATTCTCACGACTCTACCGGTGTCGGGCGTGCCGTGGTACAAACGTCGCAAGCTCCGGTGCGCGGTGGATTGAGGAAGGTACACGCGGTGCACTCCCACTCGGGCGCGTCCTCTGCTTCTTGCAGCCAGAACGTGCGTCGTGCCTCGGCTGCCTCGCGCTCACGTCGCTCGGCCTCACGGAGCTTGGCTGCACGGCGCTCACGCGTGTACTTGGCGACTCGATAGCCTCCATACACTGGTAAGCCGACCGCTGCTGCCGTCACCACCACGCCGGCTGCGCCGACGGCGCCGACTGTCACCACCGGCACCGCGATGCCCAACGCCACGACGCCGGCTCCGACTGCCGTCGCCATCAAGCCATACTTGACGGGTGCGAGCGACTTTTGCAACACCTTGCGGTGGATCGAGAGCGATTCACGACTGCTCATTTGCAGTCCGGCACACGCTCCGATCGTGTAGTGCATCGGCTGCAGAGCGAGCCACGCACGAACCAATGTGTGGTTGTTTGATTGCATCAGTAAATCACTCACGCGCAAACGAATGCTACCACGAAACTCACATACATAGGTGGAGCCAAGTGGATTGACGATGCGCTCGCTGCAGCAACCAAGAGTCATTCAGATCAGCAGTGCCACTCGATTCGTTGTGACATATGTGCACACTACGTACCCACACAACCAGCAGAACTCGTAGCCACAACTACACTGTACCACGAATTGACCACGTCAATATCTAGCAACCCGGTACCGCAGCTGTGCGAAAGCGTTTGGTAGGTACCTTCATATGATTGCAGCCGCTTTCCTTTTGGACTGCATTACCGCAAGACTACACTCACGCACCCAATGAGACTTACCCACCACAACGCACCGCACCACAAATTGAAGACCTACCCCACAACGAATGTACTTGTTTCGCTTCATGTAGCGCTTGGTTTCGGCCTCCTCTCTGAGGCAGCAACAAACAACCAACCGCGATATATGCATCAGTACAGGTCATTGGGGACATTGGAGCAGAGGCCGACGATTCGTACTGACGACGTTGGCGGCGCACGCTGGCCTTCTCGTTCGAGCGAGCGGCTCGAGCAGCCTGCTTGCACGAGGAGCCTTCATGACTGTCGCCGGCGCACTGCTTGCAGAACGAGTAGGCGCACTTGGTGCACACAACCGTGTTGGAGTCGTTCGATGCGATAATGGCGGTCTCGCAGCCTGGCTTCGGACACCAGCGGCAGTTCGGCTCTAATGTACACGTACGCACATATGCACATGATGCCAGCACGCGAGAGTTACAAGAGGCCACGAACAGCGCCAAGATTGTCGCTGTCGTACCGACACGAAGTCGCGCAAGGAACGAGAACTGCTGATACTTTTGGAACGTCTCCTCTGGCAGCAGTGCTTGCATCTGAGCAACGACGAGAGTGAGGTTCATGCGCACACACACATATATGCAATCCGTCGAGTCCACAAGAGCGAGGCGACACATACATCGTGCTCAGAGATCTCGACCTCACACGAAGGATTGGGACACGGGATCGACACGACCTCGCCGAACTTGACCTTGGACTCGAGCCAACCTCGCAGACACTGGCAGGCATCGTGCCATGGTCAGCATTGGATCACGACGCCATGGAGGACATTCACCAAGATGGCGTACATCATTGCAGTAGAAGTGCCCGCAACCTTGGAGCTGGCGGCCGGCCTCCTCTTCGTCGCAGATCAAGCACTCGGCCACAAGGTCGGTGCTTGTTGAAGACACACCAGCACCAGCATCAGTGCCAGCATCAGCGCCAGCATCAGCATCAGCACCAGCAGTAGCACTACTCGTGCTGGCATCACCGCTCGGTGCACTCGCATCGGATTCCCATTCGTAGCCATCGAGACTACCAGCAAGTTCCGCCAATTGAGAGACGGTCAAGAAGTCTCGATAGCGAGCCGGTGCCGATGCTCGAAGGTCTCCGACGGCCGCCACGACGTCGCCGAGGCTCTGCTCGAGCTCGGTCGAGATCGGTGCTCGAGGCAGCTCTCGACCCTCCACGTCATCCGATGAACCGCCATCATCATCACTCGAGCCGGCACTCTCGGACTCGGTCGGGGTCGTCGTTGGTGCCAAGGCCAAGCCGTATTGTTGGTTGTAGACGTCGATCGTGGCCGAGATGCGATCATGCAGCGCCAACAGATGACGCAGCACTCGAGGATTGTCGATGTAGGTCGAGATCATGAGCTGCAGCTTGCTCTGTCGATGCCATGCAATCGATCAGACTCCAGACTCAAGCGCTCGTGCTCTCGATCTCATCGTGCAATGCGATGCAAGGAAGCCTGGCCCGCAGGCCGTGGCTGCGTGGCACAGCGTGGCGCGCACCTGCAGGTCCGAGAAGCCGCCGACGTAGACCTGCAATCGCGCCTCCTGCGACTGCGTCAGCACCGAGCCGCGCAGCTTGCGCTCGGCCAGCAGCATTCCATCGTCGAGATCGGTCGTCATCATGCGCACGGAGTTGGTGAGCGACGACGAGTACTGCAGCGGGTTGCCGCCGCCATCGCTGGCTCGCACTGGCTCGGCGTCGTCGTCGAACGGCTTGACTCCCGGAGGCAGCGGCACGTAGACCGATGGCTCCGCGAGCGTGGCTGCCGACGCCTCGATCGGGTACGTGCTCGGCAATGATGCCTCCCAACCATCATCATCGTCATCGTCATCGATATCGCCTCGACCGTGGTAGTATCCAGCGTGAGCGAGCGATGGAGCCGAGCTCCATTCATGATGCTGATGCTCGATGGTCGTCGAGCTCGAGCTCGGCGCATCATCATGCGACGACCAGCTGCCGGTCGTCGTCGAGCCGCTATCTCCACCATACGTCGTACCAGAGTCACTGGTGGTAGTATCGGTGCTGTAGTCATCCATTGGTACTCAAGTGGATGGATGCTTGGTTTGTTGAGTGAGTGTGAGAGAGAGCGACAACAAGCAACTGATCGAAGGAATGTCGCTCCCACTCTCCTGATATCACTCTCTCATATCTCAATCTATCACTCAATCTACCAATCTAACAATCGATCGATCTATCGATTCAATGTAACATGTAAAGCAAGTATGCTTGAAACCTCATCTCACGCAACCCTAACCCAATAGATAGAAGACTCTTGAGTTTGATGATTCATATATGTTTGTTTAGGGCGTACGAATGCACACCCCCAATGCTTGTGTACACGAGCTCAGTGCTTCCAGACTGGCGGGCGATTCTCGAGGTACGCTCGCACACCTTCACCGAGGTACGCATCGCCAAAGTACTGTGCGTACGAATTGCCCGATTGCTATACTCGCATAATCACATCGAATCGAATCGAATCGAATCGAATCAATCAATCAATCAATCAATCAATCAATCAATCAATCAATCAATCAAACAATCAATCAATCAATCAATCAATCGATCGATCAATCAATCAATCGATCAATCAATCAATCAAATCGATCAATCAATCGATC
>Ga0209915_1004539_pt1 | contig 10016 bp, 12 predicted proteins | sample ThiBiot_750_plan_FD_183952 | JGI IMG/M metagenome (GOLD analysis project Ga0209915, IMG submission 183952) | Wastewater bioreactor microbial communities from Cape Town, South Africa - Thiocy_cont_750_plan (SPAdes) | ecosystem: Engineered > Bioreactor > Thiocyanate-remediating > Anaerobic-Aerobic...
GCTGACCGGCACGCAGAGTTTCGGACCATCCTACACGCAGAACATCGCGCTGCTGGCCGTGAAGCTGGCGATGTAGCCGCCCCCGCGCAGGATCGCCGCCGATGCGCCGGTGCCGCATCGCCGTCATCGGCCTGGGCAAGATTGCGCTCGACCAGCATCCGCCCGCAATCTCGGCGAGCGAGCGGTTCGGGCTCGCGGCCGTCGCGAGCCAAGCCGCCCTCGCTGCCGAGGCCGGCCGGTGCGGACGGGTGCGGATGACCACGTGGCATCCGCAGTCCAACATCGTGGTCGATGGGGCGCGCGTCGGCGCCGCCGGCCGCCTCGTTCACCAGCACCGGCGCGCAGGCGTTCAGCGGCGCCAGCCGCCGCCACCGCCGCCAGGTGGCGCCGGGGTGGCGCCACGCCACCCGACGCCGGCCGGGGTGCCGCCGCGCCAGCCATTGTTCCAGCCCCAGCCGCCGCCGTTCCAGGCCCAGCCGCTCCGCCAGCCCCAGGCGGGGGCGCCCCAGCCCCAGCCGCCGCCCCAGCCCCACCAGGGCGTGGCAGCGGCGTAGGCGGGGTAATACGGATATCCCCAGCCGCCGTAGTAGGCGCCGTAGGTGCCGTAGGCGTCCGGATAGGCAGCACAGCCACCCACCGCCAGCAGTGCCAGCCCGCCGAGCGCCGCACGCAATCGTGGACGAGTGCAGGAGAAGACCATTCGCCCCTCCCAGGAAGCGCAATGTCTCCTGGAGATAGGCGTGCATCGTGGCAACGCCATGACGCGCTGGCTAATCCTGTGTGAGCCGACGCGCCAGCGAGCACACCTCGATCGGGTGATACGGCTTGGCGACGAACGCCGCGCCGGGGGCGCTCGCCATGGCAGGCGCGCTGTCGGGACGCCCTGACATGAAGATCACCGGCAACTGCGGCGCCACCTGCCGTGCCGCGTGCGCGAGCTCCGCGCCACTCAATCCGTCCGCGAGATGCAGGTCGGTCAGCAGCAGCGCCAGGTCCGGATGCGCCCGCAACAGCGCCAGCGCCTCGGCGCTATTCTCTGCCTCGATCACGTCGAACCCCTCGTCCGCCAGGGCCTCGGCCAAGGTCAGCCGGATCAGGAACTCGTCCTCGACGAGCAGCACGCTGGGGCGGCGCATGACCTTCTGGGCAATATGCGGGGCGCAGTGGGCAGACAATGAACGTCTTCGTGTAACCGCTCGCAACCCTGGCGCAACGACAGCGGCACCTCCGTGGCGGCGCAGGGCATCCTCGGCTAGACCGGCCGGCCAACCTGGAGCGAGCGGACGCACGTGAGCGGGCCCGAGGGCGGCAGCCTGACCGATCCGGCCCGGCCGGGCACCAAGGCCCGGCCGCGGTCGCGCCTGCGCAGGCTGCTCGGCACGTTGCGCGACGCGGCGCTGCTGCCGCTCGCGCTGCTGATTGTCGTCGCCGAGGATGTCCTGTGGCGGGGCCTGCGGGCGTTGCTCGACCGGCTCTCGCGCCTTGCCGCGGTACAGGCGGTGCGGGGCCAGCTTGCCCGCCTGCCGGGCTGGGCGGCGCTGCCCCTGTTCCTGATCCCCGAGGCGGCCGGGCGCGCGGGGGAGGTCTGGGCCGCGGTCCTGCTCGTCCATCGCCACACGGCCGCGGCGGCGCTCGTCTACCTCTTCGTCCGCGTGCTGGCGGCGATGATCGCGGTGTTCATCTGGCATGCCTGCCAGCCGGCGCTGATGCGCCTCGCCTGGTTTGCGCGCCTGGTCACGCTCACGCTCTGGGTGCGCGACTGGGCGCTGGCCCGCACCGCACCCCTGCGCGCCGGGGCGCGCCGGCTGCTGCGGCGCATCGTGCGGGGCCGCGATGGCGGACTGGGCGCGCGGGTGGGGCGGCTGCGGGCAAGGCTGGCGCGCCGGATCGGCCGGCGCCGCAACGCCGGCACCTGGAAATCCCCCGGAGCACGGCTATGATCCGCCTCTGGAACGCCGTCAGAACCCGAGGAACCGCCATGCGCATGCTCGCCTGCACGATGGTGCTGCTGCTCACCGCCGCCCCGGCGGGTGCGGCGCAGTTCAAACTCCAGAGCGCCGACGTGAAGCCGGGCGGGACGGTGGCCGAGAAGTTCGTCTTCAACGGCTTCGGCTGCAGCGGCCAGAACATCTCGCCGGCCCTGTCGTGGAGCGGGGCGCCGGCGGGGACGAAGAGCTTCGTGCTGACGGTCTACGACCCCGATGCGCCGACCGGCAGCGGGTTCTGGCACTGGGTGATGTACAACATCCCCGCCTCCGTCACGAGCCTGCCGGAAGGCGCGGGTGCGCCCGGCAAGGCACCGGAAGGCGCGGTGGAGGGCTCGACCGATTTCGGCGCGCCCGGCTATGGCGGCCCCTGCCCGCCCAAGGGCGACAAGGCGCACCGCTACATCTTCACCCTCTACGCGGTGAAGACCGACAAGCTGGAGGTGCCGCCCAATCCGACCCCCGCGGTGGTCGGCTTCGTCACGCATTTCGCGACCATCGGCAAGGCGAGCTTCACGGCGCACTACGGCCGCTGAGCGGTTCCGGCCCGCACGCGCCAGCGCGTGCGGGCGGCTAGCGAACGGTCGCCACCACGGCGTCGCAGTTGTGGCGGCCGGCCAGCAGGCAGTCCTCGACGAGGCTCTTCGCCGCCAGCTCGCGCACCAGGAACAGACCGATCACGACCAGCAACAGCGTGATGGCGAGGCCGGCGAGGCTCGCCGTCTGCCGATCCGCATCGGCCTGTTCGTCCTGGGGAAATAGCCGCCGAACGATGCGAGGCATCGGGATCACCGCGTGCGTGCGGGACTAGCGCATACATTCCGGCCATGTGCAAGGCGATCGCGGGCCGGGCCGGCGGCTACGCCTGCAGGAAGCCCTCCACCGCCGCCACGAACCCGTCCGCGTTGTCGGCATGCAGCCAGTGGCCGGCGCTCTTCAGGCTTGCGAAGCGCGCCCGCGGAAACAGGGCGCGGATCGCCGGGCGATGCTCCGGGCGCACGTAGTCCGAGCGGGCGCCGGCGAGAAACAGCGTCGGCCCCGCATAGGTCGCGCCGGCCGGCGCCGCCCATCCGAGGATTTCGGGCAGGCTCGCGCCAATCCCGGCAAGATTGATCCGCCAGCGCGGTGCCGCGCCCGGCTGCAGGCTCTGCAGCAGGAACGCCCGCACCGCCGCATCCGGCACCGCCGCCGCGAGTGCCGCCTCGGCGGCCGCGCGGGTGAGGCCGGGCGTGAGCGGCAGCGCCGCCATGGCCGCAAGATACCGCTCGTATTGCGCGCCATGCCCGCCGTACACGACCGGCGCGATGTCGCCCACCAGCAGCCGGGGGACCGCATCCGGCGCCTGCAGCGCCGCCGTCATCGCCACCTTGCCCCCCAGCGAATGCCCGACCAGCGCGCAGGGCAGCGCGTCGTGGGCACGCAGCGTCGCGCGCACGTCCTCCGCCATCTCGGCGAGCGTCATCGTCGGCGCGTGCGGGCTCATTCCGTGGTTGCGCAGGTCGAGCGCGAGCGTGCGGAACCGCTCGCCGAGCCGGCGCTGCACGGTCGCGAAGTTCACCGCCTGGCCGAACAACCCGTGCAGCAGCGCGACCGGCGGGCCGGCACCGCGCTCCACCGCGTGCAGGATCACGAAGCGACGTTCAGCATGATCTTGCCGATATGCGCCCCGCTCTCCATCAGCGCATGCGCCGCCGCCGCCTCGGCGAGCGGGAACGTGGCGTGGATCACCGGCGCGCACCGCCCCGCATTCAGCAGCGGCCACACCTTCTCCCGCAGTGCCGCCGCGATCGCGCCCTTCTGCGCCGTGCTGCGCGGGCGCAGGGTCGAGCCGGTGATGGTGAGGCGGCGCGTCATCACCGGCATCAGGTCGAACCCCTCGAGCTTCGATCCATGCAGGAAGGCGATCTGCACCAGCCGCCCGTCGATCGCGAGCGCACGCAGGTTGCGGGGGAAATAGGGCGCGCCGATCATGTCGAGCACGACGTCCACGCCGCGCCGGTCGGTAAGCCGCATGATCTCGTCGAGGAAATCCGCCTCGCGGTAGTTGATCGCCGCCGCGGCGCCGAGCCGCCGGCATGCCTCGACCTTCGCCGCCGTCCCCGCCGTGGCATACACGGTCGCGCCGAACGCGGTGCCGAGCTGGATCGCCGTGACGCCGATGCCGGAGCTTCCGCCATGCACGAGCAGGGTCTCGCCGGCGCTCAGGCGGCCGAGCATGAAGACGTTGGCCCAGACCGTGAAATACGTCTCCGGCAGCGCCGCCGCTCGCACCGCGTCGCAGCCGTCCGGCCACGGCAGGCACTGCGCCTCGGGCGCCACGCAATACGCGGCATAGCCACCGCCATTGACGAGCGCACACACCCGCGCGCCCGGGCGCAGGGACCGCACCTCGGCCCCGGCGGCGACCACCTCGCCCGCAACCTCCAGGCCGAGGATCGGGCTCGCGCCCGGCGGCGGCGGATAGCGGCCCTCACGCTGGACGATGTCGGGGCGGTTCACGCCCGCCGCGGCCACGCGGATCAGCACCTCGTCGGCGCGCGGGCTGGGCGGCGGGCCTTGCGTGGCGCGCAGCACCTCGGGGCCGCCGGGGTGCTCGGCGGCAATGAACGTCATCGTCTCGGGCAGGGTCATTGCGTTACCACAAACCGGGTTGCGCCCGGAGCGAGCGCGCCCGATGCTTATCACAACGGACGGATCGGAGGGATGCAGGTGCCGGCCACCCGCCGCACGGTGCTTGGCGCCGGGTTGGCCGCGATCGCCGCGCCTGCGATGGCGGCAACGCCCACCGCTCCGTCGCCGCCGGCGACGTTCGGCATCGGTGCGCTGTTCCCGTTCTCGGGCCCGCTCTCGCAGCTCGGCGACGAGAGCTTTCGCGGCCTCGACCTTGCGGTGGATGAGCGCAACGCCGCGGGCGGGCTGCTGGGGCGGCAGATCGCGCTGCTGCGCGGCGATGCCGCCGACCAGCCTCAGGCGACCGCCGAGGCCAAGCGCCTGACGGAAAAAAGCGGCGCCCGCACGATGTTCGGCAGCTACGCCTCGGCGGTGTCCTTCGCCGCCTCGGTGGTCACCGAACTCGCCGGCGTGCCGTTCTTCGAGCTCGACGCGCTCGCCGACGCGATCACCGAGCGCGGCCTGAAGCTGCTGTTCCGCAGCGGGCCGCTGGCGAGCGCCACGGGCGTGCTTGCGGTCGATACCGTCGCCGACCTGCTGGCGCCGCACTGGCAGAGCGAACCGGCCAAGCTCAGCGTCGCGATCCTGCACGAGGACGGGATTGCCGGCACCGCGCTGGCAAACGCCCAGGAAACCCGCTGTCGGGAACGCGGCTTCGTGCATGCCGAGCGGATCGCCTACGGCATCGGCATCCTCGACTTCGCCCCGACCGTGGAGCGGCTGCGCGCCAACAACGTCGACGTCGTGCTGCACGCGGCGCAGATCAACGACGTGTTGCTGTTCCACCGCGCAATGCAGCAGGCCGGCTGGCGGCCGCGCATGGTCATCGGCGCCAACGGCGGCTATTCGCTGAACGACACCGCACAGATGCTGGGGGCCGCCTTTCAGGGCGTCATGAGCGTGGGCGTGACGCCGTACCGCGTGTCCGACGTGGTGGCCCCGGGCGTCGGCGAGCTCGCCGCCGCCTACCAGCGCAAGTATGGCGCGCCGCCGCGTTCCGGCCACTCGCTGGTCGCGTTTGCGGGTGCGCGGATCTTCTTCGACATCATCCAGCGCGCGGGCGGCCTGGAGCGGGACAAGCTGCGCGCCGCGGTGCTGGCGACGGATATTCCGCCGGGCGCGACGGTGGGCGGGTTCGGCGCCAAGTTCGACGAACGCGGCCAGAACATGCGGGCGATGCCGTATCTCGCCCAATGGCAGGGTGGCGCACTGGTGACGGTGGCGCCGATGGAGGCGGCCGTGGCGCAGGCGGTGCCGGTGCTCGGCGGCTGAGGCGGCGGCGACCACGGCCACGCCGAAGTGATGGGCCGTCCGATTGATCGGCGCAGAATTCCTGGCGAGATGAACAGACGAAGCCGCCGATTCGTGGCGGCGCAGCCGGCCTTTTCCTGATCCCCGGAAATATCCGGGGCAGTTGCAGCCGCGCAATCCTTGCGATCCGTGACGCTGCCGGCCAGAGGAGAAATCGCCATGTGGGGCGGAATCGTCGGTCTTATCATCCAGCTCATCAGCGGTGCAGTCGGCGGCAACATTGCCGGTGCACTGCTGAAGCAGTTCAATCTGGGCACGATCGGCAACACCATCGCCGGCCTGATCGGCGGCGCCGGCCTGGCGCAGATCGTGGGCGCGTTCGTCACCGGCGGCGAGATGCCCGCGGCGGGCGCGCCGGACGCGGCGGCCGGCGGCCTCGATATCGGCGCCATCATCAGCCAGATCATCGCGGGCGGCGCCGGCGGCGGCGTGCTGATGGTGATCGTGGGTGCGATCCGTCAGGCGCTGATGGGTCCGCGCACGACGAGCTGACCGCGCCTCAGCCGGCCGGGCTCGCCAGCAGCCGCGCGTAGAGCTCGGGGTCGGTGGCGCCCTCGGTGCCGAACAGCAGCACGCGGCTCGCCGGGCCGAGCCCGAGTGCCTCCCGCGCGGCCGGATCGCCGGCGGCAAGCAGCACGGCCGCGAGCCCCGCGACGCCGGATTCGCCGATCGTGAGCCCATGGGCGGCGAGAAGTTGCAGCGCACCGACCGCCGCGGCGTCGGGGATCGCCATGAACGCCGCGGCACCTCGGTCCAGCTCCCGCCACGCCAGCGGGCTCGGCTCGCCGCACACGAGCCCGGCCATGACGCTGTCGAGATTGCCCACGACCGCGGTGGGCTCGCCGAGCTCGGCGCTGGCCAGGAGGCACGCCGCCTGCTCCGGCTCGACGGCCACGAGGGCCGGCGGCGGGTCGAGGCGGGTGCGCAGGTGCAGGCCAACCGCCGCAACCACCGCGCCCACGCCGCCCTGGACGAAGGCATGGGTCGGCGGCGCGCCTTCCCACTGGTCGAGCGCCTCCGCGACCATCACCCGGTAGCCCTGCATGACGTTGGCCGGCACCTCGCTGTAGCCGGGCCAGGCGGTGTCGGAGACCACGAACCATCCCTCGGCCGCCGCGACCCGCGCCGCCTCCCGCACCGCGTCGTCGTAGGTGCCCTGCACCCGCCGCACCTCCGCGCCGTAGCGGGCGATGGCGGCGGCCCGCCCCTCGCTCACCGCGGCGTGGATGAAGATCACGGACCGGCAGTGGAACCGTTGGGCGCCCCAGGCGACCGCGCGGCCGTGGTTGCCGTCGGTCGCCGTGGTCACGGTGACCGTGCGGGTGGCATCGGCAAAGCGCCCGGCGGCCAGCTCGGCGGAGGTCGCGGCAACCCCTCGCTTCGCCAGCCCGGCGATCAGCAGCCGCGCGACCGCATAGGCGCCGCCGAGCGCCTTGAAGCTGCCCAGGCCGAAGCGGCCGGACTCGTCCTTCATGCGCACCACGCCGAGCCCCGTCGGCTCCGCCACCCAGGGCAGATCGACGAGCGGGGTCGGCGCATAGCCGGGCCAGGACGTGATCTCGCGCTGGGCTTCGGCGAACCCCGCCTCGCTCAGCACATCCTCCGCCGGGCGGCCCGCACGCGGGTTGGCGAAGAGCTGGAACGCCAGCGGCGGCAGCATGCTCATTCCTCGGCCGCCAGCCGCGCCGCCTCGTCCTCGGCGATCAGCGCGTCGATGAATTCGTCAAGTTCCCCGGCCATGACCCGTTCGATCTTGTACAGCGTGAGGTTGATGCGGTGGTCGGTCACGCGGCCCTGCGGGAAGTTGTAGGTGCGGATGCGCTCGCTGCGGTCGCCGGTGCCGACCTGCGCGCGCCGGTCCGCCGAGCGTGCCGCCTGCGCCTCGCCGCGCTTGCGCTCATAGAGGCGCGCCCGCAGGATCTTCATCGCCTTCGCGCGGTTCTTGTGCTGGCTTTTCTCCTCCTGCATGGCGACCACGATGCCGGTGGGAAGATGCGTGATGCGCACCGCGCTCTCGGTCTTGTTCACATGCTGCCCGCCGGCGCCGGACGCGCGATAGACGTCGATGCGCAGCTCGCCTTCGTCGATCGCGACATCCACCTCCTCCGCCTCCGGCAGCACCGCGACGGTGACGGTGGAGGTGTGGATGCGGCCCTGGCTCTCGGTCTCCGGCACGCGCTGCACCCGGTGCACGCCGGATTCGTATTTCAACCGCGCGAACACGCCGCGCCCGGTGATCTCCGCGATCGCGCCTTTCACGCCGCCGAGCTCGGTGGTGTCGTACTCCAGCGCCTCCCAGCGCCAGCCGCGCAGGGCGGCGTATTTCTGATACGCCTCGAACAGTTCGGCCGCGAACAGCCCCGCCTCGTCGCCACCGGCGGCGGGGCGGATTTCCAGGATCGCGGCACGCTCATCCGCCTCGTCGCGCGGCAGCAGCGCGAGCCGGATCGCGCGTTCCAGCGCCGGGATGCGGACCTTCAGCGCATCGAGCTCGTCGGCGGCGAGCGTGTGCAGCTCTGGATCGGCAAGCATCGCCTCCGCGTCCTCGGCGCTCCGCTCCGCCACGCGCAGCTCGTCGATGCGCGCCACGACAGGCTCGAGTGATGCGAGTTCCTTCGAGGCGCGCACGTAGGATTCGCCGCTCACGCCCTCCGCGAGCGCGGCGCGCAGCTCCTCGGCGCGCGCGACGATGCGGTCAAGCTTCTCGGCGATACTCATGGCGCATGCGGGCAAGAACCTCGTCGCGCGGAAGATCGTGCTGCGCGCCGCTGTCCAGGTCTTTGAGTTGCACGATGCCGGCCGCCTCGGCCGGGACGAACACGGCAAACCGCGCGCCGATGCGGTTGGCGCGCTCCATGCGCCGGCGCAGGTTGCCGCGATAGGCCATCTCCGCCGGCACGTCGTGCTGACGCAGTTGCTGCGTGAGCCGGATCGCATCGGCCTCGGCCGCCTCGCTCACCGGCAGCACCGCAACCGGGCGCACCGATGCCGGCGCCGCGCCGAGCAGCATGGCGAGCCGCTCCACGCCGGCCGCCCAGCCGACCGCCGGGGTCGGCGGCCCGCCCATCTCCTCCACCAGCCCGTCATAGCGCCCGCCCGCCATCACCGTGCCCTGCGCGCCGAGCGCCGTGGTCACGAACTCGAACGCGGTGTGGCTGTAGTAGTCGAGGCCGCGGACGATGCGCGGGTTCTCGCGGAATGGCACGCCGAAATGCGCGAGATGCGCCTTCACGCCGTCGTAGAAGGCGCGCGCTGCCTCGGTCAGATGCGCGCCGATCGTGGGCGCGGCGGCGACGGCCGGTGCGTCGCGCGCCTCCTTGCTGTCGAGAATCCGCAGCGGGTTGCGCTCCAGCCGCGCCACGCTGTCCTCGCTCAAGGCGTCGCGATGCGCGGCGAAGTGATCCACCAGGGCGGCGCGATATGCATCGCGGCTCTCCCGGTCGCCGAGCGTGTTCAGCTCAAGCACGACGTCGTCCGTGTCGAAGCCGAGCGCGCGCAGGATATGCCAGCCGAGCGCGATCACCTCGGCATCCGCGAGCGGCTCGGCGGCGCCGATCAGCTCCGCGCCGATCTGGTGGAACTGCCGGTAGCGACCCTTCTGTGGCCGCTCATACCGGAACATCGGGCCGGCATAGAACACCTTCTGCGGCAGCGTCTGCGTCAGCCCGTTGCTCACCAGCGCGCGGCAGATCCCTGCCGTGTTCTCCGGCCGCAGCGTCACGCTCTCGCCGCCGCGATCGGCGAAGGTGTACATCTCCTTCGTCACCACGTCGGACGTGTCGCCGAGGCTGCGGCTGAACACGCGCGTATCCTCGAAGACCGGCGTTGCCCACTCGACGAATCCGTAGGTCGCGGCGATGCGCCGCGACGCGTCGACGACGTGCCGGTGGCGCCGGAACTCCTCGCCGATCAGGTCATGCGTGCCGCGCGCCGGCTGCAGAGGGGTCACGTCAGGCCTTCATCGCCGAAGGCGGCCCTGGTGCGACGACTTCTTCCACCTCGCGGACGATGTCGTTCGCATCCGCACTCATCGATAGGCCTCCCAACACG
>Ga0209915_1004542_pt1 | contig 10009 bp, 10 predicted proteins | sample ThiBiot_750_plan_FD_183952 | JGI IMG/M metagenome (GOLD analysis project Ga0209915, IMG submission 183952) | Wastewater bioreactor microbial communities from Cape Town, South Africa - Thiocy_cont_750_plan (SPAdes) | ecosystem: Engineered > Bioreactor > Thiocyanate-remediating > Anaerobic-Aerobic...
AATTGAATTCGATTATTCCATTCATCTGCAACATATAAATCTAAATTGATATCAACGAATATTCCACCAGGAAAACAAAGTCTATCCGATTCAGGTCCATAAACACCTGTTCCAGCCACAACGGCTGTTCTGCCATTTAACCATTTTCTATTAACTCTATGCTTATCAAACATTGAACAATATAAACTTTCATAAATATCAATGAAAATAGCGTAACATGTTGATGTAACATTCATCATAGCTGATGTCCATGTTTCATTTCCAGCTATCCATTTATCAATTCGACCATTGTCAATATAGATATCACCATTGTTTGTCACAAATATGGATGAGGGATTTGATAAAGTAGTCGAAATCTTTTTTGATGGTTTCCCACTATTACTATTGTACCAAACAAGAATTTCACCGGTTTTTTGATTCGGTATGTAAATTGAATTGTTTGAATTAATAAATATGAGAGTTTCATTAGCAAAAGTAGTTGCATTTGAATTCCAAGTTGCGTTTGGACGAAATCTTGGTTGATTGAATGAAACTTCTACAGCTATTAAGATACCAATGATATTATTAAATAGAAGAAAATCTATCCAAACTCGACTAAACATTTTAAATGAATTTATTGACTGAAAAGTTTTTTTGTTTTATTTGAGTGCTGATTTCAACCTACATGATGTTGTTAAAACAAAAAAAAACAATTTGCTTTGTTAATACTGATATAAATCACGTTTATTTGTCATCAAGTAATGTTTTTTTTCTAAATATTTTGAATAAGCAGTTATGAGACTAAGTAACTATTTTCTTTTATTAGTCAATACAGTTTTAGTGTAAACTTCGATTTTCTAACAAAAGCAGCCATTTTTCATTATATTCTTGATTATGTCGGCAATGATCTTCCCATTCTTTGATCATCTTTTTATCCAGACGGCCTCCATCAGGTCGTTCTTTAAAACCATGTTTACCTTTTTTGCATCCACCAGTTCCAGTACCTACTGTTACTGTTGCATCACAGCATATCCATTTGAATTTCGTTTTTTCTCGGTCAATATTCTCGCGTACATTTGAATTTTGCATGGCATCGTATTCAAGTTTATTCAACTCGAATATAGCATCACTCTGTGCACAAATAGCAAGATCAGGTACTAAATTATTATAGATAAATCCATCGTGATGAATACAATTACCTTTGAAGAAAAACATGAATTACAAATATTATGTTCGATAGAGTGTTTTTGGTAATTTGACTTACCCATTTTATTTTCATTTTCAATGTAAAAATCTTTACATTTAACACATTTGAGTAGATCTTTGGCTTTACTTTGTTCTAATTCGTATTCTTTTTCTTCAATTCGTGTTCGTGCGAACTTAACATTAGTCGAAAATTGTCGCAGAAGAAACAAATCTTGAATAACAACAACGGCCCATTTTTCTACTGATTGTTGTTGTTCATCATTATCCTCATCTTTTTCTTGTTCAACAACAGCTTCTCGAAATCGTGCACAAACATACGTATATACACTTTGATTGACGATGGATGAGCTCATCGATCGACCCATTGATGAATCTGATTCCGATTTATTAATACCAACTAAAGCATCGAGATCATAGATAATCATCGAACGATCATAGGCGATACATTCGTCATAACGTTCTTTAAGAGTTTCGAATACTTTTTTCTCATCAAATGCACCTTGTGCTGCGAGTAAATTGAGATCAACTAATTGCAAAAGTTGAACATTTCGATCTTTACCATAAATAGTCAATCGTTCAAGTAAACTTTGTACAGTTGTTTCATGAGATGAAAGTTTATGTTCGATTACGCTCACACGATCATTATTCTCAATAATTTCAATACGTGCACTACCATTCGGTAGATCGATAATAATTCGTCCAGTGTAAACATGTCGTAGAAGACGATTGTTAAGTATTTTCGATCCGGTCATCAAACGACGCATTAATAATCTTGGTAATGTTTCACTACCGAGAAAGATTTGATATTGTTGCGCTGTACGATCAGCAATTCTCAATGCTTTCTTATATTCGATTTGAAATGTCGGATTTTCTCGATGTACGGCCATACAATGAACTGTAATAGCTCGTGTAAATGCTCTACAAACAGAGATCATCATTTATCATAACTTTTATCAAACTAACCTGCATGCAGCACCACTAAAATTAGTTGTTGCAATAACAAGTTGATCGATTATGTCGACTTCAAGAGCCCAATCGGGTATATCTGTCAAGATTTTCGTTCGTGCTTGAGATGAAGGTCGACCAACAAAAAATTTGCCCGACATTCGACGTAGGAAAGCTTCGTCCATCATATGTAGGCGATTTGTTGCACAGAAAATCATGAGATTCGGCACATCTTTGATGCCATCGATCAACGAAAGAAGTACACTGATTTTGTCAACTTTTCCTTCACTAGAATCTTCGTCACGTTTCGGTGCAAGTGAATCAATTTCATCGATTGATAAACAACACATTGCATATGGTATACGATGACAACGAGAAGCAAGTGCAATAATAACACGTTCGGATTCGCCGACGAGAGGACGATTCAATTCACCTGCAGCCAAAGGTGGACCAACCATGGCAATGCCAAGTTTGGTACTTAGTTTACTCATAATTTCTGATTTACCTGTTCCTGAAACAAAACAAAAAACGAATTTGTACATGTAGAACAAGTTTTTAGGGCTCTACCTGGAGGACCATACATAATAAATCCACGAGCAGGTTTAACCAATCCTTTGTCAATTGGTTTATCTGGTTGGCTAAGCTCGTTTTGAATATTACTGATTTTATTCGAGTATTCATCGAGTTTTTTCTCATAGTCTGTCATGCGACTCATCCAAAGATTGAGACTATCATTCAATGACAGTAATTGTGCTTCAAATTGTTGTTGATTCTCTTCCCATTCTTGGTCGAGCCGTTGTAATTTTATTGTTTGTTCTCTAGGTGTCAAGTTTATAATAGCTTCAGATCGTTCATCGACATATGTCATATATGTTCGATCTCTCGTTTGAGTCAAATCAGTTATTTTCTCATCGACATCCCATCGATGCATGGCCGCCTCATCCAATAATTTTTTCAAACGATCGGCTTCTTGTTCATGACCTTCGAGTTGACTTTGTCGTATGAGTTTGTTTACATTCGATCGAGACGTTTTCAATTCTTGTTCTGAAATCGTTAATGGTAAGAAAAACTCTTCCATTTTAGGAAAGAGACCATCATCAGCATATCCTTCCTTTCGCATCTCAGCAAACGATAGTTTGATACAATCTTTTTCTAATTTCGGTAGAGCACCTTGAGTTTTTAATGCTCGTTCGAAACGAAGCGTGTGATACATGAACAATTTGATTAAATGAAGATTAGCTAGAAGTTCTGCACGAGATTCGTCGATTGTATCTTCTAAATAAAAGAAAAGTGTAACAATCAAATTTAATCGAAGTATACACATACCTCTTGAAAGTACTTCATTCGGTGAATTCTCCTCAAATATACGTCGTCGATCGTCGGCAACACTTTCTCGCTCTCGATCGACGGCCATTTTTAATATTCTCTTCCCATTCATTGACAGTTTTCTGATATTATCCCATTCAGTTTGCTTTAAATTCGACAAATCTGCGAATGTTCGAATATCATCATCTTTTAAGAATCCAAGCCATTTTTCAGCTTTTCCATTTCTTTCTTTTGCACATACATCTTCAACGAATTGTTCAAGAGTATCTGTACGTGGCCGATCTGGCATTCCGCATATAGTCGTACCATCAGTGTTTCGAGTGCCACTATACATGATTTGACAATGAATACGAGCATCATTGGCAAGTGTCCAACAAGATGGAAAGTTCTTTTCAATATGAGAATGAAGTTGTATTTCAAATAGATTTCGAAGATAATCGAAGGAAAATGTTCCGAATTCATCAATGCTTTGAAAAGGTTCGACCAGTCGAAGACATGCGATTTCTGATTGTTGGATTGTGCCAAGAAATTTCATTCTTTCGTGAATAAATAATGTCAGAAGAGTATCGGGATAAAGAAGAAAGATTGTATTATTCTCTAGTTCTTCTAACTGATCATTGGATGTCTCTATTCTTTGCAGAAGAAATGTTCGTAAGAAATCATTAATGTCGTTGCTTCGACGTTTGATAACAAGTACACATTTCACCTCCTGCAGGATTACTACGGGTACTTTATGGTTGACTTGCTGTTCGACAGAAGGTAACTGTTGCGCTGTAGAACTGAGACGGATTTCAATGTCCCAGTGGGCTTGTTCTTCATCTTCGCTTTGAACACTTACTGCCAAAATTTCCTCGTGATCAGTTGAATCAACTTCGATTTTCAATTGTCGGGCTGCATTGAATAATGATTCTTTGTTAATCTCATGATTATCGAAGTTAGCCACTTTTGATAGTGTTCGATAAAGATTACGAAATGTTTTAACATTGCCATCATTGATGCAAATGCCTGGTTTGAAAAATTTATCAGGCGTAGTCATTAAATTTCGATTTATTGCTCTGATATGCGATGACAAATGAATTTATGTTCTTTTATATATCCTATATCGACAAACAAAAAAAAAGTTGGCAGAAACCAACAAAATTTCACAGGTATACAAAGTAATTCTATTCTTCAGTGTAAAAGAAATTTCCGTCTTATATTGACAATGTGAATCATTCGGCAAAGATAAGAAATTGAAAAAAACACGAATATACGGCATTGTATATAAAGACTATTGAAAACATTCGAAATGTTTGACAAATAGTTTTCATGGATCAAGACGATGATCAACGAAAGATCAAAGCTGAGATCGATCGGTTAGAAAATGAAAAACAAACAGCTAAGAATGAGTTACGTACAATAAAAAATCGAATTGAAGAACTTACGGAAGCATCCCAAACTCATGAGGCAGAAGTTCGCCGATTGGACGAACAAATTAAACAACTCGATAGTGAAATCGAAAGACTTCAACAAGAACTTGAACAATTACGTGCCGAACAAACTCGTCACGAACAACAACGTCGTGAACAACAGTTCGAACACGATCGTCTTCAAGACAAACTCGATCAAGAAACCGAACGTCTTCATGAGCTGCAGGACAAATTGAGAGATCTCGAAGATCAAAAACAACAACTTGACGATCAACGTGAGCATCTTGAGCAACAACGACAGAAACTCGAACAAGAAATACGTCGTATTGAAGCTCAAATTACTCAACTTGAACAGCAATTACAAGAATTAAAAAATCGTCTTCAGCAATTGAATGAAGAAATTCGATCACTCGAAGCAGAAATCGAACGTCTTATTGATGAATTGAGAGAGCTGCAAACTCGAGTTCAGGAACTCGAACAGAAAATGGAAAAGCTCCAAGAACGTATTCGAGAAAATCAAATCAAAATTGATGCTAACGAAGCCGAACAGAAACGAATTGAGGATTTCAAACAACGTTTAACTCATCTAATTAATATAAAGAAAAATTATCTTTTCGAATCTTTGAAAGAGAAATTCAAATTACTACAAGAAAAATCTCAAGTAGAACAAATCATTAATATTGCTAGAACAGAATTACAAACAGCTGAAAATCAATTGAATCAAGCACAAACTATGGTTCAGCAACTTCGGCAAGCATTGACTACGCTTGCACAAGCAATACAAAAGACACAGAAAGAAATACAACAGTTTGAGTCGGAGAAAAATCGACTTCAGTAGGTCTTTTACTCTTAAAAAAGAATATATCACTTCATATTCTAGAGGTCAAGTGCAAACTCAAACAAAAGAACGTGATGATCTTGAAAAAAAACGACAAGATGCAAATACAAAGCTCGATCAAAAGAAGAACGAACTACAAACAGCTGAAAACGAACAAAAAATACTTCAAGATAGTGTCAATCGGCTCGAAAATGAATTGAAAACTCTACGTGATAAACTTCGTTCGCTGACCGAACAACGTGATCAGTGTGCCAAACAACTTGAATCTGAGCGTGAAAAACAGAAAAATATCGAACAGAAATTAAAAAATGAAGAAAATAAACAAAGACAAGCCGAACAAGCTCTTCAACAAGAAGAACAAAAGATGCGAAATGAAGAAGCAGCGTTACGGCAAGCCGAAAGTCGAGAAACAGCAGCTCGTATGGCCGAACAACAGGCACAAGCGAAATTAGCCGCTGCTCAAGCACAATTAGCTGCTGCTCAAGCAGCGGCCGCTTTACCTGGTGCCGCTCCGGCAGCAGCAGCAAGAGTAGCGGCAGCTCAAGGACGCGTTGCTACTTGTCAAGCAAAACTAACGCAACTAACTACTGAGCATACAACAGCCCGCACAGAAACTGCAAAATGTCGTACAAATCTTCAACAAACACGTACTAGTGTTCAGCAGAAAAAAAGTGAACTCGAAAGTCAGAAACGACAAGTTCAAACTGTGAAAAATGAATTCGAACAGCAGAAAACGATGGTAGCAAAAACTAAAGAGAAACTCGATAAGTTAAAACAAGATTGTCAACAAGAACAACAAAAAGTTAAAGACAAAGAGAAAGCTGTTCAAAATGAAAAATCTAAATTAGAAAAACAAAAACAAACATGTCAATCGTTGAAAGCAGATGTCAATCAACTTGATGCAGCAGTGAAGAACTTAACTGAACGTGTTCGAAATCTGAATAATCAACTCAAACAAACACAAGACACATTGAAAGCAAAAGAAACTCAATTGACAGGAAAACAGTCGGAATTGACACGACAAAAAAATGATGAAGCACAAAAGACTCGAGAACGGGACGCAAATATCGCCAAGGCCGAAGAACAAGCAAAAGCCGTACGACAAAAACAGCAAAACATAACGAACATCAATAATCAACTACAGAACATACAAAACAATCTCGACATGTTAAACAAATCCATTCCTGAATTGGAAAAAGATCTAGCTGATCAGAATCAAAAATTACAAGATACACAAAAAGATTTGCAGAAACTTCAAATCGAACATAGCAAACTTGAATCGAATTTCACGGAACTTGATCGAGAGAAACAACAAGCAGAACGAGATATAAAACGATTGACACGAGATATTGAGAAACAACGTGCAACTCTCTATGAAAAAGAACGCGTCAAAGGTACTCTTCAGACACAAATCGAGGGCAAAAAATCAGAATTATCAGCAAAAGAAGCTCAGAAATTAGCACGTGAAAATCAATTGCAAGTCATACAAGATCAACAATTAGAAAATAAACAAGCTATTAGAAATATCGAGCGGCAAATGCGTGCTACTGAACAGCAAGTACACCGTCAAGCAACTTTACAACAAGATGCAAAAGTCCTTTATGATCAAACGAAATCACAATTACAAGGTACTGTACGTGATTTGGATAGACTTACTCGACAAGTGAATGAACGGCAAAATAATCTGGATAAGAGAAGCAAAGTTGCAGACACATTAAAGAATCAAGCCACTCAAAAGCGAGAAGCACATTTAGCTAATGATCAAGAATTATCACAACTAACATCGGCACTAAAAAACCGTAGTATGAAAATAGCTCGAACAGAACTCAATATTCAACAGGCACGTTTGCTTATTGAAACACCTCAACAAAAGCAGCAAGTACTTAACAAGACATGTAATAATCAATTGGATCAACGATTTGAAGATCCAGATGACGATGAGGACTATGTAACGAAAACTTATAAATTGCATCTTTGAATAAATTGTTTATCAATAGAAAGAGAGAGAAAGTCTTGAGTTAAAATAAAGGCATATGTTTATTGGCGTTAAGAAGTGATTTTCAAGCTGAAATGTCCTCGTCTATTAGAATAATCAAATAAAAATACATAACGGAAAAAATAATAAATAGTCATTTCTTTTTATTATCATATTTTAATTTGTGCCAATATCAAATCGTTGAATTCGATGATTCTCACTATCGACAACATAAAGATTATTCGCACGATCAAATACTAAGCCTCCAGGATTATTTAACTGATTTGATCCTTCTCCTTGACCATTTCCACCGACAACAACATGACCTTCTTTCGAATCTGATGGCCAACACATAACTCGATCAATAGAATAATCTGCCACAAAAACATCACCGTTTTCACTCACAACTAATCCTTGTGGATGCGATAATTGTTTCAAACTATTTCCTTGATCTTGCCCACCAGCAACAACAATTCCTTCTTTTGCACCTTTCAACCATTTCATCACACGATGATTGTTACAATCTGAAACATAGATAGAATATTCTCGATCAACGAAAATATGTCCCAGAGAGTAGAGTTGATTGAGTTTATCTCCTTTTCCATTTCCACCTGCAACAATAGTTCCTTGTTTTTCATCTTTTTTCCATCTTTTCACTTCATTTCTCCCGTAATCGGAAACAAACAACCTCCTTTGCTATTCATTATTAATACAACACATGAAATATATTCAATGAGAATTTGTCTATCATTTTGATTTTCTAATGACCATCGAACAACTCTTTGATTTCCAACATCACATATAATCAAAGATTTCTTATTTCGATCCAAAATCACATTACATGGACAATTCAATTGATCGATTCTGTTTCCTCGTCCATTTCCTCCAGCAACAATTTGACCATTTCTTTCACCAAATTTCCACTTAATAATACGATGATTGTTCAAATCAGCAACATGAATAGTTTGTTGTTGATCATCAACATAGATTCCATCAGGTGTATTGAATTGATTTCCATCAGCGATCGTAGTTGCTTGTTGTTTCCCTTCGAGATTTGCAGTAGTCGGGGTAAGAGTAATGCCTTAGCTTGTTAATAAATGTTGATGATGAATCTTGTTTAATTCGAATGTAATCTGTTTGATTAAGTTGATTTTTGAGATCTTCTAATTGTATTTGAAATATTTCTTTTTAACAATTTGTTGCATCTCTTCAGTGAATGTATGCAATTTAACTTCAATAGTTTGAACATACCGGTGAACAAGATCTCGTTGTTCTTCAGCTGTCTGTCGAATTTTTTCAATGGATGTTCGTTCCCATTGAGTAATTTATTGTATTAATGGATTATTATTTCGATTATTTTTCTGATCATCTAAAGTTTGTGCAAACTGATTTCGTCGATCTTCAATTTCATGAAATTGTAATTCTAATTCTTCACGATGTTTGATCAAATCATCGACACAAAAATGTTCGGAACATCCCGTACATATATATGTTGTTATTTCTTCTTGACATGCATAGCATTTCATTATTGTATTTGATGTAGCCATGGTCGTTGTTTTTTCTTTTGATGCACACTGTTGGGTTTTGGGTTTTGTCTTAATAAAAAGCAGAACGAATACAAATATTGATCATTGTCGTTTTTCTTTTCCTCTCACAAAATCGACGATTGAGGATCGTCATCAGTAGATGTCGATTCGAACACTCACCTTATAGGAATAACAAGCAAAAATAAATATGTGCTTTCTTATCAATTATATGCTACTAGTTGGAAGTAGAATTTGAGCAAATGTTATTACTGTGATTGTCAATAGAATCATTCACCTCACACCCTCAACGTTTGGATGAAATCTTGGTTGATTGAATGAAACTTCTACAGCTGTTAAGATACCAATGATGTTAATAAATAGAAGAAAATCTATCCAAACTCGACTAAACATTTTAAATGAACTAATTGCCTGAAAAGGTTTGTTTTATTTGAATGTTCTCAAAAGAAAATAAATGCGGAAACATCGGATTGAAATCCGATCGTTATGTGTACTTCAAAAAGTTAACCCTCGAGATTTCGATAGTGATGATGAAGTAAAGGCGAGGAAGGTTGGTTCAGAGACTGTAGGTGTTGAGGGAAACGACGGTGGTGTTGAAGAGATCATGGAGGGGGAATATGAGGAAGGATGTTTGAGAAATGACAGTGAGGGAAAGATATATGCCAATATTTTATGTTAATCTCTGTTTCTACTTCAACTGTGTTGTAGACCCTAATTTACAAATTGATCTTTCTATTCTAAGAAAATGTATATTTTCTATGCTGACAAAGTGCCAAAATATGATGAG
>Ga0209915_1004551_pt1 | contig 9990 bp, 13 predicted proteins | sample ThiBiot_750_plan_FD_183952 | JGI IMG/M metagenome (GOLD analysis project Ga0209915, IMG submission 183952) | Wastewater bioreactor microbial communities from Cape Town, South Africa - Thiocy_cont_750_plan (SPAdes) | ecosystem: Engineered > Bioreactor > Thiocyanate-remediating > Anaerobic-Aerobic ...
CACCAACCGTGCAGTACAAAGAACAACTCGAGTTCAACCTGCAGGTGTCGCCTGAGCCCTTGGCGTCTCGAGAGGAGATCACAGAGTTGTTCAAGTACGTGGTCGCTCACTGTCGTGTCGTGAACCACGTGGTTCACTCGACCGACCGACCGACCGACCAACCGACTGGTACACGGCGGTGGATGGATGGTGTGTAGTAACTGCGTCGAGATCTACAACTACAACTCGCTGGTGCTCGATTCGCTCAACAACCGACTGCGCCAATGGTCGTACTCACAGAAGCTCAGCGACATCTTCATCAAGATGGTACGGCAGCCAGCGCGACCCGGCGCCAGAGCGCGCCCATACTCACACACACACTCTCTCTCTCAGGCGCCATACATGAAGCTATACGAGCAATACTGCAACTCGTATGATGGCGCGATTGCCATCGCGGCCAAGCTGCGCGAGCGGCCGCTCACCAACAAGTTCCTGCAAGGCATCATGCAATCCGACACCGCGACCAATCCTCTGCCGCTCGAGGCCCTGCTCATCATGCCGGTGCAGCGCCTGCCACGCTACATGTACGCGTTCGCCAGTCCGGTGCGCCATACGCTCTCGCTTGCCTCTATGCTGCAGGTGCATGACATCCTCGTCGATGCGCGCGCTTGGCGATGGCAGATTGCTGCTGCGAGATCTCATCAATCACACGTGGCCCGAGCACCCCGACTACCGCGAGCTCTGTAAGGCGATTGACGTCGTGCAAGAGCGCGCAAACATGGTCAACGAGAGCATTCGGCGCGCCGAAGCCATGAATCGCGTCTATGAGATCCAGTCGTCGCTGCTTGGCTGTCCGGTACGCCGCTGCTGCTGCTGCTTGCCACTGGCGTCGCCACAGCTGCGGTGGCTGCTTCGCCTCGCCCGCCGCTCGAGCACTGCGGCGAGCTCGCACAACCACAACAAGTCTCTCGATCAGTCTCTTACGTTCTCGGCACGATCTCCCCAATACCCTTGGAATATAGGAGGAGATCGTCAAGGCCAGTCGGTACTTTGTCAAGGAAGGCCCGCTGACCATCTGCAATCTCGACAGCAAGAAGACCAAGCAGTTCAAGACCTACTACTTCTTTCTGTTCAACGACGTGCTCATCTGGGCCAAGAAGATGGTGCGCCTCTCTCTCTCCTCACTCGCGACACAGCGCACTGTTCTCTGGCTCTCGGGCAATCACTCACGATGCACACTCATGCGCTCGTTCGACAGGGCTCTGATCGCTTCCAATACAAGGGAATAGTGCCGTTCGAGACCGAGCGAGCCAAGGTCAAGGACATTGCCGATATGCAAGTCTTGACCAATGCCTTTATGCTCGTGTCACAGCGTGCCACGCTCACGCTCAGCTGTGCCAACGAAGAGGAGAAGGACGCCTGGATGATGGCCATCTCCAACCAGCTCGCGCGCATCATGGCCGCCCAAAGCAGCCGACAAGCGACAGTACGCCAACGTTGCGCACTATCGCTTGAGAGCCCGTCGGGCACACAGAGGAGCTCGCGATTGATTCGGTGCCTGATTGATGCTCGTCGATAGGGTGACGGTACCGTGCGAGAGCTTGCCAGTGCTACAGTGATCGATCCCAACAAGGTCGGCTTTGAGGCCACGATCGTCGGCACTGAGCTGCGACAGGAAGGCGGCAAGAAGCCCTACACCGTGTACCTCATCCAAGTGGTACAGCTCGACCAAACCTACCAAATCGTTCGTCGCTACAGTGAGTTCGATGCATTGCACAAACGAGTACGGGCACGGCTTTGCTTGCTAGTGACGTTGTTCGATTGCGCGAGATTGACTGTGAGTACTCAATCGAACAAATCCACTGCCGGCCCATATGTGCGTGTGCGTGTGTGTGTGTGTGCGTCTGTACGTGTACAGTTGAAGAAGAAGTTCCCGCAGTACAAGTTCGTCTCGTTGCCCAAGAAGCACCTTGTCGGCAACTTGGGTTCGGACATTGTGAGCTCGCGTCGGCTCATGCTCGAGAACTTCCTCGAGGATCTCCTGATGAAACCCGACGTGCGCTCCAGCAGCGACCTCATCATCTTCTTGCAGCCATCCGATAACTACTCCAAGGTCATCGACCTCAAGCGTAACACCTCGGACGCCCAAGCACTCGAGGCCATCAAAGCCGCCGCTGGTGCCGTAGCCGTGAGCTCGATCTCTGCGGCATCGGGCGTCGGCAATGGTCGGCAGGAGCCGGACGGCGCCGATGCGCGACCACTCACAGCCGAAGGCGACGACGATGTGTGGGACTCGCGGCCCATTAGCCTCGGCGAGAATCTCTCGCTCATGCTCGGCCCAGCCTCCAAGAAGCAGTACACTACCGATGACCGACAACGCGCTCGCGCCGCGCGGCGACTCGAGCAAGAGCAAGAGGCCGAGCGTAAGCGTCTGCAGTTGCAGCAGATCATTGACCGCGAACGCAACAGCTCGATCTCGAACGACATTGAGCAGATTCGACGCGATATTGCACAGGCACAAGCCGAGATCGAGGCTGAGATCCTCGCATCGAAGGCATCGCTGCAACCGGCAGCCTACACCACCGCCACCACCACCAAGCCCAAGCCAACAGCTCGTACACCAGCACGCTATAACATTGAGGTGCTGCGCGTCTCTCATTTACCGCCGATCGATGGTGCGTTGTCGACTCAACTCGCATGAGAGGGTCTCGATTCTTATCGTGGTTCCGTGAGTCACAGGTTCATTGCAGGTCGAATGGCGATGTGGCAAGCAGATCACCAACTCGGGAACCACTCCGCCAGTACGTAGCGATTGATCGAGAGAGAGAGAGAGAGCACAGCCATCACTCACTCACTCATTGGTACTTTGGTTGCTGGTTGTAGACCGAGTGCTCGGCTGGCCAACACGATGCAGTGTGGCTCTCGGCGCCAATCGAACTGCTGACGACACTGAAGCGCGACGCTTCGTTCAAACAGTTTGAGGAGAAGAACCTCGCCATCACGCTGCGCTACCACGCTCCCTCGGCTGAGAAGCAAACCTCGATCGGCAAGGCACTATTGAACTTGGCTGCCATTCCACTGAATGCCGCACGTACGAGGCCTGCTGTTGTAGTTGTTGTTGGTATTATTGTTCGCTCACTATCCGCTCTCTCTCTCATTCGCTCTTTTGCATATCGTTGCTTGGCCGGCAACAGCGCAATTCGTTCAAGTGCCTCTGATTGGCTCACGGTACAAGGAGACACCCGTGCTGCACTTGCGCATCTCGAGTGTGGAGGACAACACCAAAAAGTCCAAGCTCAGCTCGCGCAAGAGCCGGCGCAGCAAACGATCAAGCGGCTCTCGGCGTTCGAGCGCGCTGCCAGGTGCCGTGATCGTCAAGGCGCAGGTGGTGCTCGAACCTTCCAAGGCCTTCGACCTCGATCCGATACTCGACAACAGCTTCGTGTCGCTCGCGTTCGACGACCCGGCCGCCAAGTCCTCCTCCTCCAAGAGCAAGAAGGCCAAGTCCAAGCAGACCGAGACGGCGCCGTGCACCGACGGCCTGGCGACGTGGCCGCCGGCCAAGTCACCCGTTTCGCTGACGTTCCATGTGCAGTACCTCCCACGCACGCAGCAACTCCACTCGCGCGTCTCGGGCGTCAAGCTGCTCTGCAACACGCACAAGAAGGCCAAGAGCGGCGTGTCGTCGGTCGTGTCCAAGTGCGAGTTCGATCTCGCGCGCCTGGCGATCGATGGCTTCGGCGACAACTTCTCGCTCGTCTTCTCGAACCCGACCGACGCGCGCGGCCCGACGGCCGAGGTGCAGCTGTTCGCCTCGGGTCGGTGGCTCAAGTACGACGGCAAGCGCGTGGCGTCGGAGCTCGACGTACTGCACATGTCATCGATGCCCGACGAACAGCAGCCGCAGCACGAGACCATCTCGGTCAACGGCCGCGAGATCACGCTGCTACCTGCCGAGCCGTCGCAGCCCCGGCACCGTGGCGCCAAGTCGGCCAATGCTGCCGGTGCGTCCTCGACCGACGTGAGCGACTTTGAGGACTCTGCTTCCGAGTTTGAGAGCGACACGTTGGGCGAGACTGAGGACGAGAGCGAGACCGATCTCGAGACCGAGACCGAGACCGATAACGAGACCGACTTTGATACCGACGACTCGGATCTACGCTCGCTTGATGGTCGTCGAGTGCGCCGTGGTGGTGGCGGCTTCGATGACGACGACGACACCGATGATGCCGCTGCTGCCGCTTCGTTCGCTGCCATTGCCGCCCGCGCGCCACCGGTGCCAGTGCGCCCGCACGACACGCCGCCGGCGGTTCCAGACCGCCAGCCGGCCGAATCGCCACCGGCCAGCAGCCACAAACGCCATTCGAGCCGAGCCTCAGGCTCGCATCACCAAATGGCTGATTCCTCTTCACCGAGCGACCCCAGGCGACTCAAACACCGCGACTCGGCTGCCTCCGAGTCTCCTCGCCACTCACGCAAACGTGACTCGGCGACGAGAGGCTCTTCTTCCACAAAGCTCGTGGCTCTGGACGATGCCGCTGCCGACCTCGTGCCTGCTGAGCGCGCTCCACCGCCACCTCCTCCACCATCCTCTCACGACAAACACCACCACTCGAAAGCCTCCAAGAGCTCCAAGGGCCTGGCTGCACAACAACAACAACAACAACAACACGATGCAAACGATGCCGCCGCTACCGGCCGCGAACTGAACGTCTCCCTAGGCACCGGCGCCATTACCGGCGGCCAAGGCGGTGGAGCACATTCGCAGGACATGTATCTCGGCTCGGCGTTTGGCTGGCTTCCTCAAGACGTTGTGCGCGAGTTCGTACGTCACCGACCTGAAGCAACATCTCGTGAGGCCGTTGCCAATCCGATTGACTCACTCGTTGCTCGTTGCTCGTTTGTTGGCTCTTGATGCTTGCAGAAATCAACCCAAGAAGGAACGCCGACACCGGCACCAACACCGATGCCGGCACCGACGGAGCGCGACACCGACGGCGCGGCGGGTGCGAGAGAGAAGCGCTCGGGAAGCTTGCGCACTGCCATACGCAAGTCGTTGCGGCTTGCAACCGGCTTTGCGTTGGGCAGCGGCGGCGACAAGTCCGCTGGCCATCACTCGGACGACAACAATGCTGCGCCTTTGACGACTGCTGCCACACCAAGCAGCTTGCTTGGCGGTGGTGGTGGTGACTCGGCAGCGTACGATACGACTCCCACCGGTAGGGACGCTGCCTCTTCTGCACCTCCAGCCGCAGCTACGGCAAGCCCTGCAACAACAAGCAGGCACTCCAGCAAACGCTCTTCGTCGTTGCGCAAGCACGAGTCCGAGGTGCGCGATACCACGCCGCCACCAGCGGAGGCCGCCGCCGAGCTGGTGGCTTCCGCGAGCACTGGGCGGTCAGCGACGCGCATCTCGACCGAGGCTTCATCGACGAGTAGCACTCTCCCAGTCGCGAGCGGAGCAGCCGTGACGGCGGTAGTGGCAGCGAGCGCTCCACCGAGCGAAGGGCCAACCGTGCGAGAGCGTATGCTCGAAAGTGCCAACAAGAAGCTGAAACACGAGCTGGCAGCACTGCAGCAGCACTCACGCACCCTCGAAGAGCGCATCCAAGTGCTCGAACAAGAAGCCGCTCGACCTCACACTACCGACGTACTCACTCGCTCACTCACTAACAAGCTTGCTCGCGAGTTCGGTCAATTTGGTAACACCCAAGGTCATTGCTGGCTGGCTGGCTGGCTGGTTGGTTGGTTGGTTAGTTTCTCGATATGCTGCTGTGCGGCCGTGTGGTTCGCAGCTTCCTTCGGTACTCGGACGATCAACGAGGCGGCATTCCGATGGCGACCAGTGAGGTGCTGCCGTTGCTATGTGCTTCACCAAGAGCCGACGGTACCGCTGGCATCCAGCTGCTGGAGCCGCTGCTACAAACAGTCAGCGTGTGCGTGACACTCGCAGGCTCGGATATGAAGGGATTGGCATACTGGCTCGCTACGCTCGTACATTTGCTGTCGGGCTTGCAGCACGCCAATAACGCTCGTCCGACCGAACGCATTACGTACCATGGAATCGTTGAGGTCTCGGCCGACGAAGCGCGTCGCGGACCCGAGCAGTCTCTCAACTACGCTATTCATTCCATCCACTCGTTGTTGCTCGAGGCTATGTACCAGGTACCGTGCAGCGCACACGAACGAACGAACGAACGAACAAACTCACTCACTTGTGCCACTTTCACTGTATCGCATGACCAAGGACCTCACGTCCATTCTACTCAAGGCTGTGTTTGCGCAACATCAATCGGTGGCTACCGGCTACGCCCCGGTGCTCACGCGCTCTGCCGAGGGAGTTCGTGGTCGAGTTCACACCAGCCCCACGCAGGCACAAATCAACATGGAGACCGTGATCAGCCTTCTTGACAAGGCATTGCTGCTGCTCATGGCACACTCACTACCTGTCATTGTTGTACATCAATTCTTTGCGCAAGTACGTGTGTGGCAAACCTGCTCTCTCTCTCTCTCTCTCGCTGTCTGTCTGCCTGTCTGCCTGTCTAACCCTAGCCGACTACCGCTCGATGTTTGCGCACAAACACAAGTGCCTCTATTTCATTTGTGCACATCTGTTCAATCTGGTCATTCAAAACAAGCGCTTCTGCACGCCACAGTCGGGCTTCCAGGTACGTTGTGCCACGGCAATAGACGCTGCTGATTCTATGTGCTCATTCATTCATCCATCCCTCTACAGCTCAAGTTGAGTATGTCGATCTTGGAATCTTGGATCATTACCAACGAGCGAAACGTTGGAGACTTATCGTACGCGCGCACACACACACACACACACACACGCATACCTACATACATCCATACAAGCCATTTCCCTCGTTCATTCGTTGATTCGTTGCTTGGTCAATGCTAGAAACTATCTGGATCTCATTCAACAAGCGGCTAACGTGCTGATTTTGAGCACCAACCCATCGGTACGCTCTCTCTCGTCTGAGAGGAGGATACAGCTTGGCTAGAGTGGAGTGACGTGCTCAGGTCGGCTGGCCACTGATCGCACTGTTGCTCGCGTGCACATGTAGATCTTTACTTCGGCATCGACCATGCTGCAGTCGTTCCCCAAGCTCACGCCGCAGCAGCTCAAGCACTTAATCGACTCGTTCGAGCCTGATGAGATCTCACCGACGCCAGTGCCACACGAAGTCCGCAACATGGTGAGGCTATCTTGTCCATACGACGGCGGTGAGCCGCAGATCACGGTTCCGGCACGGTTAACCATCGGTGCCATGACGCACCCTGGCTCCTCCTCCTCTTCGTCATCGTCGTCCGGGATGACAGTTCGATACACGATGTAGCGTGCCGTAGCGTGCGTGTCTTGTTCATTGTACAGCTGTGTTTTGTATGTTGTAGTACATGCTGTTGTTGTTTCTGTTGTTGTTGCTGTTGTTGTTGTTATTGTTATGAGACAGTCGTTATTCTACATAGAGCAGTCACTCGGTGACTGATTCGATGCCTTCGGAATCAACAGCCTGGCCGACAGCCTCAGCCTCAGCCTTCTCCTCCTCCTCTTCCTCCTCCTCTCGCTCATCGTCTTGGTCGCCACCGTCGTCCTTGTCGTTGTTGACATGAAGACCGTTTTCGTCGACGGAGGACGAGGAGTTGTGGTCGAGCGGAGGAAGCAGCTGTGCGAGGCGAGCTTGGAGATGCGTGTTGACATGGAGGAGTTGTTGATTGTGTGCTGCGAGTGTCGCGACTTGCAGCTGCAGTTGAGCGATCTCGGTGCGGAGCACGAGGATGGTGTCGTTCAGCATGTTGGACGAGTGAGCGAGCTTGTGCGATAGCTCGTCGCGCAACTCTTGCACCTGTTGCTGCACGTGTTCGAGTGTTCGTTCGAGCGGCACCTGTCTCTGTGCCGCACCACCGTCGTGGCTGCCGTCATCGTCATGGTGCCGTTGCGATGGTGCCGCGGCTACGGGCATGCTTGCGTCGATGCCGTCGAATGCTCTCTCGGTTTGCTCATGTCGAACGACCATGGTCGAGTATCCGTCCCACGCGTCACTGGTGTCAGCCGTGCTCGAGTCCGAGAGGTCTGTGTTGCTCTCACGCATCGATTGCGGTGCCGTCGAGGAATCGTCGTCTCGAATCATCATGGTCGAGTAGTCTGCTGCTGCATCGTCTTGGTCTTGTTCGTCGCTTATTCGGCGGCGGTCATGGTCTGATGAAGCGGGTAAGGGAGATGGCGACTGCGCAGGTGAGTGGGCGGCCTCTTGTCGCGCTCGGTCAGTACGAGGTGATATGTGAGCGGCAGCGCCTGGAGATGGAGGTGGTTTAGCTCGCTCCATCGCCTCCTATAAGGTGAGGAGCAGAGAGTGGGTGAGAGAGAGAGAGAGAGAGAGAGCGTGTAGGATCAACACATGGATGGCTAGCTGTTACGCCAACAACGTACACGTTGCTTGGCAAGCTGCTTCTTCTTTTGCATATAGTCATGGATCAATTGCTTGAAGACCTCGGGGCCTTTGATGCCTTGGAAGAATGGATCCTTTTGTCGCACACATCATGGTCATGATGATGAGGAGGAGGAGGAGGAGGAGGATGAGAAGTGTAAGCGCGAGCGTGTGTGTGGGGCCATATACCATCAAGAGTTCGATTGAAGACGGGCGCCGTTGTGGATCTTTCACGAGGCAACGCGCAATAAAGTTGTTCATCTCCTTGGAGAACTTGTCGGGATGCGCAAGGGTCGGTGGCGGATTGTCGGGGATCATGCGCAGGGCACGGAACGGGTTGATGTCGCCGAGCGGCGGAATTCCGTCGGCCATCTCGATGAGCGTGATGCCCAACGACCACACATCGGCCTGTTGCGCGAATCAATCATATGAGTAGGACATGAGAAGCAGCGCGTCTTGTGACCGAGCGTGAGATGGAGGCCGCACCGCAGTACCTTGGAGTCGTAGGCGCTTTCGTTAATGACCTCGGGTGCCATCCAATACGGTGACTGGAACGAGAATGAGAGAATACGGCGTCAGCGTAATGGATGATGGAGCAGCAACGGGAGAGCCCGACCGACCGACCGACCGACCGGGCACGCGCACGTACTCCGACACATTCATCGAGCTTCACCAGCGATACTCCGTTGGTCTTGGTCGAGAGACGCTCCGAGATGCCAAAGTCGCCAATCTTGACTTGGCACTCGTCGGTGAGCAGGATATTTGCGGCCTGAACGCAGCAACGACCACGACGACGACGATTACGAGGGCCGATCGGTATTGGAGATGTGGCACACGTGTGAGCGAGCGAGAGAGAGCCAGCGTCAGCGGCGGTCACTCGGACCTTGAGGTCGCGGTGCACGATTCCGCTCAGATGCAAGTACACCAAGCCTTTGAGTGAATTGAGGGTCAGCATCTTGATCTGCGCCTCGGAGAGCGTGGTGTCGCACACTTCGATCAAGTCTCGAACTGAGCCGAGACCACAGTACTCGAGCATGACTGCGTATCAGCTGTAGCATGAGTGGCGGTGCCGTGATTGGCGGAGCGAGCGCGAGTGGCGCTCGTACTCCACATCTTGTCGAGTCTCGGGCTGGTTCCAAAGTACGATACGACGTTGGCGTTGCGGATCTGGCGCATGAGCTCGATCTCCTTGCGCACGGTCTGCGCCTGCGAGCTGTTGGTGACGGGTATGATCTTGACCGCAACCACGAAGCCCGTCTCGCGGTGCACGGCCTTGTACACCTCGCCGAAGGCGCCTTCGCCGACCTTCTCCTTGAGCTCAAAGACTTGGTTCGGATCGCCGACCCATGTCAGATCCTGCGTCACGTGCGAGCGGTGCACCACATCGTAGGGCAGTGAAATCACTGGCACGAGCAACGGCGGTGCACGCACGCACGAAGGCACGCAGGCACGCAGGGGAGCGAGTGAGCGAATGTGTGCTGCGTGTGTATGTGAGTGCCACTGCTGCTGCTGCTGGCAGGCTGCACACCGTTGGAATCGTCGTCGTTGGTATCATCAGTGCTGTAGGCGAGGTTGG
>Ga0209915_1004554_pt1 | contig 9983 bp, 16 predicted proteins | sample ThiBiot_750_plan_FD_183952 | JGI IMG/M metagenome (GOLD analysis project Ga0209915, IMG submission 183952) | Wastewater bioreactor microbial communities from Cape Town, South Africa - Thiocy_cont_750_plan (SPAdes) | ecosystem: Engineered > Bioreactor > Thiocyanate-remediating > Anaerobic-Aerobic ...
GCAAGAGAGCAAGAGAGCAAGAGAGCAAGAGAGCAAGGGAGCAAGAGAGCAAGGGAGCAAGGGAGCAAGGGAGCAAGAGAGCAAGAGAGCAAGAGAGCAAGGGAGCAAGGGAGCAAGAGAGCAAGAGAGCAAGGGAGCAAGAGAGCAAGGGAGCAAGAGAGCAAGGGAGCAAGAGAGCAAGAGAGCAAGGGAGCAAGGGAGCAAGAGAGCAAGGGAGCAAGAGAGCAAGAGAGCAAGAGAGCAAGGCATTTTCGGCAGAGTGGCAAAAACCTCCCCGACCGGGAATCGAACCCGGGGCTAGAGCGTGAAAGGCTCCGATGTTGCCACTACACCATCGAGGACTTCTACTCATACCCATCTCCACCTGACTTGCGTTTTTCCGTGTGATGCCTGCTGCACCGCTTTGGCTTCGTTTTGGTATCACAGATCCACGCAAACGAGTGTTTGACGTACCTTGCTCGCGATTCCTCTCGTGCCCGGCCTCCTCGGCCTCAGCGCATCCTCGATGGTGTAGTGGCAACATCGGAGCCTTCACCCTCTAGCCCCGGGTTCGATTCCCGGTCGGGGAGGTTTTTGCCACTCTGCCGAAAATGCCTTGCTCTCTTGCTCTCTTGCTCTCTTGCTCTCTTGCTCTCTTGCTCCCTTGCTCCCTTGCTCTCTTGCTCTCTTGCTCTCTTGCTCTCTTGCTCTCTTGCTCTCTTGCTCCTAGGAACTGCGCCTGCTCGTATTGTCACGGCCTTCCCTTTGAACATAGTCCTCCGCAGTAACTGCCTTCTGTTGAACAGGCTGAGCGCAGGCGGACACGCCGCCTGCACTGATCGCGAAGTTCCGAATGCCTGGTTACGATGCTGTGCGACGACCAGGGCCGGTGGATTCACATTCGCCACACCACGAATCAACCAATCAACCAACCAACCAATCAATCAACCAACCAATCAATCAATCAATCAATCAATCAATCAATCAATCAACCAACCAACCAACCCACCAATGCCAAGCGATGCCAAGCGAGTGTCGAGCGAGTCATCGTACAATCTCGACTCGACGGCATCGATCGCGAGCGTGACGATCGGAGATCCGAGAGGCGGCACGATGGCAGGCGACACGGGGTGTTGAGCGCCACCGTGCGGCTGGCCTCGGCGATCCTCTCTCGGTGCACCACATCGAACGGCCGTATGCCGAGCTCGCGGCGAGCAAGCAGCGTCGGTATCATGGCGCGCCCTCGCGCCGTTCGCGAGCAACCGTCGAGCACGAGCGAGCGACGAGACGCAGAGGGGATCGAGAACAAGAGCGAGGCAGTGAGGGAGCAAGAGCGAGGCAGTGAGGCACAAGAACAGCACAGGCGAGGAGCAAGCAGCAGCAGCAGCGGAGGAGGAGCGAGAGGGAAGCAAAAAGCAAAAAACGAAGCTCCCCGACCGGGAATCGAACCCGGGGTGCAAGCGTGAGAGGCTTAAGTGTTACCAACTACACCATCGAGGATTTCTTCACATCTTTGCTCGACATCCGATACTGTAGTTGTACCCAACACTCATTTGTTCGTACCCCGACTCGACCTGGTACGCCACTGGTCTCCCCATAAAGCCACGCGCTCGGCGCTGCAGTGGTGCATAGGGACCAAGCGCGCCTGAGGGCCTTTCATACGTACCTGACTCCTAGTGTGGGTTGATCAGGAAGGACCCCACTTATGCTCAGTTCCACATCCATTGCACAGCGGAAGTGGAGCGGGTGTACCAACTGGCCTACGGCTGGTTGGGGAGTATAATTTATGAGTTTGGTGGGTGTTGCGCTAGCCGCTCCCCGCCGCTCCCCTCCCCTACTTTTTGCGATAGCTCCAGCGCGCACAAATATCTCGGCGCGAGATATTTACCACTTTACTCGTAACGTCATCTTGCTCGCGATATGTGCTCTACTTTGGGCCTGTGATATGCCACCTGTCACTACCACCACGCCAGAGGAAAAAAAAGAGTAGAGACAAGCTCTTGAATCGGCGAGGTTTCGATCCTCATGCACATTGGCCGTAAGTCTTCAGGCTACCCACTGAGCAAGGATGCCAGTGTCCAAGCGACAAGCGCTCGGAGTCGAATGAGGCGATTCCCCGCAGTACCAATGCACCCCCTCCAATGGGCCGATTCGAGAGCCTGATGGTGTGGTGCTCCTCTATCTACCTTACGCCGTCGATCGTTTGTTTCGCATGTGGGAGCGAGCGATCCCCGAATCCCACTTTTTTCCTCCCGTCGCCACCTCGGGTACTCGAGAGAGCGAGCGAGAGACGTCGCTATCTATTGTTGTTGCTTTCTATCTCTCTCGATCACACATGGCCTCGTCGTCGTCATCGTCGGCTGCTGTATCAGCGACCGCCGTGGCACCGGCGCCACCAAAGAGCAAGCGTACTCTCGCGAGGAACGCACGCTCGCGCTTCGATCTCGCACGTCAACTCGACCGAATCCATCAACAAGCGGCGCTCATTCGTACGCTCAAGAAGCAGCCCGATGCACAGGCCGAGCTCGCTGAGCAGGTCTTTCGATTGCTGGTGCTCAAGTTCGACTATTGTCTCCATAGTCCCGAGCCCGTGACGCAGCCCGATATCTTCGTGCCCACTCATGTATGTACCACACCAAGCTATCGATCGATATCTACCACACACACACACGCACACGCACACGTCCTCTCTCCACATTCAACCATTCGTTCTACACCACTCCACTCTTCTTCATTAACAAGTACCTTGATGGGCACCCATCCCTCCGATCGAATGCAGCCTCGCAAGTGCATCAAGCTTCGATGGTGGGTATCGAGCCCCGACGGCGACACGGTGCGTCTGCAGCGTCCCGTCTACGACCGAGCCTTCATCACAGGCGCCGAGGTCGCCGACTTGATCACCAGCTACACCACCAAGAAGTTCGGCACCACCAATGGCTTCCTCAAGATCGAGCTCGTCACGACCGAGGAGGACCAAGAGGCCGCGAGCGACGCCGGTCCGCAGGCTCTCAGCAAGTGGAGCAAGCAGCGCAAGCCCGGCAGCAAGAAGAAGAAGACCAAGCGCAAGAAGGCCGACGATGCCGCCGCGACGCCTGGCGTCCGCAAGACCCTGCGCGCTCTCTGTGATACTGTACGTCGGTCGTCGTGCGCATGATACCCAAGCGCGCAACCGTCTATCTTACCATCTATCTCGCTGCCTATCTCACCGTCTATCTCACTGCCTATCTCGCTGCCTATCTCACCGTCTATCTCACTGCCTATCTCACCATCTATCTCACCATCTATCTCACCATCTATCTTACCATCTATCTCACAATCCTTCTCACTGCCTATCTCACCGTCTATCTCACCATCTATCGCGCCATCTATCGCGCCATCTATCTCGCCATCTATCGATCAACACCCCCTTGACTTACCACTCATTCACTCACTCATTCATTAGGATGAATTGCGATTGGATCTCGTCGTGCCGGGTCCCGTGTTGGCTGACGAGACGGTCTTTGATCTTCACGTTACGTGGGCCTCGCTACCGACGCATTCCACGTGCCCGGCGTCGTTCGACTCCTTGGCTCACACGCCGCGCCTCGTTGACTGCGGTGTCAATCTCTTCGATCCGGCCTTCAAGTCCGATCTGCCTCAAGTAGTCGAACGAGCCCTGCAGGCGGGAGTCGTTCAGATGATGCTCATCTCCACCACCCCGGCCGACTCACTCTTCAACTGTCGTACGCTTGAAAAGCACCCACACGAGCCGCACATCATGCATACAAACAAACAAACGAACAACACTGCGACATCGCCATGCTCATACAAGACTCTCTTGTTGAATGACAGGATTGGCTGCTTGGCGTAAGGATACGCTCTACTCGACAGTCGGTATTCATCCGCTTCAAGTAACGAACTATCCCTTGCCTGCTGGCGCCTCATCATCGTCGTCGTCGTCCTCCTCCGCCTCCTCCTCCTCTTCGGGCCTAGTCGATACCTACAAGTTGCGCAACTTGATCCTGCAATATCCGGGCCAAGTCAAGGCCATTGGAGAGTGTGGTATCGATCTCTCGCGAGGAACCCAGGATCTCGAGCTCCAATCAAGGTGGCTCGTGTGGCACCTCGAGCTCGCCGTCGCAATGCAGCTGCCAGTCTTTCTCCATGAACGTGACGCCTTCCAGCCATTCGTCGACATTGTGACTCCCGTACGTTAGTTGTGTACCCGCTCACTCGTTCGTTCATCCACTGACCGTCAGTCTTCCTGCTCCACGACCTGCTCCTGCTCCTGCTCCTCGCAGTACATTGGTCGACTGCCCAAGATCCTTGTCAACTGCTTCACGGGAACGCGCGAGCAGCTTCGAACCTACATCTCGTGGGGTGCTTACATTGGTCTCACCGGAGTCTTGTGTAACGATGCTCGTGGCGTCGAGTTGCGTGACTACATTTCCGATATTCCCCTCAATCAATTGGTATGTGTGCAAGCTCTTATTCGCTCGTATGAATTGCTGCCATTCATCGACGCTCACCAACTCTGAGTGCTACAGTTGATTGGCTCCGATGCTCCATACATGGTGCCATTCACCATGCCCAAGCCATTCCCCAAGCACAACGAACCGGCCTTCTTGCAATATGTCCTCGAGATTATCGCCCAGGCGTACGGCAAGTCGCCGATGGAGGTTGCAGAGCAAACTACCGAGGTACGCACTTGCTCTCTCTCTCTCTCTCTCTCTCTTTCTCTTGCCTTCTCACTCACTCTCTCTCTCATTGAATCGACAGAATGCTCGCGAGCTGTTCAACATGAAGCGAACTCTCTACAACGGACTCAAGAGTCGTGAGGCCCCTGATACGTGGGTGAGAACTGCTCCTCTGCCGTACTACGGCCCACTTCACCCGACTGCTGCCAAGGAGCTTGTTAGCGGCTCATCCTCGAGTAGTGCTGCCGCCTCCTCGTCCAGCACTCCCAAGGTGCCCAAGGAGCCTACCTTCAACCTCGAGCCTGGCCAGCGAATCTTCAAGTACAACGACAAGTACTACGTGTGCTCCGAGAAGGAACACTCGATCCTCGTGAGCCAACTGCCTGCTCTGGCGCCTGAAGCATTTACAAGCCTCTTCCAGGCGTTTAAGCTCGACGAAGCCACACCTCGAGTCTGAGTTCCATGCTCAACCTCATTATTCTCTCTCTCTCTCTCTCTCTCTCTCTCTCTCTCTCGCTCGCTCGTAATATCTTACTGACTACTTACTACACGGACACAAGTATTATTGTACTTTGCACACTAAAAGCATCATCTCAACTCTGACGACAATCAAGTGGATCACTCCATAAGTTCGATTCTCGTGTATTTTGTATTTTGTTTGACTTGCAAGTCAGATAACGATATCAGGATATCAATGTACCTCCTCCACCACTAAGCCACTAAGCACCACAGCGAAACTAACCCAAGTACTTGGAGGCCTCTCGCTTCGAGAGTGCCGATAGTTCGTTCGAGTGCTGCTGTACGAACGCCTTGACTGCCAGCCGATCCGTCTTGGAGTACTCGCGCAACGACCACCCAATGGCCTTGCGGATAAAGAACTCATCCTCGTGCATCGTCGATCGACAGTAGCGGAACAAGCGCTCTGCATGCGTGTCGCTCTTGTACTTGAGCTGATGCAAGATCGCTACGCGACGCACCCAAAAGTCGCCATCTTCGATCCACTCATCCATCGTCGGCGTCAGCTCCTCGCGGTGCCGATACACCGTTCCTCCCACGAGCCTTGGTCGTCGACAGTGGCATCGTGCAATCAATGCAAGATACATTTCTCGTTAGATCAAATCACCGTCGCGAGATGACAACGCAACGCACTTGGAAGCAATGCAATCGATCGTATCCCACCATTGCTTGGTTCTCATAAACACTTCGAGTGTTGGCAATAGTTCAGGAGTCCAATACTGGTAGTGATGGTCGATGCATATGCGTCGCAACCAAATCAATACTCTGACGGTGCATCCTTTGAGTGCACCATCGCACGTGCCATTCGCGCACCTTCTTGTTATCGAGCACCTCGAGTGCGCAGTATTGAAACTCGCGTTCTTCCAACTTCCAGAGCGCAGTCGCCAGCTCGATCGCCTACGTGACGTGAGCCAGGGGTCTCAATCATCCTCACCCTCCATTCGCCTGGGTCGTACCTCTGCTTGAGTCGCCGGAGGGTTGCTCGCCAGCAGCGGCCTGAACAAGTCGCTTCGTTGGCCCTTGGAGAGGCCGAGGCACGTAAAGATATTGCGCAGATACTTGGCCTGTCCGACGGCGTACTCGGCATTGCGCGCCTCGCGAAGCGTTCTCGCAATCGTCGACGCCAACTTGCTCATGGCGCTGCCTCCCTTCTCGTCGGTATCTACTGACGTCGAACCACTCACAGATGAACTCGAGCTACTCTCTCGCACGAGTTCACGCTCTGCCTTGCGTTGTTTCTTGATATCAGGCTTGACGGCCTCGCTCGTGGCCTTGCGTTTGCGACTGGGCTCCGGTGTCGAGGTCGGTGTCGCTGGCGTGCTATCGATCGTTCCTTCTCCCAAACTCGCACTGCTCAGACGCGAGGATCGACGAGACATATGTACCAAAGAGAGAGAGAAATGTCAAGTGGTCCAAAGGAGATGAGAGAGGATGATGCGCGCAGCAGCAAGCCAACTAACAATGAACGAGACACGACGCGCAATCGGCACTGAGGAAGGAACCGGCGATCCACTCCAAACACTTCCTGGAAGCTTTTCGATACGTAGAGGCGTGAACCAGAGAATCATCAACTCTCATCCAAGGCACAACACTCAATCTCTTCTCCTTGAACTGAATATCAATGACGCGACCTTCGGGGGATGAAGATGATTTCACTTCATTGAGTTGGCACTGGCCTTCTTGAGGGAAAGTCGGCGGCTGCTCTCCATCGTATGGTTACAGCAGCAGAGTACTCTGGAAGAAATCTACAACAACCAACCGTGAACTGCGGCTCTCATCGAAACCTCACCGATCCATCTACGTGGCTTGATACGAATCGCAACGGCCTGCACCAGAGTGGGAAAGTTGTTGCGCACGACCGAGCATTGATCAGTGTTACCCGGAAAGATCCTGGCGTCATCGACGCTGCGCCAAGTTCTACCGTCGGTCGTGTAGTCGACGTAGTACTCGGTCACACGCTCACCAAAGTCGGGCCTGCCGGCAGTTGACACCCCGACAACCTGTGCCATTCGTGGGAACCAGAACGTGACGTGCTGCTGATCGTCGCTAAAGGCCGCTCTCCATCCTTGCGCACCTCCTCCGCCACGATAGCCCCGTCCCATTTTCACACGGTCTCCCGCGTGATCCGCGTGGAAATCACTCGAAGTAACGACCACCGATGGCTGGGCCAGGTCAAACTCTCCGGAAGCCGTGACTTGGGAGGAATCGGCTGCATCCGTCTCAGCTGGTGCCGGTGGCACTGCCGCAGTGGCAGCAGCCGTTGGAAGAAGGCCTGGAGTTGAGGGGCAGTTCAATGTCGCTCGAGCTGCGGCCTCCAACAACACACGAACTGCTGGCTGCTGAAGAAGCTCGGGGCTCGCAAGGACGATGCAGATCGCCTCATGCACCGTAATGGCTGGTCCTTTGGTCATGGCGGTGTACAGCGGGACAACTTGGCAGCGAGATAGGAACAGCGAGGGCAGCAGCAGGTCTCTTATGACGGCAGACGTTGCGGCCGCATTGTTCACTTGCGAAGAAGTCGAGATATTCGCGGGTCTTCGAGGTGCAGAAGTTCAGATATTCCGGGGTCTCTATCTATCTATCTGATGGAGAAACACCGTCGATATTTCAGTAGACGCCATTCCGTAATTCGGTAGAGACAAGTACCACAATAGAAGGCTTTAACTCATCTCTACACCACTACACTACTCCGTGTAGAGACAAACGTAGAGAGGAGGGACTTTCCACTCGTCTCTAGATTGTTCGATCTGTGACCGATGTAAATATACTAGTGATTGATATAACAAGTGGTTTACAACACATCCGCATACACATCTGCACAGTACACTGGAGTAATCTGGCGACGATGAAGCAACCTAGCACGCAAGTTGTGAAGGCGAAAGCATAGCTCTGCCACAAGGCCGGGACCAATTGTATCGTTGGAAGCAGTTGGCACCAATAGAGCTCGCCAGGCCTTGACCAAGCAACCCAATCCCCATCCGGGCGAGACCCGGAGTCGAGCGAGATGGTAGTTGAGCGATGCCGCATGCTCCCACTGGCCATCAGGCAGTTCGTCAAGCTCTGGCCTGCTCAGCACTTGCACCATACGGCCGCCTGCAGAGAAGGCAGAATCTCCAGCAACGACAAAGTTGGAGTCCAAGTGGCGCATCCTGGCCTCGAGATCGAGTTGCCGACAAATGGTGCTGTCATGCACCGCGGTACCGAGATAGTTGCAATGAGCAGCAGCAATTGTACCATCAAACAAGAAGATACAAGCCACAGTACGTTGGCACTCTTCACCAGAGTAGCGCAGCTCTTGAAGCTCCTCATCGCCAGCACGCTCACTCGCAAAGGCCTTGCCATCCACGAGTCCGATAAACCGATTGCCATCGCTGGCGATTGCCGAGTGTCGTCGTTCAGCAACTTGGGCCAGCGCTTCCGCTGCAGTGGCTGATCGAGGAAACTGTACACGGCTGTACGACCAGGATCTCAACGTGTGTAGCAATGAATGCTTGCCCATGACGAGCACTCGAGAGATAGTTGCTTGTGTTACTCCTACACCACCGTTGCCACCGCCGCCGACGCCTTACATTTCAGCAACCAAACTACCAAGAGGTGGAGCTTGATGATGATGATGTAGTACCTGCAAAGGTACAAAGATCACCCACAGCTACTCCCCCGGCCAGATGACGAAGGAGTAATAACAGGGCTTGTTCTGTCGTAAGCGCGCGTCGGCCGAGGCGACGGTGAGGCCGGTAGACTGGCGACGTTGGCGCCTCCGAAGGCCGAAGTCGAGCATTCTCATAGTGTGGCCGAAAGCGCTCAAGTAACAACGCGAAGGCGCTACGATCCAACCGTATGAACTTGGAGAAGTCGAGATCGCTCGCGTCCGCGAGGAATTGTGACACCGAGGCGCAGCTAGGTGTGAGCAGCGCGTTGCGGTGGAGCAAGGGCCGTACGACCCTTTGGTTCGGAGGTAACATGAGCGCAAGGGTATCGTCATCATCATCGTCATCGTCATCGCCATCGCCATCGCCATCGTCATCGTCTTCGTCATCGTCATCGTCATCGTCATCGTCATCGCCATCGCCATCGCCATCGTCATCGTCTTCGTCATCGTCATCGTCATCGTCATCATCATCGTCATCGTCCGCGGCGATGAGTGCAAGGATCTCCTCATAGTCATCGTCCTCATCCTCCTCGTCCTGTAGGTCCGCCTCATCAAGTAGCTGAAGGAGATATACGCAGCAGATAGCAGCCGCTACTGCGGCCGTGCGCTGTGCCATCTTGGAGCCACTATAGCATACGAAACGATGCACACAACGAAGGAGGAGGCGGAACAGCAAACCACCGAGAGCTTGAGACAGACTTCAAGAACAGCAACGCTGCCATGGCTGCCTTCGAGTGAAGGGTGTGTTGTGTCAATCTGCCCCCCCCAATGAGCAAGCGACCCGCGGACGCGAGTGCCACAGAGGAGGCAAGTAGTCACAAGCGACACCGCAGCGACGACGCTGGCCCAACCGTAGGATCGGTGGCACCAACGCCGTCATCGCCATCGCCATCGCCATCGACGACAACGATTGCTCCTGCCCTGCTCGATGTGTACGCCTTGATGGCGGTACCGGTACTTGGTACCATCGCGGAGCGGCTCCCTCAGGGCTCGCAGCAACCAACTTGTCGCTGGACGATACATGCGCCAGTCACGTTACTGCATGATGAGTCATTGGAGCTTGCCTCGGGCGTGCTCGTTCCTCTGCAGCAGTGGATCGATCCCAGCGCTCTCGACGAATGGCTCGGCACCGCGTGGTATCGGCAGGAGTACAATCGCCACCT
>Ga0209915_1004556_pt1 | contig 9981 bp, 1 predicted proteins | sample ThiBiot_750_plan_FD_183952 | JGI IMG/M metagenome (GOLD analysis project Ga0209915, IMG submission 183952) | Wastewater bioreactor microbial communities from Cape Town, South Africa - Thiocy_cont_750_plan (SPAdes) | ecosystem: Engineered > Bioreactor > Thiocyanate-remediating > Anaerobic-Aerobic ...
CAAGAGAGAGAGAGAGAGAGAGATAGAAAGAGATAAATATCTCGAAATCAATCATCTGAACGCCCACGGAGGAGGAGGCGGCGGCGACGATATCCATACCTTATGCTGTGTCAGCTCTTGAAATACCGACCATGGAGCAAACTCATCCTTTCCAGCTTCGGCACACGAATCGACCCACACCTCCTTGAGCGAGACGAACGAGTCGAGCGCACGTACGAGGCGCACACGCGGTGACAACGGCGTGATGCTCGGCGTCGTGAAGCGCACTCCACGTCGCTTGCTTTGAATGTGCCTCTCGAGCAGCCAGTTGAACGACTTGAGAAAGTGGCTCATACGCTCCTCGGCACGAAGCGTGCTGCTGCGAAGCGAGATTTGCACATAGAACGGATAGAGCTTGCCGTCGGTACCCCACATGGCGAGCCGCAAGCTCGCGAGCCCCGGCTTGCGGATCGATGCCACGTCGGCGTGGAAGCGGTGAATGTGCACGTGAAGCTCGGGCGTCGGTTCGCGCTGTACGCCACTGTGGCTACCTCCCGCTGCAACGAAGCCGCCAAAGTTGCTGTTGCTGTACTGGCCCGGAATCTCGATCGGAATCTGCGCCGAGTTCTCAAACTCCAGCAACGCCGGGCTCGTATCCTCGAGCAGTTGCGTCGGAGGGAGCATTTGCACACGCAAGCGCATGTTGTGCATCCACTTTTGCAGCAGCATAATCATGTGCGTAAAGGTCGTCGGTGGCTTCTTGAGAAAGTCGTTCTCGAACTCGGTTCGTGTCAGTGTCGTCGTGGTGGAGCTCGTAGTCGACGTCGATGCTTGTGGTACAGAGTTTGTGCCACCACCATTCGTCGATACGGTTGCGGTGCTCGCAGTCGACGATGACAAGGACGTTGCCGTGATCGATACGGGTGAGGAAGGTGCTCGACAGCGACGACCATGTGGATTGTACGGTGTGCGCGCGAGGCTCGCAAACGCATGCGTCTCGCTCACGCCACGAAGCCGATGAACAACTGCAAGCAACTTGTCGCTCGTGAGAGTACCGGCGTAGAACTGGCGATAGCAGTACTTGATCGTATCGGCGAACGCATCGAGTAGAACCTCTTCGGGCTTTGGTGTCAACGAGCCACTAATCTCGTCGACGATCCACTCGAGCGCATCTGATAGTGCTGGATGCTTGGTCTTGACCACTTGCATCAGTTGCTCGGCAAAGACTGGTGACGGTATGTTGGTTGCTGATGCGTTTGTCGTCGCCATCGACGTGGTGCCAGCAGCTGTGGCCGTAGCAGCAGCAGCGGCGGCGGCAGCAGCAGTGGCAACAGCGCGTTGACGCTTTTGGCGAAGTTCACGTTGCTCGAGCAAGTAGGTTCGCATGACGTAGTAGATGGCTTGCGGTTGGTTGGTGGCAATCTTGGCGAGAATCGCGTACATCTGCTGCGCTTCGGTATTACCGGGCGAGAGCGCCGCCAGTAACTGCGACACCCACGGGATCCACAACCACGATGGCAGAGGCTCGGCATACTTTTCGAACACCTTGGCCAGCTTGCCGTCCTCGTCGTGGAACGACAGCAGCCATAGCACACGCGCAAGCTTGCGTGGTGCCGATTGGCTGCGACTGCGCACCGCGAGCAGGTAGCACATGACGGCATACTCGCCGTGCGCAATCTTCTTCGATTCGCTGAACTGCTGGTCGCAGAAGGTGCCCCAGCTCAACCAGCCCTTGGCCGTCGTGTCACAGATGGTGACCGACGACGAGTACGCCACGTTGGCCTCGTCGATGAGGCCCATCTTGGCGAGGAACTCGGCCTTGAGCTGAAAGAACTCGGCCTTCTGGTGCACGCTAAAGTAGTCGAGGTTGGTGCTGTTGATAATGTACAGACCCGTGCGCAGGTGCACGGGGCCCAGCACAAAGTAGCACTTGACCTGCTCGCGCAACCGAATGAACGCATCTTGAATCTCAATGTTGTGCAGCTTGCCGATCTGCGCCAGCGAGTTGAGGCACACGTCGATCAGCTCGTGCTTGCGCGCCACGTGCGCAAACTTGTTGATGCTCCATGCCGTCTCGTGGTGACCCATGAACGCCAGTGCCGGATTGACATTCACCAGCGCCTTGAACGCGCCGCTGATCAATCCGTACACCTGCTGCCGCCACGCGAGCACGTCGCGCCACGTCGTAATGTCGTCCCAGAGATTCGGAAGCCGTTCGCGCCACCGAGTGAGAATGCTCTTAATGTCGGCTGCCAACACGTGTCGATTGCCACTCACGCCGGCGTTCAGTTGCTCGACCACAAGCGCCGATTCCTGGAGCTCGACGATGCGCTGGAAGGCATGTAGCGCATGCACGTGCGCGCCCGACGGCGCGTTCGGCAGCGTCAGCCAGTGTCGCAGTGCCGCCACAATCGCGTGGCTACAGAGCGTCTCGACTTCCTGTGGCTTGCTGTCGTGTATCGCCAAGTAGCCTTGAAAGATTCGATGTTCGACCGTGTCACGTTGCGGGCTCGGTACCGTTGGCTTCAAGAGAGTCTCCTTCACCAACACCCACTCGCCAAGCTTCCATGCACTCTCGAGTACCAAGCTCGGGCGCGAATCTTGTTGACCATACTCCTTCAGAACATCCCATTGATCGAGCTTCTTGGCACACTCAATGTAGTGCTCTTCCAATACAGCAGCCTCAGCCAATAGCGCTGATGATAATATGCCATTTCCCGGTTGTTGCTAACGAATATTTCCAATCATGTTAGCAATCGCTTACCCGAGTGACTTGCTGCACCTGCACCTGCACCTACACACTCTCTCTGTCTGACATACCTGCTTCATGCCATTGGTCATTGCCAAAAAGTACATCTCTTGAGCTCGTTGCCACATTCCCATTTGAGAGAGTGACAAAGCGATGCGACTCTCCTCCATCGAGGCGCGACGCAACCACAGTCCATAGTAGAGATCATCCTCTCCGAGGAGCTTGTAGAGCTCAGCGAGTGAATTGTACAGTCGCTCATCCTGCTGAACGGCCGTCGGGTTGATTTGCTGCTCGAGGAGGTGCAATGCCACATGCCACGAATTGTAGGTCTTGCCGAGGTACTTGACCAACTCGGCCGACACACGCAAGCGGATGCTCGGTGTCGAGAGAGACACGCGACCAAGGCCCTCGAGTAGCGCCTGCACGACGTTCGGGCGAACGTAGAACTGGTTGCTGTGATAATCCTTCGACAAGAGCACGGCGATCGGATTCAACAGCTTCTGTTGCTCCTCTCGCGCCAGGCATCGCCACAACAGCGGGAACAACGACACCCACAGTCGATACGGCACTTCGGTGTCGGCGTGTACGAGTTCGCGCAGGGGCACGATCAGGTCAGCGACACGTGCCTTGCGCACCTCTTGCAAGAAACGCTTGTGGTCGTGCAACAGCACCGCCAGCGGCGTCAGAGGTGCCGTTGCCAAGCTGCTACCACTTGGCTGCTGTGGCTGCGGCGGTGGCTGCGGCTTTTGTTGTTGCTGTTGTTGTCGCCACTCGACTCGTGGATGATTGGCGATCGGAAAGCTCGGCAGTCGTGGGAGTTGAACGGCCTTTGGCGCGAGACGCACGTTATCCTTGCCGACCACGACGGCGAGCAGCAGATCCAACGCTTGCTTGATCCAAAAGTAGTTGGCCAGCGAGTCCCAGTTCTGCACCGCAAGCAGATAGTTCAATCGCTGCGGCAGGCTCTTGATGATGCTGCGATGCAGAATCTCAAAGAACTTGGTGCGCGTAGCCACGTTGCTCGAGCGCACTCCCATCATGAACGCGGGCTCGAGCTGCGTAATATCGGAGCGCGAGGCCGATGCATCATTGTACATGTGGTACACTAGCTCGAGGAAGGCGCTCTGGAGTGCCGGCTGGTTCAGCGCCTCGAAGCGCGTCATCTTGAGCAACAGCACAATCTTCTCCTTGGCAACGATCGGTATCTGCGTCGCTTGTCGTTCGCGTTCGCGTTCGCGCTCCTTCTCCTCGCTGTCCTCGTCCTCATCGTCGTCCTCGTCGTCGCGCAAGTCCTCGGAATCACTCGAGCGTCGTGGCACGATCCAAGTATGAAGAATGCCGGTCAACAGCTCGAGCAACTCAATGTCACGCGAACGCTCGATCACCATCTGCATCGTGCTCAACAGAGCCTTCTTGCTGTCACCGATCCACGCAATGCGCATGTTGATCAATCGCAGGCACAGCGCAATCATTTGCACCAAGGGATTGGCACTCGAAAGCTCACCGGAGGCTCGCGCTCCTCCTGCCGCGGCCGAGGTGGTCAACGAGCTGGCTGACGTGCTACCAGTGGAGGTGGAGGTGGCGGTGGCGGAAGTGTTACTGCTACCCAGTGTCGGCGTGCTACCGCTAGTAGCCATTGGTGCGATTGTGCCATCAGGCTTCTTTGCACGTTGGGCATCAGCCGCTGAAGCAGCGGCGGCGGCGGCCGCTGTCGCAGAAGTGGCAGAGGTGGCACTCGAAGTGGCAGAAGCACTGGGTGCTGTCGCACTGTACTCCTTGACAAGCTTCTGGAGCAACTTGACGAGCGCCGGAATGTGTCGGTCGATCTTGGAAGGCGTGTCGTTGGCAAAGAGTTCCAACAACATGAGCACACCAGTCACGGTTGGGCGATCGCTAATGGTGGCAGCCAGTGCGGCAGAACCTCCGGCCGTCGTTCCAGGTGCACCGGGTGCCGATGAGCCAACTCCTGCCGCGGCTGAGGAGGCAGCGGTCGCCGGTACGGCAGTCGTGCTGGACAGCGTCGCCAAGTTGGTAGGTGCCGCTCCACTCTGCGTATGGATGTTCAGGCCGGTAGTGACTGCGTCGGTGAGCGTGGCATAAAAGTTCGCCACCGCTCCGGTGGCACTCGCCGGCGGGAAGCCCTTGATGATACGCTCGATCAGCTTGCAGGCGGCACTCGTGACCTTGATGTTATCCGAGCGCAGACACAGCGGTAGCGTATGTTGCATCGCCGCTACGTTCTCGGCAACGAACGCTTGCAGCTGGTGGTCCACGATGACGTGCAGAATCTGCAAGCCCGTACATACAACGTGCGCCTGCTCGACCAACAGCAGTTTCTCGAAGAAGGCAAACTTGACCACCACTTGCGGCCAAATCGACAGTGCTTGCTTGAGCAACGCCAACGCACGGTGCGAAAGAGCCGGACTCTCGCGGGAATCGGCCCCCAACGTGCTTGCGATACGTGTCAAGAGACTGACCACCATCTCGAGGATACTGAGGCTCGGAACGAACGGTGGTCGATCGGAGTCGACGGGCGTGCTCTGTGGCGCCGCTGTCGCTGCCGCTGCCGCTGCAGTACCATCAGCAACCGAAGTAGAAGCTCCAGTTCGTTGAACTTTGGCGGTTTGTTGTAATGACTCATCGATCGAACCAGAGCGAGGCCGTTTTCGAGATGCTGTACTACTTGCTGACGCATCGTTACCAGTATCCGTATCGACACCAGTATCAGAAGAGGCACTCGACGCTGTCGTCGTCGTAGCAGCTGGTGTACTGGTCGTCGTCGTCGTTGCCGTCGTGGTTGTTGCTGTCGAAGTGGCAGGTGTAGTGGTAGAGGCCGTCGTCGGTAGTGAGGTAGCCTCGCGAATACGACGACGTTCCCAGTTGATGAGTACCTCCATCAAGTCGACCATCAACTTGCGACTCTCGGAGCCTTGATTCGGCATGCGCGGCAGAGCCGATGCAATCTGATGCACAAAGTGCTCGCGGAAAGGATAGAAGAGATCGGCATGCGCAACGATCAGCTGAAAGATGTGGAACAGCTGGCTGAGAATGTGGCCCTCCTCGACGATGACCTTCTTGGTGTACTTGACCCACGTCAAGATGCGAGCGTCCGGGTTGCGCAATCGATGGTGAAGTACCGGCGTCAAGATGTCGAGCGCCTTTCGCACCAGCGACTTGACCTCTTGCTGGTGGGCACGCAGCAACGACACGAACACTTGCAGCACCACTGGCTCGGGCGTGTCGTATGCGACAATGAAGCGACTCACGAGCACGAAGGCGTAGTGCTTGCTGGTGGTGTCGTCACTGCTCAGGTGGTGCCACGTGAACTTGACCAACTCCTTGAGATGCGACGAGAGCATCTGTGGCAGGTGCTGCACGAGCATCGTCGCCAGCTGTATCAACTCGACGTTCAGTGCCTCGAGGTGTGAAGGAGGCGGCGGCGGAATGACGGGCACCGGTGAGCCGGGCGTCGCATTGGCGGTCGCCGCTGCCATCGCTGCCGCGGCGGCGGCGGCTGCTGCTGCTGCTTGCGCCGCCGTGGCATCGGGCTTGTCGAGCACACGCAGCACGAGATCGGCAACGAGCTGTTGGTCGATCACGGCCGCGATACACTCGGAGCCTTGTGCAAAGATCGAAGTCAGCAGCGGCAGTATCAAGTGCCGCAGCAGCTGTACGCGATGGTCGGTCGTGATCGATTGTTCGGGTTGCCCACCGGCGGCTGGCTTGGTGTTGTAGGTGAGAATAAAGTGCTGCAAGAGCATCTTCTTCAACGGCCAACTCTCGCTCGCCGTCGTGACAACGACGTCCGACGCGTAGTAATCGCGCAGGAACTGATAGTCCGACACGGTACGCACGCCAAAGATCGATGCCAGCTCGAGTAGGATCTCGACTTGCGTCGGGTTGGCCTTGTAGTATGCCAGCAGACACTTGGTGAGCAAGCGCGTCTCGCCCATCAAGTGCACGGGCGGGCTCGACTCGAGGCTCATCAATCGCTTCTTGCGGCCCTTCGAGTGCCACATCGACATTAACGTGTGGTGCAGCGGCGTATTGTTGACCGGCCACTCGGGTTCGCTCGCAATCAGCGTGTGGATCAGACGCAGAGCGAGGAAGCGTAGTTCCACTGCGCCTCGCTTGCGAATCAGCCGCGGAATCCATTCGGCGCTCGAGGCTGCCAGGTGTTTGCGCAGCGCCTCGGCGCGCGCGTGCTTGATCACCAACTGATAGCTGCGACAGGCCGACGGATGAATCATGGTTGCTACCGTGTTGCTGGTGCTCGGCGGTGTCGCTGCTGTCGAGCTCGTGGCCGACACCGACGAAGCCGAAGGCGGTATGCAGGCGCCATCGTTGGCTCCAACCGCGGCAGGCGAAGAGAATTGTGCGATGCACAGCGTCATGAAGCGGTGGTTGGCTTCAGCCGCATAGCAGCTCAAGAAGCGCACCAGCGGCTCGCGATACGGGCTGCTGAGCTCTCGAGGAAGCTGCTCCTCGAGCGTCAAACTCACGTCCAAGAGGTCGTCGAGCAACAAGCCAGCCTCCTTCGGCAACAGATGAAAGGTGTTGATGATGGCGGCGGCGATCGCCACCTCCTGGCCGCTCTTCCAAATCTTGACGTTCGCCGGGTCCTTCCACTTTTGCAGATGGCCCAGTAGCACTTGACCGAGCGCAATGTTGAAGCTCGGCGCCAGCAGCTCCAGAAGTCGATGGAAGCCTTGCAACAACGGCACGCTCAGCTTGCGGTAGTCGCTCAGCTTCGAGAACACGTCTCGCAGGCTGCTTTGGAGAAGATCGCGCGGTACCGTGTGCACCTTGATGATCTCGCTCAGGCCCTTGTGTGCCGCCTGCACGATCTCGGGTGCACGTAGCGTCAGGCACTTGCAGAACGTGCCGATCACTTGCTTATGCAGCGTGCCGAACGTTGCTCCAGCGAACGCCGGGCTGAGCAACGCTGCCGCCATGAGATTCAAGCATGCGATGCGGTACTCCATCGATTGATCCGGCACGCGTCGATTGATACCGACGCCACTGATGCCTGGTGGCTTGCGCGCTCCTGCGCTCGCTGCCCCACTCGGCGTGGTTGCTGGCGTCGCAGCTCCGGTGCTGTTCGTCGTGTTGTTGGAGGTTGCCACATCTGATGATGATGATGCGGATGATCCGGGTGTGCTTGTTTGCGACGGCGGAGGCGCTGTAGCAGCCGCCGTCGAACCAGTGGTGGCAGCAGGAGAAGGGGCGGCCGCTTCGTCAGGTTGCGAGTCGGTGATGGCCGAGTTCAAGACGGCAATCAAGTTGGGAGGCGCTACTGTGAGCAACGGTGGCGAGAGTGATAGACAGTACGTCATTGCCTCGAGAACGCCGATTTGCTTGGCAAGCGGCAGCAGTCGAACACCGCCACTCAAGATCGGCGACACAATCTTGCCGCTCACAAAGTACGGCTCGAGCAACAACGAAACTGGCCGTTTGGTGAGGCTCGAGAGTTGCTCCAGCAATGTTCTCGCACTCTCGCGTACTGCGGCTGACGTCGAGCTGAGCTCCAACGCCAGGCGCAACACGGCAGCACCGAGCTGTCGTGGCGCTTCATTGCTACCGTCGGTGCCAGCAGATGATGATAACGACGACGACGAAGACGACGACGAAGAGGCACCGACGGCGTCTCCATCGGTAGTTTCGGGTGTCGATACTCGAGGACCGTGGCAGACGTTCAAGATAACCTCGAGCGTCGCCTTACTCATGTTGACCGTGTCGAGCGATGCCTCTGGCGTGAGATCGCGAACCACGTGCAAGATGGCGCGCAGGAAACGGCGCTCGAAGCGCAACACCCACTCTCGAGGCAGTCGGTTCGTGAGCACTCGTACACCGAGCACACCGCCACGCTTGCGATGCCATTCCTTCTGCACGCAACTGTGGCACAGTCGCGAGGCCGTGTAGCTGAACACGTGCAAGCGCGCCGCCGCTTCAGCCGAGCCCATGATTTGCTGCAAGTTCTTCACCAGGCTCTCGAGCATCTGAGACGCAATCTCGGTCGCCACTTGCTCCTTGGAGCCAAGCGTCTCGATGATGGCGTCGATGAAGGCCAGCGGATCGAGCGACGACACGTCGCAGCGCGACTGTGGCGGATGCGTCAAGAGCAGTGCAAAGTGTCGACCAATGTCGGCGAGATACGCCTGAGCCGAGGCATCAGCATTGAGCGGCTTGGTCGAGAGCGCCGTAAAGAGGCTCTTCAGCAAGCGTCGGAGCACTGCTTGCTGGACGCGATGGTTGTTCAGCGTAATGGAGCCCGTACTGCCAACCACCGGAGATAAACTCACTGCTGGTGGCGTCGGCGTCGGCGTCGGCGTCGGCGTCGATGATGACGCTTCGGCAGTAGCTGAACTGGGCGTGGAGGTGGCTTCAACCTCCATGGCCGTTGCGGCGCTCGAGAGCGACGATGACGAGAAGGAGCCGCTGCTACTCAGTGACGACACTCGATCGTCGTCATCCACATGCCGATGCCTTGTAGAGCCGCTTTCGCGTTGCTCGTCCATGCCGTCTCGTGCATCATCATCATAGTCGTCGCCCGCATCGTCATACTCGTCGTATTCGTCGCATTCGTCGAAATCATCGGCATCGAGATGGTTGGTGGCCGTCGATGCCGCACCAGAGGAGGAGGAGGGGCTAGGAGTACCATCGCCTCCGCTGCTCACGTCCATGGCAGTGGCTCGAGTTCGAGAGCCAAGTGCCGATTGCTGGCGCGTGCGTCGATGCTGGTATGGTGTAGCCACAGCAACGACGTTGGCATCGCTCTCGTCGAGTGCCGTCGTGTCGCAGCACAGTAGTGCATCGATCGCAAAGCGAATGACCTGGAAGGCTGCGAGTCGCGTGGCGTCGGTGGCGATCGGCAGAATAAAGTGTTTGCGTGCCAGCTCGGCGCAGAGCCCGAGCGGCAGTGCAATCTTGGAGTTGGGCTCAAAGGTCACGAGCAATGGCGTGCTGCTGAGCACCGCCATCTCGGGCTCGGGCTCGACGATCAGCGGCGGCAGTTGATAGTCGAACCGCACGCTGCGGCCGGCGAGCTTGCCCAACAGGCGCATGGCCTGTGCGCCGTGCGGATACGGCGGGGGCCTCAGGTGGCGCCAGATGCCGGCCATCAACTCCTCGCGATGGTCCTCGAGCAACGACGCCACGTATTCGTGCAGGTTGTCGAGGTACAACTCGAGCATACGCATGCCACGCGTCACGAGCTCCAGGTTGGGAGACGAGAGCGACAGCACCAGCGGCCG
>Ga0209915_1004572_pt1 | contig 9940 bp, 9 predicted proteins | sample ThiBiot_750_plan_FD_183952 | JGI IMG/M metagenome (GOLD analysis project Ga0209915, IMG submission 183952) | Wastewater bioreactor microbial communities from Cape Town, South Africa - Thiocy_cont_750_plan (SPAdes) | ecosystem: Engineered > Bioreactor > Thiocyanate-remediating > Anaerobic-Aerobic ...
AACGCCGAGAATTCAACGAATACGATCTCGCTGGCATCAACCTCTCGGGAGCCAACCTCTCGGGAGCCAATCTCTCGGGAGCCAATCTCTCGGGAGCCAATCTCTCGGGAGCCAACCTCTCGGGAGCCAATCTCTCTGCATCGAACCTCGTCGAAGCCAACTTATCAGCAGCCAGCCTCATAGGTGCACATCTTCCGAGGGCCAATCTTTCGCGAGCAACGCTTTCCGGAACAAACTTGACACGCGCCAACCTGAGCGCTGCCAGACTGCACCAGTGCGTCGTTTCCGCGCTCACCAAGTTCAAGGAAGCCTGCCTCGACAGGGTCACTGGCATTCCTGCTGGCTTGCAGCTGCAATGCTCCCAGGCAGGTTTCTTCGACAGTTGCCGGGAGCCAGGCGTACACTTGCGGCGGCACGCGCTTCCCGAGCAACATATCAAAGCGAATGGCTACTTGCGTGCAGTCTGCGAGCGGCACCAAGATATCAACTTGTCCTAGTACCAGAACCAGCTCGCCTCCTCCACGATCGCGGAGTGAGTCGATGCCTCTCTTTCAAGTGGTTGTGGTTGTGGTTGCCTTGAATGAATGTCGATAGCTCGAGTTGTAGTAGCTCAGTCGTCCTCTCGCGCGCGCACCTCGAGCAGCTTCAGCTGCCACGTGCTCTCTGGCGACCATGCGAGCATGATCATGCAATCGCCATCGCCACCGCCACCGCTGCTGCCTCCGCCACTCGCTGCCGCTGCGGCGCCAGCGCGACGGCCCACGAAGCGCAGACTCGCGGCTCCGGCGCTCGAGACTCCGCCACGCAAGCGCAGCGCGCGTCTCCTCGAGCACGGTGGCTGCCGCTCGCTGCCGTCGCCCGCTGCCACGCACGCCGCGCCGCCATCGCCATCTGCTGCTGCTGCATCATCGTCATCGGCATTGCTGGGAGTGCGAGGCGTATCGAATGTCGAGTGCCACAACTGCGAGCGGCTGCGAGCGCGGCTGGTGCTGTGCGGCAGCACGGTGCGCACGTACCAGGCGGCCGCGACGCCCACGGCATCGCGCACCGCGACCTCGATCTCGCTGCCCGCGTCGGCCATCGTGCGCGCCTGCGCCGCCTTGGCTCCCGCCGCCGCCATCAGCAGCACTACGAGCAGCAGCAATAGCGACGACACTGAGCCGGTGTACGACTCGGTGTTCGTCATCGCGCCGTGCCGCAACTGCTACTGCGAGCGGTGCCTCGAGAGCAACTACCTCGAGCCGTTCGACAAGGTGCGCGCGCGCTCACACACTCGCTCACACACGACCGGCGCGCTCACGCTCGTGCTGCCACGCGTAGATTCTCCGGCAGACGCGATGGATGTGCCCGTCGTGCCGCGACATCTGCAGCTGCCACCGATGCGTGCAGGACCGCGCCCGCCGCCTGGGCATGTCGGACGAGCAGCTGATCGGGCCCATGACCGAGCGCACCGGCGTCTACTACGCCGAGCGCGTGCTGGCGAGCGCCGCCCTCGGGCACACCATGTACTATCTGCTCAAGTGGGACGGCTATCCGCTCGCGGCCTCGACCTGGGAGCACCGCGACAACGTGCTGAGCGCCACGCTGCTCGACGACTTCCACGCCTCGCAGGCGCGCATCGCCATCAGCGCCGAGGTCCTGGCGCACCGCGCCAAGCGTTCGCAGCGGCGTCGCTGTCGCCGCCATCGCCGCAGCAAGGCCTCGGCGTCGCCCGGCGCGCGTCTCTCGCACTCGACCGGCGAGCTCGAGCTCGAGCGAGCGACCTCGTCGCACGGAGCCGGCGACGTCTCGCTGCGTGCCTCGTGCTCGGGCGCCATCGCGACGCACAACAAGCGACAGCCGCAGCTGCGCCGCACGACCGACTACGACATTGATCGCGTCGTGTCGTGGGGCTACGGCGCCCCGAGCTCGATCCCCGAGCGCCGCGTCGTCGACATCAACATTCCGAGCTTCCGCGAGCTGTACCACGCCGACGCCGATGCATCATCGATCACGGTGCTGCCGTTCGACGATGCGAGCAGCAGCACCAGCAGCAGCGACGAGGACACGTCGGACGAGGCGTTCGCGCGCCGCCATCGCGTCCACGAGGGCTTCGAGTTCTTCGAGCACGAGGGAGCCGCCCGCCGCCGCTGTGCCAAGCCCATCGTCGCCATGCCGCTCGCGTCGCTCCTCGACGACAGCGACTCAGCCACCGAGGTCGAGAGCGACACCGACGCCGCGTGGAGCCGCGCGGTGCTGCGCGATACCGCCGTGTCCTGATCGAAGCTGCTCTTGTATTGTAATGTACCGTTGTTGTTGCGCCTCATCAAGAGCGACCGACCTTGGAGCGCGCTCGCTTGTTGACGAACCACGTCTTGACTTGCTGGTCCGAGAGTCCAGACTGCCGCGACAGCTCCTGGCGCTCGATGGCTGATGGATACGGGCTGCTTCGGTGCTCGTCGAACCACTCCTCGAGCGCCATCGTCGGTCTCTCGCTCAGTCGCTCCTTCCTCGCCGCAACTACTCTGGCGGCCGCGTGTTGGGCGCAGCTCTCAAAGTATTGCTGGAGCATCGTATGTGCTAACGCTGACTTCTCAGCAATCGAGAGGTGGGCTGCAGCTGATCTTGCGTTGGCCAGAACCTTCTCTAGCAGTCCCAGTATTTCGTTCGCCATCACGAGATCGGCGACATCGAGCTCGCTTGAATCCAAGAGCTCAGCAACGCGACTCAGAAACTCTCGTCGCATCAACACTGCTTGAGATGAGTTGGGAAGTGTCATTCACTCACAATCTATTCGATCCTTGATCTTGTCGACATCAACATCAACAACAACGAAGAAGCATTGATGATCGAGACCACGACGACGACTGACGAACGAGCGATCGAGAAGAGGAGCCTCCTCAACAACAACCGACCCGAAATGGCAGCCCCGAAAACTCGCTCCTCTCGACCATCCATCCACCAACAACAAGAGAAGAGCGCCCTGATCGCTCGATCATCGCAAACGATCGTCTCGAGGATCATGTCGATGAGATCGAGACGCTCCGACTCGATGGCGAGGCCCGAGATGCTCGATCGATCGAGTGGTTGGTGGCTTCCGACGAGTGGCGCAGCTCCTTGACCACTCGACGACGAGCATTGGTGAACCACTGGCTCACTTGCGACACCGACAGCTTGCTCGATGCCGCCAGTCGGGCCTTGTCGTCGGCTGTCGGGAACGGCGAGTCGAGGTGATCTCGGAGCCACGACATCAAGATCTCGACAGCAGGTCGGGGAAGTCGGTCTCGTGTTCGTTGTCGCTTGGGATCGGGCTCGCTCGTGTCTTGGTCGTCTTGGTCGTCGGTCTCGGTTGGAGGCTCTCTTGTTCTCTTGCTTGTCTTTCCAGGCATTGGGGCATTCAACCTCGAAGCCAATACTGATAGTTTCGCGTGAACATTCGAGATATATTGCTCTGTTTGCTGAATTGTCTGGAGCATGAACTGATCGAGAACGAGATCTTGTCCGAGGAAGATCGAAGGCTCAGGAAGAGGAGCTGTCTCGATCGCATCTGCTGGTGCCACCGTCATCAGCATTTGGATTCGAAGTTGAACGAGGACAGGGAACAGGACGTGTCTCTCGATCATGGCCTCGAACTCTTCGATCGAGCACTCCTCGGTCGATTCGATGTCGTCTTCGATTGGAGGAGGACCATCAACACTCATCGACGAGAGCGAGAGCGAGTGGTGGGCCATGTTGGCGAGACAGGGAGTAGATGGGAATGGCCCCGCCTTATCAAGAGCGATCGACCTTGGAGCGCGCTCGCTTGTTGACGAACCACGTCTTGACTTGCTGGTCCGAGAGTCCAGACTGCCGCGACAGCTCCTGGCGCTCGATGGCCGATGGATACGGGCTGCTTCGGTGCTCGTCGAACCACTCCTCGAGCGCCATCGTGGGCCTCTCGCTCTTGAGATGAGCAGCACAAGTTGCCGCCACGTTGTTGATACACTGCAAACTCATTGAAGCCAGCAATTGTTGGAGCTCGAGTGCTGAGAGCCAAGGCGTGGAGCGGCTGAGACAAGCATTCTGCATTCGCTGGAGACACACAAGAAGGTGCTCAAAGAACGCATCGACGACCTCCTGAGCGGCAGGATCACGCAACAGGCTCTCCGATACCTGCGCAGCGACAGCAGCTTCGAATCGCTCGCGTACTGAGGGCTGTGGCGTGTTGGGGAGCGTCATCGCGAGCGGTGCGTTGTTGATGCGAACGTGAAGCGGCAGCGAGAGAAGTGACGGAACAGCAAGTGGTGCGTTTGTATCGGTATCGGTTTGGTTCTCTCTCTCGCAAGTTTGTATTTACATCTGGACCAAAACTGAGCGCGTACGTCTCTTGTAATACAACACGACGACAAAAACTACGACCTCGTCCTTGCTAGACACCTGCGATCGGCGCTTGGTAGAGGAAGAAGTGGTACGTGATGGAGCCGGTGGCCGGGTTGCGTTCCGTGTCGAACTTGGCCACGTCGTAGAGGCCGAGGTAGCGGTACGACGACGGCAGCGCTCGAGGCGTCGGCACCTTCTGCACGACGCGCACGGCAATCTTCTGCTTGTAGTTGGCCATCATCTCGACGCCGATCGTGCCTTGCTCAGCGTCGCGCTCGCGCATCTCGACCGTGTAGATGATGGTCTTGCCGTCGGGCTCGATCACCGTGCGGTACGGATTGGCCGAGAGCTTGAGCGACTCGACCAGGCCGCGGTTGGTGCTAATGCTCTTGCGCGGCTGCCGATGCAGGCCCGTGGTGAGTAGCTCGCCGGCCGAGCTGACCACCGTGCCCGGCGGACAGCCGGGGATCTCGCCGAAGCGCGGCGCCGACGAGCTTCGACCGGGCGCGACGCCATCATCACGGTCGTCGTCGGCCATCGTCATCATCGATGCACCAACCGCAGCAGCAGCAGCGGCAGCAGCAGCACCATCATCGAGGTCTTGCTCTTGGCGCTCGTCCTTGGCGCGTAGACTCGAGGTGCTGGGTGTGCGAGCGGGCTTCTTGGGTGTGCTGGGCTGCGAGGTGCGACCAGTGCTGCCGACCTTGGCCAACGAGCCGATCGCGCTCGAGGTCGACGATGCCGAAGCGACAGCGCCCGGGCCCGACGACTGGCGACGGCCGAGGGCGTCGGTGACGACGTTGCGTGCCGTCAGGGCGATGCGAATGCCGTGCTCGGCCTCGGGTCCCTCGAGCACGCGGTGTTGCCAATGCTTGAGCGCCGGCGACGCAAAGAACAGCAGGTCGCCGCTGGAGCTGTGCACCTCGGTGGCGCTCTTCACCACCTGCTGCAGCGTCGGTGGCGCCTCGTCCTCGAGCACCGAGCGCGAGCGCCGACGCGGCCCAGGCTCGCGCACCCACTCCATGGCCACGCGGCGCAGCTGCACCTCGCGCGTGTTACCGAGCGCCAACGTGGCGAGCAGCTGCTCCTCGGGCTCGCCGAGGCACTTTTCGTCGCTCTTGGCCCATTCTTGCTCGCTCTCGTGGCGGTCGCGGTACTTGGTGACCATGATCGAGTTGAAGCTCCGGCCCGTCACGGCCTGCAGCAGGTGACGCACGGCCGTCATCAGCCGGCTGAACGGCGCACGGCGGTACTTGACGCCGGTGGCGCTCTGGTACGACAGCTCGCCAAAGTACACTTGCACGCACGGCTCGGGCCACGCCTTGCCGTACAGCAGCACGGTCGGCTGCTTCCACTTGCCCTTGAGATGCATGTTGACGGCGCGCATCACAATGTACGCCTCCTCGTCGCTGAGCAGCTTGTCGAGCACCGCGATGCGCCCGTCGACCGCCGCCACCGTGCGACCAAACTTGCCGATCGGCGTCGGAGGCTCCTCGGGAGCCGGCGCCACTTCGGCCGACGCGGCCGACGACGGCAGCGACAGCAGCATCGAGTACGCATCACTCTCGAGCGACGCGAGCGCCATGTCGGTCAGGAGGCTCAGCGAGCTGGCAACGTCGTTCGTCGCGTCGGAGCCGGTCGACGAGTGCAGAGTGCTGCTATCGTGGCTCGGCTCGGCCGTGCCCACCGACGACAACATGGTCGCCCGGTCGCGTCGCTGCGTGAACCACTCGCTCACGTGCTGTATGCTCCAGCCGAGCTGCTGTGCAATGTGTGACAGTGCCGCGTGATCCAGCGGGCTGTCGCTGTTCCAACACTGCTCGAGGTACGCCTCGGCTTGTTCGCGCGGCACACTCTCCGCGGACGACGCGGCATTGTCGCTGGGCAAAGACGATGCTGCGACCTTGGAATTCGTCGACGCCGGCTTTCCTGCAGAGTCGGACTCGGCAAAGTGCAGCCCAGCAAGCATCTCGAGGTGTTCGAACTCGGGAGCAGTGGCCCTCTGCCCGGTGGACGCGTGTGACGGTTCGGCGGCGGCTGAGGAGGCGGCGAACGTGCCGCTATTCAGAGGAGCGGCACTGGTACTGGTGGCACCATCAACCACTGCCATGTGCTCAGTCGGTTGCATGTACGACAGGTAGCGCTCGGTGGTACGATCCAAAATCACCAAGGCCGCGCTCAAAAAGTCGCTGTAGCGCCATGTGCGGTAGCGTAGATTCAGCTCGGAATCGAGCGCCATCTCGTCCGAGTCGTCAAAGTCCTCGTCGTTCACGGCCTCGTCCTCTTGGCGCTGTAGATCGGCCATCTCGGACGAGTAGAGGTCCTCCTCGGGCTCGGGCGTGGCTCGTGCGCTGCTCTTTCCTCCACTTGCCGACTTTGAAAGCTCGCTCGTCGACGACGACGATGAGGCAAGTGCACGCTTGACCGGCTTGCTCTCGTTGGCAGGCTCGGGCTCGCTGCTGTGCTCGTCGACCTCGCCGACGTTGTTGCTGCCAGCCGCCGTACGCTGGCGCTTGCCGCCGCGAGTCGACTTGCTACCGAGCACCTTGCGACGGCGCTTGCTGCCGACTCGCTTATGCGGCGAAAGCAACAGCTCTGCATCGTCGTCCACATCGCCATCCTCCTCGAGCGCCATCTCCTCTTCTTCCTTGACGGTCGTCGTTGTCGCCGCCGCCTTCGAGACCTCGCTCAAGCCGGATTGGATAACGCGTGCCTCAGTTGCCACAGGCTCGTCCGCTACGGAGGGCTTCTTCTCGTCCTTGACGCGAGGAGTCGCAGAAGCAGCGAAAGCACCACCGCGGCCTCGTCGAGACGTTGGTGTGCGCCTGCCTCGGCCGCGACGGAATGGGCCAGGTTCCTCGGAGGACTCGCTTCCGTGGTGGTCGCTGCTCGCTTGTTCGTGGTCTTCGTCGTCGTCATCGTCGTCATCGTCGTTGTCGTCATCTTCCTCGTCTTGCTCATCGGAGGAAGAGCTTTCGCTCGCACTCTCGACGTACGTCGGATACTTGTACTGGTCGGGCATGCCATCCTCGTCCCATTGCGTCGGCATCGGCGCCGAGGCGCACTCGCCCGATACGATGGCGGTGAACAGATCGCGAAACGCTGTTGTACGCTCAGACAGATCGGAGCTCGAGCTGATCAAGTGCCACACGGCCTCGGCCGAATACACGGGACATTCCTTGCCAAATAGTGATACAGTGAAACTAACACGCGCGCACTACGAGTGAGTGTGCATTGATTGCATTGCTGCTGGGCGACGGGCGATGTGCGGGACGTACCAGTAATTCTTTGCCAAGCTGCGCGTCATCAATCGATGGTTCTTGCAGCCGAGCAAATGCCCGACATCCTGCGCCGGATAGCAAAATTCGACCACCTCTTCGCCTTCGCCAGCCTCCTGGCCTCCGACACGACCAAGCTTGCGCAGAGGATGCTCCGAGTGCTTGGGCAGGAAGAACAAGCCGACCGGTGCATACTGCGGTAGCGACGATGGCGCAAGTCGACGTCGGGCAGCCGCCGGTAGTTGCTCGGCGGTGGCTGCTTTGCTGCCACGCGCGGGCTTTGCCTTCTCAGGCTTGGCGGCCTTCTTGGCCTTGCTGCTTGCCTTGGCGCCTGCCGTGGGAGAATCCTTCGATGAAGTCTGCGTTACGCGCGACAGGTGAGACCAAGTGACGCAGTCGAACGACACGAGCAACGAACGCACCAGCTGTGAAAGGAACTTCTTGATGGCTGCGGCATTGGATTTGGTGTCACCAGTCGCGAGCATTCGTTTGGCACCATCGGACGACAGTGCCATTTGTTCCTCTCCATCGAATAGAACATAGAACCTATCGACACGTCACAAATAGTAGTCGTTGTTGTTGGTGAGTGAGTGAGAGAGTCAGAGAGTTTGAGAGAGCGACGTACTTTTCCTCTGCAGTGTACCACCGAGTCGAAAGCCAAAACTGCCTGACATTCACCAAGCTCGCGATATCTCGCGCCAACCAGCCACGCGCCTCACTGCCATCAGCAGGTCCGAGCTTGCGCACTGGCAGTGTCTTGTTGCTTCCCAGGTAGAGAGTATCGACAGTCTTCCAGGCCGAGAGTGGACCGCGGCCAGGCTTGGCGTCTTCGACTGCCTCCTCGACCGAGGTTGCGTCGTCCGACGATTCGATGCCGTGCGTGTCTTCCGAATCCGACGTGCTCTTGCTGGCGGCTTTGCCGTACGCGCGCTTGGCCTTGGTGGCTGGTGGAGCGCGCTTCGCTGGGCACTTCTTGGCACCTCCGGGCACCTTCTCGTCGTCGCTGCTGTCGTCGTGCGTCGCATCCGAGTCCGACACGGCGTGCTCGCTCTCGCTCGTTGCGCGCTTGGTAGCCTTGCCGCCACGGCCTGCGGCAGGCTTCTTGCCACCGACTGGTTCGAGGCGCGCCTTCAACAACGCCAGTTGCGCAGCGAGTTTCTCCTTGTCCTTTCGCACACGCCGAATGGCAAACGGCCGGAACAGCAGATCCTCGCCCATGTTGTTGTTGTAAATGTACTGACCATCGACGCATCGGTAGCGAATATTGTTGATGCACAACACGGTAGCCACCGGGTCAGGTTGATAGGCCTTGGAGGTGCTGTTCCAATTTCTGAGGGCAGAATGGACGACGATACGTGAGACTCGGTACGATATGAGAGCGATAGGTTGAATGCGTAGCAAGCAAGTACCTTTGGAGGTAGAGATGAACCTGTACAGGGTCAATCTTGAGCTTGGCACGCTTCGCCTTCAGCTGGCCCTTCTCCATCAACTCGATCTGCTGAATGACACGCATCGTCTCACGAGCTTCGGCGCGCTGCTTACGTTCGGCAGCCAACGGCGACTCGTTCTCGACTTTCCTCTTGCGCATCGCTTCCTCGTCGTCTTCCTCATCGTCCTCCTCCTCCTCCTCTTCGTCATCGTCGTCATCTCCGCTTGAAGCTGAATCGCTCGTGCCACTATGATCGTCAAACTCGAGCTTGACACCGCGAGAGGCACTCGAGCCTCTCTTGCCTCGTTTGCTGGAGGCCTTGTCCTCTTCCAAGTCCATTCGATGCAACCGTGAGCGAGGATGCTTCGCAACTGCCGACGATGCAGAGGAGGAGGAGGAAGACGGTGCCAGCGAGCTCAATGTTGTCAGGTCGACCTCACTCGAGGTCGAGAGCTTCAGCGGAGTCGATTGCTTGCGTCGAGAACTCGAGACGCTCAGCTGCTCGAGACTGGAACGCAGTGCCGAGGACGATGATGAACGGGACTCGTGTTCGATCGTACGGTGCTGCTCCTTGGCTTTGCTGCTCACGGCAGCTCGCGATGGCGCCGCTGTGGCCGCTGGCGTGGGAGCTGCCGCCGGCGGCACGGGTTCCACTGGACCAGAGCGCTTCTTCTTCTTGAAGAAGAGCCTCTTGCCGCTGCCGGACGTGTTGTCCGCATCGGTCGAGTCGGATTTCGGTTTCGTCGAAGCAGGAGGGAGAAGCGGCAGCGGTTCGTCGTCATCGTCGTCATCCACCGCGGCGATTCGCTTCTTCTTGCGGAAGCGGAACGGCTCACCAGGCTTTCCCGAAAGCGTGGGCGAGTCTTGGCTGGATGAAAGTTGTTTGGACGAGAGA
>Ga0209915_1004575_pt1 | contig 9932 bp, 14 predicted proteins | sample ThiBiot_750_plan_FD_183952 | JGI IMG/M metagenome (GOLD analysis project Ga0209915, IMG submission 183952) | Wastewater bioreactor microbial communities from Cape Town, South Africa - Thiocy_cont_750_plan (SPAdes) | ecosystem: Engineered > Bioreactor > Thiocyanate-remediating > Anaerobic-Aerobic ...
TTTCTCTTCACAATTTGCCCGCCCCCTCTTTGCGATTCATGGCTTAGGAGCTAGAGCGCTTGGGGAGAGCAAGATTGAGGAGGAACTCTGGGAGAGCGCTCGAGAGCAGTTGGAGAGCTTGTTCGACAGCAGCGACTTTCATGTCGCGACCGCGTTGGCACGCATGTTTGAGTATGCTATGGCAAGAGGGCAGCGACGTCAGGGTGAGTTGTATGTGAGGAGGGGGGGTGGGTTTGGACCCAACCTGTCAACACACAATGGTCTTCGCATATAGGTACCTACTATGCCACTCTCGCAATGACTATCTTGGAACAACTCGGGAGCTGCAATTGTTCTTTGTAAGTGGTGCACACAACAACAGCTTCGGTGCAAACGATGACAGTGCTGATCTCGTTTTTTCTCCGCGTTTTATTTTCTTCTTCTTTTTCGTTTGCCGTCCTGTCAAAGGTACTCATGGCTATTAGTGCATTTTTATTTGGGCGGGGAGGATGAACGGACTTGTTACGAGAAGCTCGTGCGGGCGAGTCTGATGCCATCCGTCACCCTGCAGGATCCGGAGGAGGAGGAATCTTCGCTTGCGGTCGATACCGCGGAACACGACAGCAAACACCGGAAGGATAGGGAACCCGATTGCGTGTTTCAGGAGATCCTGGCGACGGTCACCCTCTTGCATCTGAAAGCATCTGCGAGTCTATCGGAGCCGACCATCCTCGCTCGGTGCGAGAGCGCCTTGGCAGCAATCGTGGGGCGCTGGACGTGTGTGCGACATCTCTTCCGTCCTGCGCAGCGGCTGAAAATGGATTCGATTTTCACGTCGGATGCGACGATGATCCGGTGGGCTCTGAACAGAACGGAGGCGGCGCGCTCCTCCGCGCTCCTCTTCGTGAGCCAAGCCGAGGAGTGGTTGTTTGCACATCTGCCGCTCCTGCAGAAGCCCGTGTACTTTATCTTACAAGTCCTGTCGGAGACGCAAAATGCGGACATCCTGCAACGCTTCCTATCCCTCGTGAAGCACCGGGACGGGGGTTCGTTCCTCAGCAGCAGCCCCTGGACATCTTTCTTCGCGCTGCCATGAAAAAAAAACCAAAAAAAAAAAGAGCTGGATTGGGCTGAGAAAAGGGCATCCAGGCGGGGCACCAGCAGCAGGGAAGGAAGAAGGCCCAGCAGATCTCATCCTCTCCACAGAGTCCTCCTGAAGCCTTCTCCTTCTCTGCGACCGGGGACCAGCCGCTTCAATCCTCCCCTCCCCTTCCGTTGTTAGTGGTGGGAAAAGACGCCGCGCTTTTATTCCACCGGGTGATTACAAAGGGCTCTGGTCTGAGCCCCTTTCGAAGTCGAATCTCTCAGTTCCTGGTTGTCGCCAGAAGATGGGGGACACAGCACCCTCCCGAGAGGAAGAAGGGAAGAGGTGGTGGGAACAAGATCTCCATGCCTGGATTCATGTCTTCAAACGGTGAGAGGAGTTGCGGGGGCTGAAGCTCGATCGAGCATTTTTGTGTGCATGTGCGGCAACGCTGAAGGTATGTCTGTTGCTGAGCCAGCAGCAGAGGGGACCGATGGCAGCCCACCAAGTTGTCGGCGCTCGTAGCCTCCTTATAGATCAGCTCGTCGAGTTCTTGTGGCAATGAAGGCTGCTGCTGGTGGTGTGTCATGCTAATCATCGGTGGGGAGTCGAGGCTGTGTTGCAGCTTCCTCAACGCCATCAGTAGCTCCTCCGACATGGTTCGTTTCAGTAGTCGTTGTCGTCGTCGTCGTTGTTGTTGTTGATGTCGTGGCTGATGCAGGCCGAATGCCAATCCACAGGTGGGGCGGCTTTCCTTCTTGTGCGTAGTCTTCTCGCACTCAGTCAGCGGCGTGGTATCTGATTCTGGCGAGGTTCGAAAGTGAGGACCATGGGCCCACCCTTCCTTCTCGTCTTCTTCGTAGCACTCCGCATCTCGTTGTCCTTGTCGTCCAGGGAGGAGCACAGCGGCAGCCGTCATTCCCTCCTGCACCACCCTCCCTCCACCCCTTTGTAACGTTATGTTGATATGTTGCGCTCGATCTTGATCCGCTGTGCGAATGGACCTCAGGCGACGCCGCTTGCGATTTTCTACTGAACCAAAGGACTGCGTTTTTCTTTTTTATATAAAACAATCATCTTTTGGTGGGCTTTACCATGGTCTTGTTTGTGTGTCCGCAAGACCTAGCCATTCCCTGCGGCCGTTTTCTTTTTTGGGACCCTGCTTTCTTAGGCACCACATCCTGGCAGCATACCTTTTTTGTTGGTTTTTTTTTTTTTTTTAAGGTTTTTCTCTCAGCTTTGGGTGGGGAGGGATCTTGAACGGGACATGAAACAAACCTGCGAACAGAGGGAGACGCAACGTGCACAAGGCCGAGCCCCATCACATGCCTTGTGGGCCCTCTTGCAACTCGCACAGGCTGTGCCTTGAGGCCGTCTTTTTCGGTTTTGCATTGATTTCATCGTTGCGGTGGCGCTTCAAGCTTCCAAAAAAAAAAAAAAACCCCCGGCGTGGATGTTGCGGTTACTCATGGACACCAGATCTTTGTAGATAAATGGTAAGCGCATTTGTGCAAGCTCATGCAGCACCTTCGGCTAGTTGCCATCTTCCTTTTTTTCCTTCCCTCTCTTCTCCATGCGGCACCCAATGGCACATGTGTCCCATGGACAGGCGTCTCGCCAGACTGTAACCTACCAGGTAAACCTGTCTTCCTGAGCTTTTTTTGGCCGGAAAGAAAACTAAATTTTTTTGCGGGGGGGGGGCAGCTGGTACTCCCGTCTTTATTCCGGCGGGCGTCACAGCCGATACAGTTTTTCACCACATCCAAGCCCTGGCCAATGGAATTGCATTTAGAGCCAAGGTTTCTGAACCCTGCTATTCCACCGCGATTGAAATGCTCTGTTCTACTGCACTTCGACCCTGTTTGCAATTGTCGATCAACGGTAAGAATAAACTACAAAATATTTTATAAACCATACAAACTGACTAACAAAAATACAGAAACCGTGCCTTATCCGGCGGAAACTTGCAAGTCGCTTTGTACCAAATATGGTACCCATCCTCCTTTTTCTTCGTTTGTAGTAGTAACTGTTCTCACAAATAACCCAAAAAAAAAAAAAACAAAACAAAAAAAAACCAAAAAAGCTGAACAATGCGCCATCCCGTTGACCATCTCAGCTGGTGTCCCTCTCACTACATGTGCGCAAGACTTGTTAAAACGCAATCTATCTTGTTGGCTAATATCAAATCTGCCCCCTCCAATCTAGTCGCCTATGGAGTCCCCTCTGGTAATCTGACCTGTGAGGAGACAGATTCTTGGGTCAACAATACTTTGCGATTTCCTGAGAACTCCACTCTATATTCCATCAACGGTACAGACTATGCCGTTCCCTGCTCCGTTATTGACATAACATTGGATGTTCGCTGCGCCTCCCCATTGGTCGAGACCGATGGCCACTATTGCTCCTTCCCATGCCCTCTGCCTTCGTTATCCAACAGCGAGTACAGCAATGCCCAAATCATGCAGGACATTGTTTCATGGATATCTTGGGTAATGCTTGTCCCTCTTCCATGCACAACAACAACAACAACAACAACAATCTGCAAGATTTTTCTTGTGTTTTGCTAAGAAACACCTACACGTATTCAGGTGGCCTCTGCCTTTTTGCTGGTTTCCTTTTTAGTAAATCCACACATGCAGCGATTACCCAAAGGGTTGATATTGCCCACAGTCATTGGAGCCAACATTTTGGTGTGCGCACAATAACTTCCTGCATTGTTGTTGTTACCCTTCTGAACGCTTTCCTTTTCCTTGTGATCTACCAATGTGCAGGCAGGAGGGATGGTGCTGCCTTCTCTTGCAGGCTATGATAACATATGGTGTGGGGGAAGTGGCACCACACTGCAACCCAATACATACACCTCTCATCATGGGATCCAAGTCTCGAGTAGTTTCCAGGACCTCATTTATTATAGTTCTCCTTGCTCATTTCAAGGTAACTAAATTACTCACGACATCTAAAAAAGCTACCCCCCCTTCAATACACACTCACACTCAGTCTATGTATAAAAATTAATAGGTGCTATTCTTTTATTTGGATTTCTTACCAGCACGTTCTGGTGGGCCATCGTAGCATTCAACATGTCTCTTGAGGTAAGTGCAGCATTGTGCGCTGGCCAATGTGTTCATGTATCCAATTCAAACACAACACCTTTCTGAAAGATCTACTTTGGAGCGTGGTTGGAAGGGCGATGGAAGAAATATGCCCGGATTGTTGTTTACAACATAATTGGATGGGGAATTCCCTTTCTTTTCACGGTCATCCCAGCATCAGCAGGCGTGATCGGACTCCAACCAGGAGACACCCTGTAAATTTGCACCCCCCCCCTTTCCTTTTTTTCTTTCGTGCTGAAGCTTTCTTTGCTTTGATTTTTTTTTTTTTTTTTTTTTTTTTTTTTTTTTTTTTTTTTTTATCAGTTGCTTCATCAGCTCTCAAGACAACTACGCATGGATCATTGTCTTCTTCTTTGTACCTGTGGGAATCTGTCTGCTCTTTGGATCGATCCTCTTCGTCCTCTCATTGGCGAAACTCACGTTCGTCGCCATCAAACTCCACAAATGGAAGGAAGTGGTGATGCCCTATCTGAGAGTGTTGCTGTTCATCTTTTCCATCTTCCTTGTGGTGACTCTCTTCAGCGTCTATTGCATCAACAATGCAGCCAACGCCTCCACCATCAATTCCGGATATCAACAATACTACGCATGCATTGGGACATCCGCCGTTTCAGGCACCATTTGCGAATTGGACAGCAACGTCGCAAATTACAGTCTGGTGATGTTGAAAGGATTCGCAATCTCTGTGCTTGGAGTTTTGCTCTTCTTCATCTTCACATCCCCTCAACTCTTCGTTCATTGGTTCCATGTCTTCCAGGCGATCTACAGATTGATGCGGGAAAGAGATAAAGCAGCCGTCATGAATTTGTGGCAAAAGCTTGGGCGTACGACAACCACCCGCAGTTCTTCAATCACATTGGCCGGAGTATCCACCATGGCAGTGGTGGAGGATAATATTTCTGCCGAGAAGTCAGCAGATGACGACGACGATGAAGAAACGGGTGTCGAGGAATCTTCTTCATCCTCCACTGAGGAATGATTAGAAAGGGAGAGGTGTATTTGATGTATCGGTGATATTTTGGTTCTTTTCTTCGTCGGATCGCTCGGAGAAATTCTATGTCGAAGCCGAAATCGGAAGATGCAGCATCAATTTAAATTTGTAAATATAAAAGGGGAGGAAAGTCGCAACCTTAACGAACCTGAATAGAATCTGAAATTAGACTCGTTGGGTCGTCCCCACCCTTTCTAAACAACGCAAGTGACATTCCTTTTCTTTTGTTTTGGCATTTGGGCTGGAAAAGAGACCGACATCGCTTCATATTTTCGTCCGAGATACCCCTATCAGATGCTATGGGTCCTGAAGGAGCAGAAAAGATGTTTTTTGCAACATCGAAGCATGGTTTTCCTCTGATCAAGTGGGGTCTGAATCTACTGAGGCCGTTTGCAAACCAGGCTTTTGTCTTGTTGATGAATCCAGCTGATGAAAATTAGTCACCCCGGGGCTCCCTGTGAAACTCACTGCCACTCGGAGAAAGAATGTCTGCGAATCCCACCACTATGGATTATAAACCCCCAGAGGTCTGGGAAACCCACTCACGCTTGGAGAAAACTCCTCGAGGCTCAGAATGTCTTCTCTTTTCTGGGTTGGGGTCTCACTCAGGATGGGCAAATTTCTTGGGATTCTCTTGTGAGACGTTTGTGGTGAAGGAGGCAGCAAAGGCAACAACACACTTTGTTACAAAGCCATGAACGTGAAAAACACAATTTATCTGTATCAGAGATATTAAAAAACAAAAACAAAGAGCGAATTACAAAAAAGGCTCGCCATAATAGAGTCCCCTTGGAGGGCTTTGAGATTGTGCATTCAGGGAGGTTCATTTGGATAGGGAGTGATACAGGAGAGGGGGGGGGTAACAGGAGTAAAGCACACACCATGTAAGGCTGAGTTCTTCCTTAGCCTAGCGCGATGCAGCACTTCAAGATATGCTAAAAATATCAGTTATTAGGAGAGCATCATCTGACAATAAAAGATTTGAGAGAATATTGGGCAGTGAAGGTGTACATACAAGGAGTGTGAGAGAGAAACCTCCACAGCAGCTGGCCGCTACCAGAAAGTGTCTCTGGTACACACGGAATGGGTCGTGAGCACTATCAAAGAATTCAAATGCTTAGGATTGCACCTCCCACAGTGACTTTATCAGACATCGCAATGACTACTCAACAGTCAAGAAGCTCAAAAGAGCATTGCTCTTTTGGCTCATCTGGTTTGCGATACACTCTCATGGTGTCGATGACACAACCTTTGGTGGTGGGTTGAGTTGTCATTGAGGGGGAGTATCAGACATTGCAATGACTACTCAAGCACCATAGAGGGGGTGTTTCCTTGGTTGCTTAAGAAGCTAAACATGTAAAAATTGCATGAAGGGATACAAAGAAATCCACAAGACTCACCATGGCCTTCTGGCTTGTACTTTTTGCTGCACCAGTGTGGTTCGGGCTTTTGGCCGGGTGTTCAATTTATCACATGGGGCCTTGTGTTTTGCCAGAACCCCCATCTTCCTTTCTTGAGAACAATGGCTAGGCAGGTATCGAATGCCAGCTTCAAGTTCTACAAATACAGTAGAATGATAACCCATATGAGTAGGAGGGAAAGGGTAACAACAATGATACCAAAACAGAAATCTTGTGATCTCCCCAAGTTTTTCAACAACCACAGGCATTCCAACCGCTTCTCCTCTTTATCCCAACAACAACAACAACAACAACAACAACAGTTGTAACGACACCACAAACAGCAGCAGCTCCTCAATTTTCAAGATCAAACTTGACTTGTTTTTGATTCAGCCCACATTTCCTCAGTTGCTTTCCCGTGTTCCCAAACACAGACACAAACCAAACGGGAGCGAATAGCCGGTTGGTTATGATGAGCGACGCGGAACTGCAGGAATATTCCTTTGACCTCGACAGGATAATTAAAATTATCCGTGAAAAAAAACAACTCGTGTTTTTAGTGCTTTTCAGGCCTTTTTGGCTAGGTGCCGTTGTATCGGATACAACAACCGTTTTTTGGAGGGGGATTGGTGGAAAATCTTCCGGTTGTATTGCGTACAACCTTAGGGGCCAAAGGAATATGTCTTATGTGGCGGGCGTGAACGGTGCACAGTAGGTCACGCACGAAATATGTGCAGAATTTACATCGAGACCTTCCTGTGGGTCTGCAAGAGCTCGAGAAATGAAGAAAGTTGTGCTTGCTTGAACAGATCTCTTTCAATGACTTAGCAGAGCTTGTTGCAGGTAAGCAGGAAAGAGAACGAGAGAAAGAAAAGGTCTGAAGTCGGTCGAGCTAACTTGAACGGGGTCCCAACAATATCCTTTTCTTGCCAAAATAAAAAAATCAATGTGCACGCTTACTTATTCATCTTCAACAGAACCTTATTGTGTTCCTCCCGGAGGTAGCCCTCTTCAAAGGCTTCGTGGCATTGGTCATCAGACCGCAGTGTAAGACTGCCCAATGAAGCACCCTGGCCTATATGGAGTTGGGCTGTCGACATCCTGGATCGCCAGTTCAACCAGGACGAGTAAAAACAGCCCCACAATTACCACACCACAGATACCAGCAAAGACCCACATGACAAGTTTGATCCACCGAGGTGTAGCTTTCTCTGCTCGATTTTGTACAAGCTCCTTCCAGACTGATGGACCCACTGTGGCCAGTTCAACCCCATATGGCACATCTTGTGTATGGTAGAGGTTGTATGCAAGCAAAACCTCATGAGGAAGGGGAAATGAATTACCTTCGTCATCTCGTTCATGGCCTTGTTGAAAGGAGAATCCCACACCCCCAAACGCAGCACTCCAAGGGGAAAGCCATCTCATGAGTTCAAAAGGAACAAACACAGCCAAGATGACACCTATCAATATCGAGTAGCCAACAAAAGCAGCAATAGAAACGCAGAAGAGATCCAGGCCAAGATAGATGTCCATCAGAGCAAACAAAATGATGAAACGACCGAACCATGCATGAACGCCACCAAGAAGAATCCCATACCATTTCCGATCCTTACCTTTTAGCGTGTTAGTTCGGGCAACCACCTTCAGAAATACGATCAGCGCACCTTTCCGAAAGAGATGTGCGGGAATCAGGCCAAGAATAGGTTGGAGAATGGCAAATATGGTGACGGTAAGTCCCAGAATTTCGTGTGCTGTTGGGGGGATATCTTAACGAAAGCATCGCAGAAGCTGGAAAACTTTACCTCCTTTGAAATGCTGTATATTGTTATCAGAAACATAGTAAACGATGAGGACGAATCCGACGATGGTAAACACGAATGTCAGCTGTGGAAATAACAAATGTTAGCACTGTTCCAAAGGTATGAGGCGAACTTACCAGCTGCATCAGAATGTGTAAGTGCAACCAAGTGTATCCACAGAGGAACCATTGGTTGAGCGGCGACTTGAGATATCTACTCATAGAGCACCTCATGAGGAACCGTCAACCGTGGAACCTACATACCTCGCTATGAAGGTGGCAACAATGGCGCATACTGCCCAAGCAAAGACCATAAGTATGCCATGTACGCGTCTAAAGTTGTCCGTTATCGCGACTTGCTGGGAGGTTCCAGTGAAAAAATTCACGAGGGCTGCTCCTCTCTACAAACATTCAGATGGGACGCAGCTTAGCTAGCAGGTGAGGATTCGAGGATGTCTTACCTCCACATGTTGAGTGAAATACCAATCGTTGGTTCCGGTGGGGGTCCCAACCGTGTCACCGTAAGCCCAGAGGAGATACATGGAACCAGAAACAATGGGCACGTCTGCGGGATCATACGTGTTGAGTAATCTGTGCCAGCACAGCGTTGTTACTCCATTAACCTCTTGGTTGGGAAAGTGTTTAGCCATTGCATGAAAAGTTGGGTGTTCACTCTACGGGACGATGCACCAGCATCCTGAGTAACATCTTGCTCTGCATCCATCGTGGGTTCAGTCTGAGACGAAGCCCATCTATCACTCACCACCGGAGCACCATTGTAAAACTGTTCATAGGATTTAAGCTGTGCAGTTCTGAATCGAGATGCTAAAGTACCTGGCCCCAAATGATGTCTGAATCCGTCATAACTCCTGAATATGACAGACCAAGGGCTACCCACCCGGTTGTCTGGCAAGTAACCGTGAGATTGATTTCTGTGTTCACAGGATTAGGGGCAACACAGCACCAGGGAAACAGGAGAATCACGCACTTTGACCAGATGTGTCTGTGTAGATCTGCCAGGTGAGCCTCCATGTCCCATCCGGGCTTGAGTAGGTGCTATTAATACTGCTGTAATTACCACTCCCTGAGGAGCTTGTATTCGAGCATGTTGCTTGGTATTGTTTAGCAAACACCGCGCTCCAAAAGAGGGAAACATAAGCCCGAAGCTTACCATTCGTAGCAAGGGCAAGATATATGGAGCCCGGAGAATCAGTAGTTGTACTGTGTTTTTGGAATTTGGACGGCGTTGTCGGTATCTGTGGATTGTGTATGTTATTTCACGCCGTCGTTCATCATATCAATACAAACCGCAGTGAGCTGATATGCATAGATGTAGGGTACTTTTACGAAAGGTTGAATTGGCCGATCCATTGGGTCGGTAGTATTCCATTTGCGTTCCCATGCGATTGTAGTATACCCGTTCACTTGTTGTGCTCCAAGCAACACGTTGTTTTGAATGGAATCTAAGGCTGGCCTTTGGGAAACACACCACGCACACACACACACACACACACACACACACACACACACACACACACACACCCACACACACACACACACACACACA
>Ga0209915_1004576_pt1 | contig 9931 bp, 9 predicted proteins | sample ThiBiot_750_plan_FD_183952 | JGI IMG/M metagenome (GOLD analysis project Ga0209915, IMG submission 183952) | Wastewater bioreactor microbial communities from Cape Town, South Africa - Thiocy_cont_750_plan (SPAdes) | ecosystem: Engineered > Bioreactor > Thiocyanate-remediating > Anaerobic-Aerobic ...
CTTGCAACTCGGCCAACCTAAGGGCACTGCCGTCTCACCCGGGAAGGCCCCAGAACGACGGGAATCACGATGCCGACAGAGTCGCCGAGCTTCGAGTACATCGAACTCGAGAACCTCCAGTTCGATCAAGTGAATCCGCGTTTTCCAACTTCGCTTGACGGCACCGACCAGCAGGTTGTGCTTCGATTCATGCTCCAGGACGCGGGCCTCATCGACCTGATGCGGTCGATCGCCAAGCAAGGCTTCTTCCCCGGCGAGCCCCTGCTGGTTTCTCCAGTGACGGGCGCAGCCGACAAGTGGGTAGTTGTCGAGGGAAACCGTCGACTTGCGGCGTGCACACTGCTCGTCAGCCCTGAGCTTGCCCCGAGCAAACAGCAGGCGGTAAGAGACGTAGCTGCGGGCGCAGATCTCAGCAAGATTGTCCCGGTTCCATGCCTCCAGTTCCCGTCTCGTGAGGCGATCTTGGCCCATCTTGGCTATCGCCACGTCACTGGCATCAAAGAGTGGGATCCCCTTGCAAAAGCTCGGTTCCTTGAGCAGCAATTTGCGCAGGAAACCGGTACTACGGACGAACGTCTCCGTAACACTGCCAGATCGATTGGAAGCCGCTCGGACTACGTCGGTCGGCTCTTGACCGCGTTTAGGCTATACAAGAGATTGGAAGAAAACGCGTTCTACTCCATCAAGGGGCTTTCCGAAACGAGCATTACGTTTTCACTCATTCCTTCGATACTCGCGTATTCTGCCATCGTTACGTACCTTGGGCTCAAGGCCAGTCAGGATCTCGATATGATCGGCCTCGACGAGAGCAAGTGGGAGTTCCTTGCTCGGTTCATCTTCGAGCAGGACCGCGACGGCAAATCGCGACTCGGCGAGTCACGCAATATTCGAACTCTGGCGGATGTCCTGGACAATGGTCATGCCCGCGAGGCCCATGAGCGTGGCACCACCACGCTCATGCAGGCGAAGCAGCTTCTAGGAGGAAGCGACAGCGCCTTCCGGGGCTTTGTTTCACAAGCCGATCAGAGTCTGGAACTCGCACGCCTCGAGATGGACGGAGTGAGCTTCGGCCCCCACGACGTCGAAGCGATCGAGCGCGTTCGGCTCAGCGCCGTCACCCTTCGCAAAGCGGTGCAAGACCACATCGACGAGTCGGTCTAAGCAAGTGTTCGAAGAAGTCGAGCGCCTGCCGGGCGCTCCTCAATTGCACCGCTGGGCAGATTGGGCAGAGCTGCTGGCCTACACGTCGGCGACAGGCACGCTTTCGATGCCGGAGCTCGCCGAGACGACGGAGCGGCGAACCGACTTCATCGCGTCGGAGTCAGAAGACGATCAGGATTCGAAGGACCCCGAATCCGAGCCGCTGGTGCAGGAGTCCGTTGGAGAACCAGCGGCGTATCGGGACGCCTTGGCGCAACGCGCTGGCGACGTCCTCAGTTACCTGCTCGACCGTGCGTCCCGCTACGGTGCTGCGTATCCGTTCGAGATCGATCCGGAGAACCGCACTCTCTCATTGCGCGCGCCGAGCGACTCCCGCAGAATCTACATTCTGCTGTTGGCCTGTGCCTGTCTCAGGTACGTCGGGAAGACCGATCGTACGAAGCTAACTGCCAGATTCGAGCTTCTCGGGCTCGAGACCATGAAGCGTCTGCTGCCCCCCGAAGCCGAAGTTCATCTCTTCGGGAAGAACCCGCTCGCACGCGGCAGATACCCGACTCTCCTGGTCGACAAGATCTCTCAGCTTGCGGCTGACCTTGGCGAACAGGTGCGAGCCACGGCATCGGACTTCGAACCCGGCGATCAGGGGGACAATGGTCTCGACCTCGTGGCATGGATTCCGTTCAACGACGCTCTGCCCGGGAAGGTCACCATCTTTGCACAGGCTGCGTGTACGCCCGAATGGGTATCCAAGCAACATTCGTCGCATGCTTCCTCATGGTCATCGGTCATGACTCTGACCGCAGACCCAGTCAACATGGTTTTGATTCCGTACGACTATCGACGACCTAACGATGACTGGTACACCCGGCGCCACATTCACAAAAGCGTGGTGGTTGATCGGTACCGGATGATCGGCTTGTTGTCGACGGGACCGGATTCTGGGGACCCAATCGTCCTCGATCAAGAACTTCTCGACGCTCTGGACCTTGCCCGGTTGGACGATGTTCGTCAGCAGGAGTCTGCTGACCTTTAGTGCGCGGACCTGACATTCGCGACGTACGAGAGGTGGCTTAGCGAGTCCTCGAGCACGGGTCCGTCAGCGTTGAGTGAGCCGGTCCGACGCGCCCGACACCCACCTTCGCCATACTTGACCAATGGCGGGGGAGAAGAAGTTCGCGTTGGGACCGATCGTCAAGGCCGGTCTCGATAAGGCACTCGAGGCGCAATATCCGGTGGCGCAAGCCAACGTTGCCCGTCTTCGACGCGTGCACCCCAGTAAGTCGCCCGGTCAGCTCGTGACGCTACTCAACACCGTCTACCTCACCACCGTCACCGCCACTGGCGCCGGCGCAGGTGCCGCAGCGATCGTGCCGAACGGATGGCTGCAGGCGCCCGTCGCCGTTGGGGATCTACTGACGTTTCTTGAGGCGTCGGTTCTTTACGCGCTCTCACTCGCGGAGATCCACGGCGTAAACATTGAGGATGTCGAGCGGCGCAAAATGCTGGTCATGGCAGTACTAGTCGGCGACGGCGCAGCCAAGGCGATGGTGCAGCCGCTTCTCGAACGCACCGCCCCGTTCTTGGGCAAAAAGGTCGTGCGAGCAATCCCCATGGCGGCAGTGGATGCCGCCAACAAGGTTCTCGGCCCACGCTTCATCACGAAGTACGGCACCAAGCAAGGTGTTCTCGTGCTCGGCAAGCAGGTTCCCATGTGGATCGGGGTCGGGATCGGCGCAACAGGGAATCATGTCTTCGGATGGATCGTCATCAAAGCGACCCGCAGAATCCTCGGTCGAGTCCCCGAGTCGTGGGAGGCATCGGAGGGCACCGAGGTCCTTGCTCCGGACTGACGTTGAGCAGCACACTCGAAAGCGCGCGAGCCACATGCTGCAGAATGTACGGATGAAGGATGAAGGTGTCGAACCAGACCCGGCACTTGTCTGCGATGCCTGCGGACTTCCGCTGGACCTGAAGTCAATCGACAGCTGCGGACATCCTGCGATCGAGCTTGCCTGCCTCACTCACGGACCTCGGCGTCTGTGGGAGCCGTTCTCAGAGCAACAGGCCGACGTTCGTCACCGGTTTAGAACAGTCGGTGTTCATCGGGTGGGTTGGCACCGACGGATCGCATCCTGCCTGCCTGTTTCCGTGTTGTCTTCGGTAGCAGGCGAAAGTCCGCACGCTTGTCAAAGAGATGCTGCGCCAGATCCATCATTTCAAGGATCGATGGGGCGCTGACCACTCGCAAAACCTTGCCTCGGGTCGCATCAGCACTTAGGCCGCATCCGCTCTGAGCAACGAGTGGCTGAAGACGCCGCAGCCGTTCCTCATCAGTCGCGAACAGCACGACCGGCTCAGCGGACCATGTCCGTCCGAGATGCGATCGGCAGCTCGCCACAGGGTAGAACCCGGTTGCGGCCATGACGTAGCTCAATCCCGCTACACCGAGATCGAATCCGCGCAAGTCCTGATCCGAGCCCTGTAGCTCCGCCGGCAGATGAATGCCGTCGTGAAGCTCGTCGACATCGCCGTACGAGTCGAAGGACTCCACCGCCCTCGCCATTGACTCGAACTCACCCTCGTCTGCGGCATAGTCCCCAGCCCATTGAGCGGCAGCGCGCTCAAACTGCATCACGCCTCGCGCGATGTCGATGCGGATGCCGCTGAGGACGCAAACGTCACGAAAGTACAAGCCTTCATATCCCTCCTCGCCCATCTCGCTCGGCCTGGGGACCCAGTACTCGGTGACCTTAGGCAACGTGCTAGTGATGTCGACATCACGGCGCGGGTACATAGGAGCATTGTGGACCTGTTCCACTCCCACGCTGTGCAGTGCTGGGCCCATCTTGACGAGCGTCAGCGTCAGGTTCAGTACGCTCAGGATCATGCTCCCGCTTGACGAGTTCGCACCGCCGGCCGATCCGGCTCTCGCTGATGTCGCTGCGGAGATCCGCCGCCTGGATCCTGATGGTTCTCGCTGGGCCGCAGTGATCCGCCACACCTACGACATGATCTACAACGGTCAGGAAACCAGTCGGTATCGGTGGGATCAGCTCATGAAGACGGAGAAGACCCACTTTGGGACGCTCTTCGAGATCAATGCGCAGCGCGAGTTCCACTTTGAAGGTGGGGACTCGACGGACTACCGCATTGCTGGGCATCAGGTTGACGCCAAGTGGAGCCAGTCGATGGGCGGATGGATGCTCCCGCCCGAAGTCTTTGATGAGCTTGCGCTCGTCGCGACTGGTGATGACGCGACTTCTAGCTGGTCCCTGGGCCTCGTTCGGGTGCGATCCGAGTATCGGCGCGAGGGCGCCAATCGTGACAAGAAGAGCCAACTGAACCAGCTCGGACGAAACAGCATCCACTGGATCTGGCGCGACGCACCGCTTCGCCCCAATGTGCTCCTTCAGCTCCCCCGCGACGTCGTAGACAACATCTTCAACAACCGCTTCGGCACGCAGCGGACCCATCGGCTCTTCCGCGCAGCCGAAGGCCGCATCGTGCACCGCAACATCGTCGCGACGGTCAGCCGCCAACTGGATCATCAGAAGCGAGTCCGCTACAACGGCGGCTCACGGTCAGCTCTCGCCCCTGAGGGTTATCTCATTCTGAGCGGTCAGTACCACGGCGGCCTCGTGGAGGCGCTCGATCTCCCGATGCCGCGAAACGACGAGTACATCTCGGTACGGGTCGTGCCTTCGTCGGACGGCACGGGCGCATTCATCGGAGGGCGGCGTTGGCGCCGCGCTCGCCCTGACGAAGCGGTCGCGGAGCCCGCGCCCCGAATCGACGAGCCCAAGGCTAACGACGACTGAACCAGCACGTCTTTCCGTCAGAATCGCGCTACACAACGTGAGAGTATGGCCTCAACTCGACGTGATCGCTGATCTGGAGGCCAAGATGAGCGTCAGGAAATGGCTGGTCGGAGCAGCGCTCTTAGTTGCGATTCCCCTCGGCGTGGCCGTGGCTGCCAATCTGATCTCCTGGGCACTCACGCACGACGCCGACAAGCAGAGCCCGACCCCGGCTCCAGTGGCCAACCCTGCCTCCGCGCCATCTCCGACACTGACCCCACCGCCAGCCGTCAACACGCCTGCGCCCGCACCGGTCGATCAGCAACCGGAGCAGCCTGCAACCGCACCGCTCGACAACCAGACCATCACCGAAGCACGTATCGAGGTCGTCGGGAGCAAGATTTCGCCGACGGTCTATCGCGCGGGCGCTCCCCCTGGCTACGTCACGCACGTCTTCACCGCGGCCGGCGAAGTCGGGTATGGCAAGGGGTGCTACGTGCACTGGGATCTGTACAACAACGGCACGCACCTCACGACCGGTGACACCAGCTGCAACGTTGCCGGCGGATGGTCCACAGCTTGGTGGCCCAACGGGACCGAGCTCAGCGCTGGAGATGTTCGAGTTGTCGCGAGCATCACTACCGACTGGGGCGCATCCGCGACTACGGAAGTTACGTTCTCCGTACAGTAGCGCCCGGTGGTTGAGTCCTACGCAACCACGCGAAGATGCCGCCGAGCCTCCACCTCGCCGGCGCCCAGCGCGCGGCGGATTGACTTGCCGATGCTTGCCGCCACAGGAGGCGGAAAAGCATTGCCGATCTGGCGGTACGTGGCGGTCTTGCGGCCACTAAACTTCCAGCTCGCGTCGAAACCCTGGACTCTGGCAACCATCTCGTTGGTGAGGCGGGGGGTGAATCGGAGCGGGGTCTCGACTGAAGGAGCTTCATCAGCGATGCCCTTGCCGTCAACGCCCAGCTGCAGCCACGCGGCCTTAGCTCGCGTCGGACCGAGGTCGGCGCCGCCATGCTTCTTTGACCCGCCGACTACGGTCGGCGCGATCCCATGAGCGCGCTTGGCCCAGGCCTGTGCGCCAGCCCAGCCGTTCGCCGCCATGAGTGGAAGCAGGGTCTCGCCGACCGTAGTCGGACTCCCGACGGCACCCGGCCACTCGAACTTCTTGAACGTGGACTTGCGCAGGGCGACCAATATGAAGCGCGGCCGCAGCTGCGGTACGCCGAACTCGGAGGCGAGAAGTAACTGCCAGTCCGCCTGGTACCCCAGCTTCGAAAGCTCAGCAAGAATCGACTCCCGGTACGGCGCGAACCGCGCCGATGCCAAGCCCTTAACGTTCTCGAGCATCACGGCGGCCGGACGAGCCTCGCGGACTAACCTGAGCGCCTCAGGGAACAGATCGCGCTCGTCCTCGGCCCCAAGCTGCTTGCCAGCGACCGAGAACGGCGGGCAGGGTACGCCGCCGGCCAGCAAGTCCACGCCCCTATAGTTCCGGCCGTTGATCTCGCGGACATCGCCTTCGTGAACCGTCCAGTCGGGCCGATTGAGTCGGAGCGTGGCGGCCGCATCGCGATCGATCTCGACCGCGAGTTCGTGACCAAAGCCGGCTTGCTCAAGACCGTACGACTGTCCGCCGGCGCCGGCGCAAATCTCGAGCGTGGTCAGCTTCTCGGTCACGAATTCTCCTCACGTGGGCACGCTCACGCGCAATCCATCCTCAACTGAGGATAGCTTCCTCGTGGCCTCCGACATTGAGGCACGCAGCCTATTTCGCCCTCTTGTCGGCATCTTTCAATGCCTCGCGAACCGCCAGCACGGCTTCATCAATAGGCACATGCTCCCAAAGCCGCACAACAGTCCATCCAGCTTCCTGCAAGAGCAGGGTGTTCGAACGATCACGCTCGCGATTCCGGGCCAGCTTCGGGCCCCAGTAGTCGGTATTCGCTCGTGGCTCGCGTCCATGTTCAGGGCACGAATGCCAGAAACAACCGTCGACGAAGACCGCGACCCGACGCCTGGTGAACACGATGTCTGGCCGGACGCGAGCGCCTACAAGATCAAGGCGAAGGTCGACCCGGTACCTGTACCCGGCACGATGCAGTTCCGAGCGCAGCCGTAGCTCGGGCATCGTGTCCTTGCGGCGATTCGCTTGCATGTTGCGCCGTCGACCTGGATCTACGGGCGCACCAGTCATGTGCTGCGCGCAAGCCAATCCGCAAAGGCGGCGCGGTCGCCCGGCGCAAGGAGTCGGATCCTGTCATAGGCCTCATCGACCCGGTTCCGGACGCGATGTCCGGCCTGCACCCACTCCAGCAGACGTCGCCGATCCGCCCGGTTGAGGTTGTTCACCGCCGCCTGCACCCCAGTCAGGATCTCCGGCGTCGCCGTCGCGGAGCGCATCGTCTCGTTGCACAGAGCGCACTCCGCGCGGAGATTTGATGCCACCGCCAGCCCCCCGGCTTCTGCCGGAATTACGTGCCCAACGGTCATGGTCGCGGTGCGACTTGGATCGTCGGGGTAGGGCTCTCCGCTGACGATGCCGCAATGGAAGCATCGGTAGTGATCGCGCTCGAGCACCTCGAGGCGCACCTTCTTCGATACCTTGGTCTTGTCCGCGGCCCGTTCGCCGAGCGCCGGGTGCCAGCCGACCTTGTCGAGCCGGTAGCTTCCGGAGACCACGCGCGCATCATGCTTGGTGGAAGGGAAGACCCAACCGTCCCTCACGCTCCGAAGCTCGCGGATCCGCCGCTGGAAGTGTTCCCTATCGTTGCGGCTCGCATGGTGGCCCAGCGCCTCACGCAGCTCCTCGGTGGTGAACGCATCGCCAACAACCTTGTTGAATGCCAGCCACGCCGCGATGCGCGCCTCGTCCCCCAGGGGTCGTTTCGTACCGGGCCAGGCCGCGAGTTCCCACCACAACGTGCCGTTGACGTATGCGTCGGCGGGATAGTTGGACATGAACTTGATGGTAGCGATCGCCACTGACACCAATGCCGACGGCGTGGGCTCAGACACGACTACGTGTCGACCTGGGACGATCACCATTCAGCCACGTGCTGTTCGTCCGTTGCCTGTGGGAGGCACGGAACACAAAGGAGTTCGACCCTCTTGAGAATCTCGCACCTCACCGTCCGCAACTACCGGTCCCTCGAGCAGCTCGACATGGAGGTCACCGACTACACGGCGCTGGTCGGTGCCAACGGTGCTGGCAAATCGTCAGTACTGTATGCCCTCGATTGGTTCTTCAAGGGCCAAGACTTGGACGAGTCAGACATCACCGACCATGACGGATCGGTAGCTGCAGATTCGATCGAGGTCGCGGTGACCTTCTCTGATCTGACGACCGCCGACCGGCAAGCGCTCGGCCAGTTCGGACGCGGCGATCTCGCCCGTGTCCGTCGCATCTGGCGCCGTGATGGCAAGGGCACCAAGATCGTCGGGCGCGCCCTGCAGGGTCCCGGGTTCGTCGGCGTACGAAACGTCAGCAGCGTTCCCGCAATGCGAACCGCCTATCGTGCCCTTGCCCAGACCACCAAGGGTCTTCCGCGGCTCGCCGGCAATGTGCCCAAGTCCGACATCACCGCGGCACTCGACGAGTGGGAGAGCCAGTCAACCAATCTCGGAGCACTCGTCGAAGTTGAGGATGTCGATGCTTCTGATCTCTTCGGCACCAACGGCACGTTCCAGAATCGGATCCGCCTCGTGCTCATCCCCGCCGCCACCGACATGCCAAACCAGCTAAGCGGAGCCACGAAAGGCTCGGCGCTCAGCGAGTTGGTCGGTGCCGTGATCGCTGACGCTGGAGTACGCGCCAGGGACGAATGGCTCTCGGCCCACCGCGCAGACCTCCAAGAGCTCAACGAACGGGTTCGCGCCGGAGTGCAGGCGTCGGTAACGGCTCAGGCAGATCGGATCAACTCGACACTTGCGGGGATGGTGCCGGACGCGCGAGTCAACTTCGTGCCAATGGTCCCGGAGTGGGAGCCAAGAGGCGACGTCGCCGTTGAGACGTCCGTAACGCTTGACGGCGCGACCACCGAGATTACCCGTCAAGGACACGGCGTCCAGCGCGCCGTCATGATTGCGCTCTTCCAGTCTTTGATCGAGAATCCGGCTCAATCGGAAGGCGCCGCGCACTCTGCTTCCGGGGAGCCCGACACGGGGCCAGCACTGGTGATCTGCATCGAGGAACCAGAGATCTACCAACATCCGGTGCGTGCGCGATCTTTCGGGCGCATACTCGCAAACCTCTCGGAGCGCCCTGGTGCGCAGGTTGTCATCGCAACCCATAGCCCGTACTTCGTCTCACCCGGTCAATTCGAGTCAATCCGCCGATTCCGCATCGATGGCGGCCGATCCAGCATCTCAATCGCATCTGTCGCGGAGATCTGCCGGCGATCCGGTGCTGATCATGCGGCCGTGCGCAAGGTTGTGGAGAAGCAAATCCCGACGACCTTCTCAGAAGGCTTCTTCGCGGACGCAGTGGTCCTGGTGGAGGGCGATACAGATCGTGTGGTCATCGAGACGCTGGCAGCCCGCATCGGCACGCCCCTTGACGAGCACGGAATCGCCGTACTCGTCATGGGCGGTAAGCCAGCCTTCCGCATCCCGTACGCGCTGTTCGGGTCACTCGGGGTGACCACATTCGTGGTCGTGGATGGCGATGCGGAAGGTGCGTCACGCAAGTATTCCGGTGCCCAGCAATCCGCGCAACGCGCTCAGGCTGAAGCGAGCAATCGCCAGGCGACGGACAACGTCACGGCCTGGCTACCCGGCTCTGCTGCCCGACTCGGCGAGCTCCCATACGAGTTTGGGAGCTCCTCCGTTGTCGCAAACGACTTCGTGATCTGGCGAGATGACCTGGAGTCGGAACTCGCTGCATGGCCCACGTTTGTGGCAGCACTCGAAAGCACCGGGTGCCGTCTGAGGCAAAAGAACGCGCTCGCCTACCGCGCCGCGGC
>Ga0209915_1004579_pt1 | contig 9926 bp, 10 predicted proteins | sample ThiBiot_750_plan_FD_183952 | JGI IMG/M metagenome (GOLD analysis project Ga0209915, IMG submission 183952) | Wastewater bioreactor microbial communities from Cape Town, South Africa - Thiocy_cont_750_plan (SPAdes) | ecosystem: Engineered > Bioreactor > Thiocyanate-remediating > Anaerobic-Aerobic ...
ACGAGCCATCGTGTTCCAGCAATGACTTCAAGACCGTACCCTTAGCCATCCGAAAAAGACCGGATAGCGCCCTCATATCGGATCAATCTCACCATAACGAAACGGCCGCCAGACCTACGAGCAGGCAGGTGGCGGATGAGGCTCAAAGCCGTTGCGCGAACGCATCACATTAACCTTATCATCTCAGGCCCCGTGCACGACCAGACGTTTGCTGGCAAGGAGGTACCCTATTGTGTCGAAGCATGAGCTTGCGCTGCTTCATCACATCTTCGGCACTGATTTTTTGCTTTTTGAGTTATCGCTTGGATCCTTCGAGGACCCTATCTGTTATCAGAGGCTTAGGAGGACACCCTGCGACGATATTAGCTAGCGTTTAAATAAAAATAAAATGTGGAATCTGGTTGGTCTTCGTTATATGATTCGGTCAGTTTATTTTTAGGAGTAACTTAAAATGTTTGGATTTTTGTCCAAAATAATTCTCCTTCTCCTAGCCATGATCGGCGGCGCAGCCACGGGTTATGTTTACTATCATGGTGGAGTACCATCTAATATCTTTCAGTTCGGGTCACCCGACCATTGGCAGCACGGAGGCGTTCATGGAGCTCCGGGGCCGTTAATGGGGGCGGGCCTTCCCATGGTCGGAATTGCGTATGGCGTTTATCGCTTCATCCGGTGGCGTCGCAAAGTTGACTAGCTGGAAAGCCGACCAGGCTCAGGACTCATTAGATCAGAGCTAAAAGATAACTGCTGCTGCGATGCAGATGGGCAGACATGAATGTATGTGCGCATCGGTCGTAGCGGATGCGCCGCCAGTCCTCCTTTGCGGGGACAGGCTTTTGAGCCTGTCGAACGCATTTTCGATTTTTTGCCGTTGGCGATAGAGGATGTGGCGATAGAGAATGCGATCATGTTCGATCGGTCTTCGTCGGTTGGACCTCGATGGGATGCAGGCCGTGATATCCCGGACCGCGACGAGCGCCTGTGGAGCCAGTTAGCGTCGTAGCCCTTGTCGCGAAGCAACTGCATCGCGGGTGGCCCGCATCGATCATCAAGGCCGCGCTCTTATAATCTCTGGCCTTCGCTGAACAGCATGACAATAGGACATCGCATACGGCGTGCAGCTTGGAGCTCAGGCCGCCGAATGGCGCTTTAATCAAACGTCTTCGAAACGTAAGCGCGAAGCTGAAGCCGTTCAGCGTGGATGAGTCCACGTCATGAGTTCATTAATCCGGCTATTGGGCCATCCGCTAGAATGCGCTCAAGGTGTGGGTGAGCCAGGCGAGAGGATCGACCGGATTCATCCTGGCCGCAGCTAACAGAACGGCGATGGTAGCCCAGGTGTGACCGCCCCCATCGCTGCCGGCGAACAAACTGTTCTCGCGCGTAATCGTTCGCGGCCGGATTGCACGCTCGACGGCGTTGGAATCGATCTCGATCTCGCCGTCGGCCAGGAAGCATCCAGGTGCAGCCGCCTGTGCAACCCATCGCCTCAAGATGCGTGTTGCGCTGTTCGACTTGAACCTGAACAAATCGAAACTACGGCGCTAAGCCGGCGCGTCCGGTTCATCGGAAGGATGAGGCTGGTGATAGCCATTCGGATTATTCAATTGCCATCGCCAATGGTCGGCGCACATCTGAGTCAACGATTTTGTCGATTTCCATTCAAGCAGATCGGCCGCCAGCGTCGGATCGGCATAACATGCCGCAACATCGCCGATGCGTCGTTCGCCTATGGTATGGGGCACGGGAGAGCCGCTTACAGACTCGAACGTCTGGACGATCTGGAGGACGCTGGTGCCAGTTCCGGTGCCGAGATTTACAGTCATAACACCTGAATCGTTCAGGTGTTTAAGGGCGCTTAGATGCCCCGATGCAACATCGACAACGTGAATGAAATCGCGGATCCCGGTTCCGTCGAGCGTTGGATAATCGTTGCCCAAGATAACCAGCCGTTCCCGCTTCCCGAGAGCAACCTGCGCCACAAGCGGCAGCAGGTTGTTGGGTATGCCGGAAGGATCCTCACCTAAAAGGCCACTTTCGTGCGCTCCGACGGGATTGAAATAGCGGAGGATTGCAATCGTCCAATCATTGTCGGATCTATGAAGGTCTCGGAGCATTTCCTCGATGAAGTACTTCGTCCGCCCGTAGGGATTGGTCGGGGCGAGGGAGTGGTTTTCGTCGATCGGCAAATAAGCGGGGTCTCCATAGACCGTAGCCGACGAACTGAAGATGAGTTTCTTGACGCTGGCATTCTTCATCGCTGACACGAGCCGGAGTGTCCCGACGAAGTTGTTGTCATAATAGCCTAGAGGATTCTCATTCGACTCACCGATTGCCTTAAGTCCCGCAAGATGCAAAACTGCCGTCACGCCAAAATCTCTCAGAGTTTTGCATATCGCCTCCTCGTCCCGCAGGTCGATCGGCCTGAACGAAAGCGATTTCCCGCAGATCGCTTGAACGCGATCCAATGAAGTGCGCTTGCTGTTCGACAGATTGTCCACAACAAGAACATCAAACCCAGCGTCGAGCAATGCGAGGCAGACGTGAGAGCCTATGTACCCGGCCCCACCCGTAACCATAATCATTTGAATTTCACCAATCGGTCAATTCGTCCTCAGGATCCACCCGACTGTCGGCCCCGCTGCATATCCATGCCCGTCATGCCACCAGCTGAACTCGCGGTCGTTTCTAGAGAATCGATTTCGCTTTCGTGTCCGCTAGTTCAGATTAGCGACAGCGTCTGAGCCGACGGTCATGATTTCGCTCGTGTTCAGAACTTCACCGCCGTCAACAAACCCCAAAATCCGAGGGTTCGCATGAATACCAGATGGCGCTCCCTAGGGGAATCGAACCCCTGTTTCAGCCTTGAGAGGGCCGCGTCCTAACCGCTAGACGAAGGGAGCGTACCGGACAGGCAATAGCCTTGAAATCGGCGCGCTGCAAGGTGCTGCCCGGATCACGGCTCGCTTGCGAACTTCAAGGTCCCGGCCGGCCGCAGCGTGTGCAGGTCGAAGGTTCGTATCTGGACGGAACCGCCGACATCGAGGGTCACGACAAGCCGATCGCCCGCCACCGCGGTTGCGGTGATCCTGGCCCCCTTAGGCAGGGTCGCGGTAACATCGGTCGCCGGCCTGCTTCCCTCGGCGCGAAAAAAACGATAGCCGATGGCGATCAGAACGGCCGCCACGGCAAGCGCCGTGGTCAGACCGGCGATCAACATCATCCGCCGCACCCGCGCGAACAGCGCGACCTGTTCCGGTGTCGGCGCGGGATTCACAGACTCGGTCATGCAGGGCTCTGCTTCAAAAGGCGTCTCTTCGGGTGGCGGTCAAAGGATTGAAATCGTCGTCAGGGGTGACGAGGGATCGGTGCGCCTTGATCGGGTCCTCGCAACGCACAGTCCTGAGCTGTCGCGCTCCCGCCTGAAGTCGCTGATTCTGGCGGGTCAGGTCCTCGTTGCAAAACCTTCCATTGCACAGGACTCGGCCAAGGCTGCCCCCATTCGCGACCCCGCTTATCATGTCGCTGCCGGCGATACGATCACAATCGACGTGCCGCCCGCAATATCTGCCGAACCGAAAGGGGAAGCCATTGCGCTCGATGTCGTTTACGAGGACGACGATCTGATCGTCGTCAACAAGCCGAAGGGGCTGGTCGTCCACCCCGCCGCGGGGCACGAGACGGGGACGCTGGTCAATGCCCTCATAGCACATTGCGGCGAAAGCCTGTCCGGCATCGGGGGCGTCCGCCGCCCCGGCATCGTGCATCGGCTGGACAAGGACACCACCGGCCTCATGGTCGCGGCCAAGAATGACGCCGCGCACAAGTCGCTGAGCGCGCAATTCGCCGATCACGGACGCACAGGCGCGCTGCAGCGGGGCTATCTGGCTTTTGTGTGGGGACTGCCAAACCGTCCGCACGGCACCGTGGACGCGCCCATCGACCGCCATCCCTATGCCCGCGAAAAGATGGCCGTGCGGGCGGGCGGACGCGAAGCGATCACCCATTGGGAGGTGCGGGAGGCCTTCAATAGCCGCGACGGCAAACCGGTTGCCGCCCTCCTCGCCTGTCAGCTCGCGACCGGCCGTACCCATCAGATCAGGGTACACCTCGCTCATGCCGGCCACCCCTTGTTGGGCGACGGCGTCTACGGCCCGCATTTCAAGACCAAGGCCAATCAATTAGGATCATCAGCCCGGACTGCCCTCGGTGCCCTTGAGCGGCAGGCGCTCCACGCTTATCTGTTGGTAATCGAACATCCCAGGACCGGAGAGGTGCTGCGGTGGGAGGCGGACCTGCCGGAGGACCTGCTTCTGCTGAAGGCGGCCCTGGCGGCGACGGAATGACGCAGAATTACGAAAGTGAAGCCGTACCAGATGGTTACGGGCTGATCACGGAATCGTAATCACTTTTTGTTCTTTTCTTTTCCGAATGATCTGGTTATGCTGCACCTGCGTTGAACATCCGACGCGGAACATTCGCAGCGCGGTGGCTTTAACAAAGGGACCGCCTGCCGGGCTCGCCGCTATCGGGGGCCTGAACCAGTGGAGGGCGCTACCATGGCCCGTACTGCTACCTTACCGGTTCTCAACGGAGAATCTGGTCTTTCCCGTTATCTCTCCGAAATCCGCAAGTTCCCGATGCTGGAACCGCATGAGGAGTACATGTTCGCCAAGCGTCTGCGCGAACATGACGATCGCGATGCGGCGCATCATCTCGTGACCAGCCACCTGCGGCTCGTGGCCAAGATCGCCATGGGTTATCGCGGCTACGGGCTGCCGATCTCGGAAGTTGTGTCAGAAGGCAACGTCGGCCTGATGCAGGCCGTGAAGAGGTTCGAGCCCGAGAAGGGTTTTCGCCTCGCCACATACGCCATGTGGTGGATCAAGGCGTCGATCCAGGAATACATCCTGCGGTCGTGGTCGCTCGTGAAGATGGGCACCACCGCGAACCAGAAGAAACTGTTCTTCAACCTGCGCAAGGCGAAGAGCAAGATTTCCGCGCTTGACGAGGGCGATATGCGCCCCGATCAGGTCAAGCTCATCGCCAAGCGTCTTGGCGTCACGGAACAGGACGTTGTCGACATGAATCGCCGCCTCGGTGGCGATGCTTCGCTCAACGCGCCGATCCGCGACGATGGCGAGGCCGGTGAATGGCAGGACTGGCTGGTCGATCACTCGCCCACCCAGGAAGCCGTCATGGCCGAGTACGAGGAGTTCGATCATCGTCGTCAGGCGTTGAGCGGCGCCATGGACGTGCTCAATCCGCGTGAACGTCGCATCTTCGAGGCACGGCGCCTCGCCGATGAACCGATGACGCTGGAGGATCTCGCCGCCGAATTCAACGTATCCCGCGAACGCGTGCGCCAGATCGAGGTTCGCGCCTTCGAGAAGGTACAATCGGCGGTGAAAGCCGCGATCGCACGGCAGGAGCAAGCCGCACTCGAAGCCGCTCGCTGACGCTAAAATTATAGAGCCCCGCTTTTGATTCCATCAGAAGCGAGGCTCTATGTATTCCGGCCATCCCTGTCTTCCCGAGACATCAATGCCTGCGACAGGCACGGCCGTGACTCAACCGGACGCCGCGCGCCCCTGCGTCGATTTGCAGGTCAATTCCACGTCGCTCCGAGTTCACGCACTCCGCAGGAACACGAACTCGGTGTCGTCATAGGCGCGGCGTTCGAGTTCGTCATAACAGTCCGGCGCGGCAAACGCAGCCGCGGTTGCTTCCTCGACAACGACCAGCGCGTCCGGCACAAGCCACCCGCCCTCGCGCAGCGAGGTCAGCGCCTGGTCGGCCAGACCTTTGCCATAGGGCGGATCCAGGAACACCAGCGAGAACGGCTCCATCGGATGCGCCGGGCCAAGATGGGTCGCATCGCGGCGATAGACTTTGGTGACGCCGCCGAGCCCGAGCGCCTCGACATTATTGCGCAACAATGCGCGCGCCTCGGCGCCGTTGTCCACGAACAGCGCAAACTTCGCCCCGCGCGACACCGCCTCGATGCCGAGCGCGCCGGTCCCAGCAAACAGATCGAGCACGCGCGCACCGTCCATGGGATTCGCGTAGGCGTGAACGAGGATATTGAACAGCGACTCGCGCAGGCGATCCTGGGTCGGCCGAATCGCATTTGACGCAGGCGACGCGATGTTGCGGCCCTTCAGCCGCCCGCCGACAACGCGCATCGTCAGTCTCGCGGAGTCAGATCGCGCTTGCCATGATAGCCGCGTTTCGGCCGGCGCGGCGGACCGTAACCGTTGGCCTCGGCCTCGTTGCGCGCCCGCGCCTCGTCGCTGCCGGTCCGCTGCACCACGACGCTGCGGCCCTTGCGATCCTCGATCAACGAACGTTTCGTTCTCTCCTTGTTGTCCTTCTTAGAGCGCAGCGGCGTGCCGTCGCGGCCGAGCTTGGGAGCATCGGCTTCGGCGGCGGCGCCGGCGAAATTCGCGTTGGCGAGCGCTGCGATCTTGTCGCCGAGTTGCTCGCGCAGCACGCGGGTCTTGACTTCCTCGACCTCACCTTCCGCGATCTCGGCCAGTTGAAACGGACCGTAGGAAATACGGATCAGCCGGTTCACCTCCAGTCCGAGATGCGCCATCACGTTGCGCACCTCGCGGTTCTTGCCCTCGCGGATCGCGAACGTCAGCCACACATTCGCGCCCTGATCACGCTCGAGCGTGGCGTCGATCGAGCCGTATTTGACGCCGTCGACCTCGACGCCATGCTTCAGCGCATCGAGTTGCGCCTGCGTCACCTCGCCGTGGGCGCGGACGCGGTAACGCCTGAGCCAGCCGGTGTCCGGCAGTTCCAGCGCGCGCGCCAGACCGCCGTCATTGGTCAGCAGCAGCAATCCTTCGGTGTTGAAGTCGAGCCGGCCGACGCTGATCAGCCGCGGCAGACCTGCCGGCAGATTGTCGAACACGGTCGGCCGTCCTTCGGGATCGGCGTGGGTCGTCATCAATCCGCGCGGCTTGTGATAGAGAAACAGCCGGGTACGCTCGCGCTCGGGCAACGGCTGACCATCCACGGTAATGACGTCGCGCGAGGTGACGTCGAGCGCCGGCGAGTTGATGACGCGGCCGTTGACGGCGACGCGGCCCTGCGTGACCCATTCCTCGGCGTCGCGGCGCGAGGCGAGACCCGCGCGCGACATCACTTTCGCGATGCGCTCGCCGGCCTTCTTCGGCTTCGGCTCCGGCCGCGCGCCGCGGCGGTCGTCGTCAGGCCTGCGCTCCCGATAGGCGCCGCGCCCACCGAACGCCGGGCGTTTCGCGAAGACCTTGCTGTCGTCCTCATTGTCACGGCGCGGGCGATCGTCGCGATCCTCCCGGCGCGGGCGTTCCTGCCACGCATTGCGTTCGTTGCGAGGACGGTCACCTGCAGAACGATCCTGTCGCGGGCGATCGAAGCGCGGACGCTCGCTTTGCGGACGATCAAACGTGCGCGGGCCACGCTCGCCGCCCGCAGCACGTTCATCCCGCGATTTCGAGAACCGTGGACGCCCTGCGCCGCCGCGATCATCGCGCGGGCGGGCATCGCGCTTCTCCCAAGGCTTGGATTCGCCACGTTCCGGACGGTCGCCGAACTCCTTGCGCGTCCCGCGCGAACCACGATCCGCCGCACCGCGTGAAAACTTTCTGTCACCGGCAGGGCGATCCCCGCGCGGCTCATAAGCGCGCTTCTCGCCACCGCCCTGGCGCGGCGGACGCGCGCCATAAGGCCGATCGCCTTGCGGCCGCGCACGCTGCGGGCGGTCGCCGTCTTTCCGGAAACCTTCGCCTCGCGGGGTGTAGGGAGGTTTCTCCCCGAATTTCTTATCGGCAAAGCGCCTTGCAGGGCGCGCCTCGTCACGGTCAGCGCGCGGCGCGCGATCGTCACGTTTGAAGGCCGGCCGCTCACCGCGGGGTGAATCCCCGCGCGGCGCGTAGGCACGCTTGTCGCCGCCGTCGTCGCGTTTGAAGCGAGGCCGCGCGGCGTCACCGCCATCGCGTTTGCCCGCATAGGGTTTCCTCGCACCCGCCGGTGACGTCCGGGCATAGGGTTTCGCACCAGCAGCCTTGCCGGTTGAGGACCGCTTGCCGCCTTCGTCCCGCGCCGGAAGGCCGCGCTTGGCGAGCTTCTTTTCCGGCCCGCGCGCCGCACCGGATCGGCGCTTGCCGCCTGGGGGACGATCACGCCGGCCACGTGCATTGTCTTTATCGGTATCGCGGGGCATGAATGTTCTCGCAAAAGCAACCGGCCGGCGGCGACGCCGACCCCGAGGATGAGCATAACGGTCTCGCGCGCGGTTCTTGTCCGAAGCACCGTCTTGCGAAAAACCAATTCAAGTTTTGAGCGCGCCTCTTAACAGGGTTCTCGCCGGAGCGCGATCAGCAAAAGCGGATGCGCCCCGGGAAACCAGACATGACCGCAACAAGTTTCATGGATTTGGCGCTTGAAGCCGCCGAAACGACGGGAAAGTCGGGCGAAGTGCCGATCGGCTGCGTCATCGTGCGGAACGGCGAGGTCATCGCGGCGGCCGGAAACCGCACGCTGACCGACCGCGATCCCACGGCGCATGCCGAAATCCTGGCCCTGCGGGCCGCCGCGCACGCCATCGGCAGCGAGAGGCTGACCGGCTGCGATCTCTATGTGACGCTGGAACCCTGCACCATGTGTGCGGCTGCGATCTCGTTCGCGCGGATCCGGCGGCTCTATTACGGAGCGGCGGACCCGAAAGGTGGCGCGGTGGATTCCGGCGTCCGCTTCTTCGCCGCGCCAACCTGCCATCACCGGCCGGAGGTGTATCCAGCGGTCGGCGAAAACCAAGCGGCGACGCTGCTGCGCGATTTCTTCAAGGCGCGGCGGTGAAGAACTGCCTCAGTGCCCTCGCGGTCTCGTCCGGCGCTTCTTCCGGCAGGTAGTGGCCTGAATTCACCGCGCCGCCCGTCACGTTGGTTGCCCAGACCCGCCATGCATCGAGCGGCCTTGCCGAGGCCGCGGCGGCGATGCCCGCATCGCCCCACAGCGCCAGCATCGGAATGGTGATCTTTTTGCCCGCTTCGAGATCGACCTTGTCGATCTCGAAATCGGCATGGGCGCCGGCGCGATAGTCCTCGCACATCGCATGGACCCGCGAAGGATCGCGGCACGGCGCGAGATAATGCTCGAGCGCGCGCGGATCGATGGCATCGAGCGTGCCGGATCCGGTCTTGCGCGCCATCGTCTGCTTCAGGAAAAAATCCGGTTGCCCGGTGATGAGCTTCTCCGGCAGCGGATCGGGCTGCGCGAGAAACGCCCAGTGATAGATTTTCAGCGCCGACAGCCGGTTGATGCGCGACCAGTAATCGTAAGTTGGCAGGATATCGAGCACGGCGAGTTTCGACAGCCGTCCGGGATGATCGAGCGCGAGCCGATAGGCGACGCGGCCGCCGCGGTCGTGCCCCGCCAGCGCGAAATACACGTGACCGAGCTTCTCCATGGCCTCGATCAAGGTTTCAGCCATCGCGCGCTTGGTATAGGGCGTGTGGTCCGCATCGCTCTCAGGCATGTCGGACCAGCCGTAGCCGGGCAGATCGGGAATGATGACGGTGAAGGCGTCGGCGAGTTGCGGGGCAACCTTGTGCCACATCACATGCGTCTGCGGAAAACCGTGCAACAGCAACAGCGGCGGTCCCTCGCCTCCGACGCGCGCGAAGATGCGGCCCGACGTTGTGTTGATCCATTCGGAGGCATAACCGGGAAACAGATCGGCAAGGTCGGGCATGGCTGATCCCTTTCATCTCCGGTATCCGAGTGGCACGATCCGGTCCGGAATGCACCTGACACCGGATTCGAGACGATTGCGGCCGCCAATGCAACCCGTCGCAACACCCGCGCGGGATGAAACTATACGCCGCTCTCCCGCTCAACCGCTTGGAAGCCGATGTCGCGGCGGCAGAAGCCGT
>Ga0209915_1004580_pt1 | contig 9922 bp, 9 predicted proteins | sample ThiBiot_750_plan_FD_183952 | JGI IMG/M metagenome (GOLD analysis project Ga0209915, IMG submission 183952) | Wastewater bioreactor microbial communities from Cape Town, South Africa - Thiocy_cont_750_plan (SPAdes) | ecosystem: Engineered > Bioreactor > Thiocyanate-remediating > Anaerobic-Aerobic ...
TCTAAGACGTTTAAGTAAGTATTCGGTAGCACGATTATAATCTTGTTTTTGATTCCAAACTAAAGCGATTTCATGTAAAATGATATTAATTGACTCATCATTTTGAGCATTATATTTTTCATAATAATCTAAAGCTGATTCGAAAAATAACAATGCTTCATCGAATTTTCTTTGTTTAGAATAACTCGAGCCAATATAATAACATATTACTGCAATATATGTATGCTTGAGTGGATTCTGTTCTTCAAGTATTTTTAATCCTCGTTTATAGAAATCAATTGCTTCATCATAAAATTCTTGATTATATCGAATACTTCCAATATCACAAAACGTTTCGGCAAGTTCGTCGTCCATTGATAATTTATGAGTTTCGAATAAACTTAATATTCTTTCCAAACGTTCTAACGCTTCATCATCCTTATTTAGCTTACGTAAAGTATTGCTAATTGTCATAAGAAGGTTTATGATCGATGTATGGTTCGATGGATCAAACTGTTCTCTTATTATTAAAGATCGTTCATAATAATTTAAAGCTTCATTGAATTCATTTTGTTTCACTAAGATGTAACCAATTGAATTCAAAGTAGAAACCATATCCATATGACCATTTTCACCAAAAAGATTCTCTTGTATATTTAGTGCTCGTTTCATATATACAAGAGCTTCATCAGCTCTTTTCAATTCCCTTAATGTATCACCTATATTACTCAAATTGGTAACTTTATTTACATGATCTGATTGATAATATTGATCATAAATTTTCATTGCTTCTTGATAAAAATGTAATGCTTCGATATAGTTTTGTTGGAAATACAATGTCATACCAATGTGAGTAAGAGTGTGTGCAATGAGTTCTTGATTTGATGAATTATTTTTCTTTCGAATCGTTAATGCACGATTTTGTGCATTTAATGCTTCATCATATTTTTGCTGATTTTTCAATACACTGCCAATTAAAATTAAACTCGAAGCAATTTCTTCATCATCAGATGAATAATATTTTTCTCTAATTGATAAAGCTTTTTGATAAAATTTCAAAGCTTCATCGTAATTTTCTTTTTCTTCATATAAATCACCTATATGGAGCAAACTCGGAATAATTTTTATATGATCCGATGAATAGAGATTTGTTTCCATTTTCAATGATTGCTGATAATATTTCAGTGCTTCATCATATTTTGTTTGTTTTTGTAATACTTTACCTATAAGATTTAATGTATCGGCTATATCAGAATGCAGGTATAAATAAAAGTTTTTTTGAATACTTAATGCTTGTTGATAATATTGATAAGTTTGATCATAATCTTTTTTCTCACAAAAGAGATTTCCAATACAATTGTTCAACCATGCTTTATATCCATCATATGATGGATAGGATCTTTCTAGTACATCTAAAGCCTGTTGATAACATTGATGTGCTTGTTCCCAATCTCGCTTCCCATATAAATGTGTACTCCCAATTTTATTTAATACCCACATAATATCTAAGTGATCAGGAGATAAGTAGTTTCGAATCGCTACTAATACATGTTGATACGATTCTAAGCATTCGTCGTATTTTTCTTGATGAAATTTAACATTTAGAATTCGATTCAACAGAGTACTATAATCAATATGATAAGATGAACGTATTCGTCGAACTATTCTCATCGCTTTTTCGAGTAAATTCAAAGATTGATCATATTTTTTCTCTCCCAATAGAATATCACTAGTTAAAGCTATATTTGTAGCAGCATAAATACTATTTGATTGAGAATAATAACTAAGGATATTTAATGCTCGATCGGAAGATTCCAATAATGTGTTCTTTTCCCCTTGATCAAACATTAGACCAGCAATAGACATTAAATTTATAACCATATCAATATGAAAATCATTATAATATTCTTTACGAATTAATAATGCTTTCTGTAGAAAGTCAAGTGCTTTATCTTTCTGTTGTCTTATATTATAAATATTTCCAAGAAGTTGTAAACTTGTAGCAATATGTGGATGATTAGAAACATAATATTTTTGTTGAATTTCTAATGCTTGTTGGATATAATCAAATGCTTCTTCATATTTTCCTTCTGTATATAATAGGTCACCGATACTTAAAAGTATGACAGTTGAATCTTTGATACGAATTGGATTCGATTTCAACATTCGTTTATATGAACTATCAAAATACTCTCTGGCTGCAGTCCAGTTTCCCTTTCCATTAAGAGTTTGACCGATTGAATACTGAATCCATGCTAAATCCTCATTTGGTGAATCATTCAATAAACATTTTAAATAATTTTCAGAGTCCTCCAATTGACATCTATCACGTAAAAAATTTCCGAATATAATTGGAATACTTAGATTATCTATTTGTCGACGAGTATCATTAATATATTTTTCTATAATCAATTGACCATCATTAACTGTAGTTAATCGAATAGTCCAATATTGATCACGTTCGACAATACTTTCAAGTCGATATGTTGTGTTTATATCAAATAAAGTTTGATTTAATCGTGACAAGATTAATGTATCACTAAGCTCTCGAATATTACATTGAATTTCAAAAATAATATTGATTAAATCATCGGATGGTTGAAGAGGAAGATCTGATGTCAGAAGAAAGCCTCTCATTAATATTAGTTTACCTTGATTATTTCTCATCTCATTGAATTCATGTTTGGTTAATTGCATGGAATGATAGACAATAAAGTTTTCTTGATAAGATTGAGTTGTCGTTTGACGCTCTTGACGTAGACCTTCACAAAGATCAGCAAGGAAATATCTCAATCGATAAAGATTATTAATATTGAATGTTTGTAATTCTTGATTAATTAATTGTCGAAGAAATGTACGATTGAGATACCAATCTAAAGCATCGTTTGATTGATATGCTTGGATCAATTGATAATCTGAAGGAATTTTCTCATGAAAAAATTCAATCATTTGCTGTTTAGCATTTTCATCTCGTGGTAAATGATGAATGAGTTTATGAAAGAGATGAAATCCAAGAAAATCATGAGCATGTTGTGATAAATCTCGTTTTTCATATAGTTCCTGATCGAAAATAGTCCACTGATAGAATTTTTTATTGTATTCAGTTATTTCTTCATCAATCGATGAAACAAGTGAATCAAGTTGATGATAAAAACCAATAATATTTAAGTTTTCATCCCGCACTAATCTGTATCGATCATCTGATGAAGAAAATATAAAAATTGAATGAACTTGTTTAAATAGTTCAATATTCGATAATAGCAAATCAATATCTGATGATGCAACTATCAGAAATATTGCTTGATGGTCATTTGATTGAATGAAATGTTTACAGGATTCGATGTTGATATGATGTGTTATTGGGTGTGATAGTTTATTGATATGTTCGATTTGTTGTTGTTGTGAATCCAAAGAAGTAAAAACAATACTTTTTCTATGAATTGATAATGTCTCCATTTGTTTCTGAGTTAAAATAGAAGACGAATGTTATGCTTATATAGACGCTTGACTTTGGTTTTTACCAATCAATATGAGTAATATCGTACAACTACGTCATCATATTCGTCATTGCTGTAATTTTTTCTTTTCAGTTGAATGAGCAAGCCTTTATTTCATAAGTAATAAGCAACGCAAGCATGAAGAAAAAGTGTACTCTATTAGTAAACTATAAAAAGCAACGCTCAAAAGTACATGAAAATTTGTGAAATACAAATTCAATATCCCTTGAGTTCTATTTCAGCATACTGAATAGATGAATGATAACCACGTTGTTTTGTAGCGAGAATTCTATAACTACGATACCAAGCATAGTTGGATATATGTTGTGTTTGGCCATATACTTGCCGACCTGGATCGGTATCTAAACCGGATGATCCATTGTAAATTAGTGTCCAACTGGAACCAAGAGTAAGCTCTGATGATGTTTGATTACTACCTTCGATTGTTATTGTCAATGGATCACGTTCTGGAATATCATTTGCAGTACAAAATCGTACGCTTTGAAGGCATGATAAACCACGAATAGGTGTCAAATATAAACCAGTCTTCTCTCCACACGTATATCCCCATTGTGATGGGGTGCATGAACCAAAATTTGTATATTTAGTAGCACTCTGTTGATCAAAAGCCATTTCTGGAGTTTCACCCGGATAGTAATTACCAGTATCTTCCCCAGCTACTGATTGTGTACTATTACCACCAGCAATCGTATTCCATATAGGATATACGATTTCCCCTGTGCTAGTAAGTAAGGTTAACGCTACAGTAATAAAAAGAAAAAGCGAATAAGAAATTTTATTAGTTTTTATTTTACTTGGTGAATAATCAGTTGTTGTTGTTGTTGTTGCCGTTGTAGATTTTGTAGTTGATGTAAAGCTTGTTGTTGTTGTTGTTGTTGTTGCCGTTGTAGATTTTGCACTTGATGCAAAGCTTGTTGTTGTTTTAGCTTTTATTGAAGTAGAAAAAAAAATTCTTTTATATGTAGTGATTTATTCAACTGAAACTTACAATTTGATTTTATAAGTATAGCAATCAACGCAATTAGTCCAATCATCACCAATATACTAATCACAATCACTAGTATACCTATAATAGATCTATTGAATTTCATCTTGACAAGACCATTATTTTTTGACCTATAAAATCATTAGTAAAGATTAGAACAATTTAATTTCTCTTCTAATTCGTTTTACTTTTCAATCGATAGTATGCTACGCGTGGCGATCATTATATTGGTTTACCGGTGGTTGATTTTTAAAGCTTACTCAATTCTAAAGCACTATATTATCAACTACAATATTTTGAACTTATGAAAATAGGAGTAATATACATTTTTCTCTTCTCTTCTCTTCATATATTTTATTGAACTCAAGCCGATTGCCAACTGCTTTTTACCTTATTTTTAACAAAAATATAATAAGTAAATTGATGAATGTGCCAACGCTCATCAAGAAAAAGAAAAATGTGACGGCTGAAAAGACTTTGGCAGCTATACTCTTTGAAATTATTTTCTGTTGTTCTTTGTTTAAACAAGTATATAAACAAGACAGATCAAAATAGCAACGATAATCTTTTAGAGAGTCTGAACTTAATTCCATCGTTAAAATAGACTCTTCCACAAAATCCTTCATACCTGGATTCTACTAATCTGTTTGAATTGATTTTTTGATTCCGGAATAGAACAAACATTTTTCTATCGATTCTTATGTTTTTTAATGAAAAATATTAAAATCTCATCGAGCAGTGATCAGACATTGGACAAGTACAAATACTTATACTTAACAAGAGTACTTTGTACTTTTACTTAAGTCCAGTAAAATGAGTACACTTTTAGTGCTTTTAGCAGAAAAACAATTTAGTGTTTTTGAAGATCAATCAAATTTTCCTTTGAGACTATATGCATTATCGTACATTGTTTATTCTGATCTTCAGAAGTTTTATTTGATCTTTTTTTCGTTCGTTTCGCAAGAAAAAGTTTTCTGCTGGTCAATTACTTTTCTTATCAAATAAAAAATATTTTCTTAATCACTCATTGAATTATCATCTACTATTTTATTCATAATGTTGAGGGTGGGTGGATGGATAAATGGGTAAATTTACATTCAAATTCAAATATCTATTTTTTCGCTTTAAGTTTTCATACTCAAATTCGAGCTTACACAGTAAAGCTAAACAGTTAGTTTTTAATTTTCCATTTTCACATTTGATACCGTGTACACATGTCCGCCTTCACCCTCACTTTGGCATCATGCATTTACAGTCTAGATATTTAAACTTGAATTTGAATTCAAATTTCAAATCCGACATGTATGCAGTGCAGTGAATCATAAGGGGAAAAGTCACAGCTTGGATTCCCAGAGTACGGAATCCGCCTTTTCCCCCTTGGGATATGTCGTTTTTTCACTGAAAAACCCATAAACTTCATAATACCACACGGGATATTTTCCCCGAATTTCATATATAGTATATATACATATAACTCTGATTGCTTTTTACCTCATCCGCTATTTACTAAGTCATAAAAACCAGTTTGGGAAAAAAATAATCGTGCGTCACATTCATCGTATGTCGACGAAAAACACATTACTCACTTCTATCGAACAATTACCCAATGAAATATTTTTCGAAATATTTGGGTATTTTCATCTTCGAGAACTTTTCAAATCTGCTTATGGACTAAATTCTCGTATTAATTTTATGATTCAATCTATGAAGAGTATGAATCATACTGTGCAATACAATGATACCGATGATGTCCAACTTTTACCAACATTTTCTAAGAAAATTGCACGTTTAGCTATTATCAAATCAGATATAGTTGATTTAACAGTATTCTCAAATTTAAAATCACTTACATTGAAATATCCTAGTAGTGTACAACTCAAAAGTATTCATCCACAAAATTTTCCTCTACTCGAAATTCTCCATATCTACGCTTGTAAGTTTCAAAGAAATGTTCGTTGATCAACAAATAACTTGAAATATATTGTCTTTTATAGGGTCGCAGACGTTAATGCCACAGGATGTTATTGAAGTACATGATTTATTTGAACTGATATTCAACAATGGATTTCCTCGTCTACGGTTATGCACAGCTCTAGGTGTAGTACCACTAACTGCAAGTGTGACATGGTCATTATCACCATCACTTCGTTTTCTTTACGTGCCTATGAAAACTGCTGAAGATTACGAGCGACTTCCATACATATGTCCTAATCTGCAGTTATTTCCAAGCTGTAAAAATAGATTCGTTGATCCTTTGAATCGTAAGACTTCATTTGTTTTTCTTCTAATCAAATATGATAAAAATCGTTTTAGAAATTCGTGGGATTCAACACAGACTTCGTCAACAGCGTATCTGGACTAGTATAAATGAACTCAATCAATTGGAATTAGAACGCAAATTTATTCTAGAAATCAACCCATTCGCGATCTTTAAAAAGCAAAGACGTCAATCATATGAACAATCACCGAATTCGATTTTTATCCACGGACGTATTTGTCTACAAATTGAATCATGCAATCGTACTTTATTTCTCATTGAAATCGAATTTCTACCCGAATATCCATTCAAACAACCTCAAATTACTTTTCTCGATCGTATAAATAATCCAAATATTGATCACAATGGTAAACAGAGTTTTCGTTGGCAATTGAGCATGTTTGGATCCTGGAAACCAACCGATCATCTTGTTGATATTCTCAGAAAACTGACAACGATCAACGAGCAAAGTAAGAATACTGACGCAAATGATTATTAAAATAACTAAGTACTGTAGGCTTTTCAATAGTTAATTTAGACAATGAGAAACCACCGGAAGATGTTGCTCAACAATTGTTACAATATCTAGACATACTCTATCCGAACGGTGAACCTATCAATCCTGTTATGAACGTTGGCCACAATGAATCTCCTATTTACAAAAACGAAGTCATTCAATTCTTTCGCTTAGTTGACACATATGCACAGAACTTCAACTATGAGATAGTGCCAACCTATCAAATGACCAAAGATCCTGAGCAGATTTCAAGAGCAAATTGGACAGAAATCAAACAAATGTTGACTAGTATTTCAAGAGCAGAACGATGGTCGGTTTATAGTATTGCTCATGCAATCGAACATGGATGTATTAAATGGATACTTCTTCGTCTAAAACAACTTTAGTCTATTCTGGTGTGATTGTTCGTTGTTGCTTACATGCGTTCACATAAATCTTGTTGAAAACATAGAAGAATTGTCGACGAAATCTTTCCGAAACACAAAAATAAATGTAAAATGCGTTCTAAATTTAAAATAATCTCTTAATAAAATAAAAGAAGAAAAAAAAACATATCCGATTACTTACACATAAATGAATGTAATATAAGATAATTGCGATATTAAAACTAAATTGAATTTGTGCTTTAACATTTAAATCACGAAACAAATCGAGATTGAGAAGGAGAACACTAATAATTACAACAGGTGAAAGCAGAAATAAATTAATCAGTACTTGAATTAAAATCATTGATGTTAATTGTTTGTCAAGTTCTCGTCGTACTAATGGTACAGTATAATAAGTTAATTGTTGAACATTATAAAATGCCATCGATCCGAAAATAATTGTGATAATAATAGGTAAAAATCCTACTAATCCAACGAGTATAACATACGTACGATATTGAGTATAAATTGGATTTGTTATAATACAACTGACTTGTCCAGTAATACTAATTGAAAGATTATAAAATATCAAATATGGAATACCATGAAGAAAGCAAATGAAAACAAACAGAAGAACTAAACGTTGAGCAATTTTAATTTGACAGAATTTACGAAGATGTTGATACGGACATGTTGCACAATATTGATCAATTGTTACCAAACAGAAACATATCAATAGAAGTATTTGAAATAGATGAGAAAGAAAATTTCGACATTTACACCAGAACATTGACATATTAGTTCCATCACTACTATTGATTCCAACTAAAACACGTGACAATACTGTTAAACACAATTGAGTAATACTAAAAATCGACATCATAACTAAATAGAATGACGAAGAAATTTCGCGAAATGTTCGAAGACTAAGAAATACAACTAGATTAAAAATATTGCCAATTAGTCCGGTAATTATAATCGTTATTCCACCATAGATAAATATTTGCTGTGTAATAAAACCTGTTGATGACATTGCTCTTTTGTCAGAGGAATGAATGGCAGATTTTTTTTAACCATATATATATATATATATATATAAATAAATAATTAAAAACGGATAATAGGAATCTTCTCCGTCTATTTTATTCAGTATAATTAAAGAAATCAAATACGTATGTCTCAAATTGAAATTAATTCCAATTGTTCGTAACGTTTTTTAATGATAAAAGCAGCTGCTTTTGGTTGACGTTGTCGAGTGAAAAGATCTTTGTTATTCAAGGCACCAACACGTTTAACACTTTGTCGTGTAGCAAAGTCACATATATTCCAAAGTAGTTCTCCAATAAGATAACCCGTATTAGGATGAACAATGGAGGAAACATTATCAAAAACCGGATGATAAGTACTCAACATTACTGGTGGATCGCTATGAAGACCAGGTATTGTTTCTGCACCGTATTCACTGAATAGTATTGGTTTATCAGGATAGAAACTTCGCCAACTTGATCCCATCGACCTAAATTATCACTCCAACCGAAATAACGATTGATACAAATCACATCGAAGAATTGTACACATTTATCTTTAGCAGGACATCCAAGTGCGTTTGGTCTTGTAAAATTTACTAATACATTGAAATAATCTGCTGCTTGATCTAAGTCTGCCGATGGTTCATTAGCTAGTGACCACATGAGAACTGATGGATGATTTTTATCACGATTGATCATTTCGATAATAACTTGAGGGTGTTGATTCATTCCACAAGATTCCCATAAGTTTGGTTTATGAACAGTTAAATGTGATTCCATATCCATACTATAGGCTACAACTGTTCCATTCTTGTCTAAAAATTCGATGAGTACATGTCGTGCATTCGTTTGATTTCGTCATGCAATGACAATCGAATAATTGAGAATAGCCGATGTTGGTATATGTTGATCATCATAATCAATTTTATCTGTACTAATCATTATTTAAAAAATCAAAGAGAGCATCTTGTTCAATATAAGTTGGATTATGATGAATTAATTCACCTGGTGGTAATGCCGTCGATGTAAGTGTATTATTGACAGCTACAACAACACGTACTTTCGAATAGTTAATGTATGGAGTAATATCGGCTTCGAATGGTAGATGTCCACCGGAATGATTTACTACCGATTGTCCATTGATCTAAACACGTGTCTCATAATGAGCACCTTGAAAACGAAGGACCCAACGAGGTGCTGTCTTGTGAATGAAGAAATCTCGTGCGTACCATACCCATCCGATATAATCATGAATACTGATATTTTGTGTGAT
>Ga0209915_1004582_pt1 | contig 9916 bp, 12 predicted proteins | sample ThiBiot_750_plan_FD_183952 | JGI IMG/M metagenome (GOLD analysis project Ga0209915, IMG submission 183952) | Wastewater bioreactor microbial communities from Cape Town, South Africa - Thiocy_cont_750_plan (SPAdes) | ecosystem: Engineered > Bioreactor > Thiocyanate-remediating > Anaerobic-Aerobic ...
TTATCAAGAAAAGGAATAATATTCTTTCCAGCTAAACTGAATTGATCTATTATTTTGAATTTCGAATCAATATAATACAAAGCAATACCAGGTCGACTAGCTATATCTTCAACATGTTCAATAATATTTCTTGTTGTATTTGATCCAGTACATAAAAGCTCCGAACTATCATAATGACAGTTATGACCAGGTAAATCAAGACATTCACAATCCAATATTCTACCATTTTCAAATACAGATGGATATCCACTTGAATTAAATTGAATATCATGTTCAATTGCATTTGCACCTTGTTCTAATGCATGATCGAGAGCAGTTCGATTGTTTACTCTATGAGCGATTATATAAAATGGATGAGAACTTGGTGCCGATTCGATTTATGCCAATTTGTCACAGTGTGTGTGACCAATTGAAGATTATTAAAAGCGTAACGAGAAAAGAAAACATGTCACAAGAGGAAAAAGTTAATGAAATGTATACAAAACCGATAGCATAATACGAAAAATGTTATGCGCCTCAACTTTTTTTTCTCAGAGATGAGTATCAAAGAAACTTAAAGTCAAGTTCTTCATAGTTCATTTTTCAGCTTTATGATATTGACAATCAAACCAAATTTTTGCCAGCAATGCCAACTTCCTGGACAGTTGTAGCCACAATCTGAATACGCTTGATAATATCCCAAATATTGTGGCTCGAGTATTAGTTTATATTCGTTTCGAAAACCGTTACAAACTAATCCAATAGAATCTTTGATATCTTCTAATTCCAATCTTTTGTGTTTGAACATAAGAACGAGTCGATCAAATATATCTTTTTCATTCATCACTAAATCAATTCGCCAATAAGTTTTAATTTTATCAATTGGTAGTGAATCGCAATCTTTTTTGTCTTGACCCACATATACATGCTGCATGCCTGCTACTGGTCGATGAAACCATGATGGATCACGTTGGACTGCCTTTAAAGATATGTTTTTAGCAGCATGAGGTAGACTAGAAATTGCATTCCATTCATATGCAGGAGGATCCTCTAATGATTTGATAAATTTCATAAAATCAATTAAAGTTGGGATGTGTTTGACCAGCATCTTTAATACTGTTGAAGGATTTATACTGTTAGATGCATTGAAAAAGTTGAATACCAAACATATGAAGAATAAGATTGCCACTCTGCATATCATCTTTCTCGTCTATTCCAACTGTCTTCAAAGTAAACAATTAAAAGTCTGTTAAAATGATGTTTTTCGCAACATTTTCGTTATTTTGTGTAATCATAATATAGCTAAACAATGTTGTTTTTATATCGTAAGTGTGACTCATTTTGTAAATAAATATCTATTTATACTGTAGAAATATACAATCATTATTTGTGATAGGCGTATGATAAGAATAAAAGCACCAATAGAAAAAAGCCGGAAAAAAAATTATGACGAAATACAGTTATGTTGATGAAAAGGTTGGAAAGCTAACTATGCGCACTTAAAAATGATTGTGTTAGTTGTAGTACGTTTTCATTTGTTTTTTCAAAATAACAATTGCAAATGTACACCTAAATATTCGATAATTGATTTTATCAGATACGTATATTCATATTTTGCAAAACAAATTCTTTTCCTCTCTTTTTCTTCGTATACATGGACAGTATTCAGTTTCATTTCATGGCTTAAAGGATTATAAAATACATTCAGATTGAGTACAAAATATTGAAATATCGCGAATTCTTCGATAATAAATAAGAATCTTTTTCATCGAAAGAAACAATATATCATTTTGACTATATTCGATTAAATAACTTCACATCTGATGAATACACATTCGCTACCACCGAGTTATGATATTGTAACTTCCAATACACCAAACGGTGTAGCTACAGTTAGTTCTAATCAAACACAACGGGAACAACCAATTGTGTACATAGCACCACCAATAGCTACTCAAAATGCTGTGCATGTTAATACTCATTTAGGTTGGTCAATTTTTAACATTTTATGCTGTTGTCCTATTCTTAGTTGTATCGCTTGTTTCTATTCTGTTCGTACGGATGATGCAAAAAGCGCTGGCGATTTACAAAATGCTTTGAAGAATTCAGAAACAGCTCGAATATTTAATATAATATCAACAGTTCTCGGAGTTATTAGTACCATTGTTCTTGTTCTTGTTCTCGCCATTTATTCTTCTACTCTAAAACATACAACTAGAGAATGATACAAATAGCAGCACCATCAGAATAATTTTGACTTTTTGAATATTTAAAGCTTTTTTTTTCTTTAAATATATTCTCATATTTTCTCTCATAAGATTTCATGGTTAAATCTAAATCATGATATTTTGAATAAAAAGAAGTTTTGGGAACCAAATTTAATTGAAAAAAATGTTTAAACAGATTAAATCTACTAAAGCGGCCAATTGTCTCCGCATTTTATGCGCCACTTTCAGAAGTATTTGCTTTACAATGAATCAGTTTGGCTTTTGTTTTTTCTATTTAGATTTATTGTATGAGAATAAATATTAGTAAATATAGTCTATCTAGTGATGAAGTCGATAAAGCACTTCCACGTAAATAATATACGTAGATTTAGAGTTTCTGAAAAACAACTAAATATTTTTTTCTGATTTTAGGATCTCACACGTGTTTTTTACTATTGATCTATCTGAATATTCAACAACTGACATCATGTATGAACGTTTGAACTATGGTATTACGAATTGTTCGAGTATTGATGGCGATCGTGTTATGAACTAAGATTTATTAACCAAAAAAAACATATTTCTATAATAATCTCTTGCTTTCATTACTAACATTCTACATTTTTAATAGAAAACAAACACGACAATTTATTTTCCTATTCATTTTTGTCATCCATAAAACAAAATGTCTATAATAGATTGAAAGAATTGAAATTTTGAATTTAGCTGTCCGTTTTCTTGTAATTCGTGAATTGCTTGTTGACCTGAAATGAGTTCAATCACAGTTGAATTCGGGTTTTTCAAAACAAAATTCACTTTTGATGTTATCTCCATAGTCGATGAATTGTGTTTGATGATATATCTTTACTTGGTCATTCTTGATTATCTTTTATTTATAGTGAAAGAACACCAGTGAGAACATGTTTTTCTATGAGATGACTCAATCAGTGCGTCTCATCGCTTCACGTTTGTTGAAACAAGAATCAATTACATGCTGGGTAGCGATAAAATACCATCTATAAATGACGATGTACTATTTTCTATACTTAAAAAGCACAGATCACATTATCATGAGAAAATGATCAGATGATGTGTTTGTTTCATCAATCTATCATAAATACTTGGTACTTTCTTGTTTCTCTATTATTTTTGAATAAAGACAATGAATTATTTTGGTATATTTTTATTATTTACACAAATGTTAGTATTGATATGATAACTTTAGTAGAAATTGTGAAATTAGCAACAGATTAAGTTTTAGTATATAAAATGTGGCTGTTTTATCTGCATATCCATCAACGAGTCCAGTAACTGTGAGTGAAATACGTATATGATGCATCAACTAGCCAATGGAGTCCTGCCGCAGATATGTTGACAGCACGAGCTTTTCATACTGCAACTTTACTAAATTCTGGTCAAGTTCTTGTTACCGGTGGTCTTACGTTTGACTATGCTATTCTATCCACTTGTGAATTGTACGATCCAATAACCAATAAATGAAATTTTGCTGGAAATTTGACAACACCACGTGAAAGCCATACTGCAACTCTACTAGATACAGGCACAGTACTTGTTACAAGTTATGTAAATACATCAGAGGTATATGATCCATTAACAGGAGAATGGACCTTTTCTACGAGTATGAAATCTGACAGTCGCTATTATCCTACTGCAAATTTATTAAAAACTGGTGAAATTATTGTTATTGCTGGTATTCAAAATGGTCAATACTCATGTACAACCGAAGTTTATGATGCATATGTAAGTCTATGGGATATCACTGACAGCATGGCAACAAAACGTATAAGTCATACTTCAGTTGTACTTAATTCGGATCAAGTTCTTGTTACTGATGGATATGGTTATTTGGCTAGTTCAGAAATATATGATCCAATAACAGAACAATGGACTTATGCTGCACTATTATCAATAGCTTTCCATACTGTAACGTTACTTGATTCTGGCAAAGTTCTCATTGTTGGTGATGAGCATATTGACTTTAATTAAAACGTAGTCTATCGACAATAATATTCATTTTCTGTTCTTTTTGTTGAAAAATGAGACATTTTACAATAAATCTTACGTATAACTATATACACAAAATAAAGCAAGTTTCACACTGAGAATTCGTACGTCAAATGAGACACTCTCGACTAAACGCCAGAAATTCAACTTTCAAATCGAACATTACTGTTTTTTTCTGCCGATAATATTTCGAAATTCTAATCATGTGAAAATTCCTTCTTCAACATATTTTCAACAAAAGTGAGTCATAGTTTTTTTTTCTTCTCCAGTAAAGAACATTCTAGAAGGAGAAAATGATTGTTTTAATGATTACGAAATTCGTTTGTTTACAAAACATCACTATATAAACAGAAAATACACTGTTAAAGCAAAAGAGAGAGAGATTTAGTAAGTATGATTATGAGAGAAAAAGATTAGTTGCATACGCAAATTTATCGATAATAATATTTTCTATTTCAGATAATTTTCATAAATTATTGTCGAACAACTATTAAAACTCATTCAAAATTAATGCTGATAAAAATGACATCACAAGTTATTGACAAGTTTTCTCGAAATTCTATTCCGATTAGTTTTCTTTCCGTCGATGATCTTGATCCTACACTAAATCTGGATCAATTAGAGCCATCATTTATGTATACAAAGGTTTTCAAAGAAATTTTATTAACAATGCAATTTAAACAAGATGATATCAATAATTTCGCCAACTATTGTCGTGAAAAGAGAAATGATTGTTCACGATCCAATATTGAACGTTTCACAAAATCTTATACTTATAATACTAATTCAGCTTTTGAGTGGTACATAGATAGCTCATTTATTTATGGAATGGTCAATACTGCATTACGGAATCTTGAAGCCGAAGTGATCGTTAAAATAGGCTTTTATATTGCAGATCTTCATCGTCAAATCGAACGGCTTTACCAAAAACAAGTCAATCAATCTAACAGAAAATCATTCACATTTTATCGTGGTCAAGGACTGCTAAACAAAGACTTTGAAAAATTGCTCAAAAGGAAGGGCGGACTGATCTCGTTTAACAGTTTTCTGTCTACTACTTTGGACAAGGCCCGTGCTGAATTCTATGCGGATATGAACCTATCAACTGACGAATATTATGGTATTTTATTTAAGATCAACGTAGATCCTTCAATTTCATCTGTCCCATTTGCCGATATGCAAGAAATTACAGGTTATAAAGATGAAGAAGAAATTCTTTTCTCAATGCATAGTCTTTTCTGTATTGATAAAATCGAAAAAATCGGAAATAATAATCGGCTCTATCAGGTCAATCTGTCATTGACATCCGATGATGACATACAACTTCGAGAACTCACTGAACGTATACGCACAGAAACCGAAGGAGAAATAGGATACGGAAGATTGGGTAAATTATTACTAAGAATTGGTCAATTTAATCCAGCTGAAGATTTGTATAATGTTCTACTCAATTCGACAGAAGAATATAGAGACAGAGCAGCAATCTATAATCAACTCGGACTCATAAAAAACAATCAAAGTAATTATCAACAGGCAATTGACTTCTATCAAAAAGCTCGCGATATATGCGAGAAAAATGATGATTCAAATCAATCTCTATTCGCTGATATTTATAACAACCTTGGGATCGTTTACAACAATCTCGCCAATTTCTCTGAAGCACTGTCATTATATAATGAGACCCTCAAGATACACGAATGTACTTCTTGTTTAAAGCCTTCCATGTTAGCTACCATATATAGCAATATTGCCGCTGTATATCGTAATATTGGGGATTATTCTCAATCGCTTGCGTTTTATCAAAAAGCGCTAGAAATTCAAGAAAAAGTTCTTACCTCAAATCATCCTGACTTGGCTACTACATATAACAATATTGGTGTAGTATATATTAGCATGCAGCAAATTTCCGAAGCTAAGTCTTATTTAAAAAAAGCGCTTAGTATTCGACAAGCAACTCTACCAAAAAATCATTCTTCTTTGGCTAGATCCTATTATCAAATCGGTGAAATATATCGAACCATGGAAGATTATTCAAATGCACTGAATTTTCTTGAGAAAGCGCAACGTCTTTATGAAGAAACTCTTGATTCAAATCATTTGTCGTTAATGACTACGAAAAATAGTATTGCTTATATATATTTTCATGTGGGCAACTATACAGAAGCAGTGTCATTATTCAAAACTGTAATTGAAAGACGAGAGAAAACACTGCCTGCGAATCATCCTGATTTAGCTATTTCCTACAATAACATTGGTGAAGTATATCGAAAGATAGGTAAATATTCGAACGCACTTGTCTTTTACAAAAAAGCACTTACTATTCAGCAGAAAATTCTGCCCGAAAAGCATCCTGAATTAGGAATTTCATATAATAATATTGGAATATTGTACTGTAATCTTGGAAAATACAAAGAAGCGCTTGTGTCTCATGAAAAAGCGCTAACCATTCGAAAACAAGTTCCATCCAATCGTTCTTATTTGGCTCAATCCTATGATAATATGGCTGTAGCGTATTACCATATGTGCGAGTATTCGAAGGCACTTTCTTACGCTGTGGAAGCGTATAAGATCTATGAACAAATATCTTACCCTCATCTCCAAGATTTAGCTTGTGTTTATAATAATATGGGAGCAGCGTATGATGGTCTTGGAAAGTATAAGGAAGCACTTTCATCTTACCAAAAAGCACTTATAATTAAGGTCAGAACTCTTCCAGTAAATCATGCTTGCATAGCTGATTCTTGCAACAACATTGGTGAGATATATCGCACTACAAAAGACTATTCAAACGCACTCCAATTTCATAAAAAAGCATCTGAGATTCGTTTAAAAGCCTTTCCAAAAAACCACCCTGACCAAGCGCAATCCTACAATAATATAGGTTTGGTATATCAGAGCTTGGGAGATTACGAAGAGGCAAAACACTATCATATGCAAGCATTGAAAATTCGACAAGAAGTTCTTCCTCCAAATCATCCTGATTTAGCTCTTTCTTATATTAACATTGGTCAATTGCATAGTGATCTAAATGAATACTCACAAGCACTGTCAACTTATGAAAAAGCTATTCAAATCTATGAACAAACAGTTCCCTTGAATCGCTCCTCTTTGGCTGTATGTTATAATAGTATTGGATCAACTAAATTTAAACTGGGCGAGAAAACAGCTGCACTCAAATCATTTGAACTTGCTTTGAAAATGTGGGAAGAATCGTTACCTTCAGACCATCCTAATATTCTAATGGTACAAAAAGATATAACGTATGTGAAAGAAAGCATGTAATCTAAATTATCTGAAATGATGTCTCGTTCTCTTTTATCATTTATTTTCATTGGTGATTTTCATGAGAAATCAGAAGAATAATTCTTTGTCAACGAACTAATTATCGTCACACATTGCTGTAATTCTCTTTTATTGTTGTAATTCTTGAATCCATTTCGTAAACAAAAATAAAGATGAACTTTGATTACAATAATTATTTGAATCAATTATTCTCCATTCAGTATTTAATTTAGTTAAAACTTCACTTAGAACTAGAACATATGCCTGAGGAAACGAATTGAGATCTTCAATTGTCATCTCTTCACCATCTTGCAATTCATTGATAAGCATATCTGATAAATATCCACCTTCCTTTACCAATGAACGATAAAATGGTTGTTGTTTCTTTAATTCAATATCCCTTTGAGCAATGTCATAGATTGGCATCGATGTATTAAGTAATTGAACATAGATCCAACGAAACATGGGTCCATATGAAAGATGTTTGAAATGATACAATGGTGCATCATTGAATAAAGGTGGAATTCCATAACCATCTTCTGTAAGTGATTGTATTAAAATCAATTCGTATAAAGAATTATCATTAGTAGTACAATTGGTCGATGGTGGCAAACCATTCAAAGTATCCTTTATATACTCTTGAAATCGATTTAATAATCGTTGGAATGTACCTTTCTTTGCTTGGTAGATATACAGTGAAAATTGTAAGCGTTCATTTCGAAATTGTATAATATCACCATGTTTCAATGTATCAAGTGGAGGAAATGTATGCTGTCTTGTTCCATTCAATTCAGCATTTCTCATTGCACATTGAGTTCTATCCCATTCGATTAGCATCAATTGATCTTCGTCAATATTTTCTAATGAAAAACAGTCATTTAATTTATAATGTTCATCAATTAATAATTGATAAAATCTTTCATCAAGTAGAACATAATTTGATAAGTAATGATTGAAACTAGTTAAAGATGAAATTTCACATTGTTTTTCATTGATTATATCTTTGTATCCAGATAGAGCCACTAATGAATGAGATTTAATAACATTACTAGCTGGTAATTCCCATTGAGGATATTGATATAATTTGGCCACTGAATTATACATTTTGCGTGATGATTGTGAAATATATAGATGCTGCGTATTATTCAGTAATACTTACAAGGAGTGTAATTACATCACATAAAAGAAATGACTCTCATATTCTTCTGAGTAAATAATAATTCAGAAAAAGAAAACAATGTCTACATTGAGAGCTAAACGAAGACATTATCACCGATCTTCTTCGAAAATGAAACAATCAAGATCAACTATTCATATCAGTTAATATACGATCGTCTAAGACAGACAAGTACGAACAACTTCAAAATCATTTTATTTGATCATTATTCTTGCTATTCCATTGATCATCTCTATTCTCTATGCATTTGACAATACATCCGATGATTACTATGGTAATTAAAATGCAAGTCCACTTGATAATTCAGGATTCGTTTCACTCGGGTACAACGGACGAGGTTAAGCTATGTATACATCTCTGAGAAATGGAAGATTCCTTGATGCATTCTATTTGGTTGATATTTACGGAGCAACAATATTTCAACCAAATCAATGACAACATCTTGCTTTTACTTATAATTTTTCAACGAGAACACAGACTGCATACTATAATGACAATGCAGACCCTTGTCAAGTTACACATCAAACTCAACACATCGGTTGTCGTTTGAGTAGTTTTTATTAGTTTGATGGCTATATGGATCAATTAACGTTTTTACTCAACCGATCGAAAACAGTTGATGAAATTCTAGATGATGCTACACTAGTTGCATATTACATCATGAATTGTATACGAATGTAGACAGTGATCCTATTCATATGAGTAGTACTGTTGTTGATTTGAGTGGGAGAATCATTCTTATTCAATCTAGGTATCGACCAGTTACATCAGTTACTATTGGCGGAACAAATACGTGTGCTCAACTCATTGAATTGAATACAAGTGGCCCACTAGAATTAGTTGGTCCTATTCTTAAAACTGACGAATAAATTGCGTTTATATGTGAATGAAACCTTTTATGGTCAAAGCAGTCCATTTAGAAAGTGAAATGCCAATGACACGTACTCTTGGACAAGCTCTAAATGATGAAAATTGTCTTTATGGTACGATTCGTACTGAATATTATCGTGGATAAATTGATGAATTTTATATTTACAGTCGAGAACTTTCGCCAGCACATGTTACACAGCATTAACCAATCCTCAACTAAACTGACTTTAGGAGGCAGTGTCAACTGATAAAAAAAAATATTCATATACACTCTTTCAGTCTTATCTTATTTGACTATAGAATCATTTTGTTAAAAATGGAAGTTTTGCCCAACGAATTATTAATCGAATGTTTTAAATATCTCGATGGTTTACAT
>Ga0209915_1004592_pt1 | contig 9893 bp, 5 predicted proteins | sample ThiBiot_750_plan_FD_183952 | JGI IMG/M metagenome (GOLD analysis project Ga0209915, IMG submission 183952) | Wastewater bioreactor microbial communities from Cape Town, South Africa - Thiocy_cont_750_plan (SPAdes) | ecosystem: Engineered > Bioreactor > Thiocyanate-remediating > Anaerobic-Aerobic ...
TGCGCGGCCGGCATCGAGTACGGCGATGCCTGCTGCGTCGCGTACGGCGGCGCATAGTACGCGCCTTGCTGCTGCTGCTGCTGCTGCTGCGGCACGGCGTATTGGTTGCTCGGCGCAGAGAGATTGACCGGCACATCCTCGCCCTTGCCAGCGTAGTACGAGTCTTGCGTCATGGCGGTGGAGATGGTTTGGCTACGTGCCACGTCGACGATAGAAAGAGAGATATCGAGGTTGGATTGGAGGCCAGAACAGAGGGAAGGAGCTGGTGGTGGTGTGGCTGAGGCAACGAGCGTACTGAGAGACAATCGTGCCAATCGCAGTTGATACGCACGCGCTCTCAGTAGGCCTCTACTCCGCACCATGAATCATACTCGGCTTTTTCCTCACGCTCCACGTCGACTCTCCGATTGCTGAGGAGCATACGGAGAGCCTCAGCTCCCTTCGCTCCGCCTTCGCCTTTTTCACATTCGATTTTTCGGTTTCGCTTTTCATTTGTTTCGTTGCCTCCTCGCATACACTCCGCCACTCCACTCCAACGCGAGCGATATCATGGCCGATCCTCTCGAGAGCCTTCGCGAGTTCATTCGCGAAGGCAAGGAGCCTGTCGAGGAGGGAGATGAGCTCGTGTTCGGTGAGATCAGGTGAGTTTGGAGGCCGCGAGATGGAGGCTGAGATATCTCTCGTGGTATCTTGCTGATATGGTTGGATCTCTCTATCCATCTCTCTCTCGCTATCGTCGTAGATACACAAAGCGAGAGCCAACGAGCTTCGTACGTCGTGGTGGCGCTCCATACACGATCTATGAGATTTGGGTGTTCTGGAAGAACAAAGGTTCGAGGCTCGCTGGCTCTCTGGCTCGTGATATGGCACTCGCACTCACTCGCACTCGTCGACGTAGAGCTGCCCGAGAAGGAGTATCTGCAGCTGTGTCAACGACAAAAGGTGGCATTCGTGTCGAAGCTCGATCGCACGAAGCTCGAGGAGGCGCTGACCAAGAGCGATGTCGGTGGAGCGCTCCCGAGCGTCGTGTCTCGCTTGCCCGAGAAGCGCAAGCTGCCGGCCGAGGCGTCGATGGCGACGACGCCCGAGCCGAAGCGCGCCAAGGTGTCGGAGATGTCGCTCGAGCTCGAGTCGTCGATCGTGCAGGCCAAGCAGCAGTTCCTGGAGTTCCTCGAGCGTCGACACGTCGAGTACTCGCCGTTCATCGCGCTGTCCGAGTCGGCTAATGGTGCTGCCGCCATGTCGATCTCATCATCGTCATCGAGCCAAGATGCATCGACAGGCGAGGGTTCGTCGACCACGAGCACTTCGCGATATCATCGACGAGCAGTGATCGACAAGGAGTCGAACGTGCCCGAGGAGTTGATCGCCTCGATCGCGCCGTTCATCGATGTCGACAAGGCCGCCACAGCGCAGGTGGTTGCGCTGGAGCGGCCGCTCACGACGCGCATCTCGGTCCTGCAATCCAAGACCAAGAGCTTCACGCCGGTCGTGGAGTTGATCACACAACGACGCAAGGAGGAGGAGAAGAAGCTGCGAGCCGAGCGGGCGCACAAGTCTCGTTCGCAGCGGCCACCGTCGGCGTCGGCGACGCAGCGCAGCTTGGCGTCCGAGTTCAAGATCGACACCGCTGGCTCGTTCGCCGATGGTCGAGCAGCGATCGTCACGGATCGAGCACACCATCGAGCGAGTTCGTCGTCATCGTCGTCATCATCGTCGTCGTCGTTGGTTCGTTCGAAAGGTACGGAGGAGGAGGAGCTCTCGGTGAGAGTGTGGGTCCCTTGCATCAAACTGAGTGAGTGAGTGAGTGCTGACTCGCGCTCTCTCGCTGTCACGATAGGTCTCCCGATTATCATCGTTCCCGCACTACCGACATCGGCGATCTCGATCTGGAACGTCAAGGAGCTGCTGGAGGATGGGCATTTCGTGAGTGCGCTCGAGCGCAAGGACCAATCGGCCAAGCGACCCAAGTCGGTGGTGATCGCGCACAAGGACGGCGAGAAGGAGCGGCGCTACGAGGTGTTCGATCAGCCGAACCTGCTGGCGGCGAGCGACTGGGAGCGAGTGATAGCGGTGTTTGCGCTGGGACAGGCGTGGCAGTTCAAGGACTGGCCGGCGCAGTGGCAGAGCCCGACCGACGTCTTCAACAAGTCGTGCGGCTTCTTCTTGATGTTCGACGACGAGAGCGTGCCGCTAACGATCAAGAACTGGGACGTCAAGGTGCTCAAGATCTCGCGCAACAAGCGCCACCTCGACAGCCAGATGCAGTACTACTTTTGGATGTATCTCGACCAAGCCTTGCGAACGCGACTAGCCAAGAAGCTCTAACGAACGAATGAGCCATTGCTTTGCCGTCACGTATCAATCAACCCAACCAACCCAACCAACCTCTTACAACAACGAACTAACCAAGCAAGTAGTATAAACGAGGAGTAAAATGTATTATCACAAGAACACGAATGTGTTTGGTGGCACCGAATGCACGAACGAAGATGTGCTCTTACTTGATCTCATCGACATTCATGATCTGGATCAGCTTCTTCTTACGCGCCTGCTCGCGACGCACTTTGGCAACGAACGCCGTCCACTCGGCTTGCTTGTTGGTCTCCATGCAACGGCGATGCACGATCTTGAGGAAGTCGGCGTACAGCTGGTACTGCTTGGGTTGCACGTTGGTGGCGAGGATCTCGGAGCCCGAGTAGTAGTACTGCAGCATCTGGTCCGGGAAGTAGGTCTGCAACGAGTCGAACAGCCGATCGAGCGAGTTGATCTGGAAGCGCTGGAACTCCTTCTTGGCATACTTGTCGACGAGCGGCAGCAGGTGGCTGAGATCGTGGGGTGAGATGCGTTCGACTTCGAACCAGATGAACTCGAGCGTCTCGATATCGGGCTCTTGTTCACCAGAAGGCTCAGGGCACTTCTTCATAGCTTCTTGCCACAAACTAGAGAGACAGAGAGTACAAGTGAGTAAATTGTTGTTGAGATCGAGATCGAGAGAGATAGCAATTAACATACCCTTCCTTCAAGAGCAACAAGATTTGATCCTTGGCTGTAATGGGAGAACCCGGCAACGAGGTATCATACTCGATGACGTACGTGAGGAGATCGGTTCGTACGGTGGGCCAGCGTGCGGCACCGACGAGCGTCTGCACCTCCTCGAACTTCTTAATGTCCATCGTCATCTTGAAGACGAGGATCGCCTGCTCCTCGACAATGTCGGCGCGCTCCTGGATGCGGGCGGCGTCGATGAGGATGTTGGCGTTCTGGAGGATCCAGTTGCGCAGTTGCGTGGCCGAGTACGAGAGCTGCGGACGGATGAGCTCGATCTCCTCGCGCAGCTTGAGCAACTCGGGGCCCGGCTGGGCGCCGGGGGCGAGCTTGGTGGCGAGCACGTCGGCCTCCTTGCGCAGCGTCTCGAAGACGATCTGCAGCGAGAGCTTCTGCTTGAGGCTCGACTGCGCCTCGTAGGCGACGAGGAACATTGAGTCGTAGACCTTCTCGTTGTTGAGGCGCACGACGAGCTGGTTGAGGTTCGTGACCTCGAGAATGTAGCGGATGGCGAGGTCGACCAGGAGGCGCAGCTCGCGCTCGGTGACGGCGCGCGCCGACTCTTGCTCGGCCTCGAGCTCCGAGGCGCCCATCGAGCGGCCGCGCGCGAGGCGCGGTGCACGCACGAGTGCGTCGAGCTGCTCGTCGCGCTCGGCCTTGGCGCGGAAGACCTCGGTCAGGAGCTTGGAGTAGATGTTGAAGGCCTGCTGGTCGAGGGTCTTGATGTCGCGCTCGTGGTGGTCCGGCAGCGCCTTGCGCATGGCGAAGAGGAACTGCAGGTCGCGCTGGCGCGCCAGCTGCTCGGGCGTGAGCTCCTTGCGCTGTTGGCGCAGCAGCTGTTGCTCGTTGTTGATGGTGCGCAACTCGCGCTGCAGCGGCTCGAGCTCCTGCTGCTTCTGGCGCAGCGTGAGTGTGCGGGCGAGGTAGTGCTCGCTCAACGCCAGGATGGCGTCGTGGTGCGAGTGCGAGATGGCGAGTTGCACCAGGTGGCCGAGGCTCGAGAGGCCGAGTTGCTCGGTCGTGCGGTACAGCGTCACGATCTCACCGACCATGGCATCGAGCGGAGCACGCTCGGCCGCCACCTGCTCGGGAGCACGCGGGTTGCCAAGCGAGAGGTCCAGCGCCACCTGCTCCTGGTAGGCGGCGATCTTGGCGTACGCGGCCGAGAACATGGCCTGCGCGTTCTCGAGCATCGGCGCATCGAGCAACGAGAACGGATAGCAGGTCGAGTAGTCGGGCGGTGCCGCCGTCGGGTCCTCGTCGCCGATGCGCTCGAGGCGCTTGCGATCGAGGCCGTACCGCACCTCGGGCAGCGAGTCGAGCTTGGCCTCGGTGTCGGCGAGCTCCTTGGCGTACTCGGGCGCGAACTGGCCGCGGTTCTGCTCGACCGTGAACTTTTCGAGGCGCAGCAGGTAGCGCTTCTTCTCGAGGTCGGCCATTTGCTGCCGCAGTGTCTCGAGCGCCAGCAGCTTCGAGTGCGTGTACTTGGCAATGTCGATCGTGAGGTCGTACTCGAGATGGCGCGAGAAGAGCGTCACGACCGCGGCAAAGTGCGCCGGGTCCTCGAGGAACGGCAGGCACTCGCTGAGGCGGCTGCGGAGTTGAGCATCGAGTGCCAGCAGGCGTTGTTCAGCTGCCTCGTGGAGTGGTGACTTTTTCACCTGGTCTCCCGACGACGAGCCCGACGACGAGCGAGCAGCGCCATCGACATCCATGGCCGAGGCTCCTGCTCCCTGTTGTTGTTGCTGCTTCTCGAGTTGCGCCTCGAACTGCTTGATGAGGCGCTTGGTGGCGAGCTTGGCATCGAGGATCGACGAGAGCACGAGATGGCACGTGCCCTTGTTCCACTCGGTGTGCAGCTTCCAGTCCGAGTTGGTGTACTCAAAGTCGTGGTCGTACAGGAAGATCTGGTGCTTGAGCTCGGCGAGTCGCGTCGCCTCGTCGTCCTTGAGTTGCTTCGAGACCGAGGCGAGCTCGACACGTTGCGCCTCGAGTTGCTCGTACTCGTCGCGCACCGGCTCGCGCACGGCGGCCTCGGTCGCGAGCTCGGCCACGATCTCGAACACGCGATTGCCGATCAGGCTCACGGCCTCGAGCTTGGTGCCGGCGATGGCCTTGCCGAGCGCCAGCAGGTGCGCCGGATGACGCACGTGAGCGAGCGTCAGCCGCAGCGCCTCGTTCAGGAGCGACTCGACCACTGCCATGCGAGGCAACAAGGCCGCGAGGTTCTCCTTGGCTCGAGCGAGGTCGGCAGCGATCGTGCTCTGGATCGCGGCATCGGTAGCCGGTGCGCCAGCGACCTCCATGCCGTTGTTGCTCGATGCCGACGACGACGACGACGACGGATGCACGATGGCATTGGAGTTGGTCCAAATCTCGGCCTCGAGTGCCTGACGCACGGCATCGAGCGACATGTAACGCGAGGCGAGCTTGTTGAGCAGCGCCTGTGCGGTCTCGCTGCGCGTCGTGTCGATCTGGTCGGCCGCGAGCTGGCGGAACGAGACCTCGTTCGCCCACAGACGGCTCTGGCGCTGCAGCTCGACGAGGCGCTTCTGCTTCTCGGGCGTGAGGGTCTTGCGGTACTGCGCCAGCTCGTCCTGCTCGTTGACGAGGTTGTCACGCTCCTCGAAGAGCGGCAGGCGCGAGATACGCAGGTCGTTGATCTTGGTGAGTTGCTCGAAGGCGCGCGCCGTGACCTGCAGATTGAGACGCAGGTGCAGCTCGTCGTGCGCGTAGTTGTCATGCGGCGGCGACACGAACTGGTCGGCGAGTTGGCGCAGCGACGCCGGGCCCTCGAGGAACTCGAGGTTGTGCTCGGTGACGCGGCGCAGCAACTCGTGCAACGACGCGATCTCAGCGAGCGCCGCCGTGCGGTCGGTTTGCGCCTGCTGGTAGGCGGCGAGTGCCACGACGTCGTCGGCCGGCGGTACGACAGCGAGCGTCAGGTCGCAGCGTTGGATCACGAGGCACTGGCTGCGCTCGCGCGTCAGCAACAGGTGCGTCATGTCGCGCGCCACGTTGCGCAGCAGCTTGCCTATCGCCTGCGCGTCGCTGCGTGTGTCGAGCGGCTCGAGCTGCCACAGCGCCTTCTGGAGCGAGAGCTCGCGGATGCGGTTGAGCTTCTCGGCCGGCAGCATCTGGCGATGTTGTGCCTGTGCAAAGAGCTCGTCGCGCTCGCTCTCGAGCTCCTCGAGTTCGATCGTCGGCAGGAGGCGGCGCTCTCGCTCGCGTTCGAGCTCCGCCAGCACGCGGTGAGCCTTGAAGCCGGCCTGCACGGCGAGCGAGGCAAAGTCGCTGCCGAGTTGCGCCATGAGTTGCGTGAGCGACGTCGGCAGCTCGAGCGCTGCGAGCGAGTGGTGAAAGACGCTCTCGACCGCCGCGCGTGCCGAGGCGAGCTCGGTGTGCAGCTGCGCCTCTTGCTCGGTCGTGCGCTCGAGAGACGGCGTCGCGAGCTCGCGCTCGATGCCTCGCAGCCACGAGATGGCCGACGAGAGACGCAGGCTCATGAGCGAGTACGCGAGCGTCTGGTACGCGGTGACCGACGGCAGCTCGTAGTGCAGCTGCTCGGGCAGCGCGGCGATCTCGAGCAGCAACGCCTCGAGACGCGCCTTCTGCGCCTCCTCGAGCGATTCCTTCTTGTAGCGCTGCAACAAGACGGCCTGCTCGCGCTGCAGCAGGTTGGCCTCGGTCTGCAGCACGAGGGCGCGACGCAGCTTCGGCAGCAGTTGTTGGTCGATGCGACCCAGGGCACGGAGCGCAATGTCGATCACGAGTCGGTGCTCCTGGCGCTGCGCGGCGAGTTGCGCCAGCGCGCGTTGTGCCTCGGGCGAGTGCACGAACTCGAAGCACGCGTCGACCACAGCCGTGAGCTCGTCGCGCGTCATGCGCTTGGCCGGCGCGATGATGCGCGACTGGTGGCTCTCGATGGCGGCCGTCAGCATGGCGTTCGCGATCGAGAGCAACGACGAGCTGTACTCGCGCGTGCTCTTGCGCGCATACGCCGGCAGCAGGTGCAGGAGCTTCTTGCGCAGTTGCAACGCACGCAGTTGCTCGACCTGTTCGGCCGGCGGCTTGAGCTTCGCCTGCACGAGAGCCTCGACGTCGCGCTGCAGCTGCTCGAGCTCCGACAGCCACGAGTTGCGCTCGATCTGCTTGTCGTCGAGCGCTCGCACGTGAGACACGGCCTTTTGGCAGATGCGCAGCGCCAGGCGGTACTCTTGCTTGTTGCTCATGTCGCGCGCCAGCAGCACCAGGTCGTCGGGGTTGAGGATCTTGCCGATGACAATGTCGGTCACGACCTCGATCACACGGTCGGCCTCCTTGAGTTTCGCTTCGCGTTCGTCGTCCGGGAGGCCGCTGTCAGACGTTGCCTGAGCCACAGCAGCAGCAGCAGCAGCGCCGTTGTCCGTGGCAGTGGCAGTGGCGACAGCGGCACCAGGAAGTGGGTCCTTGGGCAGGTAGCGACTCTTGGCCTTCAAGGCCGCGGTCAGGATCATCTGGCAGATCTCCATCTTGGTCTGGTCGTAGTTGTAGACGTGGTGCTCGGCGACGCGCGGCACGAACGGCACCGGCACGAGACCCTCGCGCTCGGCGGCCTCGGCCTCGAGCTGCGCCTGGAACTCGGCCTTGAGGTTCTCCTCACGGAACGTGCGGTCGACCTCCTGCTGGCTGCACACGAGCGACACCAGGTGGCTGCCGACGCGCTGCACCTGCGCGAAGCACTCGGCAATGATGCCCTCGACGACCGGCGGCGGCGGCTGCACGTTGGCGAGCGAGTCGGCGTGCTGCACGATGGCGTTCAGCATCAGCTTGAGGTAGTCGACGTGCTCGACGACGGCCAGCGCCGCCTCGACGGCGTCGTGCGTCGCGTTGGCGAAGGCCTCGTCGCGCGGTTCCGAGTACTTGGCGACGCGCGCCGTGCTCCACAGCCACATGCACGCGTCCTTGGGCACGCGCGTGTGCGGCAGCGAGTGGTAGGCCTCGAGGCGCGTCTTGGGCAGCTCGTCGTCGCTCAGCGGCCGGTTGCCGATGCGCTCGAGCGCCGTGGCGTAGATCGAGCGCAGTCGCTCGAGCGAGAACTCGGGCAGCAGCGCCTTGACGAGCGCCAGGGCGGCCGCCGCCTGGCGCTTCTCGTTCAGCAGCTTGGCCATCTCGAACAGCACGCTCTTCGACACGACGAGCGCACTCAGTTGCTCGACCAGCTCCGAGAGCCAGTTCTCCGAGATGGCGAGGTCGCACAGCCACGCGGCGCGCTTGGCCGTGCTGCCGCCGCTGCCGCCCCACGAGGCGTCGAGCGACACCGAGTGCAGCGCCAGCCGGAAGGCGGCCGTGGCGTTGATCGGGCGTGCGACGGTCGCGAGCGCAAACACCTGCTCGGGATCGATCAGCAGCAGGCCCATCTCGATCGCGTCCTCGGTGCGGTTCATCTTCATCAGGAACTTGGCGGCGTGGTTGTGCTCGCCGACCGCCTTGGCGAGGCGCATCGCCTCCTCGAAGCGCTTGTCGCGCTCGAGAATGTTGAGGCGTGCGATCGTAAGAGACGGTGGCTCCTTGAATGTCGTGCTGGTGGACGCCACTGACATGGCATCGTCGTCGCTCGCGGCAGCGGTGGTGCCCTGCAGAATGGCGACCAGCGCCGGATCGACCCAGCCGAGGCGCGCGGCCCATCGCGCGGCCGCCAACACACCCTCCTCCTCGTGTGCCGACGTGTCCCACGCGCGGATCTTCTCGTACCACACGTCGCGCTCGTCGTCGGTCAGGTCGTTCGGCTCGGTGAGCAGCACGTCGACCCAGTGGTTGCCGAGCGTCGCCAGCACGTCGTTGTAGTTGTCGATGCTCGACTCGTTGAGCTGCGAGCCGCGGTCGATGAACTCGTCGGTCACGGCCTCGAGGATCTGCAGCGCCTGCCGCATCGAGCCCTTGAGCGCCAGCTCCTTGGCCGTGTTGACCTCGGCCTCGATCGGCTCGAGGTCGACCACGTGGCGGTTGGCGCGCGAGCTCTTCTTGAACGAGTCGCGCACGCGGTTCTTGATCGAGCGCAATCGCGCGTTCGACAGCGCAGGCGTCGCAGGCGTGCGCGGCGATTGCTGGTGCTGCTGGTGGAGGTCCAGGCCGCCAGGATGCACGGGCGAGAAGGCCGAGAAGTCGAAGCCAGCGCCGAGGCCATCGCCACCAGCGCCGCCGCGCACCGGCGAGGTCGAGAGCTGCTGCAGGACGCGCAGCTGCTGCAACGCCATCACCTGCTGCGACACCTGGTCGGGCGTCAGCTGCGCCCGAGCATGCCGCACGATCTCAATGTGCTTGCGCATCTCCTGCTCGACCGCGGCGCCGAGACGCAGCAGGCGCGTCAACACGAGCTGCGCCTCCTCCTTGAGCAGGTCGCCGATGAGCCAGTCAATGTCGTTCTCGTCGAACTTGCTCTTCTTCGGCGTCTTGAATTGTTCGCCCGTGTCATCGTCGGCTCGTTTGCGCTTCTGCCCAGTTTCTTGTGACGAAGACGACGACGACGAAGACGACGACGACGAAGACGACGAGGAAGGAGGCACGTCGTGTTCCGTCATGGTGGCACGAGATGCGAGAGAGATACGAGAGAGAAACGATGCGTTGGTTGGTTGGTGAGGAAGAGAAGAAGGGAAGAGAAACGAAAGTTCGCCTCTTCGCCGCCTCGGCTTTTATACCCGCACTCGAAACTCTTCCTCGCAGCGACCAATTCTCCGTACTGCCGTACCCCAATCTCGCATGCCCCGCCATCTTTGCTTTACCGCCCATCCTCAGGCGTCCCTCTACCAGGCCCTATGCTGGCCTGAGAACCGCTAAGCTCGTCGATGCCTCGTTCCACCGCCATT
>Ga0209915_1004594_pt1 | contig 9887 bp, 4 predicted proteins | sample ThiBiot_750_plan_FD_183952 | JGI IMG/M metagenome (GOLD analysis project Ga0209915, IMG submission 183952) | Wastewater bioreactor microbial communities from Cape Town, South Africa - Thiocy_cont_750_plan (SPAdes) | ecosystem: Engineered > Bioreactor > Thiocyanate-remediating > Anaerobic-Aerobic ...
TTTTGACTTGCCATTTATTACCTGTTTGAGTTATTTTAATACGATCATCTTCATTTTCATTCAATGGTTTGTTATTGAAGAAGAATACAACCGATCGATAATTGGGTTTATCTAATTCACATTCGAGCGTAAGAGTTTCATCTTCGTTCAAAGGATTTTTCAATGCACGAAGTGGTTTGATAAATTTAATTTCTTCAGGTTTGACAGTGATTTTCACTGAAGAACTCTTTAATGGTTTCTTTTGATCAGGACTAGAGATTTGTAAGTAATATTCGCCAGATGCAGTTGGTTGAACATCTGGAATTTGTAAATTAATTTGTTCATTTGGATATTCTTCATCAATAGGAAGTTCAACATTATTATGAAACCATTGAAGTTTTTCATCAGGTTTTAATGGTCGACTTAATTGACATGAAAATTCAACTGTATCATTTTCATCTACTGTTGTCTTCGCAGCTTTCAAGTCTTTAACGAATGCCAATGGTTTCTCTTGAACAACCACTGGAACTTTATCGCTTTCAACATTTTTGACACGAACTGAGTAGGTACCCGTGTGATCTTCAGGTTGAGCATCTTTAATTGTTAATTTAAGTTTAGGTCCATCTTTGGTAAATTGGATATGAGCATCTTCTTCGATGGGTTGACCGTCTTTGAGCCAAACAATATCATCAAATGGTTTATTGAGTGTACATTCGAAATTAAGTGTTTCGCCAATTTCAAATTGTTTTTTGTTGATCGTTAAATTCTTGACAAATTTAGGAATATCTTCATTAACAGTGATAGATACTGGTTTACTATCCACTTCATCATTGACTTTAACCGTGTAATCACCAGATTCATTTAATTGAATGTTGTCTAACGTAAATTTAATTTTCTTGTCTTTGATCTCTGGTTTTATACGATCATCCGATAGTGGTTCACCATTTAAGAATAATTGAACACTTGTGGGTGGCATATCAAGTTCGCACTCTAATGTGAGTTGTTCCCCTTCCGTGAGTGTTGTCTTGTTAGCTTTGAGATCTTTCACAAATTTAGGAACTTTCTTCGTAACTGTAACTGGAACCTTGTCACTTTCCACTTCTTTGACACGAACTGAATATGTACCAGTATGATCCTGTGGTTGAGCATCTTTAATTGTTAATTTAAGTTTAGGTCCGTCTTTAGTAAATTGGATATGAGCATCTTCTTCAATAGGTTGACCATCTTTGAGCCAAACAATCTCGTCGAATGGTTTATTGAGTGTGCATTCAAAATTGAGTGTTTCACCAAGGTCGAATTGTTTCTTATTGATCGTTAAATTCTTGACGAACTTAGGAATATCGGCATTCACCGTGATTAAGACAGGTTTGCTCTCAACTTCCTCGTTGACTTTAACAGTATAATTACCAGCTTCATCTAATTTTATGTTATCTAACGTGAACTTAATTTTCTTGTCTTTGATCTCTGGTTTAATTCGATCTTCCCGAACTGGTTCGCCATTGAGTAATAACTGCACACTTGTTGGTGGCATATCAAGTTCGCACTCTAATGTGAGTTGCTCACCTTCAGTGAGTGTTGTCTTGTTTGCTTTGAGATCTTTGACAAATTTCGGAACTTTCTTAGTTACCGTCACTGGGACCTTGTCACTTTCCACTTCTTTGACACGAACTGAATATGTACCAGTATGATCTTGAGGTTGTGCATCTTTGATTGTCAGTTTAAGTTTAGGGCCATCTTTGGTAAATTGGATATGAGCATCTTCTTCAATCGGTTGACCATCTTTGAGCCAAACAATCTCGTCGAATGGTTTATTAAGTGTACATTCGAAGTTGAGTGTTTCACCAAGATCGAATTGCTTCTTATTGATAGTTAAGTTCTTAACAAACTTCGGAATATCAGCATTCACCGTGATGGAGACAGGTTTACTATCTACTTCATCATTAACCTTAACCGTGTAATCACCAGTTTCATCTAATTTTATATTGTCTAAAGTAAATTTAATCTTTTTATCTTTGATTTCCACTTTAACTCGATCTTCGGGTATTGGTTGTCCGTTATGGAATAATTGAACAGTTGTGGGTGGCATATCAAGTTCGCACTCTAATGTGAGTTGCTCACCTTCAGTGAGTGTTGTCTTGTTTGCTTTGAGATCTTTCACAAATTTAGGAACTTTCTTCGTAACTGTAACTGGAACCTTGTCACTTTCCACTTCTTTGACACGAACTGAATATGTACCAGTATGATCCTGTGGTTGAGCATCTTTAATTGTTAATTTAAGTTTAGGTCCGTCTTTAGTAAATTGGATATGAGCATCTTCTTCAATAGGTTGACCATCTTTGAGCCAAACAATCTCGTCGAATGGTTTATTGAGTGTGCATTCAAAATTGAGTGTTTCACCAAGGTCGAATTGTTTCTTATTGATCGTTAAATTCTTGACGAATTTAGGAATATCGGCATTGACAGTGATCGAGACCGGTTTGCTCTCAACTTCATCATTGACTTTAACAGTATAATTACCAGCTTCATCCAATTTTATGTTGTCTAAAGTAAACTTAATCTTTTTATCTTTGATTTCCACTTTAACTCGATCTTCGGGTATTGGTTGTCCGTTATGGAATAATTGAACAGTTGTGGGTGGTGTATCGAGTTCGCATTCGAATGTGAGTTGCTCCCCTTCGGTAAGTGTAGTCTTATTCGGTTTAAGATCTTTCAAAAACTTAGGGACCTTCTTGGTGACTGTAACAGGAACTTTATCACTTTCTGCTTCTTTGACACGGACTGAATATGTACCAGTTTGATCCTGTGGTTGAGCATCTTTAATTGTTAATTTAAGTTTAGGTCCGTCTTTAGTAAATTGGATATGAGCATCTTCTTCAATAGGTTGACCATCTTTGAGCCAAACAATATCGTCAAATGGTTTATTGAGTGTACATTCAAAATTGAGTGTTTCGCCAGCATCGAATTGTTTCTTATTGATCGTTAAATTCTTGACGAATTTAGGAATATCTGCGTTGACAGTGATCGAGACCGGTTTGCTCTCAACTTCCTCGTTGACTTTAACAGTATAATTACCAGCTTCATCAAGGTTAATATTATCCACAGTGAATTTAATCTTATTGCCTTTGACTTCTGTTTTTACACGATCTTCAGGTATTGGTTGGCCATTAATGAGGAGTTGAACACTCGTAGGTGGCGAGTCAAGTTCACATTCCAATGTAAGTTGTTCTCCTTCAGTTAATGTCGTCTTATTAGGTTTAAGATCTTTGACAAATTTAGGTTGTGGTTTTTGTTCTTCGAGTTTAACTTCTTCTTCAGGAGTAGGCTCTTGAGTTTCTGGCACTGGCTCAGAAACAGGTTGTTCTTCGGGTGGTTTCTCTTCCTTCGGTTTCTCTTCCTCTGGTTTCGGTTTTTCTTCCTGAGGTTGTGGTTTTTCTTCTTCAGGTTTTGGTTTTTCTTCTTCCGGTTTTGGTTTCTCTTCCTCGGGTTTTGGTTTTTCTTCTTCAGGTTTCGGTTTCTCTTCCTCGGGTTGTGGTTTTTCTTCTTCAGGTTTCGGTTTCTCTTCTTCCGGTTTCGGCTTTTCTTCTTCAGGTTTCGGTTTCTCTTCCTCGGGTTGTGGTTTTTCTTCTTCAGGTTTCGGTTTCTCTTCCTCGGGTTGTGGTTTTTCTTCTTCCGGTTTTGGTTTCTCTTCTTCCGGTTTCGGCTTTTCTTCTTCTGGCTGTGGTTTAACCTCTTCTGACTGTGGTTTTGGTTTTTCTTCTTCAGGTTTTGGTTTCTCTTCTTCCGGTTTCGGCTTTTCTTCTTCTGGCTGTGGTTTAACCTCTTCTGACTGTGGTTGTGGTTTTTCTTCTTCAGGTTGTGGTTTCTCTTCCTCTGGTTGCGGTTTAACCTCCTCAGGTTGTGGTTTAACCTCCTCAGGTTGTGGTTTAACCTCTTCAGGTTGTGGTTTCTCTTCTTCAGGTTGTGGCTGTTCTTCTTCTTCCGGTTTTGGCTTACGTTGTAGCTCAAATGATTCAGTTTCTTCATCTTCAACCAAAATAGTTGTTTCTTCTTGCTCTTCTTCAATATTTTCAATAACACGAACAAATGGTGTTTCAAGTATTAAATGTGAATTTTCTAATTTGTAAACACCTTGATGTTCCTTTGGTCGTAAATCTTTGACAGTTAAAGTATATGATTTTCCATCATTGGCCGTTTCGATATGAACTCGGTGATCATTCAAATCAGTCAATGGTACATCATTTAATTTCCAGACTAAAGCTTCGTCTGGTTTTTTCTCAAAATCACATTGAATGGTTAACGTTTCACCTTGATCGAAGACATCCTTAGGTAAATGAAGCGAGTCATGAACAACAGGTTTTGGTAAAACTTTCAAATTGATTAGTTTCTGTGTAGGTTTATTGCCAAATTGAATTGAATATAGACCTTCATCATTTAGTTTTACTTTTTCAATGATGATTTCTGTTGTTGTCGATGAAACAGGTTTGATTGTCAATCGTTCATTCGGTTGTAATTTCTTGTCATTTTGTAATAAAAATGTTTGCTTAACATCGGTACCTGATGGTCGTTCAATAGTTAAATTAACAGTATCACCTTCGACAACTTCATGTGTAGGAATTTCTTCCTCTTCTTCTTCTTCTTCTTCCTCATCAGGAACTTCTTCGACAACTGGTGCTGGTGCTTCAGGTTTCTTCTGTCTTGGTTCTGTTACTTCTAACATACATAGTGGTGTTAATTTTCCATTGAATTCAACTGTATATCGACCAATATCTTCTGGCTTAGCATCCGAAACAACAACATAATTATCAGTTTCACCATCTTTTTCAATCGTTATTCGACTATCTACTTCATGTAGATTGGCAACTGGTTTATTGTCGATATAGAGATTAATTTCATTTGATTGTTTGGTTTTTGTGTCTGGAATACGAATTGTAATTGTGTCACCTTGTGGAACTTTGACAATTGGAAGTGGAACCTATAATTAATTAATGTTTATTATTAGATCTATTTCGAACGCATCGATTTTACCTCTTCTTCTACAGCTGTAGGCTGTTGTTCATTGGGTACGATTGTGATTGTTTCTTCTTCAATTTCAACATTCGTAATTTCCGGTTTCTTTTCTTCGGGAACAACAGTGATATTTGGTGTATCCAAAATCAAATGTTCCGATTGCAATGTGTATACACCTTCATCTTCTTCTGGACGTAAATCTTTGACAACAATTGTATATTTATTATCCTCAACAGTTGTGGTAATACGATCATTGGGTACAATTTGTTGGCCATTATGAAGAAAAACAAAAGGTTCCTCTGGTCGTGCATCGAATTGACAAACGATAGTGAGTATTTCCTTCTCATTGAATTGTGTTTTCGGTAGTTGCATTTCTTGTCGAATGACTGGTTTTGGATGAACTTTCAAACGAACAAGTGGTTGTTCGACGCCTTTGACTTTGACTGTATAGTCAGCTGCATCGTCGAGTTTCACTTTGATAATCTCAACTTCAGTTGTTGTTGGTGATGTTGATTTAATTTTTACGTGCTCAGATGGTTTGAGTTCGGTGCCATTTTTCAATAAAACAACATCTTGTGGCTTCGTACCTTGCGGTTTTTCAATTGTTAATGTGACCGTACTTGTTTCTTCTACGTCATGAACTGGCAGCTCGAGTTTTTTCGTGATTTCCTACAAATAAATAAAATAAAATTAGATTGATCGATTCAAAACAAAACTAAAATAGAATTCAAAACACTAGTCGGTTCATAGACAACCGAACAATGCATACCACTTTCTCTTCTTCAACAACCTCAGTAACTTCAGGTGGTTGTTGTTCATTTGGTGTAACCGTGATTGTTTCTTCTTCGATTTCAACATTCGTAATTTCTGGTTTCTTTTCTTCAGGAACAACAATGATATTTGGTGTATCCAAAATCAAATGATCTGATTTCAAAGTATATACACCCTCGTCTTCATCAGGACGTAAATCTTTGACAACAATTGTATATTTATTATCTTCAACGGTTGTCGTTATACGATCATTGGGTACAATTGGCTGATCATTATGAAGAAAAACGAAAGGTTCTTCAGGTCTTGCATCGAATTGACAAACGATCGTGAGCGTTTCTTTTTCATTAAATTGTGTCTTCGGTAGTTCCATTTCCCGTCGCACAAGTGGTTTTGGATGAACTTTGAGTTTCATCAAAGGTTGTTCTTTATTATCGATGATTACACTGTACTCTCCTTCATCTTCAGGCTTAGCTTTGATAATTTCGATTTCAGTGGTAGTCGGCGATGTCGATGTTAATTTAATATGGTCAGACGGTTTAACTTCTTGTCCATCCTTCACGAGATGAACATCCTTAGCCGGTGTCTTTTGAGGTTTTTCGATCGTTAGCGTAACGGTACTATCTTCTTCCACTTCATGGACAGGTACTTCTTTTGGAGTTTCTTGAGGCTACAAAGAAAACCGTATATTAGGATATCATGTAGAAGATATCTTATCGAACCTGTGGTGTTTCACGTACGATTTGTTCTTCTTGAACGGTAGTTTCGACTTGAGGTTGTTCATTTGGTGTGACTGTAATTGTTTCTTCTTCGATTTCGACTGTTGTCGTTTCTGGTTTCTTTTCTTCAGGAACTACAGTAATATTTGGTGTATCCAAAATCAAATGGTCTGATTTCAAAGTATATACACCCTCATCTTCATCAGGACGTAAATCTTTGACAACAATTGTATATTTATTATCTTCAACAGTTGTCGTTATACGATCATTGGGTACAATTGGCTGATCATTATGAAGAAAAACAAAAGGTTCTTCAGGTCTTGCATCGAATTGACAAACGATAGTGAGTATTTCCTTCTCATTGAATTGTGTTTTTGGTAGTTGCATTTCTTGTCGAATGACTGGTTTGGGGTGAACTTTCAAACGAACAAGTGGTTGTTCGACTCCTTTGACTTTGACTGTATAGTCACCCTCATCTTCGAGTTTTGCCTTAATAATTTCCACTTCAGTTGTTGTTGGTGATGTTGATTTAATTTTCACGTGTTCAGATGGTTTAAGTTCATCACCATTTTTCAACAAAACAACGTCTTCTGGTTTGGTACCTTTTGGTTTTTCAATCGTCAATGTGACTGTACTCGTTTCTTCAACGTCATGTACAGGCAGTTCAGTGACTTTCTTTTTCTCGGGCTGTGCAACTTCTTCATTGATAACAGTCTCTTCGATTACGGTACTCTCAACGGTCTGAGGCTAAAAAGCAGAAAAAAAACAACAACGGTAAGACTCGATTCATGCCCATCATATGTATTTCAATATTTGTTTTTCTCACTGTTTCAGATTTTGTTTCTTCAACGGATATTTCCTCTTCTGTTACGGTAGTTTCTGGTTGTTTTGGTTTCGATACGACAGTAATCGATGGTGTATCAAGAATGAGATGTTTAGATTTGAGTGTATAAACACCTTCATCTTCGTTAGGTCGTAAACCTTTGACGACAATTGTGTATGTCGTATCTTGTACAGTCGTCGTAATACGATCATCTGTGATCAATGGTTGACCATTTCGCAAAAATTCAAATGATTCATCGGGTACAGAATCAAATTGACAATTGATTGTTAATGTATCTCCTTCACTGAACGTAGTTTGAGGTAAATCCATTGTTTGTTGAGTAACTGGTTTTGGAATAACTTTGAGTTGTACAAGTGGTTGCTCTTTATTATCAACGATAACAGTATATTTGCCTTCATCGTCAGGCTTCGCCTTTACGATTCTAATTTCGGTTGTCGTAGATGAAGTTCGAACGATTTCGATACGTTCAGATGGTTTCAATTCCTTGTTATCTTTTAGTAGTATGAGTGTTGGCGCATTAGTATCAACCGTCAACGTTACAATAGAGTTTTCCTCAACTTCATGAATTGGAATCTCTTTCTTGATTGTTTCCACAAGCTACACAAGTTTACGGTTTCTCTTTTCCTGGAATACGAAAAATATAACTTACCTCTTCTTTTATTTCAGTAGTAGTTTCTTCTTGAACGGTAGTTTGCAATTCTTCTTTTTCTTTCGGTTGTTTTTCAACTGGTTTTTCCTCCATAACTTGAGGTTTCTCTTCTTCTGGTTTCGGTTGTTCTTCCACCGGTTTTTCCTCGACAGGCTTTTCTTCAACAACTTCTGGTTTCGGTTGTTCTTCGACTGGTTTAGGTTGTTCCTCTACAGATTTCTCTTCAGGTGTTTCTTCCACTGGTTGTGGTTTTTCTTCTGGTATTTCCTCAACAGATTGCGGTTGTACTTCGACTGGTTTCTCTTCGTCTTGTTTCGGTTGTTCGTCTTGTATTGACTGTTCTTCAACAGGCTTAGGCTGTTCTTCAACTGGTTTTTCCTCAGCGGGTTGTGGTTTCTCTTCTTCCGGTTTCGGTTGCTCTTCCACAGGCTTAGGTTGTTCTTCCACTGGTTTCTCCTCTTCTTGTTTTGGTTGTTCTTCTACAGGTTTTTCCTCAGTAGGTTGTGGTTGTTCTTCGACCGGTTTTTCTTCAACAGGTTGTGGTTGTTCCTCAGCAAGTTGTGCTTTTTCTTCTGGTTTTTCCTCAACCGGTTGTGGTTGTGCTTCAATCGGTTTTTCTTCTTCTTTCGGCTGTTCCTCAACAGGCTTAGGTTGTTCTTCTACCGGTTTCTCCTCTTCTTGTTTTGGTTGCTCCACTTCTGGTTTCGGCTGTTCTTCGACCGGTTTAGGTTGCTCTTCGACTACTTGAGACTGCTCCTCAACAGGTTGCGGTTGTTCCTCAATCGGTTGTTTTTCTAACGGTTTTTCTTCTTCTTGTTTCGGCTGTTCCTCCACAGGTTTAGGTTGTTCTTCGACTGTTTTTTCCTCAGTAGGTTGTGCTTGTTCTTCTTCGGGTTTCGGTTGGTCCTCCACAGGCTTAGGTTGTTCTTCAACGGGTTTCTCTTCTTCGACTGGTTTTTCTTCTTCGATTGGTTTTTGTTCTTCAACCGGTTGAGGCTGTTCCTCTACTGGCTTCGGTTGTTCTTCAATAGGTTTTTCTTCTTCAACTGGCTTAACTTCTTCGATTGTCTTTTGCTCTTCTACCTGTTTTTCTTCTACTAGTTTTTCTTCAACAGGTTGCGGTTGCTGTACCACCGGCTTCTCTTCTTCTTGTTGAGGTTGTTCTTCTACCGGTTTTTGTTCTACTGGTTGTTCCTCAAGGGGTTTTTCCTCAACAGGTTTTTCTTCAGCAGGTTGTGGTTTTTGTTCGACTGGTTTCTCTTCTTCTTGTTGAGGTTGTTCTACGACCGGCTGTTCTTCTACTGGTTTTTCTTCTTCAACTGGCTTAACCTCTTCGACTGTCTTTTGTTCTTCTACGTGTTTTTCTTCTACTAGTTGTTCTTCAACAGGCTTCGGTTGCTCTTCGACTGCTTGAGGCTGTTCCTCTGCAGGTTTTTCCTCAACTGGCTTGGGTTGTTCTTCTACCGGTTTTTGTTCTTCTCGTTTTGGTTGTTCTTCGGTAGACTTTTCTTCTTCAGTTGGTTTTTGTTCTTCAACCGGTTGTGGCTGTTCCTCCAATGGCTTCGGTTGCTCTTCAATAAATTTTACTTCTTCAACTTGTTTAACTTCTTCGATTAGTTTATGCTCTTCTGCTTGTGGTTGTTCTTCTACTGGTTGTTCTTCAACAGGTTTCTCTTCAACTGGTTGAGGCTGTTCTTCAACTGGCGTTTCTTCAATTGGCTGAGGTTGTTCCTCAATAGGTTTTTCTTCAACTGGTTGAGGTTGTTCCTCAATAGGTTTTTCTTCAACTGGTTGTTCTTCAACCGGTTTTTCTTCTACGAGTTTCTCTTCTACGGGTTGTTCTTCTACTGGTTGAGGTTGTTCCTCAATAGGTTTTTCTTCAACTGGTTGTTCTTCAACAACTTGAGGTTGTTCTTCAACC
>Ga0209915_1004595_pt1 | contig 9887 bp, 9 predicted proteins | sample ThiBiot_750_plan_FD_183952 | JGI IMG/M metagenome (GOLD analysis project Ga0209915, IMG submission 183952) | Wastewater bioreactor microbial communities from Cape Town, South Africa - Thiocy_cont_750_plan (SPAdes) | ecosystem: Engineered > Bioreactor > Thiocyanate-remediating > Anaerobic-Aerobic ...
GGTTGGTTGCGACACACACACACACAGGAGTTGGCGGCTTCACGCTCGTGACCGAGCAGAAGGGCGCGCTGACGCTCAACCTCACGGTGCAGAGCAGCAGCGCGCCAGTGTCGCGGCCGTGGGAGGCGCCGAATCCGACGCACCTGCTGTTGCAGGACGTGCATGCCATCCTGCAGCTTCCGCACAAGAACAACACGCGCGAGGAGGCCGGTGGGCTGGCGCTGTGCGAGAACGCCGACGGCTCGCGATGGCACACGACGTGCTCGCTGTCGCGTCTCTCGTCGGGCATGGGCGATGGCGCGAACGCTGCCGCCAACTCTCTCCAGGATCATACGAACCACCTCGCGCACCGCCACCCGACGAGCGCGACCGGCATCCTCGAGGTGCGCTTCACCAACGAGTGGGAGCCCGACGAGTTGCTCGGCTACATCAAGACCGCCGTCAGGCACTCGCAGGTCTCGACGCTCTTCTCGTGCCCCGCAGTGCAGAGCACGCGATCGGCAGCGCAGGGCGGCGGCACGCATGACTACGTCGCCGAGGCGCGCAGCGTCATCGAGGCCGAGCTGGGCCACGAGGTGCCGTTGGGCCGCGCGCACTCGCCGTCCGATGCGCGCTTCCCGGCGTCGCGCGGCATTCCAACCGTGATCTTTGGACCCAAGTTCGGCCACACCGACAACTCCGAGTGGCTCGATGTGCCATCGTTGGTCAAGTACCACCACGTGGTCGAGAGGCTGATCAAGAAGTGGGGCAGCATCGAGTAGCGCTTCTCGTGCGTGCTCCCGCTCTCGCGCGTGTACTCTATCTATTGATCCGACCAATATGTATGATGAAGCTGAGCGTAACCTTTTACTTGGTACCATATACGTTGCGTCCACTGCGACTGTTCCCGCACCAAGAGAGAGCGCGCGAGCTGCGGCTGTGTGTGTGGAGGGGTGGGTCAGAGTGCTGATGCTTCGACATTGACGGTCGCGCTCGAAGCACGGGGTCGTCTCTGAAGTATCTGTACAGCTCATCATACCCGAGGGCCCAGCTTTCACAGGAGGAGGCTGCGTGGCACGCTGGCCGCAGCTGCTGCTCTCTCGCCGGTTGTGTGTTCTCCTCTCCCACATCGCGGGCTGGCTGGAAAGTGCTTGGCGCGACGAGCGAACCAGCCAACAAGCCAAGCCATGACGACAACGGGATCAAATAAGATCAATGTGTGTTAGGAACATAAAGGACATCAATCTCTCCAACAGTACACGGACACAGACACGCACGAATCACAGACACGCACACGACGGCACACGGAGACGCACACGACAGCACGGCAGCAGGAGAGTGAGCGAGAGCGAAGGCGAAGGCGCGCTACTGTTCTTGAGCCTCCTCGCTCCTCGCTCCTCCTCGTTGGTGCTGTCGCTCTCGCTCGCTGCTCGATGCCGCCGCGCGCCGGCATCGCCTTCTCGGCCCTCGCTGGCCTCTTGGGCGCTCTGGCTTCTGTCTTTGGCAAAGCGGGACTGGGCCCGGCTCTCGTGGCAATGGTCCCTGCTGAGTGGCCTTGGTGGGTACGTCGCTGAGGGTGTGTGATGCCGCCAAGCATCGCTGCACCTGACGCCGCTCGTTGTGGTAGACGGCTGCTGCTGTGCGCGCTTCGTGCGGAGCATTGGCGATTGCGTGCAACGCCGCTATGGTGTGGGCACAGGCGCGAGGTCTCGAGGGCGTGAGGGCGTCGGTAGGCGCGGTGGCTACGGCATCGTGCGCCAACTTCTTCTTCTCGGTACGCACGCACGCATGCACGGAGTGGTCGGTCGGTTGTGGATCGCGCCGGCGTACAGCTAACGAGCACGGCTTGCGCGAGAGCTGCACACAGGCTGTACTGGGTGCTGCATGTTTCGGCGAGCCTCTGCCGCTGGTGTGGTGGGCCGGGGCGACGCTAATACTGCTGGGCCTGTTCCTGATCCACCACGCGGCCGAGACTGAGAACCCAAGCAGCAGTAGCAGCGGTGCCAGCGACACCAAGAAGAGCCGCTAAGCAAAGGCGCTCGCGTTTTAGTTTCATACGACCAGCAGCCTTTATACACGCAAAGAAGACGATATGAAGCGCAACACGCACACCGCATCGCATCGTACATGTACACTACAACACCACTAGCAGCGACACTCTCTCGCAAATACACTCATACTCCCTCGTATACGCTCTCGCACTCTCTCGCACGCAATGTACAAAACGACGAACAATCAACAGGCGCACAATCTATACACCACACAACCGATCATATCAAAACAATCAAACAATCAAACTAACCAGAGGGTTGGCTTGGCTTAATCCGGATACGCTGTTCGCCCCAAGTACACGATATGATGTCTCATGCGGTGAGCGAGTGACCAAGTGAGGGTGCAATGCGCTCGGCCTACTTGAACGTACAGACGAAGGCATATCCTCCGAGTAGCAAGAACGAGACACATTGCGAATCGACGGCAGCGAAGCAAAAGTCGGTCACAAAGTGGCCGCCAGTTCCCCAAGGCGCAACGGGGACGCCACCCATGCTGGCGTGGAAGGCGAAACGCTTCGAGTGGAAGAGGTAGCGAGCACCCGAGAGCGCATCGGTGGCGGAGCCGAGCGTGAGCGTCGAGACCAGCAGGCAGTAGATGCGCACCATGTCGATGGCGTGGCAGTCGCCCCAGCCATTCCACGTAAAGTTGACGTAGTGCGAGGTGATGCATCGCACGGCGGCGGGCACCGAGGCGAGTGGGCTCCAGTCGTACGAACGCTGGCCAGCATAGTGCGGCGTACCCAGCGTGGCGGTCGGCGTGAACCAGAGGTCGTCGTCGTGGTGCGCGTGGTGGAGCTCGGGCAACGAGCGCACCTTGGTCGAAAACACGTCGGCCACCATGGTGGCCATGTGTTCGAGGCTCAAGGATGACAGCTGCTCGGACGAGAGGCCGTGAGGCACGCGGATGGCGAACATGCGGGCGTGGTGCTGCGAACCGATCTCTTCTCTCCACGGCGAACCAATGAAAATACTCAGACCGTGCGGCTGAGAGAGACGACGAAGCAGGTGTTCGGAATCCCAGTAGAGAGCGAGCCACGAGTAGCCATTGACGTTGAGAATCTCTTCCTGTACTCGAATGAATGAGTGAGTAGGCAATCACAGAGAGAGAGAGAGAGAGAGAGAGAGAGAGAGAGAGAGCGTACCTGGCCTTCGACTGGCAGGTAGAGCGGAGGGTCAGCGTCGTGTTTCTCGAAGCCGTCCGACTGCGGTAGCCACTTGGCGAGGAAGGGCGACCAGATCGAGAGCTCGTAGGAGCCGATGATACCCTGCAGCACGATCGGCACGCCGAGCGGAGACGGCGAGCTGTACAGCTCATCGCGGAAGGTCTCTTCGGCGACATCGAACTGCGGGTTGTGGAAGAGCTGGTGCATGCCGTCGGGGCCGCAGCGAGCCTCGAGTAGCTGGTGCGCTCGCATGCGAGCTTGGTCGAGCAACTGCTCGACCAGCAGCCACCAGCGACGGCACACCTGGCCGAGCAGCAACAGGTGCATGTAGGCGGCTCGATCGAGCGGTCCGTGCTCTATCGGCACCGGCAGCAGGAACGAGAAGATGAGCTGCACGAGCTCGGGAGCCAAGGCCTCGAACGCAGACGGTTGCTGCTGCTCGCACGCGAGCTGTTCTTGATTCTGCTCGGATTGTTCGGCAGTCGTGAGGGTACAGTCAGGATCGTTGGGGTCGAGATCGTGTTCACTTGGAGGCGTGTCAGTCGACGAGGAGGACGATGAGGAGTCTCGCATCGGCATCAGCAAGCGCGAGGCCAGCGAACGCGAGCGGTCGAGCAGCTCGGCAAGAGAGGTCGGGATGCCGAACCACGACGAGGACGAAGAGGGCGACGAGGTAGAGAGCGACAGGAGCGATGAGGACGACGACGAGGACGAGAGGCGCGACGGTGGCAGACGGCAGAGCGCCACGAGCGCGGCGCTCTCGGCGCGGCGCAGCACGGTGCGCGCGCGTATGGCTTGCAGCGCCACGAGGCGGCGGTAGAGCTCGGGCGTCAGTTCGCGCTGCAGTATCTCGGGCGGAATGACACAGCCGCCGTTGTGCTGCAGACAGTCGCAGCGCAGTGGCAGCGCGCGGCGCAGTGCGGCAAAGTCGTCGGCCTCGGGCTGCAGCTCCTGTACGCGACGAGCAAGCGGGCCAAGCACCGGAATGCTGCCACACCAGAGCTCGTGGAGCGCCACGCAGCAAGGGAGGCCACGACCGGGGCGTGGGGGAGTGCGAGGAGGCTCGTCGTCAGGTTGCCGGTCAGCCATCGTCGACGAGTGGCAAACGAGAGAGCGGCAGCGACAGCCGACAGACGATGGAGGGAGGACGGCGGCGGTGAAGGTGACGAAGGAACGAAGACTGGTGCCCGATAGAACAGCACCGCGCTTCCCGTGCGCCGTGATGTCGCTTCTGCCACCACGACTACTGCCACTACCACTACGACGACGAGTGTATCGCGCCAGCAGCAAGAAGCGACAACGCGCCAAGTAAATATCGCTATCGAGAGCGATATTTGGCGGGGATTGATATTGGAGTTGGTGTTGGTATTGTGGGAGCGCAAGCGAGCGAGACGGAATGTGTGGGAGCGAGAACGGCATTCTTCGATTATTTTGGCGGTTAAGGGTGCGCGGGAGCTTTGTGGTTTACGGGCGATGTGGCGGCGCTAAGCTCTCCGGCTCTATGCTTGCGTGCCCCGGCAGGCCCTTCCGCGAACGAAGGCCGCCAGGCTCTTCTTCTTCGGCGACCAGAGGCGAGGAGCTGCCTCTTTGTCTCGCTGCTCCTCCCGCTGTGCGCCACCCTCCTTCCCTCCTTCTTTCGCTCCTTCGCCGCCGCTGCCGTTCTACCTCTCTGTGCCTTGACGCCATTGTCGTAGACTCACCTGCCGCTGTACGTCTCTCTCTCCTCGCTATCTCTATCTCTCGCTTCTCTCGGTGTACCACTACGCCACTTGGTTGTGGTTGCACTTCATCTCTCTATCTCTCTATCGCTATCTCGCTTTCTCTCCGCGAGTGTCGTTCCCATTCCTCAACCAGCGCGTTCTACACAGTGAATCACCCTTCCTTCCATCTCTCTCGCCAGCACACCATCAACACACCAGCCGCAGCAGCCGCGACAGCGACCTCTCTCTCTCATTCATCAACATGTCGTCGGATCCCAACGTCGTCCGCATCAAGCCGCATGCGTACATTCACATTCTCGACAACAACACAAATGTCACGCGCCTCGAGGTCGGTCCGCAGACCTACACGCGCAAGGAGCATGAGCAGATCGTGGTGCCGCCCAAGGAGATGATCATGATTCCTCCTCGTCACTACTGCATCATCTCGAACCCGGTGCTGACCGACGACAAGGGCCAGCCGTTGTTCGACGAGCACGGCAACGTTCGCTTGCGCCATGGCGACCAGGAGGTGCGCTTCGAGCGCAAGCCGTTCGCGCTCTATCCGGGCGAGGTGTTGTTTGGCAAGGTGACGGCGTTGCAGGTGGTGGCGGCCAACGCGGCGCTGCGCCTGCGCGCGATCCGCGACTTTGTCGACCCGAGCAACGACGTGCGCCGCCAGGCCGGTGAGGAGTGGCTGTTCGCCGGACCGGGCACGTACTCGCCGCGCATCGACGTGCAGGTGGTGGAGATCATCCGCGCGCAGATTCTCAAGGACAACGAGGCGTTGCGTCTCCGTGCGCGCCGTGCCTTGACGGACGCGAGCGGCAAGCAGCGCCAGGCCGGTGAGGAGTGGCTGTACCGCGAGTCGGGCGCCTATCTGCCGAACGTCGACGAGGAGATCGTCGGGCACATTGAGGCCAAGATCCTGACCGACAAGAAGGCGCTGCACCTGCGTGCGACGCAGACGTTCGTCGACGTGTTCGGCAAGGAGCGCAAGGCCGGCTCCGAGTGGCTCGTGACGTTGAACGACACCGAGACGCACATTCCCGACATTTACGAGGAGGTCGTCAAGGAGGTGCCGATCACGACGCTCTCGAACCGCCAGTTCTGCGTCGTGTTGGACTACGTCGACGAGCACGGCGTCGTGCACTGGGGCAAGCGCCAACTGCGCGTCGGTGAGCGATCGTTCTTCCTGCAGCCGGGAGAGCGCCTCGAGAACGGCATCCAGAACGTGTACGTGCTGCGTTCGGACGAGGCGCTGTTGCTGCGTGCGCTCGAGCCGCACGAGGACAAGTTCGAGGCCAAGAAGATGCGCCAGCCGGGCGAGTTGTGGATGGTCAAGGGCGCGTGCGAGTTCGTGCCCGAGGTCTCGGTCGAGATCGTCGAGAAGCGCCGCCAGATCCCGCTCGACAAGAACGAGGGCATCTACGTGCGCAACATTTGCAACGGCTCGATCCGCAGCGTCATCGGCGAGTCGTACATGCTGCAGCCCGACGAGGAGCTGTGGGAGAAGCCACTGCCCGAGGAGGTCGAGTCGCTGTTGTCGCTCGGCCCGCGCGAGTACTCGGCCGGTCGTGGTGGCCGTTCGTCGCGCGATCGTACGCGCGTCGTCTCGTACCGTGCGCCGCACAACTCGGCCGTGCAGGTGCACGACTACAAGACCAACCGCTCGCGTGTCGTCTTTGGTCCCGACCTCGTGATGCTCGAGCCCGACGAGCACTTTACCGTGCTCTCGCTCTCGGGCGGCAAGCCCAAGACCGCCGACCAGATCAAGAGCCTCTGCCTGCTGCTCGGTCCCGACTTTATGACCGACATCGTCACGGTCGAGACCTCGGACCACGCGCGTCTCTCGTTGCAGCTCGCCTACAACTGGCTGTTCGAGTTCGACCGCGACAACCAGGCCGAGGTCGCCAAGCTCTTTGCCGTGCCGGACTTTGTCGGCGACGTCACCAAGGCCATCGCGTCGCGCGTGCGCGGCGCCGTCGCCGCCTCGTCGTTCGACAACTTTCATCGTCAGTCGGCCACCATCATCCACCAGGCGGTCTTTGGCGCCTCGGCCAAGGTCTTCAAGTTCGCCGCCAACAACCTCGTCATCACCAACATCGACATTCAGTCGGTCGAGCCCGTCGACCAACGCACGCGTGACTCGCTCCAAAAGTCCGTGCAACTCGCCATCGAGATCACCACCAAGTCGCAGGAGGCCGCCGCCCGCCACGAGGCCGAGCGCAAGAACCAGGCCGCCACCGGCCGTCTCGAGATCCAAAAGATCAACGACGAGGCCAAGGCCGAGGAGGAGCGCGTAGAGCTGCTGCGTCTCCAGGCCAAGACCATCTCGGTCGAGGCCACCGGTCAGGCCACGGCCGACGCCGTCGCCAAGTCCGACGCCGCCCTCATCGTCGGCAAGTCCGAGGTCGACCAGGCGCGCCTGCGCACCGACGCCACGCGCATCAAGATGCAGGCCGACCTCGAGCAGCTCCAGAAGCGCCAGAAGGCCGAGATCGACCATCGCACGCAGCTCAACGAGCTCGAGCTCCAAAAGGCCGAGGAACTCGCCGAGATCGAGGCCCAGAAGTTCAAGCAGATCGTCGACTCGATCGGCGCCGACACCATCAAGGCCATCGCCCAGGCTGGCCCCGAGATGCAGGCCAAGCTGCTGCAGGGTCTCGGCCTCAAGGGCTTCATGATCACCGACGGCAACTCGCCCATCAACCTGTTTGGTGCCGCGCAAGGCTTTGTCGGAGGAGCTGCCGGTGCTGCCTCGGGTGCTCCGACGCACTTTTAAGTCGTGCTCCGCTCGCTAAGGCCACTCTCCAACCACCTCCTGAGCCGCTCTTCTCTCTCTCGCGTGCTTGTGGATCTCCCCCTCACTCACACTCACCTCCAACAACCTCATCCTCATCATAATCGTCGTCATCATCGTCGTCTCTTTTGTTTCTCCTTGTCTTGTACCATGCCTTGAACCGCTCTCCGCAATGAAACGAGTAGTAGTTACTCTCTCTCGATACATCATACATTCCAATCATTCATTCATTCATTATTTACACGCCTTTGAACGCCGCTAACAAGTGCCGTAGTTGCAGCAGCTCCACCAGCTTGGCAATGTATGCTGAGATCGCCTTGTCGGTCTGAATGCTCTTGCTGGCCTTGTTGTAGATCACCACCAGATAGACAAGCTCTTTGCTATCGAGTGCTTGTAAAAAGTACGTGCTCTTCACTTTACGATCCACCAACACAACCAGCTCCTGTGATCCAGCATTCTCCATCAGCAAGCTCACAATATTCGGCCAATGCTCCGGTGCCGCCTGTTGTCCACGAACCCCGCGGCGCCCACCAACGTTATCAATGAGACACCATGATTTGTCACTACTCTCCGCTATCATACCGCTGGGAACGAGTACAATGCCGGCCACAGCCGCAGGCCTGTGAGTACTTCCTCTTCCTCGTTATGCGCCACCGGGAACTGGTATCCGAACGGCGCTCCTCCCGCTGCCTTACTACAATTCACAGCAACAGCTGATCCACGTTATCACCAACGCTCTCTCGCGCGTCGCCATCCGTCTCTCTGTCACACGTACACTGCCGCCATGTTGGCCACTAGTGACAGGTGCGAACCATTGGTCGTTGCCATGAACTTCTCGACGCTGCCATTACAAACGGTGGTTACCAACATTTCAACAACACTCGCCAAGAGATCGCGTCGCACACCCGCTTGTGCCTGCACCTACAATCCAACCAAGTCCACGAGCTCCGACATGGGCCCCGATTCCCGCCCGCTGCCATCACCCAATCGCATCATTGTAATGAAGCTCGAGTGGAAGTAGATGCTGCATCCAAACCTCACATGTGAGTCTTGGCCACTAACGCGTGTCGCTTCACATCGCTGCGTACGCACCCGGCCTTCGAGAACAGTGCCGCTGCGAACTTGCGCAACCACTGCTGCAACAACATCGCCGGTCGGTCGGCGCTTGAGAAGCCACCCGCTGCCTGTGCATGCGTGCGTCGTTACTCTCAGTTCAGGCCGTTCGAGTCGATTCGAGTCGAGTCGAGTCGATACGCGCGCAAGCGTACCTTCTGGATCTCCAGCTCCCAGTCGGTGAGGTTCGAGCGCGCCAGCAGCAGGTTGGTGGTCGCTGGCAACATGGCACACCGCGTGATCTCGTCGGCCGCCTTCAGCAGCGCCACCAGCACGTTGATCTCGCTCCTGCATGCAGTAGCCACCGCTCGCGGGACTCGTCACTCGTCTGCCGTCGAACGCACCACCAGCCCGCCGCCAGAGCCACCGCCACGTACAGCAGGTTGCGCCGCATGCCGGCCACGCACGGGTGCCCGACGAAGGCCGACGGCGAATACTGGTTCGCAAACGTCGCCAAGATCTTCGCCTGCCGCCCGAAGCCACCGCCGGCGCCGCACGCATGCTCGCCCAAGGTCGCGTACGTCGTGCAGATGTCGATGCGCAGCTTGCTGAGCATGCTGCACTGCTTGAGAATCTCGCGCGTGTTGCTCTCGAACGTGCTGCCGAGCGCCGCGTCGTTCAGCTCGTTCCAGCATTGAAAGTTGTTGTCGCCCATGCGCTATCATTCATCCTCCGAATCAGTACGCGCACGGAGAACGGCCACGGCATCTGGCGCGGCGTGTGGCGAGAGCGAGTGGCGCGCGCACCTCGATGTTGCGCAGGAAGGCCATCGTGTAGTGCTGGTACTCGCCATCCACCAGCAGCAACAGCGCGCTCTGCACCGGCTCGAGCGTCCGAGACGCGCGTATCAATGCGGCCGCAGCCTTGAATTGCAAGCCGGCGAGCTGCTGGAACACCTTCTGCAGCTCCTCGGTGCCGTCCATCGAGAGGGTGAGTGTGTGAGTGTGAGAGCGAGCAGCAAAGAGCGGGGCAGCAGAGGAAAGCGCCTGCTGCGGCGGCTTTTGTTTTTCGCATTCTCGCACACGCACACACGCACACACACACACACACGAGAGCATCGCCCGCGCTCGAGCTCCCCCTC
>Ga0209915_1004598_pt1 | contig 9878 bp, 10 predicted proteins | sample ThiBiot_750_plan_FD_183952 | JGI IMG/M metagenome (GOLD analysis project Ga0209915, IMG submission 183952) | Wastewater bioreactor microbial communities from Cape Town, South Africa - Thiocy_cont_750_plan (SPAdes) | ecosystem: Engineered > Bioreactor > Thiocyanate-remediating > Anaerobic-Aerobic ...
TGTTGTTCTTTAAACATATTGAGTAAATCAGAACAAGTTGGTCGATCATTAGGATTTTGTGACCAACATTTTTCGATAATCAAACGAAAATTCGTTGAAATATTTTGAGGTATTTTTAAACGACGACCAGAAAGAATAAAATCTCTAATAGAACTATTTGAATGACCATCATAAGGAATTTGATAAGTAACAAGTTCCCAATAAACAACACCTAAACTATAAATATCACTTTTCTCTGTATAAGGATCCAAATCTAAAACTTCCGAAGCTGTCCAACAAATTGAAACATTTCCTTTAGATTGATTTCTTATTTGAATCATATTAAAATCACAAATTTTAACATTATACCCTGAATGATGATTTTCTAATAAAATATTCGTCGATTTTATATTTCGATGTAAAATTTGTGATTTTGATTGATGTAAATAGTTAATTCCTGTGGCTATTTGTATTCCAATTGATAATTGTTCCGGCGAAGAAAATTTTCTCTTCTCTTCTAATAAATCGAATAAAGAATGAAGTGACGCGTATTCTGTAATTAAACTATACTGATCTTCATCAACACAAACGCCATAGAATTTAACAATATTCGGATGAGAAACACTTTTCAATATTAATAATTCATCAATTAGTTTTTTCTTCATATCATCATTGAAATGAGTTAAATGTAAAGTTTTAATTGCGACAAATAAATCAATTTTTAACCATTTACCTTTATAAACTTGACCCAATATTCCTTCGCCAAGTTTTCCTTTGATTTCTAAATCATTTTTATTGATTTGTAAAATATTTTCAACATTATCTAAAAAATTCGATGGTTTCGTTTTTGGTTTTAAAATTACAGGTAAATTTTTCTTAGGTGGTGCTATTGGTTGATCATCATCGTCATCTTCTTCGTCATCTTGAATTTCAATTAAATGAACTATATGGGAACCATCGGCTCGTTTCAATGGATCAGCTTTAACTCGAAAATCTGTTCCAATTCTCAGAATAACTTCATCTTCACCTTCATATTCAGTATAACCGGAAACTTTTTTTCCATTAATAACTTCAATTAAAAATAATGTTGAATTGTTTTTGCTTTGAAGAAATTGTTCGATAACATTGACTGATGAGGAACAAGAACTAATCGCCCACCATGTAAACATTTGATTTTTAAGAAAATTCTTTCCAATATCAAGTGGAACACCCCTCCAAACAGATTCTTTGACAGTTGGCAAAAGATCTAAAGCTGAGTCGAATAATTTCAAATAAGGAAACCAAATTTTCAATGCTTGACGATTTTCTGATCTCAGTGCTTCGTTTAAAACTCGATAAAGAGTGGTTTCTCCCCATTCCATTGTATAGATATAAATCGAAGCAGATTGATCTTTTGATAAACCTCGATCATTTGGAAAATGACAACTTTTTTTAGCTATTTTAATGTAATAAGCTAATTCTTCAATTTGTGATTCAATTGGCTGAAGTGCTTCTGCAAGAGAGACAACTTTTGCACTTCGAAAACCATAAACAGGTGGAAGTTTTTTGAATGAACAATCAATATCACCAAAACGATTCATAACGAACTTTCTTCTTTTTGATAAAAAAATGAGAAAAAAACCAGTGTATATCAAGATTTCGAGTCCTTTTTCTCGATGTTCTTATCTTTTTTCTTCCAAGTTAAATAATGATAAGAAAAAAGAACAAAGAAAGAATATGTTTTCTAATGTTGAATTTCTGTCAAACGAAGTCCACCAAATAGACAAACTTGTGAACCTTTCGAAAACAATGCAATGGGGATATATGCTCATACATATAGATATTGAGGATGAGGGTGTTTATTCTTTGAATAATTATTCAAAACCTACCAGTTCACGATTTTTTAGACGCAATCCTATTCCAAAATTCTTCGAATTCTGTGAAGTTTTAGAGTTTAATTTCCTTTGGCTTTAATCGATTTTAAAATGCACCTCTAATTGATCATAATATAGTCATTGCATGGATGTTGACACTTACTGGTATTGTGTCGTTATTTTCCCCACGTTGGAAAAGACCTACTGATGACTACCGGCAAAAAACTGCCCTCCCCTTTCTTGTTAAATATTTATTCAGCAAAGGAGAGCTGTTATTGAAGCATGTTTTGTGAAGATACATCAAATTTTATCGAACGAAGACGGGAAAATGCGCTTAAATCACCTTTTTTTCAGTTTTTGAATTAATTTTAGGCGTTTATATACAAACAAAAAAAGAAAAACACGCTCACTTGGACAAGTTTTAAGGAAAACATTCGAGAGTTTTTTATGACTAATATCCAAACTTTCTCTTTGATGTTACTAATTATTTTGGATTTTCGAAATATTTGTGTAATTATGCCGAAATTAACTTTTCGAATTATTTATTAAAAAGTTATTTTGCTGATCGACATCAGTCTACAAATGTACAAATATGTCAGAAAATTTTAAAGCAAAATAAAATCCATCGAACGTTAGAAATTTCAGCTGCTGATTTTCTCGAATATGAACAACAATTACAACAATCTCTCGATAGAAATACGATGATCACTGAACTGATTGTTAATCATGCAAATAATATCGAAATATTAAATTCAATATTTCAAATCAAAGTCAATAAATTAGAACGATTAAAATTGGTTTCTTCATTACGATTATCATCAGTTGCAAATCATTTTTGTAAATTATTAAAATCAAATAAAACGTTAGTTGAACTTAATCTTATCGATTCAACTGCTTTTTCTGATGCAGATTTTCTTGAAAATTTTTTTCAAATTTTAAAACAACATAAATCAATTAAACAACTTCATTTACATATTTCTTCGATTGAAAATTCAGATAGAAAAGAAAATTTATTAATTAATTATTTACAAAACAATAGATCTCTCAGTCATTTATGTTTATCGAAATCAAAGATTTCATCTCAACTTATTCGACAATTCGTTGATTCAATTGAAAAACATCATTCACTTATTCATTTAGAATTTTATCGATGTCAATTCAATGAAAATGACGCTGAGCGATTAGTAACATTAGAAAATCAAGGAAATTTATTTTATCTTCTTGTTTCACAAGAAGTCTATCAAGTGAATAAAAGATCCAAATATCGTGAGGATACGTTTTTGCTATTCGTTTTGCCTTTTACAAGCTTCGTTTCTTTTGCTTATTTAGAATTGAAATCCAACGTGATGAAATGGAAATTAGATGGTCAAACAATTGCTGATGGAAATAAGCAAGGAGATAAATTAAATCAACTTTCATGTCCTCATGGAATTCATGTCGATGATGAAGAACAATGCATTTATATTGCTGATAGAGATAATCATCGTATTGTTAAATGGAAACTAGATGGTGGAAGTGATCATGGACAAATTGTTGCAGGAGGAAATGGTAAAGGAAAAGAATTGATCTATTGAATTCTCCAACTGATGTGAGCTTGGATGAAAAAAATAAATCTTTGATTATTTGTGATCAAGGAAACAGAAGAATTGTTCGATGGTCTTTACAAAATACAAATGATAGAGAAATTCTCATTGAGAATATTGATTGTCAGACATTAATGACGAATGGAACTGGAGATTTATTTGTCTCCGATGCGAATGAACATGCAGTGAAACGATGGAGAAAAGGTGAAAAAGGAGGAAAAGGAACTATCGTTGCAGGTGGAAATGGAAAAGGAAATCAACTCAATCAATTGAATGAGCCGACATATATTTTCGTTGATCGGGAAGAAACAGTTTATATTTCAGATAGCGGTAATCATCGTGTAATGAAATGGTTAAAATATGCAAGTGAAGGTATTGTTGTTGCTGGTGGACATGGTCAAGGAAATAATTTAAAACAATTAGATTGTCCTCAAGGATTACTACTGAATGAAATTGGTGATATTTATGTGGCTGATTCAGAGAATCATCGGATAATGTGTTGGTCATTGGGAGCAAAAGAAGGTCGAATTGTTGTCGGTGGGAATGGCCGAGGAATAGAATCAAATCGGTTTCGTCGTCCAACTGGTTTAACATTTGATATTGACAATAATCTTTATGTTGTCGATTGTGATAATCATCGAATTCAACGATTTTATGTTGATAATAAAAGTCAATAAAAACGTTTGTTGCCTCGCCCTCAAATATTTATCAATGATTGATCTTGATAAATATCAATCTTAGTTCTGTGGATTAGTATCAATAGATTTTCTTTAAATATCAGAACAGATTTTGTTGAAACGAAAAACATGCTTGTCATTCTTTTGACATTCGCTGTCCTATCGTCATTAAATGGCGTTTTAAGTCAAGGTGTATTCGATCCTTATTCGTATACAGAAGCGAGTTGTACAGGAAAGTATCAATGGACATCCTGGTTCGATACAAATGACCCGAGTTTAACTCAAGGTGATCCGGAAATAACAAGTCATATCAAACAATTATTTAGCGATTTTATGTGTTCAGCACCGATTGCAATTGAAGGTCAAACATCAATCGATGGAAGTCCAACAAAAACTGGCGATGTTTTTCGTATAACAGTTAAAGATGGATTTTTATGTTTGAATCCGTTTGTTGTTGGTTACAAACAAAAATTATGCAGTGATTATAAAGTTCGATACTGTTGTCCAAAATAAATTCTTTCAAATTTTGAAAATAAAAATAATTCACTCAATACTTTTCTTGAGATTCGATTAACTTTAAATGTCCTCACCTCCAACACTCTCAAGGATCTAAACAATCCAAAACAATATAAAGGAACTATAAAATAACGTCAAATTACCTACGTAGATAGATAGTATATGTATGTATCTCATTTTATATTATACTACACCATACTTCAATATTCAATATAACATCAACATCAATTCTTATCTTATACTAAAGAATGACATTTTTCTATACTAAACCTTCATGGTCATTATCTATCGCAAATACTATTGACTATAAATAAATTAACTTACACAGCCGATTAGAAAAGAAAACCAAAGATAGAAAGGGAAGAGAGTGAGTGAGAGAAAGAACGTTTTTGTTATTAGACGTACAATATTTTATTTTTACATTCATTTTTCATCTTTTATCTTCCATGCTTATTGTTCTCATCTTTTATTTCATTTTATTTATTTTATTAATCAACACGAAATCGTTGAATTCGATGATTTCCTTGATCAGCAACATAAAGATTATTTTCAACATCAAATGATAAACCTATTGGACAATTCAGTTGATTTGATCCTACTTCCGAACCATTTCCACCAACAACAATTCGACCTTCTTTTGATCCCAATGACCAACACATTATTCGATGATTCACCCAATCAGCCACATAAATATCACCAACTTCATTCACTACTAATCCCATTGGACCATTTAATTGATTTAAACTATTTCCTTGACCTTGTCCACCAGCAACAATAATACCTTCATTTGCACCTTTATACCATTTCATTACACGATTATTCCAGAAATCTGAGATATAAACTGTCTCTTCTCCATCAATGAATATATATGTCGGCCAATTCAATTGATTGAGTTTATTTCCTCGACCATTTCCACCTGCAACAATAGTTCCTTCTCCTCCTTTTCCTATTTCACCTTTTCTCCATCTTTTAACTGCATGATTCTCCTTATCAGAAACAAATAAATCTCCATTTTCATTCATCATTAATCCCCAACATAGAATATTCTCAACGAGAATTTCTTTTTCACCATTTGTATTTTCTAATGACCATCGAACAACTCTCCTATTGTGTCGATCACAAATAATCAAAGATTTATTCTTTTCATCGACAATAACATCAAATGGACAATTCAATTGATGAATTCTATTTCCTTGGCCATTTCCTCCTGCAACAATTTCTCCATAATCACTTCCACCATCTAATTTCCATTTAACGATACGACTATTCTCTGAATCAGCAATATAAATGCATTGCTCTTCATCATCGACATGGATCTCAGAAGGACACGAAAGTTGATTTAATTTGTCTCCTTTTCCATTTCCACCAGCAATTGTTTCACCGCCTACTTTCCATTTGATCTTTGATTTCAATTCTAAATCAACAAAAAATCATCCATAAAAATTTTGTTTTAAGTATGTCCGGTAGATAAAACTATCACCATTCGACGCTGAATTAAATTCTGAATCGAATGAGCTCATTTCTACGGACCGGACATACTCTGGAAAAAAGTTTTCCACGCATAAATTTTTGTTTCATTGTGCTAGCTTCACACTGATTCCGACACGACATCAACGCATTTTTCGTCCAACGAGTGGATGAAACAAATCTGAATTTGTGCAGTCGATCAATCGATACTCAAATTATAATTTTCTCATTTTTATCAAACGAAAATCGACTTTAATTAGATTTCTATTCAACTCACTTGATACTTTAGAATTGACTGGTTTTGGTTTCACATCTAAACTTTTCATAGCTGCTGCCAAAGGTTGCCTATCGTCTTCGTCGTTATCATTGATTTCAATTAAATGAACTGTATGTGAACCATCGGCTCGTTTCAACGGATCAGCCTTAACTCGAAATTCTGTTCCAATTCGCAGAATAACTTCATCTTCAGCTTCGTATTCGGTGTAACCGGACACTTTTTTTCCATTAACAACTTCAATTAAGAATAATGTTGAATTGTTTTTGCTTTGGAGAAATTGTTCGATAACATTGACTGATGAAGAACAAGAACTGACAGACCACCATGTAAACATTTGATTTTTAGTAAAATTTTTACCAATATCAAGTGGAACACCTCTCCAAACAACTTCTTTGACAGTTGGCAAAAGATCTAAAGCTGTATCAAACAATTTTAAATAGGGAAACCAAATTTTCAATGCTTGTCGATTTTCTGATCTCAATGCTTCATTTAAAACTCGATAAAGAGTGGTTTCTCCCCATTCCATTGTATAGATATAGATCGATGCCGATTGATCTTTTGATAAACCATGATCATTAGGAAAATGACAACTTTTTTTCGCTATTTTAATGTAATAAGCTAATTCTTCGATTTGTGATTCAATTGGCTGAAGTGCTTCTGCAAGAGAGACAACTTTTGCACTTCGAAAACCATAAACAGGTGGAAGTTTTTTGAACGAAAAATCAATATCACCGAAACGATTCATAACGATGTCGAAGAAAGTAAAAATTTTTCGCGGAATGATTGAAGAAAAAAAGCTTTCAGTTTCTTTTATTTACAGAGACAACATGAAAATTCCACTTCAAGGTGAATTACCAAGTTGTCGATGCATAAATCACGACTGAATAAAATGTCGCCTGGTTACGTGTTTGAGTTTCGTTCTCGAGTAAAAAAGAACGAAGAATATATTTCTATTCGTCACTAATCATCTTATTAGAGCACTTCGTTGAACTGAGCGACTAGTTTTTCTCACATTTCAATTCCCAAGCAACGTTATCGGAGTTTTAATGTTTGAGAATAAATAGTACGAATATTTTAATGTTACAATAAAAAGCTTAAGTTATATGTCTTAGGTCTTAATAACATATTCATCGGACAAGATTAGTTAATTGAAATATACTAAGATCAGTCGGCAGCTGACCATGGTCACTGTTGTTGACGGCTAAATAACTAGAAATTGCTAAATTCCATTCTGATTGATCATAGAACAACATGATTTGACCTGTTCTGGCTTGCATAGACTTTTCCGAGCCGATCTCAGTCGAATTTCTATCACCGAGAATACCATAGAATAAACGTTGTGAAGGCATTTCAGACGAAATGTAAGAAAATTTGTCAGTAGTTTTGTAATCATAATGATCAACTCTGATTATGCATCTATTCTCACCATCTGAATGAATACCAGCATTCTTCTCGGCTACATTTAACTCAGGCTTTGAATCATGATAAACTTTCATATCATGTTTGCCTATTGCCACGATGAAAGCACAGCCACTAAATGTGTCCGTTAGCACGTACTTGTGCTGAGGATTCGTTAGTTTGACGATCGTCTATGAACTACGCAACGATGACCAATCATGAGTATTGCTAAAATACGGACAATAATGAGCTTGATGTTGGCCTTGTTCTTTCGGCATAATCTTGAACATTTGTCGTTGATTGACTTTATTTCCAGGAAAGATATCGAAACGAAGAGATTTCGCTGTTCTAGCTTCGTTTATATAGACACTTTCAGACCTAGAAGACAATTGTATAATATTTTATTGGAAGAAAATTGTATTTTTTTGTTTTGTTTAAACTCAATATTAATTTCGTCGTGAGGTAAGTTGAGTATCTAAAAGAATGAAAGTTACTCAATCTTTGTGTTTCTTATTTAGGTGTAACAAAAACACGATGCTAAATATATTAATCACTTCAAATAATGAATAATTTTTCTTTCTTTTTAGTATTTGAACTTATCGACAGCTCAATGATAGGTAAGTTAATTATTCCAGAGAATACAATTAAAATTATTGAATCTTTTTATTTCTATTGAAATTCAACAAAAACTCCAGTGAAAAACATTGCTTAGGTATATATTGGAATTCTTCAAATTCTCACTCAAGAATCAACGTGATATTGTTATATTTTTGTCGAGGTATGTGCAGATTTCCGAAAAAAGAAATTTCCGAAATTTCTAAAATTACTATAATAAACAATATCAGCGATATCTACAATCGTTCTAAATATAACTATCGAATCTTAAAAATCCAAACGATTTCACACAAGTTCTACAGTTTGGATACAACAGTGTAATAGTAATACACAGGATCCATACACCAACATCAAACTGTGGTATATTCGGAAATTTCAAATAAACAATACAAACTATGCGAAGCCTAGGTGTCGATATAGAGGAATTTTCAGTAATTTCAGAGAAATTTCAGAAATTTTAAATAAACAATACAATAACAATACAAACTATGCGAAGCCTAGGTATAGATATTCAGGAAATTTCAGTAATTTCAGTAATTTCAGAGAAATTTCAGAAATTTCAAATAAAGAATACAAACTATGCGAAGCCTAGGTATAGATATAGAGGAATTTTCAGTAATTTCAAAGAAATTTCAGAAATTTCAAATAAACAATACAACCTATCCGAAGCCTAGGTATAGATATCGTGGAAATTTCAGTAATTTCAGAGAAATTTCAGAAATTTCGAATAAACAATACAATAACAATACAAACTCGCCCAAGCCTAGGTATAGATATAGAGGAATTTTCAGTAATTTCAGAGAAATTTCAGAAATTTTAAATAAACAATACAATAACAATACAAACTATGCGAAGCCTAGGTATAGATATTCAGGAAATTTCAGTAATTTCGGAGAAATTTCAGAAATTTCAAATAAACAATACAACCTATCCGAAGCCTAGGTATAGATATCGTGGAAATTTCAGTAATTTCAGAGAAATTTCAGAAATTTTAAATAAACAATACAATAACAATACAAACTATGCGAAGCCTAGGTATAGATATTCAGGAAATTTCAGTAATTTCAGAGAAATTTCAGAAATTTTGAAGAAACAATACAAACTATCGGAAGCCTAGGTATAGATATTGAGGAATTTTCAGTAATTTCAAAGAAATTTCAGAAATTTTAAATAAATAAGACAAACTATCCGAAGCCTAGGTATAGATATAGAGGAATTTTCAGTAATTTCAAAGAAATTTCAGAAATTTCAAATAAAGAATACAAACTATGCGAAGCCTAGGTATAGATATTCAGGAAATTTCAGTAATTTCGGAGAAATTTCAGAAATTTCAAATAAACAATACAATCTATCCGAAGCCTAGGTATAGATATCGTGGAAATTTCGGTAATTTCAGAGAAATTTCAGAAATTTTAAATAAACAATACAATAACAATACAAACTATGCGAAGCCTAGGTATAGATATTCAGGAAATTTCAGTAATTTCAGAGAAATTTCAGAAATTTTGAAGAA
>Ga0209915_1004599_pt1 | contig 9876 bp, 6 predicted proteins | sample ThiBiot_750_plan_FD_183952 | JGI IMG/M metagenome (GOLD analysis project Ga0209915, IMG submission 183952) | Wastewater bioreactor microbial communities from Cape Town, South Africa - Thiocy_cont_750_plan (SPAdes) | ecosystem: Engineered > Bioreactor > Thiocyanate-remediating > Anaerobic-Aerobic ...
CCTTGACACCAACGCCGCCATCACGCTGTCGTACATGATGCGCAACAACTACACGCTGCAGGTGCTCGATCTCAGCGGCAACAATCACTTTGGACTCGAGGCGCAGCTGTTGTTTGTGCATGGCTTGCGTGCCAACTACGCCTCGGCATTGTACGCCGTCGACATGATGCCGATCGAGATTGCGAAGCAGCACGAGCCGTTGCAGCAGCAGTTGCTTGCCAACTACTCGCGCGTCGCACGTACCAAGGTCGGCTGTGCCGAGCATGCACAGGAGCAGTTGCTGGATGGACTGCTGAAACGCGACGCACAACTCGCCGCCTCGGCTGCCACCACCGCCGCTGCCGCTGCCGCCGCCGCTGCCGCCACAGGAACCACCGGCACCGCGAACGACACAGCGAGCACGGTAGCGAGGGATGGCGACGACACGGACGAGCGGTCGATTCTCGATCTTGGTCACTACGAGTTTGCACTCGTTCACTTTAGCGAGCAGCTACAGCGCTTCTCACAGCCGATCACGCACTTGTATCTCGACAACAACCGCCTCGAGCGCCTGCCGGCCGGCATCTTTACGGCGCTGCCGTCGCTCGAGGTGTTGGTGATGGTGAAGAACGAGCTCGAAAACCTGCCGCCGAGCATCACGCAATTGACGAACCTCCGCGTGCTAGGCGTGGCCGAGAATCGCTTGCTGTCGCTGCCGAGTGGTATGCGCAATCTGTCGCAGTTGCGTGAGCTCGACCTGCGCTCGAACTCGCTCACCGAGCTTCCGATCGACGTGTGCCGACTGAGCCACCTCGAGCGCCTGTTGCTGCAGCGCAACCGGCTGTCGTCGGCGTTGCCGATCGAGGTGCTGTCGCTACCGAAGCTCAAGGAGCTGACGGTGGCGCAGAATGCGATGCGCGAGCCGGTGCTGCCGATCGTGTACCAGGCGTGGGTCGATCGCATCGCGTCGCTCGATCTCTCGCGCTCGGGCATGAGCACCGTGCCGGACGAGGTGTCGTACCTGACGCACCTGACCGAGTTGTCGCTCGCCGACAACCAACTCGAGCGTCTGCCGATGCAACTCGGTGGCTTGACCAATCTGCAGAGCCTCAATGTCGCGAACAACCGACTCGACAACGTGATGAGCATCGCCAACTTGCCGCACCTCGAGCGCCTCGTGCTGCACGGCAACCCGCTGTCGGAGCTGCCGCGAGACGTGCTGTCGATGCCGACGCGCTCGGTGCTGGAGCTGCTGCGCGAGCGACAGAACCAAAAGGTGCCGCTGTATCGCACGCGCCTGATGCTGGTCGGCATGGAGGGCGTCGGCAAGACGCACGTCGGCCGGCTGCTGCGCGCCTTCTCGGTCAAGCGCAAGCTCAAGCGCAAGGAGCTCAAGCCGCTCGCGGCCTCGATCGAGCCCACGGACGGCATCGACATTTACCGCTGGACGGCGGGCGCCGACGGGCCGCAGCAGCCCGAGGTCACGTTCTCGGTGTGGGACTTTGCGGGCAAGGAGGTGTACCTCGCGTCGCACGCCTTCTTCCTCGCCGAACGCTCGGTGTTCCTGCTCGTGTTCGATCTCGGCAAGCCGTACGACCGACAGCGCCTGCAGCTGTGGCTGCAGACCATTCGCACGACGGCGCCGTCGTCGCCCGTGATTCTCGTCGGCACGCACATGGAGGACGTGACGGACGCCATCATCACGCGCCTGGTCGATCGACTCGACGCCACGTGCTCCAAGTACGCCGCCAACATGGCGGGCTTCGTGCCGGTGTCGTGTGCGCCGAGCCACACGCGCAACATCGACACGCTCTACCACACGGTGCTCGAGGCCGCTCGCGCCCAGTCGCACATGGGCGAGCTCAAGCCCATGAGCTACACGCTGCTCGAGAAGCAGGTGCTCGAGCACTGCAAGCCGGGCCAGATGCCGGTCGTGTCGATGGCCGAGTTCGAGTCGATGGTACTGCGGTGCGGCATCAACTCGTCGGGTCAGACGGTGGCCGAGTGGCTGACCGACCTCGGTACGGTCGTGTTCTTCAACGACAAGAAGCTCGGCTTCTCGCAGCGCGTCATACTCGATCCCTCGTGGCTCGTGCGCCTGATCTCGACCATCATCACCACCAAGGAGAACTGCGTGCACGACGGCATTCTCTACCATCGTGACCTGCATCGCATCTGGCGTGCGCCCGACTTTCCCACCAAACACCACGAGGCGCTACTCGAGCTCCTCAACAAGATGGAGATCGCCTACACGTTTCAGGACGAGTCGTCGTCGCCTGCCGCCAGTACGAGCATGAGCACGAGTACGAGCACTACTACGAGTGCTGCGGCGACGACGACAACGATCGACGCCAACGACGCGTCCTCCGCGTCACCGCCGTCGACGCCGAGCGCAACCTCGCCGCACAGCTGGATTCCGTCGATGCTCTCGTCACGGCGTCCGCCGATCGACGGCACGTGGATCTCGGTCGATGACTACCTCCGCCTCAGTGGCTCGAAGCAAGTCGAGCGTGTGTATCTGTTCGACTTTTTGCCGCTCGGCTTCTTTTCGCGTCTCATCGTGCGCCTGCTGCACTTTACCAAGCCGCTGTACTACTGGCGCAGCGGCATCCTGCTGACGCGCGGCGACGAGTCGGGCCTCGTCGAGTTCGAGCCGCACTCGATGGAGCTCAGCGTCAAGGTGCGCGGCAAGGGCGCCTCGCGCCTCTTGCGCGTCATCGTCGACAGCATCGATCTCTTGATCAAGGGCTGGTACACGATCTCGGCCACGGTCTCGGTGCCATTCAACCTCAAGGGCGAGCAGTACCAGAGCATGACGGTCGATCCGCGCTTCGGCCTCGAGGAGCTCGAGCACGCGGCCGCCTTCGGCCACACGCACATCAACTTTAAGGACATTCCGGTCGCCATCGATTCGATCGCTCCCGACCTCGTGCTGGCCGATCTCAACGAGTACAAGATCGACCACAAGGACCTCAAGATCGGCAAGTGCGTCGGAGAGGGTGGCTTCGGAATGGTGTACTTTGGTGAGTACAAGGGCAACAAGGTCGCCATCAAGGAGATCAAGGTTGATGATGCCATGAAGGTCGAAGCCTATCGAGAGTTCCGTCATGAGGTGGCACTAGTTTGGTATGTATCATTGACTCTCACTCGGAATCTCTCACTCGGAATCTCTCACTCTCATACTCACTCTCGCAATCGCGCTTGCGTAGTGAGCTCGATCATCCTTTCATCGTCAAACTCTACGGCGTGTGCCTCAACCCTTGGAGTCTCGTGATGGAGTTCATGCCGAATGGCGACCTCTTCTCGTTCCTCCACAATCGTGCCAACGTCATTGACTGGCCGATGCGCATTCGCATGGCGCTCGATATTGCCGAGGCCATGCGCTTCTTGCATAGCTTTGCACCCAAGATCATCCATCGTGACTTGAAGACTCCCAATTGTTTGGTATGTCTTGCAGCTCCTTCCCTCTCTCTCTCTCTCTCTCTCTCTCTCTCTCTCTCTCTCTCTCTCACTCTCTCACTCGTTCACTCACTCACTCACTCACTCACTCGTATTGGAACGATTGCGTAGATTGGCGAAACCTATGTCGTCAAGGTGACCGACTTTGGTGAGTCGCGTGCAGTAGCCACGACCTACACTGGTCGAGATCGACTGGCCAATCCAAGTACGTTCTTCTTCTTCTTGTTGTTGTTTGAGTGAGTCAAAGGGGGAGAGAGACTGACCACACACACACATACACACAGTGTGGCTCGCACCTGAGATCATGAAGAAGGAGGAGTACACTGAAAAGGCCGACGTTTACTCGTACGGCATTATCATGTGGGAGCTGGTGGTGCGCGAGAAGCCGTTCGATGAGTACGAGGTTGCGCGCTCGGCCTTTACGTCGCAACTCGAGGACGCCATCATCGCCGGCTTGCGACCGACCTTCCCCGACGATACGGTGCCAGAGTACGAGCACCTGGCGTCGGACTGTTGGAAGGGCGATCCCAAGTTGCGGCCAACGTTCGAGGAGATTTGCAAGCGCCTTACCGAGGCGGCGCAGCTGGTGCGCCGGTACCAAGCCGACGGCGAAGGCGGCGGCAATGAAGGAGCAGCGGAGGAGGGAGAGGAGGAGGAAGAGGAGGCCCTTGCGTCGACGGCCGATTCGGACTCTGCCTCGCCGCAAGGAGCGACAGATGACGCGAGCGAGTAAGTGAGTGAGTGAGCGATATGATGCCGCGATCGCGTGTTGTATTGTAGAGGTTGCCGATGGGCGGATTTGTTATTGTGGTGGTGGTGGTGTTGTTGTGTGTGTTTGTAGCGAAGACCGATGTATACATACAAGCGCTGATGACTCGCTAACGGGAACACTGACTCCGTCGCATTGAAGCAGAGGCAGCAGAGTGGAACTAACGCTTGATGCCGCAAATAGGCACACGCATTGCATCTTGCCTCGCTCTCGCTCACACACACACACACACACTCTCTCTCTCTCTCTGCCTTGCTCGTTCGTTGTACTTGCGCACCGTGCTGTGGTGTGGCTAGGTGCGCTGGGTTACTCTATCGTTGCTGGTGATGGCCACTCCACAACGTCCGTTGCCTCGACCGCGACCTGCTCCAGCGCCGCCGGGCTCGAGTGGTGCCGCCGCAGCGCCAACGCAGGCAGCAACGAGCGATGCGCACCAGCTCCCTCCTGCTGGCGCACTACCGCCCCGACCCGCTAAACCTGCTGCGCTTGAGGCTGCAGCGGTTGGTGCTCACAAACCACCGCCTCCTCGGCCTGGCGTACCTGCAGCTGCCATGGCACCAACACCAGCCGGCGGCGCAGCACCCATTCCAGCGCGACCTCCTCCGCGACCAGCAGCACCACATGCGAGTGGAGCGTCAGCAAGTACGAGCGTACCATCGGTTGACCCGCACACAGCACCACCACCATCTTCGAACGCTTCAACGACGCCAGCACCAGCAGCAGCAGCAGCAGGAGCAGGAGGAGTGTTGCTTCACCACCGCGCACCTCCTCGGCCGCCGACCGCGAGTGTCGCTGCTGCCGCCGTACCACAGCCAGCAGCAGCACCACCACACGTTCCATCGACAGCCGCTCGTACATCATCATTTGGAGCCAGTACGGGCGTGGCACCAGCAGCAACAGCAGGTGGTGGAGGTGGCGCCGTCAGCACTGGTACGGGCGTGTTCGTCAACGGCATCGAGGCGAGCGCCGACGAGCTCGTGCCGCTGCGCACGGCCATGACGGTCGATCCGCCTCCGGGACACTATTGGTACGATCGGCGCTCGGGCCTCTGGGGTCTCAAGTACGGCCCAGCGGTCGGCTTCTTGGATGCCAATCTGGCGCTCGGTGGCTCACACGCGATGGACGAGGATGTCTCGCGCGGCAAGACGCACGTCGTGCTCAACGGGCGGCGGCTGCGCGACGAGGACCTGCTGCTCCTCAAGGGCATCGGGTTCCCGTGCGCGGTTGGTCGGTGGTGGATGGACGCCGACGGCAACTACGGCGAGGAGATGGTGACGACGCCGCCTCCGGTATCGAGTGACGGCAATCGCGCGGCGCTCAAGGGCTCGGCGTCGTTCCTGAGCTCGAGCTCGGTGCAAAGCTTCAAGCGCTCGCTGCAGGAGCAGCAGGAGGACGAGGCGCGGCACAATGCGGCGACGTTCAAGGTCACGGTACCGTCGTTCCGCAAGGTGTCGGAGCGCGTGGTGGCGTACGAGATCGTGATCACGCTCGAGGGCGGCTCGCAGGCGCTCGAGTGGAAGAGCGAGCGGCGCTTCTCGGACCTGCAGGCGTTCCACCGCGTGCTGCGCAAGCGCTTCCCGGGCATGGAGGTGCCGTCGCTGCCGCCGAGCGTCTCGATCAACATGATGCTCGAGTCGTTCCTCGAGCAGCGGCGCAGCGGCATCGAGAGCTACCTGGCCGAGGTCGTGAAGGTGCGCGAGTTTCGCGAGTGCCGCGAGGCGTGGAGCCAGCTGGGCATCTTCTCGACGCTCGAGGATCCGGAGCTCGCCGGGCGGCCCAAGAAGGCCGCGGCGCGGCGGCAGGACTGGAGCCACCCGTTGCGCGCCTTGAGCGACGCCGAGCGCAACAAGGTGGCCGATCTCTTCATCTACGTCGGCTCGCCGCCGGTGCTGTGGCCCGACGGGCTGTTGCGCGCGCTGCTCAAGCGGCTCGAGCTCATGGCGTATCGGTCGGACCGCGACGTCGTGGTGCATCCGCCCGAGGAGCTGGTGCAGCTGGACGAGAACGACCGCTGGGGCATCATCTGGGAGATGCTGGTGCAGTCGCTGGTGCTCGGCGGCATCGACGCGCGCGTGCACGTCTCGATCCACCGCGTGGCGGACTTTCTCGGCTTTGGCCTCGAGGAGCTGGGCCGTGTCGAGAGCGAGTGCGCTGAGTTCCTGCGCAAGCAGCTGACCAACACGGACATTGACCAGAGCAACCTGAAAAAGTCGACCAAGAGCAAGAACCGCAACGTCAAGGTCGGCTTGGCGGCCGCGGTCGGCGGCGGCCTCCTGGTGGCGGCCGGCATCATTGCCAGCCCGCTGCTGATACCGGTCATCATCGGCGGCGCCGTGATTGCCGCCGGTGCCGTCGCGGCGCTGCCGCTCGTGGGCGCCGGCCTCGCGACCGGCGTCGTGCTCGGCGGCGGCATTCTGGCCATCACGTCGCCGGCCGTGATTCCGCTCGTCTTTGGTGCCACGGGTGCCGGCCTCGCGTCCTACAACGTGGCGCTGATCACCGAGGGCCTCTCAGAGTTCTTCTTCGTGCCGGTGCCGGTGTCGGACGTCGACGATGACGGAGATGGCGAGGTCGGCGACCCGTACTTTATCGACTCTGCGACTGGCGAGGTTCGCGAAGAGCACCTGAGCCCCGAGATGCAAGCCATTCGAGAGCAGAAGCTCGCCGAGGAAGCCACGACCGGCAACGAGCAAGCTAGTGACACAGCGAGCGCCCACCGAAGTGGTAGTGCTGAGCACGAGGCAACGCCGACAGTAGGTGCGGCCGCGCCACCGATTGTACCGCACCGGCCAGCTCCAACACCTCCATCAGCTCCACCACAAGCGGGTGCCGGTGAGTCAGGAGCGGCACCGTTGCCTGCTGTACCATCACGACTCGGCAAACCGGTACCTCGACCACCGTCTCTTGTTGGCGCGACGGCGGTTGTCGGTACTCGCGAGCGAGCGGGCTCGCTTTCGGCCGAGGAGAAGCTCAAGCGCCTCCCAGCACCGCCCGACATTTCCACCAAGCCGCTGCCGCCGCCACCTGGAGCTACCGGGCCGGCCAGTGCCATCAAGCAAGGAGAGGAGAGTGGCGGCGGCTGGAAGCGCAAGCTGTCTTCAGCTGCCTCGCTGACGTCGGTCATGCGGCGCAAGGACTCGTCGGGCTCGGCACAGCGGCTCGATAGGAGTGCGAGCAACAGCAGCGAGAGTAGTACGGGCGCCGCCAGCGACACCACACCGGATGCCGGCGTGCCTGAGGACAGCAGCAGTGCGACGCCGCTACCGAGCGACGACGCCAAGCCCGGCATGCAGGTGTTCATCTGCGTCAACGGCTGGCTCTGGAAGGAGAGCGATATCACGTCCAACTGGAATACGGTGCAGCTCCTGAACCCTGCAGCTGAGGTCTACTCACTCAAATGGGAAACCAAGGAGCTTGCCGCCTTGGGTCGAGTACGTCGTAATCGATCTTGAGTTGCACATACACACACACGCACGCACGCGCGTAGATCTCGAGAGATCTCCTCCTTGTTGAGTTAGTGAGTTAGTGAGTTAGTGAGTAGGAGAGCGAGGAATGAGTGAGAGATCTTATATGAGTTCTAGATCTCTTTAGCTGGAGATCTCTAACGAACTCTGGCTGTTGGTTGGTTGGTTGGTTGGTGTGCACGTACGACAATAGAGCCTTGTAGAGACTTTGGTAACGGCTGCTGGTATGCAAGTGGCCAAGCTTTCGTTGCTCGCTACCTCTGCCGTGGCAGCCTCGGCCATGGCAGCTCTCACATGGCCGGCAACTGCCTTGATGGCCATGAACACGGTATGCACGCACGCAAGCAGCGGAGTCACGTTTGGTTGCACAGGTGTTGACGTGGAGAGGTGTCGTGAGTAGATCTCGAACCCGTGGACCACAGTTTCGGGCCGAGCGCACAAAGCCGGTCGCGTGCTCGCCAAGGTCCTGTTGGCCAAGCCTCACGGCAACCGCCCGGTGTCACTGATCGGATGGTCGCTCGGTGCTCGCGTGGTGTTTGCTGCGCTCGAGGCGCTCGAGGAGCACGAGAGCGGCACTCGACTCTTGGATGGCTTTACGTACACGGACTCGTGTCTGGGCTTGATCGAGAACGTGTATCTGATTGGCGCTGCCGCGACCAACAATCCCAAGCGCTGGGAAAAGTACGTTGCAGTGAGAGAGCGACACAAAGAGAGAGAGAGAGAGAGAGAGACTCACATCGACTGATGATGATGACGATTGCGCGTGTGTGTAGAGTACGTCGTCTGGTGGCTGGCCGCCTGGTGAACGTGCACTCGAAGAACGACTGGATTCTGGCGATGGTACATCGCGGAGCCAACATGAATGCCAAGGGCGTGGCGGGGCTGGGTCCGATCGACAGCGACGCGGTCGAGAACGTCGACGTGAGCGTGATCGTCGGTGGGCACCTGAACTACCGCAAGAAGCTCAAGAGCGTCCTGCGCTACCTCAACATCCACTCGAGCATCGACACGGCCTCGTGGGACTACTCGACGCTGACGCCCGAGCTGAAAGCAATGATGGCGCAGGTGCTGGCCGACCAAAAGGCGGCGCGGCGAGCGCGAATCGGGAGCCATCTGGCACCGATACCCAACAAGCTGCGCGATGAGTTGTACGGCATCAAGCGCGACGACGACAACGACGACGACGACGTCAGCACGAACGCAGCACCAGCTCACGAGGGCGATGGCGACGCGGCTGCCGCACAAGCGTGCGAGCCGGTCGTGTACCATAAGCCACCTCCTCCGATCCCTGGCGCACCAGTGGCTGCCGAGGCGCACGATCAGCCACCAGCTCCGCTTACGGCCCAAGATGACCCCCACCACCACCACCACCAAGAAGCACCCCAGCAGCCGGAGGCGGTGGTGTACCACAAGCCAGCGCCGCAAGTGCCGCCAGCCGCGCCGCACAAGCAGCCTCCGCCCAAGCCAGCACTGCCAGTGCCGGCGAGTGGGGCGGCGCCTCCCAAGCCACTGCCTACCGTACCACCGCAGCAGCACCGCGCTGCCCCACCGCCGCCGCGGTGACGAGCGAGAACAAGACGAACAAGACGACGACGATGGTGATAATGAGTTGGTATCACGCACGCGAGCGAACTGCGACAAACCGAGCCGAGGATGACAATCACGGCCTCGTAGGAGGCGCGTACTCGTGTTGTTGTTGGCGGTGGCGGGAGGTTCAAACGCATACAGCGAGTAGCACACACGCACACGCACACGCACAAGGCGCGCTTTGAGCCAAGTGGCTCTCAGGTTCATATTCAACGAGCGAGCGCAGAGCGACGACGCGCAGTCTGGCACGCGCGCGGCAGATCAGATCACACAGCAACAGCAGCGGTGTGCGAGGTGAAGGTGATATTTCTGCGATAATCGTCGTCGTATGAGGGCGGCGGAATCTTGTGGCTGACTCGAGCCAACAGCGCGGTACGATCGGAGTGCGCGACGAGGCGAGTGAGAGGCGGAGGCGTCCGAGAGCACGCGAGCACGAGGGCGAACTGCAGCGCCGCGAAGGCGAGCGACATGGGCGTCGGCGACATACGCGGAGGGATGTTGCCGAGAAGTTGCGCGTGCTCGGACGGATTTGGGTAGTGCGTTGGGCGCCGAAGTTGCCTGCTTCTCTCCGGTAGCTCTCTCTGTCTCTGTCTCTCTGAGAGTGGGTGGCGTCGCCTG
>Ga0209915_1004601_pt1 | contig 9871 bp, 12 predicted proteins | sample ThiBiot_750_plan_FD_183952 | JGI IMG/M metagenome (GOLD analysis project Ga0209915, IMG submission 183952) | Wastewater bioreactor microbial communities from Cape Town, South Africa - Thiocy_cont_750_plan (SPAdes) | ecosystem: Engineered > Bioreactor > Thiocyanate-remediating > Anaerobic-Aerobic ...
CTCACAAAGAAGGGAGCTTGGAGCACTCTGTGGTGCGTCTCTCTCGCGTGCAATGTGATGGTGCGAAGTCGTTCAAGCACCTGAGCATCACCGACAGGTTGGCTGCCACGCACAAGCATCGCCTCACCAAGAAGCTCGTTCTACGTGCTGACTTGTTGGCCCTCGCGTACGTTTCATTCCAATCCCGAATCACTTTGAGTCTCGTGCCTTACTTGACGTGGTCGGATGCGCAGTGAACAGCTCGTCTCGCCTGCGGTTCCATTGTCGCTTCGCTTGTCTGCGATTCTGCTGCAAGGCCTTGCGATTCTCTACGAGAGAAAGATCATGTACGTCATCGTCGTCGTCGTCATCACTCACCTGACAACACATTGCCATCTCTGATTGTCTCTGACTCTCGCGCGATTCTCAGTTACTTGTTGCACGATGTTGGCGATGTCTGGCGCAAGATGCAACTCAGCGAGCTGTTGAATCCAGCCGCTGCCTTCCGAACGCTGCCTCGCGACGGCATGGCACGACACGAGTCGATCACACGCCCCGATGGAGGATTGGTTCCGCTCGGGTACTGGGACACCGAGGAGCTCGTGTTGCTCGCAGCCTTGAGCCAGCAACAGCACGGCGCACACGCCATTCCTACGCCATGGGCCGGTGCGGTCGAGAAGGCTCTCTCGCAAGCGCAAGGCATCTTTCTGCCTCCGGAAGAGGAGGAAGGTACCGTGGCACTGCAGAAACCTGTCGCGGCATGTCTCGTTCGTGCCGGTGATGCTGACGGCGCTGAGGGACAGCTGTGTTTGCATCATTGCGCGAGTCGATCACGCTGCCTGCTGCTGCCGAGCTGCAAGACGTGGGCTTGGTGTTTGAGGAGCCTGAACTGCCGCTCCATCCCGAAGGCACGTTCGACAACATGCCCGAGGCTCCCGAGCTCGACCTGGCTGATCTCATGCTTCGTACGCTGCTCCTCGACCCTCACTCTCTCTCGCTCATCTGAATGCTGAATGCACTCGTCGTCCTCCTCCTCACTCGAAATGCTCTTGTGTTGCCAGCTGTAATTCCTATCCACGAGGAAGCGCAGTTCGAGGTGGCAGTGCCGCGTGCCAGTGAGCCGCCACCGAGCGTAATCACGCGCAAGCGCAAGCTCGACATTGACACCGAGTCCACGATCTCGGTCGTGACCTACGCTCGTTGGATCGAGGACGTTGAGCCGCTGTTGGTCGAGCGACCTCTACGCTTCAAACGCCGTCGTACCGCAGCTTCGTGTTTTGTATGGCCAGTGTCGTTCAACGCCGAGCTCGAGCTCCCTTCTGCCCTGCAGAGCGCGTGGAAGCAAATCACGAGCATGGGACCCTCGTTGCGCCGTACGCTTCGAACCGATGCAACGAGCCCGATGCGCTTTATTCCCAAGGCCATTGAGTCGGCTGCGGCGGTTGTTGCCGCAGAGCCGAGCCAACCTCCAATCGAGCCAAGATCCCCCGATCACCCACAGCGGGAGCAACCTTCGTCGCCGGAACCACGTGTAGCTTCACAAGCGTTTGCGTTGGAGTTTGAAGACGAGTTCCTCGTGCCACCGATGCCGCACGAGTATGGCATGGAAGCTGCGATGCCATCTCCGATCGGATTGCCTCGAGATTCGATCGCTGCTGACGAGCAACAACCGCTGGAAGATGATCTTGGCAGCTTCCTCTCTGATCTCATGGTACGCAATCCATCATTCAATCAATCAATCAATCCAGCCAATGGCTGAACCAATCTGCGGTACTGACAAACGATGGATCTCGTGTTGTTGAACAGCCACGTGAGCCCGAACAAATGCGCCGAATGTCGGCTCTGGGTCACATTGGTGTTCCCGACAGCCCATTGTTCCCGTTCACTCCGGACTCGTCGGCCCCCTCGCTACGAGCATCGACCTTCACGACACCGAGATCGCTCTCGGGAGCCTCGTCGCTGCTCGCCGACACTCCGCGACTTCGCCCATCGATCGCAGCGGGCTTCCACGACCCGCCGACTCCGGGCTTGGCGCTCGACACCGACGACAATCTCGTCTCGGCCGCTGACGAGGCTCCGTTTGCAGCCAACATCGATGTCAAGACCTTGCGCACGTTGCAGTTCATCCGGCACGCGATGGACGACAAGGAGACCGTGACCTTCGATGCGGCGTTTGGTGCAGTGCCTCGACGCACAGCAGCACAGTGCTTCTTTCAGCTCATGGGTACGGCGGTGATGCCAACACTCCACAGCTCTCTACCGCTCTCGCTTACACGACAAGTGCAATAACGCGACCGACGAACACCTAGTGCTTGGCTCCAGCGGTATCACGACCGTGCGACAACGCGAGCCTTATGGACCCATCTCCATTGGCAAGGGCAAGGGATTCTTCTGAATGGTTCTTGATATGAACGACTCTGTGCTTGTTATTCAGCGTGCACTAGTATACAATACAATGAACTTGCGAGCGGCACGAGAAGAGCACACTCCTAGCGTGCCCTTCTCCTCGCTCTCTATCTCTCACGGGCTGCGACCTGTCGCACTCACAGCAATTGCGCTTGGATCGCCGAGCAGATCGATAGCAAGCGACCATAGGTTCGGGTCAAGTGATTGTCAAAGATCTGCTGAATGGCGATGGCGGTCTCGGGCGAGTGCGAGTTCGATTGGAACGAGAAGCCAATGTCGCCTGCTGGATAGTTGCGCACGAGGTCGGCGAGAGAGAGCTCCAGCTCGAGTGTGCTTTGGGCAGAGATGTCATCGAACGCGACTCGGATCGAGGCAGCGCCAGGTCCGGCTTGTGTCGGGTACGTGGCGTTGTGCTGAGCCGATACACGAGTGCACTCGTACTCGACATCGAGCACGTGTCCGAGGTGCGCCGCAAGCTGCTGCAACAACATTGCCAACTGCGCCGACGACTCGATCGACTGCACCATCGAATGCAGTGGCAAGGCCTCGAGCAACGCCGCTCGCAACTGTATCGTACCGCTCAAGGTCAGTGCACAAGATCCACGTATCGCAGCGTGCGGGTCTGTTTGTTCTACATACCACAGTGTGTGAGCCAAACGGCGTCAATCGCGCGCCCGTGATGCGCGAGCGTTGCTTGCCCTCTGCATCGAGAGAACGCTCTCCCAACGACAGCTCCAAATGCATCTGTGCGGCGGGGAATGCGATCTTGAGCTCGGTGGGCGACACTCGCGTGAGCACCCATTCGTTCAGGTTCTCGAGCACCTGGCACGTTTCTTGGAGCTCGATCGTGCGCGCCTCGAGCTCGGCAAGAGGCTGCAGCACACGGTGATCGGGCTCGACGACAGACGGAGGCAGCGAAGGCAACGAGGGCAATGTGGCCATCTCGGTGGGCGCCGCCTTGGTGGGCGCCGCTTGGACCACGCTCGGCAGCGCAAAGCTCGAAGGCATGCCACACGAGGCACTCGGTGTGGCTACGGTGGCAGCGGCGACCAACAACGAGCGAGTGGCCTGCGCTGCCTCGAAGCCGAACAGCGGCTGAGGCGTCGTAGCGATGGCACGCAGCGAACGAGGCACAGGTGGTCGCGAGAAGGCCGGCGTCGTGGTACCGAGCTGCTGTGCGATCGATGCCGTACCACTGCCGGCAGCGGCGAGCGACTTTCGCGATGCCACTTGAGATCGAATACGCGAGCGAAGGAGGTTGGTGCCGGTGAGCGACAAGCGCGACGCAGCCTCGAGCGGCTCCTCGGCCAGAGGCGCTTCGCTTGAGGCCGTGGTGTTGGTAGCGGGCTCTTGCTGTTCTGGTTGTGGTTGTTGAACATCAAGGCTCGATGGCAGCGGCGACTGAGGAGGCACACCAACGCGAGGCAGGCCGAGTTCGGTATGCTCGTACTCGAGACTCGAGGTGTTGCCCGAGAAGCTGCCGTTGGTCGAGTGCGGGCCCGTGTACGACGGCGTGTCAGCAATGACGACATCCTTGCTGTGCAGCAGGAAGGCCTCGTCGTCGTCCTCGACGGCGCGCTGCGTGGGCGCCAGCTTGGCGATAAAGTCGAACGTGTCGCCAGGATGGTCCTCATCGTAGTCGTTGCTGCTGCTGCTGGTGTTGCTGCTCGTGCTGTTGCGAGCGTGTGGCATTTCGATCTCGCTGGCCATGTGCTCGGGCGCATTCGAGATCGAGATCGAAGTCGTCGTCGTCGTCGTCGAAGTCGTCGTCGAGGGTACCAATGGGCTGCCTGCGGCGGCTTGTTGATTCTCGGCCAACTTGCGCGCCGCACGAACAGCAGCTGCCGGTGAGTAGGCGCGCATCAGCTCGAGCAGGTTGCTCGTGTGACTGAGCGATTGCCGATTGGCCGAAGAGGCCACAGTCGCGGCCGTGGCAACCGTGGTTGCGAGCGCCGTGCGCGGACGCTTGCTCTGATGCTCGACGGCATTCGGGGCGATCGAAGCTGGCATGACGCCCGAGAGCATCGAGCGAGCTGCCGCCAGCATGCGCGTAATGTCGTCGTTGTGGCCGAGCACTGCGCCGACATCGGACGTGAAGATGTCGTCGGTGCAGTCGTCCTCGGAGACTCCCGTGGCACCGACGGCGGCACCCGAGGAGCGACGCCTTCCTCGACCTTGGTCGGGACTGATGGCCAGTTGGAAGAAGGTGTCGTCGCCGACCGAGATGCGACGAGCGCTCTTGTTGGACGACTCGGTCGAGGTGCCAGCAGTGCCAAGGTCGTTGCGGTCCTCATCGAGAGCCTCGTCATGGCTCTCTGGCGCTGGTTGCAACTCTTGATGTGGCTGCGGCTGTTGGTATTGCACTTGCGGCACAGTATCGCTCGAAACAACTGGCGACGACTCTTGTATGATGATGGCCGGAATCGAGCTAGCAGCATTGCTATCGCGCGTCGCCGCAGCAGCGAACGGCATCGTGAGCGAGCCGTTGAGCATCTTGATCATGTCTTGAGTGTTGTTGAGTGCATTGTCGCTATCGTCATCGTCATTGTTGTCGTTGTGGTTGTCGTTCGAGGCATCGACGGCGCAAGGCATCGCAACCTCGGGCTCGTCTGCTGGCGAGATGGTATCGGCGGTGTCTGCAGCAATGGCAATGTCAGCCGACGATGCGAGCGACCTCTCGTTCGTCAAATCGACAGAGGCGGACGACGCCAGCGGTCCCGTGGTCTCGAGCATGGCCGACTCGAGTGTCTGCGATACAGGCTGCAGCGTGATCGACATGGACATGGAGATCGACAACGACGGCGAGGCCAATGGCAGGAGGTCGGGCGCAGCGGCGAGCTCCATCATGTTGGCGGTATCGTTCGAGGCGTCGTGCATCATCGGGTCCGTGTCGAGCATCTCGTTCGCGGCGGGCTCGACCGACGACGAGCTCTCCTCGATCATGTCGCGGATCAGGTTGGCGGTATCGCCAGTGTCGGCTGGTTGGTCGTGAGTCTCGAGCTCCTCGCGCATCATCTCGTTCATGACGTTGGTGGCGTCGCCGATCTCGGGCTGTGGCTCGGCCCCATGCTCGTCATCGGCCATCATGTCGCTCATGATCGGATCAGTCGTCGTCGTTGTCGTGGTGGTGGCGGTAGCAGTAGTGGCTTCACGCAGCATGCTCTGGATGAGATTGGTCGAGTCGGCACCGTTCATGATCGAGCCAGTGTCGGCGGCTTCGGCATTGCCCATGATGTTGGCAGTCGAGTCCTCGGCAGCCGCAGCGGCCTCGAGATCAAAGATACTGAGCGACTGGCGAGCAGCGGCGGCGGCGCTCGGAGAGTTGCTCGCAGGGTCCCAAGCAAGGAGGTCGTGGAAGGGAGCGAGGCTCGGACGCGACAGCAACGAGCGCTTGGGCGACGGCGCCATCGTCAAGGTCAAGGTGTCGGTGTTGTTGGTAGCGTTGGCGCCGCCGTCGGTTGCCGGAGCCTCGGAGTCGATGCCGGGCGTGTCGTTCTCGCGAGCGTCCACGAGCACCGGCTGCGTGAGCGTGAAGGTCTCGGTGGTGACGAGCTCGGCAGGGGCGCCGATCGGCGACCCGAGCGCCGGAGCGTCGGACAAGAGGTCGAGCTGCGTTCGCGAGAAGGTGAGAGACATCGACATCGACATGTCGCTCGTGGCCGGAGAGGCGGCCGCCTGTGGCACATGGCGATCAGATACCGAGCCAGCCGATGAGGCGCTCGATGGAGCAGAGGCGCTCGTCGGAGGCGCCAGCGTTGTGCCGACGTCGCTGAGGATGGGCGTCGACGACGACGGCGCGACGCTCATGATCGTGCGGCTGTGGCTGTCGGACAGGGCGAGAGGCGAGAACGGTAACAGCACCGGCACGCCAGGCGCAGTGGCCGTAGAGGTGCTGCTCTCCGACAGCAGCTCCGACACGATATCGGCCTCGTAGGTGTCGAGCGTGTGCGGGCGATCGAGGAGGCTCGTCGAGCGAGCCATTTGCGGTGCTGGCTCGTCGTCGTCCTCATCGTCGTAGTTGGTCGCTGAATCTTGTTGTGGCTGTGGAGAAGGCTCAGTGGTGGCTTCTTGTTCATCGTCGGCGTTGGCAGCACCCAAGTCACGGAGCAGGGTGGTGATGGAGGGGAAGGCCGAGGTGGGCGAGCGCACGAGGCCGGCAGCTTGCGTGAGCTCCATGTCGTCCATGGTGTCGTCGCCTTGCTCGGCAGCACGAACGGTACGCAGCACGGCGACCGGGGCAGGGGCGGGGGCAGGAGTGGGAGCAGGCGGCGCGCTTGAGAACGAGCCGAACTCTGAGAGCAGCTGGTGCAGCTGCGGGAAGGCCGGCGGCAGCGTCGACAAGGTGGCCGTGAGGTTGACGGTCTTCTCCTCGCTGTCGTTGAACGAGTCGGCCGCGAGGTTCTCGTCGAGCTGCGCGAGCGACATGGGAGCAGGGCGCTCGGCGGCGCACTTGCTCAGCATCGAGAGCGCGGCATCGGAGAGACTCGGGCGCGCCGTTCGCTTGATGGCGACGACCTCGGTGGTGGAGGAGAACGAGACGCGACGGTTGCGCTTCTTCTTGCTGCTGTTGGTGTTGGCACTGCTTCTGAGTGCGTTCTTCATGGTGGCAGTGGTGGTGGCGCTACTGCTGCTGTTACTCGCTACGAGTTCGAGGTCACGGGTTGGGCAGCAGCGTGCGGCAAGCGATAGGAGCGAGCGAATGATCGATGATGATCGGTGGTTTGGGTTTGACGAGCAACGAGAGCGAGCGCGCGAGAATCAACGACATTTGGCGGGAAAGCAAATGGCGGGAAAAGTCAATTTTAGGCTTATGTTGGACCCTTAATCCGTTTTACCATTGTAAAACACGGAATAAATTGCTCGATTTATGCGATTTATTCGATTTATTCGCTCATTCGTCCTTGCTGCGCAGAACACACAGCACACGCTCGCTCTCTCTCGTTTATCATCATCGGCAGTGCAGGCACGAATCTCCCTCACGTATGGCCGATAGAACAGAAGTAGCATGGGCCTCGGAGCCATTGCAAGTGTCGTTGTTGTTGGTCGAGGGCGAGAACGGCGGCGCGGCGAGCGTCATCGTGCAGGAGCGGCGGCGCGTCACGGTGGCGCACCATCGCTCGCGCGTCGGCTTCTCGCATCTCGGCCTCGTCGACGGCTCGCAGCCGATCCACGTACGCTCGGCCACCGATCCCTACTCGACCTTGTTCACCGAGATTCGCATCGAGCGGTCTCCGGAGTCGCAGAGTCGCGGCGCAGCGCCTGTGCCAGCGCACCTTGCCGGCTTCCTGCACAAGCGCGTGGCGCTCGACACGACGACCGGCACGCTCGAGGGCGAGCTGCTGTCGCTCGATGGCGGCGTCACCATACAGACCGCCAGCGGCCTGGAGTTCATTCCGGCACCGCCGTTGGGTTCGGTGCAGATCCGCTCGATACGGCTGGTCGAGGCGGCGCCGCAGCAGGTCGAGAACGACCGCGGCCTTGTGGCCTTGACTGGCGTGCTCGAGAGCAACTCGACCGGCGAGCACCTGATCGATCTGTTGTACCACACGAGCGGCATCGAGTGCGATGTCTCGTATAGGTACGCGTGCGTGTGCCACGGACCGTGGCTCTCTCGTTGGCGTCGTGGTGTTGATGTTGGCGCTCGTTCGGCGATGGCGCAGCTTGGTGATCGACGACGAGGAGGACCACTTCCACTTCTGCGGCAAGTACCGCGTGCGCAACGCCACCAAGATGCACTTCCCGGCCGCCGTCGTGAGCATCCGCAAGCCCAAGGCACAGGTCATCTCGTCGGCACAGATTGTTCAATCGTCGTCGTGGTCGACGTCCTTCTCGGGGCCGCTGCTGCAGCAGCACTCTTCGGCGAGCGCGAGCGACTTGGCCTCGACTCTGTTCTTCGTCGTGCAGATCAACAACGGCAACCCGATCGAGATCGCACCATCGAGCGAGGTCGACTTCACCTTCACGCAAGGAATGGTGTGCCCGATCAACCTGCATTATCTCTTCGAAGCCACGCCCGAGCATCGCTTCGAGGACCATCTCGTCGAGGACCAAGAGTTTGGACGACGATCACGTTCCGCGGTTATGCAAGGCGTGCTCGAAGTACCGAACCTTGACGAGCATGGTCTCGGTCTGCCACTCCCTCGTGGCCAAGCATTGATCCACGTACGATTGGCCTCGTCATCTAGATTCTTACGCTCCTCCAGTCATGCTCATGCTCATTCGTATGCATTTCTATAGTATGTGTCATCCAACGCTGCTCAAAAGGCACTCGCCAAGCAGACCGCCACGTCAGTGTTCACGAGTGTGCACCAGACCTATCGCACCGTGATGCCGGCGACCTCGATCGGTGAGGTGATGCAAATCCGTCTCGGTCCCGCCAAGGGCCTCACGGGCGAGCGTCGTGCCACCAACCTAAAGCGCGACGACAGCAAGCGCTCGTTGATCGAGACCGTGTCGCTGACCGTCACCAACTATCATCGCATTCCTGCGACCATCGTGGTCGAGGACTGTCTGTACCGCTGGCCAATGTGGAAGATCACGCGCTCCTCGAAGCCCTACCACGCGAACGGCAAGGACCGCATTCGCTGGGTGCTGATGTCAGTACCGGTCGGCAGCAAGGAGACCATCGAGTACACGGCACACTATTCGTGGGAGCAGATCGAGGTCAAGATCACCACCGACGCCGAGCCCAACACTGCCAGTGGCAGCGGTGGCACCAAGGAGGCTCCTGCAGCGAGCGCGGCCTCGCAACCGGCCGCTGCCGGAGGAGTTCCGCCCGCGACCGATCAGTCGGCGCCGGGAGCGCTCGCAGAGACCGAAACCCTTCCGCGTACCTCGACCGATCAACGGGAGACCGCATCCTCGTCGTCAACCACGCTCTTTAGTCGCTTGTTCTCCAAGAGCAGTGGCACGCAGTGATAGTGACTATCAGCGCGGTTCGTTGTGTGCACGAGAGGCGCACAGGAGGACATGTATAAAGCCTTGGCTTGCTTTGGTTTGGTTGTATATTGATTGAATGAGACAGTGTGTGACGGTGGCCGCCGTTCGATGACCAAGTATCGTGTGCTGACGGGTTATAGTTTGCAAGTTAGAGAATCGCTATCAACATCTTGGCAATCGACACCACCTCTGGATGAGACGATTGCAACAGTGTCAGCAAAGCATTCGACGGCAATAGCAGCGGTGCCAGTTCGCTGCGATTGGTATCTATCGATGCCAGCAGGAAAGATTGTTAGTCCAGAGTTCGAGTTCGAGTTCGAGTTCGAGTGCGAGTTCGAGTTCGAGTTCGAGTGCGAGTTCGAGTTCGAGTGCACACGATGACGCGGATACGTACCATCGAGAGCAAGACTTTGCAAGGCGCCAAGCGTTCGAATTTGAAGCGCAATATTGCCACTCGATACGAAACTCGTCAATAACACTAACGCACCCGACTCGCGGATCGGAGTCGAGTACGTTGCTGTGTACACGTTCATTCATCGCATGCCCG